>Ga0209370_1000715_pt1 | contig 37762 bp, 26 predicted proteins | sample AgamicAtPrz_FD_187164 | JGI IMG/M metagenome (GOLD analysis project Ga0209370, IMG submission 187164) | Agave microbial communities from Guanajuato, Mexico - At.P.rz (SPAdes) (version 2) | ecosystem: Host-associated > Plants > Phyllosphere > Phylloplane/Leaf | place: Guanajuato, Mexico...
GGTACATGTCCTTCGTCGCGGCGAGCGGCGCGCGCTCGCGGTAATCGATGAAGTACGGCTTGCCGTCCTTGTAGATCGTCATGAAGCCGCCGCCGCCGATGTTGCCGGCTTCCGGGTACGTGACGGCGAGGGTGAACGCGATCGCGACGGCCGCATCGATCGCATTGCCGCCTTCCTTGAAGATCCGCTCCGCGGCATCCGCGCTGTACTTGTCGGCCACCGCCACCGCGGAGCTCGTCAGGATCGCGGGCTGCGGCCCTTTCGCATAGGCAGGCGCGTTCGGCAGGAAGCCGATGCCCGCCACCGTCGCCAGCACGGCAGCGGATGATTTGAAGCGATTCAGCGTACTCATTGCATGTCTCCCATGTGGATCTCCTTCAGGCACGACGAGCACCGGGTCCGTGGACAGCTGCTCGCATGCCGACGGCCATATGCCGGCTTCGTAGTATAGGGGGACAAAAAGGGTCGAACACGCGGCGCGCGGACGAAAGCGTGCCGGTTGTGTGCGGCCGGTCACGTTGCGGCGCCGCGACGCGCACGTCGATCGTTCGACACCGCCCGCGGCGCACGCCGTCGCGCAATGCACAAAACCGAAAGTTGCGAACCGCGCGGCATGCCACGCCGTGCGCGCAAAAAAGTCTGCAAACGACCCGCGCGCGGCACAGGCCAATCTGCGAAGATAGCGCCCCGCTTGCGCGCCGCATCATCGTTTCGTGCACGCGCCGCTTTACGTTTCTTCGTCTCGCTCCTATGGCATCACACAATGCGCATCATGCGTCCGGCTTCGCAGCCGGCGTCGCCGCCGCCGTCCTCGTCGCGCAAACCGGCGCAACCGGCCCGTGGCACTCGGGCATGCTCGCCGCGTTCGCGGCGGGCGTCGCGGGCGGCACCGCGCCCGACTGGCTCGAAGTCGCCTGGTGGAGCCGCAAGCGCCGCCTGTGGATCACGCATCGCACCATCACGCACTGGGGCATCGGCTGGGTCGCGCTGCTCGCGCTCGGGTGGCACGGGCTCACCCATCATCCACATCCGCTGTGGGCCGCGCCGCTGTTCGGCTTCGCCTGCGGCGGCGTGATGCACCTGCTCGCCGACTGGCCCAATCCGCTCGGCGTACCGTGGATCTGGCGGCGTCATTCGCTGAACCTGTGGAACAGCGGGCATTGCGACCTGATCGTGGTAGCGGCCGCCTGGGGCGGCACGCTGTGGCTCGCGCAGTCGCTGTGGTCGCGTGCGCCGCTGATCGAACACTGGCTCGGCTGGCTGCATCGCGTCTAGGGTCTGTTCACGCCAATAACGAACGCACGTTCCCCTGTTTGGAAAAATTCATTCGTGGGCTGGGCTCCAGTTGCAATTCGACACAATTCAGCGCGCGACCGGCGTGCCGGCGCGCACGCAACTTTCCGTCCGTTGAAAGCGCGGTGCAGGCCCCCATCTGAATCGGAATCGTCGGCACGCATGCCCGGCACACGCGCGCGACGTCTGGCACACTGACGATTCGATTCGCGTGCGATGCGTCCGCTCGCTCGCACCCTATTTCAACGCTCCGATGGACGTCACAGCTACCCGCCCTGCCGCCCGTGCGCTCGACGTGTTCCACCCGGCCGTCGCCGCGTGGTTCCGCCGCACATTCGACGCGCCGACTGGCGCGCAGGCGCTCGCGTGGCCGCACATCAAGGCCGGCCGCTCGACGCTCGTCGCCGCGCCGACCGGCTCCGGCAAGACGCTCACCGCGTTCCTGTGCGCGCTCGACGAGCTGGTGCGCGATGCGCTCGCGCACGACGGCACGCTGCCCGATGCGACGCTGGTCGTCTACGTGTCGCCGCTGAAGGCGCTGTCGAACGACATCCACGTGAACCTCGACGCGCCGCTCGCCGGCATCGCCGAATCGCTCGCGCAACTCGGCCTGCCGGTGCCGGCGATCCGCACCGCGGTGCGCACCGGCGACACGACGCAGGCCGAGCGCGCCGCGCTGCGCAAGCGCGCGCCGCACATCCTCGTCACGACACCCGAATCGCTGTACGTGCTGCTGTCGTCCACGTCGGGGCGGCAGATGCTGTCGAACGTGCGCTCGGTCATCGTCGACGAAATCCATGCGCTTGCGTCGTCCAAGCGCGGCAGCCATCTCGCGCTGTCGCTCGAACGCCTCGACGCGCTGACCGGCCGCGCGCTGCCGCGCATCGGGCTGTCGGCCACGCAAAAGCCGATCGACGCGGTCGCGCGCTTCCTCGTCGGCGGGCCGGCCGACGCGCCGCGCGACTGCGCGATCGTCGACACCGGCCACACGCGCGAGCGCGATCTCGCGCTCGAACTGCCGAACGTGCCGCTCGAACCGGTAATGGCGACCGACGTGTGGGAACAGGTGTACGACCGCATCGCCGGGCTCGCGGCCGCGCATCGCACGACGCTGGTGTTCGTCAACACGCGCCGCACGGCGGAGCGCATGGCGCGCCATCTCGCCGACCGGCTCGGCAAGGATGCAATCGCCGCGCATCACGGCAGTCTCGCGAAGGAGCACCGCTTCGACGCCGAACAACGCCTGAAACGCGGCGAACTGAAGCTGCTCGTCGCGACCGCGTCGCTCGAACTCGGCATCGACATCGGCGACGTCGATCTCGTCTGCCAGGTCGGCTCGCCGCGCGGCATCGCGCCGTTCCTGCAGCGCGTCGGCCGCTCGGGGCACCATGTCGGCGGCGTGCCGAAGGGGCGGCTCTTTCCGCTGTCGCGCGACGAGCTGGTCGAATGCGCGGCGCTGCTCGACTGCGTGCAGCGCGGCGAACTCGATGCGCTGCGGATTCCCGAAGCGCCGCTCGACGTGCTCGCGCAGCAGATCGTCGCCGAAGTCGCGTGCACGGAATGGCAGGAAGACGCGCTGTATGCGAGCTTCACGCGCGCCGCACCGTACGCGCAGCTGACGCGCGAGCGCTTCGACGAAGTGATGAAGATGCTCGCCGAAGGGTTCACGAGCCGCCGTGGCGTGCGCGGCGCGTACCTGCACCGCGACGTGGTCGGCGGCACCGTGCGCGGGCGCCGCAACGCGATGATGACCGCGACCACCTCCGGCGGCACGATCCCCGACATGGCCGACTATGCGGTGCTGCTCGAGCCGCAGGGCATCCAGGTCGGCACCGTCAACGAGGATTTCGCGATCGAGAGCCTGGCCGGCGACGTGTTCCAGCTCGGCAACCAGTCGTACCGGATCATTCGCGTGGAAACGGGTCGCGTGCGTGTCGAGGATGCGCAGGGGCAATCGCCGAGCATTCCGTTCTGGCTCGGCGAGGGGCTCGGGCGCAGCGACGAGCTGTCGGCGGCGGTCGGCCGGCTGCGCGCGCGACTCGACGCGCTGTTCGCGGAAGGCGACCGGCAGGCCGGCACCGCCGGGCGCAAGCGCGCGGGCGGCAACACGGTGAGCAATGCGGAAACGGAAGCCGAGGCGAAAGCCGCAACCGCCACCCCGCTCGCCCCCACCGACAGCCGCCTCGCGCCCGCGTTGCGCTGGCTCGTCGACGATCTCCGCCTGTCGCCCGACGCCGCGCGCCAGATCGCCGACTACCTCGCGCGCACCCGCGCCGCGCTCGGCGCCCTGCCGACGCAGGACACGCTGGTGATGGAGCGTTTTTTCGACGAATCGGGCGGCACGCAGCTCGTGATCCATTCGCCGTTCGGCAGCCGGATCAATCGCGCATGGGGGCTCGCGCTGCGCAAGCGCTTCTGTCGCAACTTCAATTTCGAACTGCAGGCCGCCGCGACCGACGACGCGATCATCCTGTCGCTGTCGCTCGCGCACAGCTTCGCGCTCGACGAAGTGTGGCGCTACCTGCGTTCGGCCAGCGCCGAGCACGTGCTGATCCAGGCGCTGCTCGACGCGCCGATGTTCGGGGTGCGCTGGCGCTGGAACGCGACCACCGCGCTCGCGCTGCCGCGCTTCAGCGGCGGCCGGCGCACCGCGCCGCAACTGCAACGGATGAAGAGTGACGATCTGCTCGCGACGGTGTTCCCCGATCAGGTCGCGTGCCTCGAGAACGTCGTCGGCGAACGCGAGATTCCGCATCATCCGCTCGTCGACCAGACGCTCGACGACTGCCTGCACGACGCGATGGACACCGACGGCTGGCTCGCGCTGCTGCGCCGGATCGAAAGCGGCGCGATCGAGCTCGTCGCGCGCGACCTGCCCGCGCCGTCGCCGCTCGCGGCCGAGATCCTGAACGCGAAGCCCTATGCATTCCTCGACGATGCGCCGCTCGAGGAGCGCCGCACGCAGGCCGTGCAGTCGCGCCGCTGGACCGATCCCGAATCGGCCGACGATCTCGGTGCGCTCGACGCCGACGCGATCGACGCGGTGCGCGACGAAGCGTGGCCGCTCGTGCGCGACGCCGACGAAATGCACGATGCGCTGCTCACGCTCGCCTGCGTCGCCGACAGCGAGGCGCACGCGCGCGCAGGCTGGCTCGAGCGACTCGCGGAACTCGCGGAACGCCGCCGCGCGACGAAACTCGCGACGCCGGGCGGCGCCGCGCTGTGGGTGCCGGTTGAACGGCTCGTCTGCGTGCGCGCGCTGCACCCCGACGCCCGCGCGACACCCGCGCTCAAAGTGCCGGCCGCATGCGCGCAGCCATGGGAGGCCGATGCCGCGCTCGTCGACGTGATCCGCGCGCGGCTCACCGGCTTCGGGCCGTTGACGCTCGATGCGATCGCCGCGCCGCTCGGCCTGCCGCCCGCGGCGGTGGGGACGGCGCTCGCGGCGCTGGAGCGCGAAGGCTACGTGATGCGCGGCCGCTTCACGCCGGGCGCGACGACCGACGAATGGTGCGAACGTCATCTGCTCGCGCGCATTCATCGCTATACGGTGAAGCGGCTGCGTCGCGAGATCGAGCCGGTCGAACGCGCCGATTTCATGCGCTTCCTGTTCCACTGGCAGCACCTGACGCCCGACACGCGCGGCACCGGCCGCGACGCGCTGGCGGCCGTGGTCGAACAGCTCGAAGGCTACGAGGCCGCGGCGAGCGCGTGGGAAGACGCGCTGCTGCCCGCGCGGCTCACCGATTACACGGCAGGCGGCCTCGACGAGCTGTGCCGCTCCGGCAAGCTGGTGTGGACCCGCATCGGCGCGCCGGCGCGCGCAGCCGGCACGCCCGTGAAGACCACGCCAATCGTGCTGCTGCCGCGCCGCCATCTTTCCGCGTGGCAGGCGCTGCGCGACCCCGATGCGCAACCCGCGCTGTCCGCACGCGCCACGCAAGTGCGCGACGCGCTCGCCGCGCACGGCGCGATGTTCTTCGATGCGCTGCTCGACGACCTGCACATGCTGCCCATCGAACTCGAACAGGCGCTCGGCGAACTCGTGTCGGCCGGCCTCGTGAATGCGGACAGCTACGCGGGCCTGCGCGCGCTGCTGAAGCCGGCCGTCAAGCGCAGCGCGACGTATGCGCCACGTACGCGACGCGGCGGCGCGCTGATCGGCGGAATGGACGACGCCGGCCGCTGGGCCCTCGTGCAGCGTCATTCGCGGCCGGACGACGAGGTGCCCGCATCGAAACGCGGCCTCGCCACGACCGATCCCGACGCGCTCGAACATATCGTGTGGACGCTGCTGCGCCGCTACGGCGTCGTGTTCTGGCGATTACTCGAACGCGAAGCCGACTGGCTGCCGAGCTGGCGCGAACTCGTGCGCGTGCTGCAGCGCCTCGAAGCACGCGGCGAGATTCGCGGCGGACGCTTCGTCGCCGGGCTCGCAGGCGAGCAGTTCGCGCTGCCCGAGGCCATCCCGATCCTGCGCGAATTGCGACGGCAACCGGGCGACGGACAATACGTGTGCGTGACGGGCGCCGACCCATTGAACCTCGCCGGCACGCTGCTGCCCGGCGACAAGGTGCCGGCGCTCGCCGGCAATCGCGTGCTGTTCCGCGACGGCGTGCCCGTCGCATCGCTGGTATCGGGTACGTTCCACTATGCGCCCGACCTGTCGCCCGCCGCGCGCGAGGAGGCACGCCTGCGGCTCGCGCGTTCCTGCTGACATCGGCTGACACGCACGCGGCACGAGACTACTGATCGCCGGGCCGCGCGGATGCCATCGTTCGGGTAGCATCGAACGATTGACGGCGCGGGCTTCCGCGCGTCGCCCACACAAAACAAGACTTCCGGAGACTGCCGCTCATGGCTTCGCATGCCGATTCGCCCGCTGCCCATCACGCGGGTTCGCTGACCATTTTCCAGGGCGCCGCCCTCTATATCGGCGCGGTGCTCGGCACCGGCGTGATCGCGCTACCCGCGCTCGCCGCCGAAGTCGCGGGGCCGGCCTCGCTGCTCGCATGGGCGGCGCTCGTCGTGCTGTCCGCGCCGCTTGCGGCCACCTTCGCCGCACTCGGCGCCCGCTATCCCGATGCGGGCGGCGTGTCGACCTACGCGCGGCGCGCATTCGGCCCGAAGGCCGCGGCCGTCGTCGGCTGGTGCTTCTATTTCGCAGTTCCGGCCGGCGCGCCGGCCGCCGCGATGTTCGGCGGCGCATACGTCGCGGCCGTCACGGGCGGCGGACACACGACGATCGTCGTCACGGCCGTCGCGCTGATCGCGACCGTGTCGGCCGCGAACGCCTTCGGCGTCACCGTGTCGGGCCGCATGCAACTCGTGTTGTCGGCGCTGCTCGTCGCGTTGCTGCTCGCAGCGGTGCTTGCGTCCGCGCCGCATGCGCGCACCGCGAACCTGCATCCGTTCGCCCCGCACGGCTGGCTCGCGGTCGGCCAGGCCGCCGCGCTGCTCGTGTGGAGCTTCGCCGGTTGGGAGGCGATCACCCATCTCGCCGCCGAATTCCGCCGGCCCGCGCACGACATGCCGCGCTCGGCCGGCATCGCGGTCGTGGTGGTCGGGTTCCTGTATCTGTCGGTTGCTGCCGCGAGCGTGACGGTGCTCGGGCCTTCCGCGGGTGCATCGGGCGCGCCGCTCGCCGAACTGATCGCGGGCGGCATCGGCGGCCATGCGCAGGTGCTGGCGGCCGCAGCAGCGCTGCTGCTCACGCTCGGCACGATGAACGCGTATTTCGCGGGCGCGGCAAAACTCGGCGCGGCGCTCGGACGCGACGGCGCGTTGCCCGCGTGGCTCGCGCAGGGCAGCCAGGTCGGCGGCGTGCCGCGCCGCAGCCTCGGCGTGATCGCCGTGCTCGCGGCCGTCGCGCTGGCCGCGACGGCGCTGTCGGATGTCGGGCCGAAGCCGCTCGTGCTCGTGACGTCCGGATGTTTCGTGATGGTGTACGGGCTCGGCGCGGCGGCCGCGCTGAAGCTGCTGCCGCGTGGCGGCATCGCGTATCGCTGCGCGTGGATTTCGCTGATTGCGGTGGCCGGGTTGTTCGTGACGACGGGGTGGTATTTCTTGTTCCCGCTGCTGCTTGCGGGTGGCGCGTTGCTTTATTTGCGGGTGGCCGGGAAGTCGTAGAGCAAAACGCAGTCGCCATCGCTTGAAAACGCGAAAGTATCACCTCGCCAGCCGACGTTGACTGCAACGCCAAATGTTCCCACCGGTTCTCACGCTTTTACGAGGCACATTAATGTTGTCACCGGCTTCGACTCGGCGAAGTTCCACGTTACCTAGTCGAGCAATACCTCAGGTATGTCCTCGACGAGACATACCTGCGTGCACATTGAATCAATCAGATCTGGAAACTCCAACTCCATTGAACAGAGGGGAAGCCGCTACTGCTGGGAATATAGATGGCGTTGTTCTGGATCAAGTGCCCGTCGCCGGTATATTTCGAACTGGCGGTCAAGTGTCCCGACGAATCATAGTTTTTTGCGTTGTACGTTCCATCGCTGTTGTATGTGAACTTTGAAAACCCGGTAAGCTTGCCAGTTGCTGTGCTAAAGCGGTCAGCTTCGATCTGACGCCCCAGGCCATCGAATATGTCACGCTCGAACAGTTTTCCATAGGAGTACTGATAATAATCGTAAATAATATGATTTACACCGAAAAGTGCAACTATTTCATCCGCACCGTCAAACATGTGAGCGACAAAACTATTGTCAGTGGAAAAATCGTACCGATGCGTCGCTCGTCCGTTAGAGTAAAAAATATCCTGTGTCTTGAACCCGTGCGCGTTAAAGGTCGCATATTCTGTCATCTTTCCATTGGTGCCGAACAGTGCTGCGAATTGCGAGCCATCGCTATTAAAGACATGAGAAGCGTAGCTGCCGTCGAGATTGAAGTCGATCTGCTTGGTTGCCTTTCCGTCCGCGCCAAAGAAAATGTCCTGCGTCTGGACACCGGCCGCGTTGAATTTCGCATACTCACTCACTTGACCATTGACGCCGAAAAACGTCGCTGTTTGTGAACCGTCGGCTGCGAAGTCGTACTTCGTGTAGCTCTTGTCCAGGTTGAAGTTGTACTGCTGCGTGGTCTTGCCGTTCGCGCCGTAGAAGATATCCAGCGTCTTGAAACCGTTGGCGTTGAACTTCGCATACTCGGTCATCTGGCCGCTCGTGCCGTACAGCGAGGCGGTCTGCGAACCATCGGCGGCGAAGTCGTACTTCGTGTAGCTCTTGTCCAGGTTGAAGTTGTATTGCTGCGTGGCCTTGCCGTCCGCACCGTAGAAGATGTCCAGCGTCTTGTTGCCGTTGGTGTTGAACTTCGCGTACTCGGTTATCTGGCCAGTCGTGCCGTACAGCGTCGCGGTCTGCGAGCCATCGGCGGCGAAGTCGTACTTCGTGTAGCTCTTGTCGAGGTTGAAGTTGTATTGCTGCGTGGCCTTGCCATCCGCGCCGTAGAAGATGTCCAGCGTCTTGTTGCCGTTGGTGTTGAACTTCGCGTACTCCGTCATCTGGCCTGTCGTGCCGTACAGTGTCGCGGTCTGGGATCCATCCGCGGCGAAGTCGTACTTCGTGTAGCTCTTGTCCAGATTGAAGTTGTACTGCTGCGTGGCCTTGCCATCGGCTCCGTAGAAGATGTCCAACGTCTTGTTGCCGTTGGTGTTGAACTTCGCGTACTCGGTTATCTGGCCAGTCGCCCCGTACAGCGTCGCAGTCAGAGAGCCATCCGCAGCGAAGTCGTACTTCGTGTAGCTCTTGTCCAGATTGAAGTTGTACTGCTGCGTGGCCTTGCCATCCGCACCGTAGAAGATGTCCAACGTCTTGTTGCCATTGGCGTTGAACTTCGCGTACTCGGTCATCTGGCCGGTCGCGCCGTACAGTGTCGCAGTCTGCGAGCCATCAGCGGCGAAGTCGTACTTCGTGTAGCTCTTGTCGAGGTTGAAGTTGTATTGTTGCGTCACCTTGCCATCGGCGCCGTAGAAGATGTCCAGCGTCTTGAAGCCGGCGGTATTGAATTTTGCGTATTCGGCGATCTTGCCGTTCACACCATACAACGTTGCCGTCTGCGAGCCATCGGCGCTGAAGTCGTACTTCGTGTAGCTGTTGTCCAGCCGGAAGTCGTACCGCTGGGTGGCTTTCCCGTCAGCCCCATAAAATACGTCCTGGAGCTTGAACCCCTTGTAGTCGAATTTTGCTTGTTCCTGGATTTGGCCGTTGGGACCGAACAGGGACGTCGTCACTGCACCTTTCAACGAAAGGTCGCCGCTCACCATCACCCATCCGCCGTTCAGCAGCGGAATACCCTTCGTATCAATCGTGAATACTGACTGGCCATCAACTGTGAAGTTGGTGTACTTGATCATGTCGCCTTGGACCTTCTGCCAGTCCACGAGATTCGGATCCATGCCTGAATGCTGGAGAATCCACCAGTCCGCATAATACTGGGTGTAGGTCAAGTATTTGGCAATGGACGGCGGGAGCGTGCCGTAGTATTTACCTGCGGCGTCGACAAACGCCGTACCGGGATTTGCGAGCGTCTGAGCGGCAGCGGATCCCCACGTTACGTTTTTGACGTCGATACCGGCCGACCCCGCCAGTTTATTCAGCTGCAGCGTCAGACGACTGTCGGATTGGTCCGAATGCATGTGGCCGGCCGCACCACCAGTTAGGCCCAACTGGATTGCAACGATGTATTCGGAAAGCAGCGCCACCCCTTCGTTCGTCAAGCCATTGGCAACGGCCTGATCGGGACTCAGCGCAAGCGAACCGCCCATCCCGCCTGGCAGCAGCGCGTGCCCAAGTTCGTGAGCCAGTGTGGTGGCAAAAATATTTGCCGGTTCGCTCCATGTAGGATCGAAGGCAATGACTTTATCTTTCGGATTGGTGTAAACCCCTTTACCTTTTTCTCCGAGCGCGAACTCCCAACCCTTCAATTCAGCAAAAGCGTTCAACTCGGCAGCCAGGAACTGGGATTTTTCTGCCGCAGCGATAATTGCATTATATGGAGGCGAGTTCAAGCCAAAAAAATCAGCCAGCTTCTTAAGAGCACCTTGATCAAGATGATTTTTCATTTTTATATACCCCGCCTTCAATTCTTCTTTACTTCAATAAGAATATTTGAAAGATTGCCAGCAGAATTGAACCCGACAGTAATAGTCCTCTCATATTGGCCGGCTACCTGATGACACCTCCATGTTTCACTCCCATGAGGTGCTGTGGGTGCGCCTGGACCGCCATGAGGAAAAGGTTCAGACGGAAGACGGACAAATTTATTCGCGAAAATTTTCATTGCAGCATTAAAATCCGGACCCCCTTTGTACATTCCAAAGTTCAAGGCTGCCGTGACCGCACCTGATTGATGAATCGTTTTCCCGCCCCCAAATCGAGCACCCGCCGCCGATCCCCCAAAAAACTCCGATGCCTTTATCCTCGGAAATACTGAATCCGATACACTCCCCGAAATCGAAATATCCCGCTCAGCTCCGTCACCTTTCTCGATTACACTTGCCACTTCGAGGTTAAAAATATCCTTCAGATTGGCCTCGGTATAGAACGCGTCTTGCAGCAGGATGTCGCCGTCAAAAATCACCTTGAGGTTCTGAACGAACTCAACAGGAGTTTTCGGTCTGGAAATCATTTGCGTCACCTCTTTTCCACCTTGCGGCGAAATGGACTGATTGGTCGGCGAACTCGCTTGTTGCGCGGAATTCAGATGGCTCGTCAATGCAGGAACCATTTGTGGTGTGTCATCCGGTCGGACATAACGCAAACTTCCCGGCAACGCGACCGGCAGGTCGGATGCCGGCACCGGCTGCGCGTAACTTACGTTGCTTGCTACGGTGGCGGTCGCCACCGCGGCTGCTGCCACGGCTTTCATCAATCTAGCTCCTCTCAGAAACTGCGTTTAACAACCATGTTATGGAGTTGATTTATCGAACTCCAAACTCGTAAAAATTTCTTCCAAACCGATCTAATCTCGATCGTGGCGCGACAAATACAAAGTGTACTTACCTGCATAACTCTGCAAATTTAATCCCGCATCGACTTCCGAATCCCGTCCCTGACCGGTTCGAGCAGACTCGTCGAAGCTCAACGTCAAGTCGGCCAACGCCGCAGGCATGTCCTCGGACGAGACATACTTGCGTGCACATTGAATCAATCAGATCTGGAAACTCCAACTCCATTGAACAGAGGGGAAGCCGCTACTGCTGGGAATATAGATGGCGTTGTTCTGGATCAAGTGCCCGTCGCCAGTGTATTTTGAACTGGCGGTCAAGTGTCCCGACGAATCATAGCTTTTTGCGTTGTACGTTCCATCGCTGTTGTATGTGAATTTCGAGAACCCGGTAAGCTTGCCGGTTGAGGTGCTAAATCGGTCAGCTTCGATCTGACGCCCCAGACCATCGAAAATGTCACGCTCGAACAGTTTCCCATAGGAGTACTGATAGTAATCGTAAACAATATGATTAACACCAAAAAGTGCAACCATTTCATCCGAACCGTCAAACATATGAGCGACGAAACTATTGTCTAGGGAAAAATCGTACCGATGCGTCGTTCGTCCGTTCGAGTAAAATATATCCTGCGTCTTGAACCCGTTCGCATTAAATGTCGCATATTCTTTCATCTGGCCATTGGTGCCGAACAGCGCCGCAAATTGCGAGCCATCACTGTTAAAGACGTGAGACGCGTAGCTGCCGTCTAGATTGAAGTCAATCTGCTTGGTTGCCTTTCCATCCACGCCAAAGAAAATATCCTGCGTCTGGACACCGGTCGCATTGAATTTCGCATACTCGCTCACTTGACCATTGACGCCGAAAAACGTCGCTGTTTGTGAACCGTCGGCTGCGAAGTCGTATTTCGTGTAGCTCTTGTCGAGATTGAAGTTGTACTGTTGCGTAGCTTTGCCATCCGCGCCGTAGAAGATGTCCAGCGTCTTGACGCCGTTGGCGTTGAATTTCGCGTACTCGGTTATCTGGCCGGTCGTGCCGTACAGCGTCGCGGTCTGAGAACCATCGGCAGCGAAGTCGTACTTCGTGTAGCTCTTGTCGAGATTGAAGTTGTACTGCTGCGTAGCTTTGCCATCCGCTCCATAGAAGATGTCCAGCGTCTTGAAGCCGGCGGCATTGAACGTCGCGTACTCGATCATCTGGCCGGTTGTGCCGTACAGCGAGGCGGTCTGCGAACCATCCGCGGCAAAGTCGTACTTCGTATAGCTCTTGTCGAGATTGAAGTTGTATTGCTGCGTGGCCTTGCCATCCGCGCCGTAGAAGATGCCCAGCGTCTTCAAGCCATTGGCGTTGAACTTCGCGTACTCGGTCATCTGGCCGGCCGTGCCGTAGAGCGAGGCAGTCTGAGAACCATCGGCAGCGAAGTCGTACTTCGTGTAGCTATTATCGAGGTTGAAGTTGTACTGCTGCGTGGCCTTGCCGTTCGAGTAGAAGATGGCCTGCGTCTTGAAGCCGCTCGCCGCATATTTCACATACTCAACTATCTGACCATTGGCGCCGTACAGCGTCGCGGCCATCGCAGCACCATCATATTGATTGATCTGCTTCTCGCCAGTCAAAAACGTGAAAGCGATGGATTTGACGAGTCCGGAAGACGAGTCCATTACGTACTTCAAGTTAGTGATGGGCGCCTGAGAAAGATGTTTCGATGACGCACCGTAAGCCGATCCGTACATCTGGTAGTAAGTCATGTCCGGCGTACCGCCTGGGTTTGTCTGCGCAATGAAGCTTCCGGCAGCTTCGATCATTGCCTGCTTGAGCACATCCCCAGACATCTTGCCGACATTCGCTTCGTACATCTTTGTCAGCATTGAATTAATGTCGTAGCCAGGCGCACCGATATAATCAGCTCGATCGCCAAGCACGACGATTTGTTGCCCACTATTCTGAAAAATTTCCCGTGCAACCAACCAGTTGTTATAGGCTGCCGCCCCTTCCTTGTTTACGCCGATGACAGCCGAAAGATCGTAATCCTCTTGCATCTTTGCGGCATACTGCCGTTCAATCTGTCGATCATACGAATCATTGATGTAGTGACCGAGTTCATGGCTTAGGGCACCAACGAAAACGCGCGGATCCAGTTTATCATAGGTTGTATTGCCATAATTCCCAAACTCAATCACCTTCCCGTTCGAACTCCAACTAATTCCATTTCTATCCAACCCAACCTTAATCGCATCAACTTTCTGATCTTCCACATCTTTGTTGTACCTCATCAACTGAGCCACTAGAGCCGCACTTTCATTAATTAAAGCAATCACCTCCCCAGTCAATTTTATATTGGCGAACATTTGCTCATCACCATTAATAATCGTCACTCTATCTAATTCCTCTCTCTATTTTGAAAAAAACCAAAACCAAAAAGACACCCACTTGATTGAAATCTAAAATATGTCCTTCGTATTTCATCAAAATCCCCCACAGTATTTGAATACGAGTAATCCAACGTTGTCACATGAGGGTTGACGTACCGCTGAACATCTTTGAACACACTTTTAAGATCATCCGGCGTAACGCAGAGCGCATTTCGGTTTACGGATATTGCAATCAAAACCCTATCAAAATCCCGTCCTTTAGGTCGAAATATCCCATACTTAAAATCACTTGAACTGTATTCCTTTGCCATCCCCCTGCGCTCGACTTCGATCGCATTTCCGCGAACAGTTTTTTTATCGCTTTCATAGACAGATGTTTCAGGCCCCGCAACAAGCTCAATCCTCAGCCGCCTGCCTACGCTATTGATATCAGCCAGATCCTCTGAATCTGCCACTGCCTTGATATCAAGCAGAAAATCGCGTGATGTGCGAAGTGGCATCTGATCAATTGCCAAGTTCGTACAGGCCACTTGCAGCGCAGAGCTCGCAACAACTATGCAAAGCGCGATTTTTTTCATTTGATACAAAATCCGATGAATGACACTGCAAATTCCATCATGCACTTCAGCAGGGTCACAATATCGCCCCTATTCATCAAGCCCCGAAGTGATAGATTAAATTACCGGAGTCTCAGGTCGCATGTAGCTCAGACTACTCGTCATTGCCGGCAGCACTTCCGATGGGGTTATCGGCTTCGCATAACTCAGGTTACTGGCGACTTCCCCAGATGATTCCTGTGGCATCTGCCGTTCCGCGATACTCAAATTGCTTGCCACCGTGGCGGTCACGGCAGCAGCTGTTGTTACAGGCTTCATTCGTCTTGCTCCTCAAAAAAAACCACATTGAACACCAAAACTCCGGAATCGTTCTGGCACACTCAGGGCATGTCAAAAGAACACGATTGCATTAAAAATTGCATCCGCCATTTCACTTCACCTTGTAGTTGCATGTCAGTCGTGGCCCTCAGCGTCAGGGAAGCGACATTGCGCGCGATGGAGGCAGATAAGGGTTCCGTGGCATGCCGAAACCTAATCTCGAAAACTCCTCTTCCGCCCGACGGGTATTTTTAATATTTTCGATAGTCTGTCGCTCATCTCTTAATTGCCTCGACTCTACCTGCTTCGCGCGCGCGGATGCATTTATGCAACGGGCGATCAAAAGTCGTTGCTGAAACGTCAGATCCGCTATATCAAGCGGGTACCCGTCAGCCTGACGTATCTGGCACCCAAGTTCAGGACGCGGAGCTTCTTCGGCATAGCCTAACGTGGTCGATTCGAAGCCCACCGACAACATAACCGCGAAGAACAAACCGGCTGATTTTCTTGCCTTCATGAGAAGTCAAACTCCGAATGGTGAATTTCGGTTAATTTCGATATGACGTTGCAGGATTAATCTCGCATCGACTTTCGAATCCCATCCTTGACCGGTTCGAGCAGATAATCGAATGCCGAGCGCGCATGCGTGCGGATATACACCTCGGTCCGGAGCCCCGGCCCAAGCGCGACCGGCTCCTTGGCGAGACGGTTGGCCCTTTCCAATGCTTGCGCCGGCACCTCGACCCGGACCACGTAGAAGCGCGTGCGCTTATCGCTGTCGGTCAGCGCGTCTGCCGAAATGTATGTGACCTTGCCGTCGAGCATCGGCGTGGTGCGCGAGTTGTAGGCCGTCAGCCGAACGTCGGCGCGGCTGCCAGGCGCGATCTCGCGCACGTCGTCCGGTCGGATATTCGCTTCCACGATCAACGGCGCCCCTTCGGGGACAACGTCAAGGATCGGCTCGCGAGGCGCGATTACTGCGCCGATCGTGTGCACCTTCAAGCCAACGATTACGCCCGCCACCGGCGCGGTCACGCGGGTACGGGCAGACTGATCGCGAGCTGGACGTAGCCGCTCGCCAATCTGGATCGCGCGGGTGGTGGCTTCCTTAAGCTCGTCGTCAGCCACCTTCACATAGTCGTGACGCAGCCCGGCAATGCGAAGTTCGAGATCGGTCTGCCGCTGCTTCGCGCGACTCAGATCGGCGGCGCCTGACTGGACGCGCGACAGTGCATCAGCCTCGGCCCGCCGCAAATCGAGCACCTTCGTTTCAGCAACGAAACCTTCCTGTTGCAACGTTTCATTGGTCCGCCGCTGCTGGCGCACCATGTCGTAGCTGCGGTTCATCGTCTGAATCAACTGCGAACTGATCGCGATTTCCTGGCGGGTCTGTGCCAGCTCGGTGCGCAGCATCGTGCTCTGGTCGACGAACGCACGCCGGCGCGCGATGAACAGCGAAGACTCGCGTGCCAGCAACTCGGCAACGCGCGGATCGTCGCGCTGTTTCTCGAGGGCAGCCGGGAACGCCAGCGTTTCCTTCAGTTCGCGTTCGGCGGAAAGGCGCGCAATCTTTGCCTGTTCCGAATCGAATTGCGCCTGCAACGCCGACAATTCGGCCGCCGGGCTCACGTTGTCCAGCACAACCAACACTTGGCCCGCCTTCACACGGTCGCCATCCCGGACCAGGATTTGCTTCACGATCCCGCCTTCCAAGTGCTGCACTGTTTTGCGTTCACCTTCGGTGCGCACCGAGCCTTCGGCGACGACTGCGCCGGAAAGCGGCGCGAGCGCGGCCCATCCCCACATCAAACCCAGCCCAACGACGACACCTGCGACGCTGACGCCGATCAACCGGCGCGGCAGCGGCAGCAGGCTGCCGTCGGATGCCACGGAAGCCGGCCACCAACGTTTCAGCGTTTCGCTCACGCGATGTAACGACATGAACGTTCTCATCGGTTGCCTTCCATGGCCAGTTCGACCGTCGGCACTTTGGCCGCCTGAAGTGAGGACCGTCCCGCCTGCAGAGCAGCCAGATCCATACCAGGCGGCATTCCGCTTGTATCGTCGGTCTGTCCGGTCCCTGAGTGCGGACCGCAGTCGGCCTGCTGCGGGCCGGATGGCATTTCAAGCTGTTCCATTTGGCCATCCTTCAGCCGCAAGATTCGGTCTGCCAGCGCGAGCAGCGACGGCCGGTGGGTGACCGCGATGACGGTCATTCCATCGGCTTTCAGATGGCGCAGCACGCGTTCGAGCGCGGCCTCCCCCATCGTGTCGAGACTCGCATTGGGTTCATCCAGCAGCAGCACGGCGGGCTCACCGTACAAGGCCCGCGCGAGGGCAATGCGCTGACGCTGTCCACCGGACAACAACTCCCCGGCATCCCCGATCAGCGTCTCGTAACCCTGCGGGAGATTCAAGATCATCTCGTGAACCTCCGCGCGCTGCGCTGCCCGCACGATCGCGGCCGAATCGAGCGGGAGGGGCTGCGCGGTCCGTCCGATGTTTTCCGCGACGGTGCCCGCGAACAGCTCGACGTCCTGCGGCACATACCCGAGATACCGACCAAGAGATTGCCTGGGCCACTGCGCCACATCGGCACCGTCCAGCCGCACCGCACCTGCCTGCGGTCGCCACAACCCTGCGATGACCCGCAGCAAAGTTGACTTGCCCGATGCGCTGGGACCTGTAATGACCAGCGTCTGGCCTGCGGCCAGCGTGAAATTGATGCCCCGCAGTAGTAACCGTCCCAGCCCCGGCGTTCGCGATGGCACGCTGAAGGCAATCTGTTCGACTCGGATTTCGCCTGTCGGCGGCGGCAGTGCAATCGGTTCGGCCTCGCGCTGAGCCGCGAGCAGTGCGTCCAGACGAGGCCACGCCTCGCGCAGCTCGCCGGCCTGCCTCCAGTTACCAATCAACTGTTCGATCGGCGCCAGCGCCTTGCCGAGCAGGATGGTCGTGGCGAGCATCACGCCTGGCGTCGCATGGCCCGAAATCACGAGCCACGCACCGGCCGCCATCATGATCACCTGGATCGCCTGCCGCAGCCCCTTGGTCAAGTCGCGATAAAACGCGCTGCGATCCGATACGCCGCGCTGCTCGGCGACGTAGTCGCGCTTGCGTACATCCCATGCGCCCACTAGGTTATCCACCATGCCCAGCACGGTCATGACTTCGGCATTGCGGATGAGGTGCTGGTAGAACGCATCGCTCTCCCGCTGCCGCGCGAGGTACGACTCGATACCCTTACGTGTGAGCCGATCGTTGACCAGCGCGACGCCAATCAACAACAGTGCGCTCATCACCGCAATCAGCGCCAGCGACCAGTGAAAAAGGCCGATGACAACCACGTAGACCACCAGCCAAGGCGCATCGAAAAACGCAATCGCACCGCCCCCCGAGAGAAACGCCCGAAGCGTATTGATGTCACCCTGACTCGCGAGCGCGCGTGACGGCAGCCGATAGGCGTGAGCGGAAATCTGCGCCTGCAATGCGAGTCGCTCGAGCCGGTTGCCGATTCGCACGCCCAGGTCCGACAAGATCCGACTGCGGGCAATATCGACGCCGATATTCATCCCGAGTGCGATCGCCATGAACACCATCAACATCAGCAACGTTTGAATGCTCTGGCTCGGTAGCACGCGGTCGTAGACCTGCAGCAGGTAGATGGTCGGCGTCAGCAGCAGCAAATTTGACGCGATACCGAACGCGGCCGCGATCACCAGATGGCGCCTGATGAGTTGATACATCAGTGTCCTCCCGATGCGCCGGAGCTCGGGATGCGGGCGGGCGTGTGCTCGGCCAGCATCGTATCGAGTGCCGCAAGGTCGGCCTCGCCCAGGTCGGCGGTGCTCGCTTTCAGCTTGAGTGCTTGGGCGAGCGTTTCCATACGGGCGCGCGCGAAATCGCGCTGGGCCCGGTAGAGCTTGTCGCCTGCGTCGAGCACATCAGCGTTCACGCGAACGCCGACCCGGTAGCCGGTCTGATTCGAGCGCAATGCGACCGTGGCGGAGCGCACCGCGCTCGCCAGCGCATCGGTCTGCGCTAGTCCTCGCGTGACGCCCAAATACGCGTCGTGGGCCGTGAGCCGGGCACTCCGCTGGGCGTCGTCCAGATCCTCGCGAGCCTTGTCTTCCAGCGCGAGCGCTTCGCGAATCTTGCTGCGGGTCATCAGGCCGTCGGTCAGGGGCAACGAGATCTGGACGCCGACGTAGCCGGAGCTGCCGCGGCTCGCACCGGTGTAGAAGTTCGTCTGTCCATTGATAAACGCCGCGTTGCCGTTGCTGGCATTCCCGACCAGCGAGACGGTGGGATAGTCACCAGCGCGCGCCTTGCTTCGCTCGCGGCTGGCAAGCTGGATTGCGATCATTTTTCGACGCACTCCGTAATCTGCGGTGGCGGCCGTGTCCATCCACTGTTGCAGGTCTGCGGGCGCCAGGGGCGGAAGACGCGCATCGTCACGCCATCCGTCTACCCTGTCGACGGGATGACCGACAATTTTCTGAAGCGCCGCGTAGCTGGTATCGCGCTGCGTCTGCGCGGCGACTTCATCGGCCCGTGCAGCATCAAAGCCGGCCAATGCCTCGTTCGTATCCACGATGGTCGCATCGCCCAACGCGAAGCGGCGCTTCGCGAGCGCCAGTTGTTCCGCGACGGCCTTGCGGTGAGCGATGGCAAGCGCGAGGTCGTCCTGCGCATTCAGTGCGGCCAGATAGGCCTGAGCTAGACGAAGGAGCAAGTCCTGCTTCGCTTGCGCCAACGCAAGATCGGCGTCCATCGCAAGCAGCTGGCCCTGCTGCCAGTTTTCCCAGGCAGCCCAATTGAAGAGTGGCTGGCTCAGCGTCAAGGTGAAGCCATGTGTCGAATAGCCGGGTATGGTCTGGCCTGGAATCCGCACGCCATTGCGATAGATGACCTGCTGGATACCGACTTGCGGCAACAGTCCCGCTCGCCCTTGCGGGGATTTTTCGATCCCCGCACGCCACGCAGCTTCGGCGCTCCTGAACGTGGCATCTTGGGCGAGCGCATCGCTGGCGAGATTCGCCAGACTCGACGCGTTGGCATGTGTAGCCGATATGACCACAAGAAAACAGGAGATTGCCTTTAGCGCATTGCGCGCAGCGTACTGAGGATGCCCGACCTTGCGGTTGGGCTCTCGTGACATGCCCCCATCTGTTCGGCTGTGCCGACTGCAGTTGCTCATCGTTTTCCTTTATTCGCGCATCCACTGCAGTTGAGTCGAGCGCAAACGTTTGTCTTACTGAGCACAGTTGCACGTCACATTGCAGATCTTTTCGAGTGTATGAAAAACATCAATTGGTAAAAATAGAACGAGTCCGAATTCCTTTAGCGCTTCGCTAGAAAGAGTCTGAAAATCCAAGAAATTCGAACGTCAGTTGTGCTTGATTAACATGCAATCGGCCGTGCTTGGACATCGCCCAAAAGGCAAGCGGCCTCGGATATCGCAACCCGACGCCGGGATCGCGCTGAAAGCGCATTAGGTATGTCGGGTAACAGCGATTTTCTATAGTGGTTTGAATAACCACGGGAGGGTGTGCTGTGCTGGAGCAATTTGGGTCTTCAATCCAATCAATTTGCACCACGACAGCGGAAATGAACGACACCGCGAACCGGTAAGCCGCCGCGCTCTCTATGGGAAATCGGCTGCCCGCCGGTTCAGCGGGCGCCCGTCAGGCCGGCACCAGCTCGAAGCTGAGCCTTTTGCCGAGCGCGGCGGCCGCGCTCGCGAGCGTCGCGAGCGTGAGGCTCGTGTCGGTTTCGTCGAGCAGCCGGTTGAGCGCGGCGCGGCTGGTTTTCATCCGCGCGGCCATCGCGGTTTTCGTGATGTGCTGCGCCTTCATCTCCTGCCCGATCTGCCACGCGATCACGCGCTTGATCGCGGTGGCGGTGGCCGCTTCGAGGTTGCCGTCCGCTTCGAGGAAGGCGTCGAAATCGCTGCCGATATACGGATTGTTCGTGGTCGTCATGTCGTACTCCAGGTGCATGGCGTTGCCGGCTGCCCGACCGTCGGAGACGGTGCGTTCCGGCGCAACCGGGGAATTCAAATGGCGCGCGTCAGCGTTTTCAGGCGCGCGACGGTGACGTCGAGATCGTCCGACGGCGTGGCCCGCGACTGCTTGAAGAAGCCGTGCAGCAGCACCATCGTGTCGCCGACGACCGTGAACAGCACGCGTGCGCTTCGCCCCGGCACCGTCACGCGGATCTCCCACAGTTCCTTCGCCATCTTTCGGACCAGCGGCATGCCGAGCGGCCAGCCGAGTTGAACGGTCTTGATCTCTTCGCCGATCGCCCTTCGCTCCAGTCGCCCGAGCGCGTTGAGCCATTCGCGCACCGGCTCGTTGCCGCGAGCCGTCCGGAAGAACCGCACGCCGAGCGTGACCTGAATCTGCTGTCTCGCCATCGTCTTGTCGCCCATCGTATCAAAAACGGTACGATATGCCAAGCACCCCGATGACGGCTACTGACCGGATGGCCAATCCGCGGCAAGAAAGGAGATCGGGCCCGGCGCATCGCCAGGCCCCGATGGATCAACGCTTGCCGCGAGCAGGCTTGCGCGCCGTGCGCGGCGCCCGATGCGCTCGCGCATCGCCGAACCGCGCCCGGGCGATGTCGCGCACGGCGTCGATCAGCGTCCGCGCGATCGGCGACGGCTGTGCATCGGTACGCAGCACGAGCCCGACCGGCTCGTCGGTGCCCGCCGACGGTAGCGGCAGGCGCGCCAGCGCGCCGGCCGACAGATCGTATTCGGCCGCATAGAGCGGCACGAACCAGACCGCGTCGTTCTCGAGCGCCAGCGCGCGTGCGACCGATACCGACAGCACCTCGATGAACGAATCCAGCGGCGGCGCGCCGCATGCGCCGAGCAGTTGCTCGGCGGACTGGCGGATCAACGTGCCGAACGGCGGCAGCACGACCGGATAGCGCGCCAGCTCGGCGGCCGGCGCCGCGCTCGCGAGCAGCGGATGCCCGGCGCGCACGACCGCGACGAGCGGCTCGTTGTACAACTGCTCGAACGCGAGCCCGATCATCCGTTCGGGCTCCGACAGCCGCCCGATCGCACATTCGATCGCCCCGGATTTCAGACGCTCGAGCAACTCGGCGTTAGCGGCCGTCGCGATCCGCACGACGATGCGCGGCCAGCGCGCGGTCAGCGCCTTCATCAAGGCCGGCGCGAGCGAGGCCGCGACGGTCGGCAGCATGCCGATTTCGAGCGTCGCCGCGGCGGCCCCGCCCTCGCGCGCCAGCAGCCCGACGCCCTGCCGCAGCGCCAGCACGCACGCGTTCGCGTGCGGCATGAACAGTTGCGCCTCGCGGGTCGGCTGCGCGCCGTGCCGGCCGCGCTCGAACAGCTTCACGCCGAGAATCGCCTCCAGCTCGGCGATCGTCTTCGACACGGCCGGTTGCGTGATCGACAGGCTTTCGGCCGCCTTCTGCACGCCGCCCAACTGCGCGACCGCGAGAAAACATTGCAGGTGCCGGAATTTGACGCGGCCGTCGGCGATACGGTTATTCATAACGAGTGGTTATGCGAATGACGATGAATTGCCATTTTGCATAACTTTCCGGAAAGGCCCAAGCGTTCGGCGCGGCGTCATGCATGGCGCCGCAGCGCGTGGAATCCCGTCGGCTCCCAGATCCGTTTCGCGATCAGCAGGGCCGTACCGTGCTTCTGCCCGAGCGGCGCGGACGACGACTCCGCATGCAGCGCCGCCGCCTTGCTGGCGAGCCGCCGCAGTTCCTGTTCGAGCTCCGCGGCGGCCGCGTCCGTCAGCATCCCTTGCAGGAACGTCATCGTCTCGCCCGGGCCGTCGAAGCGGCTGCCGAGAAAGTCGTCGAGCACGTGCGCATGGAAGTAGCGGCGAATCGGCCCGCCCGGCAGCCAGTCGAAATCGCGCGCGACGCGCACGCGAATGCGGTCGCCGGGCAGCAACGCGATCACGTTCATCCGGTCGAGCATCAGCAGATATTTCACGCACTCGGCCTGCGTGACGCGATAGGCCGACACGATGTCCTGCACGGTCCAGTAGTTGATGGCGCAGACGGCGACCAGCAGCAGCTTCTCGTCCGACACCAGCAACGCCTCCTGCTGTTCGGTCAGCACGCGCAAGCGCGGCGCGGACGCCGACGCCTCCTGCACGAGCTCCGCGAGCGTGTAGCCCAGCAACTGCGCGATCTCCGCGACGCGCTCCAGCGTGAAGCGGCCGCTCGCGAACAGCCGCTTCACGCTCGTTTCGGACACGTCGAGCGCACGCGCGACGTCGCGGTAAGTCATGCCCTGCGCCTTCAGCTGGCGCTTCAGCGTTTCGATGAGTTGGGCGGTCTCGGTCATGTTGGTATCAAAAAATGATGCTTGAGGTTGGATATTAGGCTACTCGCGCATCCACATCAGCACTTTTGGTTACTTGTCTGCATAATCCGCTCCGTCCTGTCACGCAACGACGGAGCTGAAATGACCGCCCGAATCGACACACCCCCCTGCGAACCGCACCACGCCACCCTGCGCGATGCACGCGACACCGATCGCACGATGCCGCTCGCCACCGTGCGCACGCTGGCCGCCGGCGCGCATGTCGGCGATCTCGTGTTCATCCGCGTGCCGGTCAGTGCATCGGATGCCGTGGCTGGCGCGGCTGGCTCGCCCGGCACGTGGGCCAATCGCTTCGGCATCGTCGTCGATACGTCGGGCGACGAACCGCTGATCGCCGAGTCCACCGCGTTCGCGTGGACGAAGCTCACGCCGCTGTCGCGCTTCGTCGCCCGCACCGACGGCGGGCGCATCGCACTGGCGCGCCGCGTCGCGGCAGCGTCGGCCGACGCGCAGCGCCGCGTCCATGCGCTGGCCGAACAGCGAATCGATGCGCTGCTCGGCAATCGCTTCAACCTGCGGGCGCGGCGCGGCTTCTGCGCGCAATACGTGACCGACGTGCTCGGCGCCGGCCACGCGTCGGCACCGTCGGCCCTGCTGCGCAGCGGCACGCTGGCGCTCGAATTCGAAGGGATCGTGTTCGATCCTCGACATCCATGACGACGGGCACGCTCGGGGAGACCGAATAACAACGAGAACGAAAGACAAAAAACAGCGACGGGCTGGCTGGAGGGCCGTGCACGGGGTCGTCACCGACGACGCGAAGCCCGATCGCTTTTTCCGCCGGACAGGCTTCCTGTCCGGCGGAATTTTCATGGTGGGGATGAACATAACGAATGGTTATGCGATTCGCGAAAAAAGGTCATTTTGCATAACTTTCCGGATTGGCTAAAGTCGTGCCATCCACTTCGCGAAAAACTGACAGGAGACGCCCGATGGATTCCCCCACGATCCTCACGCCGCGCGACTGGCCGTCGCATCCGGCCTACGTTCACCCCGAGTACCGTTCGTCCGTGAAGCGCGGCCCGACCCGCCCGCTGATCCCGCTGAAGGAGAAGCTGCGCGACCAGTACGCGCCCGTCTACGGCGCGGAAGATCTCGGCGCGCTCGACCACGACCTGACGAAGAACGCCGTGAAGAACGGCGAGCCGCTCGGCGAACGGATGGTCGTCACCGGCCGCGTGCTCGACGAAGGCGGCAAGCCCGTGCGCAACACGCTCGTCGAGGTGTGGCAGGCCAACGCGGCCGGCCGCTACGTGCACAAGGTCGACCAGCACGATGCGCCGCTCGACCCGAACTTCCTCGGCGCGGGCCGCTGCCTGACCGACGACGAAGGCCGCTACCGCTTCCTGACGATCAAGCCGGGCGCGTATCCGTGGGGCAACCATCCGAATGCGTGGCGCCCGAATCACATCCACTTCTCGCTGTTCGGCGATTACTTCGGCTCGCGTCTCGTCACGCAGATGTACTTCCCCCGCGATCCGCTGCTCGCGTACGACCCGATCTTCCAGGGCACGCCGGAAGCCGCGCGCGAGCGCCTGATCTCGCGCTTCTCGATGGACATCACCGAAGAAGGCTATGCGCTCGGCTACGAATTCGACATCGTGCTGCGCGGCCGCGACGCCACCCCGATGGAGCGCTGAACCATGACGACGCTGAAGCAAACCCCTTCGCAGACGGTCGGCCCGTACTTCGCGTACGGCCTGTGCCCGCAGCAATACGACTACGACCTGAAAAGCCTGTTCACGCCGACGATCGCCGCCGCGCACGCCGACGGCGAGCACGTGCTGCTGGTCGGGCAGGTGTTCGACGGCGACGGCAACGTCGTGGGCGACGCGGTGCTCGAATTCACGCAGGTGGACAGCGCGGGCCGCTACCCCGCGTCGCGCGACGACATCGCGAAATCCGGCTTCACGGGCTTCGCGCGGGTCGGCACGGGCACCGATCCGCAGCAGCGCTTCGTCGTCGAGACGGTGAAGCCGGGCCGCCTCGCCGCCGACGAGGCGCCGCACATCAACGTAACCGTGATGATGCGCGGGATCCTCACCCATGCGTTCACGCGTGTGTACTTCGACGACGAAGCCGCCGCGAACGCGGTCGACCCCGTGCTGAACGCGGTGCCGGCCGAGCGCCGCGCGACGCTCGTCGCGAAACGCGACGCGCAGCCGGGCCGCCCGGTCGTCTACCGCTTCGACATCCGCATGCAGGGGCCGGAAGAAACCGTGTTCTTCGACGTTTGACGCGTACGCCGGCGCTCGCCGGCTTCGCCTGCAACCGCACCGCAGCGTGGCGCGATCCCGACGGGCATCGCGCCACGCTGCGTTTTGGGCGCGCCGTCGCCATCATTCGATGCTGCGCCGCAGCGTGACGCGCGGCGGCCGCGGAGGGCTGTCGTCGTCGGCTTCCCGCCCCGATATCGAACGCGCCATTGAAACGCATGCTGCGGCAGCACATCGATCGTCGGGTCGACACGATATCGTTTGCGCGTTATGCAGCGTATTCTTTGTTATCTGCAACGATCCGGCAGGATTAAATCGGACGAAGCAACAATGACATGAATGATGCGCGACGCTGTCCGGCTGGCGGCCCGCGCGTTTTTTCAGACGGAGTGCCTTTGAACGCGTCTGGCCGAAGTTGGCGGACGCGTATTTTTTTGGCGGCAACAGGCCAGGGCCTGTTCACGCTAATAACGGGCTTGCGAACGTGCCTTTGCGCCCGCAGGGCAAGGAATGAGGAGGCGCAATAGCCGTAGCTATTGCAACGACGAACGACGCCGCCATGCGGGCGCAAAGGCACGTTCCCCTGTTTGGAAAAATGCGTTCGTGGGGCTGGCCCCCAGAAGGGCCGATCGCCGCGTCATGCTCCTCGCGAATACGTCGAGTATTCGCTTCGTCGCAATCCTTGCGCTCGGCCCTTCTGGGGGCCAGCGCAAGCCCGTTATTAGCGTGAACAGGCCCTAGCGCCGAATCTCCAGATACCGGCTCGGCGTGTCGCCCAAAATGCGGCGAAACGCCGACGTGAATGCGCTCGCGCTCGCATAGCCGAGATCGAGCGCGACGCGCGTCACCGGCTGCCCGTCGGTCAGGCGGGCAATCGCCGCGAGCATGCACACCTGCTGGCGCCACGCGGCAAAACTCACGCCCGTCTGCGCACGAAACTGCCGCGTGAACGTGCGCCGGCTCACGCCCGCGTCTGCCGCGACCCGGTCGAGATCGGCCGCGATCGACGGCGCCACGAACAGGTGCCGGCACACTTTCGCCAGCCGCGCGTCAGCCGGCAGCGGCGCATGCAGCGACAGGCGCGGCATCGTCGCGATTTCCGCGACCAGCAGATCCATCAGCTTGCCCGCGCGACCGTCGACGTCGTACATGGCCGGCAGGTCGATCGCATCGTCGATCAGTTGCCGCAGCAGCGGCGACACGCCATACACGCCGCACTGCGCTGGCAGCCTGGCCGCCTGCGCGGCATCGGCGGACACGAACGCGTTGAGCATCGTGACCGGCCCGGTCATCGTCATTTCGTGCCGCACGCCGGCCGGCACCCAGCACGCGCGCTGCGGCGGCACCAGCCAGCGGCCGTGCGGCGTCGACACGCTGATCGTGCCGCGCGACGCGAACGCGAATTGTCCGCGCACGTGCGCGTGTTCCGGAAACGTCGTGCCCGCCGCAAAGTCGTTGGCGGTCACGACCACGCTCCGGGGAATGTGTTCGTAGGGATCTAGCAGCGTATTTCTCACGGCCCGAGTTCCATCATCAATGACCCGATATCGAAGGCGGGTGGCCTTCGAACGATCCACGATCCGCCCCACCCGTCGCGCGACCTCGCGGCCGCGACACCCGTCCGATGAACGAGACGCCGCTCGCGCCGGCCGCAACGCTGGAAGCATTCCTGCTCGCCGCGACGGCGCGCCCCCACGCGATCGACTGACCGGCCGCGCACCGGCGGCATCGTCACGGCACGCATCACCGCAGCATGAACGACATCGCCGACAGGCTGTTCAGCGTGCGCACCACGTGCTCGACCGACGGCCCGTCGAAACGCAGCGTCACCGCATCGACCCGCTCGAGCGACGGCAGCACGCAGAACAGGTCGGCCAGCGCGGCCGTCTGCACGCGCAGCGTACACGCGGCCGGCGCGGGCCGATGGGCGCCCGCGCGCCGGCCGGACGACACTGCATGCGCGACCGTTTCCCGTGCGGCGGTCGCGATGCGCGCGCACGACGCGGACGGCGTGAGCGTCTCGCCGCTCGATGCGCCGCCAGCCGTCTTGACCGTCTCGAAACGCGCGTCCGGAAACAACGGCTGCGTTTCCTCGGCGAATACGTCGTCGCCCGTCGCGAGCGCGACGTGTGCACCGTATTCGCGCGCCAGCGCGCCGTACAGCCCGGCTTCGCCGAGCTCGACGCCGTTCAGCCACACCTGCGTGAACGCAAAACTGTTGATCGTGTGCGCGAGCACGCCACGCGTCTGCGATTTCGCGTGATAGCCGATCATGAACACGAGATCGGGCTGCTGTTCGAGGCCCGTCATCATCCCGAGCGTGCGCGGCTTGCCGAGCACGACGCGCGCCCGTGCATCGAGCCCGTCGGGCAGCAGGTTGCGATAACCGCCATGCGAATCGTTGACCCAGACGGCCTGCGCGCCGCTTGCGAACGCGCCTTCGATCGCCGCGTTTGCCTCGGCGGTCATCCAGCGGCGCGCCCGCTCGTATTCCGGATTGCCGGCACGCGTCTGCTCGGTCGCAAATACGCCGGCGACGCCCTCGATATCGGTCGAGATCAGGATCTTCATGACAGGGTCGAACGTCCTTCGTTGTCTTCGTTGAACCACCGGTCGAGATCGGGCACCGCGTCGCGCAGCGATGGCCGCACGTGGCCGTCGCGCCCGGCGACCGTTACCGCCTGCAGCAACGCGTCGGCGATCGCGTGCTCGACGCTTTCGGCCACGGCCGTGAATAGCGGATCGAGCGCCGCATCGGCCACGAGGGCCGGCAGCGCGATCGTCGATGCGTCATGCGGAATCGTGTAGGCGGTCGAGAAGGCGAGCGCGATGTCGCCGCTGCCATGCCCGTAGACGGAACCCGTACGGGCCAGCCCCGCCCCCGCGCGGCGCGCGAGCCGCGACAACTGCCGCGCGTCGAGCGGCGCATCGGTCGCCAGCAACAGAATGATCGAGCCCTGTTCGGGCGGCGCAGCGTGCGCGGCGTCGGCCGCGCGCCGTTGCGCGACGATGCGCCCGAGCGGCACGCCGCCGAGCGTCAGCATCGGCAGCCGACCGAAATTCGCGAGCACGAGCGCGCCGACCGTATAGGGCCGGCCGGCCGCGACGACCACGCGCGACGCGGAACCGATCCCGCCTTTCAGGTCGAAGCACGACATCCCGCGCCCGGCGCCCACCGCGCCGCGTGCGACGTCGCGCGACGCCGCGCGGCACGCGTCGTCGTAATGCGCGGCGGTGACCGCGAACGCCTGGATGTCGTTCAGGTAACCGTCGTTGCACTCGAACACGAGCGGATTGACGGTCGACCAGTCGCGGCCGATCCGCGGATTCGCCGCGATCGCCGCGCGGATCTGCGCGTGGGCGACCGCGCCGACGCCGAACGTGTTGGTCAGCGCGATCGGCGTATCGAGCGTGCCGAGTTCGTCGACCTGCACGAGCCCGACGCTCTTGCCGAAACCGTTGATCACGGCCGCCCCCGCCGGCACCTTGCTACGGTACACGTCGCCCGGATGCGGCTTCACGACGGTCACGCCCGTCTGCACGTTGCCGGCATCGAGCGTGCAATGGCCGACCGTCACGCCCGGCACGTCGGCGATCGTGCCGCGCGGCCCGGCCGGCAGCGTCGCCGCCCACATCGGTGCTGCCCGCATCAACGACGCTCCAGCTTCGGGTCGAGCGCGTCGCGCAGCCCGTCGCCGAGCAGGTTGAACGCGAGCACGGTCAGGAAGATCGCGAGGCTCGGGAACATCGCGATGTGCGGCGCCGTCACCATGTCCGCGCGCGCCTCGTTGAGCATCGCGCCCCACTCCGGCGTCGGCGGCTGCGCGCCGAGCCCGAGGAACGACAGGCTCGCGGCCGTGATGATCGACGTGCCGATGCGCATCGTGAAGTAGACGACGACCGACGACACGGTGCCCGGCAGGATGTGCCGCATGATGATCGTCCAGTCCGACGCGCCGATGCTGCGCGCGGCCTCGACGTAGGTCATGTGCTTGAGCATCAGCGTGTTGCCGCGCACGAGCCGCGCGAACGCCGGGATGCTGAAGATCGCGACCGCGCAGATCACGTTGACCATCCCGTTGCCGAGGATCGCGACCACGCCGATCGCGAGCAGGATGCCCGGGAACGCGAACAGCACGTCGGCCACGCGCATCGTGATGCGGTCCCACCAGCCTTCGTAATAGCCGGCGAGCAGCCCGAAGAACGTGCCGATCACCGCGCCGAGCGCGACCGAGAAGAAGCCGGCGGCCAGCGAGATCCGCGTGCCGGCGATGATCCGGCTGAAGATGTCGCGGCCGAGCGAATCGACGCCGAACCAGTGCACGGCCGACGGCCCCGCGTTCAGCGCGTCGTAGTCGAAATAGTTCTCCGGATCGAACGGCACGATGTGCGGGCCGACGAACGCGAGCACGACGAGCGCCAGCACGAAGCCGCCCGCGACGAGCGCGACGGTCTGCTTGCGGAACTTGCGCCAGAATTCGCGCCACGGCGTGCGGATCGCGTTCGATGCGGCCGGCGCCGCGGGCTGGACAGTCGCGTTCATGCTGGCCTCACTTGAACCGGATGGTCGGGTTGATGACCGCGTACAGCACGTCCACGGTCAGGTTGATCAGGATGAATTCCAGCGAGAACAGCAGCACGATCGCCTGGATCACGGGATAGTCGCGCATCGTCACCGCATCGACCAGCAGGCGCCCGAGCCCTGGCCAGTTGAACACGGCCTCGACGACGATCGAGCCGCCGAGCAGGAAGCCGAACTGCAGCCCCATCATCGTGACGACCGGGATCATCGCGTTGCGCAGGCAGTGCTTGAGCACGACCATCGGCTCGTGCACGCCCTTCGCGCGCGCGGTGCGCACGAAGTCCTCGTTCAGCACCTCGACGAACGACGCGCGCGTGAAGCGCGCCATCACCGCCGCGACCGCGGCGCCGAGTGTCAGCGACGGCAGCACGTAGCTCTTCCACGTGCCGTCCGGCACGACCGGCAGCCAGCCGAGCTTCACCGAGAAGATCTCCATCAGCAGCATGCCGAGCGCGAATGCCGGAAACGAGATGCCCGACACCGCGAGCGTCATGCCGAGCCGGTCGGGCCAGCGATTGCGCCACACGGCCGACGCGATCCCGATCGCCATCCCGAACGCCGTCGCCCACACCATGCTGACGAGCGTGAGCAGCAGCGTCGGCATGAAACGCTCGCCGATCTCGGTCGACACCGGCCGCTTGCTGCGCGTCGACACGCCGAAATCGCCGTGCGCGATCTTCACGAAGAAGTTCGCGAACTGGGTCGGCATCGGCTTGTCGAGCCCGAGATCGGCACGCACGAGCGCGACCGTCGTGTCGTCGGCTTCGGGGCCGGCCGCGAGCCGCGCCGGGTCGCCGGGCAGCAGGTGCACGAACAGGAACACCAGCACCGCGACGATCGCGAGCGTGGGTAGCAGGCCGAACAGGCGTTTGACGAGAAAATTCAGCATGGGACACCGATCGGGTCAACGCGCCGGCGGATTGCGCCGCCGGCGCCGCATGGCGGGTGAACCGCCGTCATTTCAGCGAGATTTCGTCGAAGTTGAACGAACCGTCCGGCATCACGTACATGCCCTGCAGGCGCTTGTTGCGTGCGTAGACGATCTTCTCCTGCACGAGGAAGATCCACGGCGCGTCGGCCCAGATCTGCTTCTGCGCATCGGCGTAGAGGCTGGCCTTCTTCGTGCGATCGGTCGTCGCGAGTGCCTGCGCGAGATCGTCGTCGACCAGACCGTTCTTGTAGTACGCCGTGTTGTACAGCTTCGGCGGCGCCGACTCCGAAGCAAGCAGCGGCGACAGGGCCCAGTTCGCCTCGCCGGTCGACGCCGACCAGCCGCTGTAGTACATCCGCACCGGCGCCTTCGCCGCATCCTGGGCGCTCTCCACCCGAGCGACCCGCTCGCCGGCCTCGAGCGCCTGTACCTGCACCTTCACGCCGACCTGCGCGAGCTGCTGCTGGACGAACTGGATCACCTTCTGCGCCGTCGTGTGATTGTAGGCGGACCACAGCGTCGATTCGAAGCCGTTCGGATAGCCGGCCTCCTTCAGCAGCGCACGCGCCTTCGCCGGGTCGTACGGCCAGGGGCCGAGTTTCGTTGCGTATTCGACGCCCGTCGGCGCCACGCCCGTCTGCGGTGTCGCGTAACCGGCGAACACGACCTTCGCGAGCGCATCCTTGTTGACCGCGTAGTTCAGCGCTTCGCGCACCTTCGGGTTATCGAACGGCTTTTGCCGCGTGTTCAGCGAAATGTAGCGCTGGATGATCGACGGCGCCTCGATCAGGTCCACCTTCGGATTGCTCTTCAGATCGCTCGCCTGCTCGAACGGAATCGTGAACGCGAAATCGGCCTCGCCGGTCTTGATCAGCGCGGCGCGCGTGTTGTTGTCGACCACCGGCTTCCAGTCGATCGCGTCGATCTTCGGATACCCCTTCTTCCAGTAACCGGCGAATTTCTTCACCTTCATGTCGTCGGTCTGCTTCCATTCGACGAACTCGAACGGCCCGGTGCCGACCGGATGCAGCGACACGTCACGCCCCCACTTCTTCAGCGCGGCCGGCGAAATCATCACCGCGGACGGGTGCGCGAGCGTGTTGATGAACGCCGAGAAAGGCTCGCGCAACGTGAACCGCACGGTGTTCGGATCGACCACTTCGGTCTTCTCGATCACCCGGAACAGGCCGTACCGCTTCAGCTTGTTCGCCGGATCGGTCACGCGGTCGAAATTCGCCTTCACCGCGGCGGCATTGAAGTCGGTGCCGTCGTGGAATTTCACGCCCTGGCGCAGTTTGACCGTGTACACCTTCGCGTCCGGCGACGCCGTATAGCTGGTCGCGAGCACGTTGACGAGCTTCATGTTCCGGTCGAAACCGAACAGGCCTTCGTAGAACGACTTGACGACAGCCTGCGACACCGTATCGTTCGCGTCGTACGGGTCCATCGTCGTAAACGTCGAGTACACGGCGACCACGACGTTCTGCTGCGCGAACGCGGGCACCGCGACCGACAACGCGAGCGCGCCGGCCCCCGCGACGAGCAGCGTGCGCGGACGGAACATCGGGAACGAATACGGCTTGTTCATCTTGTTGGACTCCTGTGGATGATTCGGTAACGCGTGGTGGAAATCGCGGCGTGACTGCCCCCTTTCGGGAAAAAGACGCCGTTGCCTTGCTCGTGCGCAGCTTCGGTCCATATGCAACCTCCCGCGCGTTCAATACGCGCCGCCGACGCGATGCGTCGCGACGTAATGATCGGGGCCGACCGCGACGAGCGGCGCGACGACCGGCTCGTCGCCGGCCGCGCGGATCGGGCTCGGAATCTCGTCCGCGGCGAGCTGGCGCGGCGCATGCCGGCGCGCGGGGTCGGCCACCGGCACCGCGCTCATCAGCTTCTTCGTGTACGGATGCTGCGGCGCCTCGAACACCGCGCGGCGCGGGCCGATCTCGACGATCTGACCGAGATACATCACCGCGACGCGATGGCTGACGCGCTCGACCACCGCCATGTCGTGCGAGATGAACAGGTACGCGACGCCGAGTTCGCGCTGCAGATCGAGCATCAGGTTGACGATCTGCGCCTGCACCGACACGTCGAGCGCCGACACCGACTCGTCGGCGATCACGACCTTCGGGTTCAGCGCGAGCGCACGCGCGATCGCGATCCGCTGGCGCTGGCCGCCCGAGAATTCGTGCGGATAGCGGCGCGCGGCTTCCGGCGGCAGGCCGACCTTGTCGAGCAGCCAGTCGACGCGCGCCTGCGCTTCACGCCCGCTCGCGACGCCGTGCACGAGCAGCGGCTCCATGATCGAGAAGCCGACGGTCAGGCGCGGGTTCAGCGACGCGAACGGATCCTGGAAGATGAACTGGATGTTGCGACGCAGCGCCTGCAGGTCCGCGCCCTTCAGCGCGCTGATGTCGCGGCCGTCGAATTCGATCGAGCCGCTTTGCGATTCGACGAGGCGCAGCAGCGAGCGGCCGGTGGTCGACTTGCCGCAGCCCGATTCGCCGACGAGCGCGAGCGTCTCGCCCGCACGCAGCTCGAAGCTCACGCGCTCGACCGCATGCACGTATTGCGACACGCGGCCGAACACGCCGCTCTTCACCGGGAAGCGCGTGACGAGATCGCGCACGCGCAGGATCGGCGGGGCGGCGTGATCGACGGGGGGCTGGGCATCGTTCGCGGCGGTCGACGTGGTCGGGGCCGTGGCCGTCGCGCTCGTGCCGTCCACCTTCAACAGCGGGAATTTCTCGGGTGCGTCGGTGCCCTGCATCGAACCGAGCCGCGGCACGGCCGCGAGCAGCGCCCGCGTGTAGCGATGCGCGGGCGTTGCGAAGATGCGGTCCGACTCGCCCTCCTCGACCTTCTCGCCGCGATACATCACGAGCACGCGGTCGGCCACTTCGGCCACCACGCCCATGTCATGCGTGATGAAGATCACGCCCATGTTCATTTCGTCCTGCAGCCCGCGCACCAGTTGCAGGATCTGCGCCTGGATCGTCACGTCGAGCGCGGTCGTCGGCTCGTCGGCGATCAGCAGCGCGGGCCGGCACGACAGCGCCATCGCGATCATCACGCGCTGCCGCATCCCGCCCGACAGCTGGTGCGGATAGCGTGCGAACACGCGGCGCGCTTCCGGGATGCGCACCAGATCGAGCAGCCGCAGCGCTTCCGCGCGGGCTTCGGCCGCGCCCTTCGACTGGTGCAGCGCGATCGCCTCGCTGATCTGGTCGCCGACCGTAAATACCGGGTTCAGCGACGTCATCGGCTCCTGGAAGATCATCGCGATGTCCGCGCCGCGGATGCCGCGCATCGTCGCAGCGCTCGCCTGCGCGAGATCGACCAGCGCGCCGCCGCGGCGCCGGAACGCGATCCGGCCGCTCGTGATCTCGCCGCCGCCGTGCTCGACGAGCCGCATCAGCGCGAGCGACGTGACCGACTTGCCCGAGCCCGATTCGCCGACGATCGCGAGCGTCTCGCCGCGATCGACGTGAAACGACACGTTGCGCACGGCGTCGAACGTCGCGCCTTCGCGACGGAACGTGACCGACAGGTCGTCGACGGCCACCACGCGCTGCTCGGGCAGCGTCAGGGCCGGCGGGTTACGGCTCGAAGTCATGGCGTCTCTCCTCGTGCGATCCGCGATCAGGCCGCATCGTCGCGGTAGATGCCGACGACCGGCGCTTCACCGACGCGCGCGTAGCCGCGGTACATCCCTTCGGTGTTGAACGGCATCGCGACGTTGCCGTGCGCGTCGACCGCGATGATCCCGCCGCGGCCCGCGAGGCGCGGCAGCTTGTTCATCACGACGTCGTGCGCGGCGTCGGCGAGCGACGCGCCGCGATACGCGATCTGCGCGGCCACGTCATGCGCGGTCGCGAGCCGGATGAACGTCTCGCCGGTGCCCGTCGCGGATACGGCGCAGGTCGCGTCGTCCGCGTAGCAACCGGCGCCGATGATCGGCGAATCGCCGACGCGCCCCGGCTGCTTGTTCGTGATGCCGCCTGTCGAGGTCGCCGCCGCGATGTGGCCGTTCAGGTCGCACGCGACCGCGCCGACCGTGCCGTGCTTGCGGTCCGGATCGAGCGGCTCGGCGCGTTGTGCGGCACCGCCGAACGCGAAGCTGGCCGCATCGTGGTCGAGCATCATGCCGGCCGCCGCACGCGCCTTCACCCACTGCGCATGCCGCGATTCGGTGTCGAAGTAGCCGGGCTCCGCGAGTTCGAGCCCTTGCGCGGCCGCGAACGCATCGGCGCCCGCGCCGGCGAACAGCACGTGCTCGCTCGCCTCCATCACGCGCCGCGCGGCGAGCACCGGGTTGCGCACGCGGGTCGCGCAGCAGATCGCGCCGGCGCCGAGCGTCGCGCCGTCCATGACCGCCGCATCGAGTTCGTGCTTGCCTTCGGCCGTATAGACGGCGCCGCGCCCGGCGTTGAACAGCGGACAATCCTCGAGCATCCGCACCGCGACGGTGACGGCGTCGAGCGCGCTGCCGCCCTCGGCCAGCACGTGCTGCGCGGCCTGCAGGATCGCAGTGAGTTCGGCGCGGTACTGACGTTCGGTGTCGGTATCCATCGCTTCGCGCAGGATCGTGCCTGCGCCGCCGTGAATCGCGACGATCGCGGGTGAAGTCATGATTTTTTCGGACGAGGGGAAGAAGGGTTGGCGGCCGGCAAAGCCGCTTGCGGCTGCACGAGCCACGGCAGCAGGAATTCGGTCATCTCGGCGGCGGATTTCGCGGATCGGTGCGTGCGCAGCGCGACCGCATCGATCAGCGCCTCGATCATCGTGAGCACGGCGGCTTCCGACGTGGCCGCGAAACGCCGCTCGGCCTTCACGTACAGGTTCAGCGACGCGACCGGCGCGAGCGGCGATTGCGGGCCGTCGGAGATGCCGAGCACGCGCGCGCCGCGGGCCGCCGCGCGACGCGCCAGCTCGATCGTGTCCTTCACGTAGCGCGGAAACGCGAGCGCGATCACGAGATCGCGCGAGTCGGCCGTGTACAGGCGTCGCGCCGCATGCGATGGCCCGCCGAGCAACGCGAGCGACTGCACGCTGTCATGGCAGACGGACAGGCCATGCTCCATCAATCCGGTCAGAAACGCGCTCGACCCGGCGCCGAGAATCAGCACGCGCCGCGCGCCGACGATCGCCTCGACCGCCGCCTCGACATCGGCTGCGTCCAGTTGCGCGCGCGTGTCCTCGATGTTGGCGACAGCCTGGTCGAACACCGCATCGATCCAGACCGCGCCGCGTACGCCAGGCTCCTGCTCCTGCGCGGAACGCAGCCGTTCGACCGGCCCGAGCGTGGCCTCGAAGCCGCGCACGAGCGCCGCGCGCATCGCCGGATAGCCGTCGAAACCGAGCGCCTTCGCGAAGCGGTTCGCGGTCGCGATCGACGCATTCACGGCCTGCGCGAGTTCGTCGATCCGCATCGTCGCCGCGCGAAACGGGTTCGCGAGCACGAATTCGCCCATGCGCCGGTGAATCGGCGTCATCAACGGCATCGCCGACGCGATCCGCTCGGCGATCGCGGGTTCGTCGTGACTGACATCGGGCGGAACGAGAGGCGTCATGCGAAGGGTTGTTGCAAGGTTCGATGAAAATCAATTTACACAATCCGTTTTCCGAAAAAAATAAATTTTCATCAGGGTTGTCACGGCTCAACCGGCGTCCGTCGACCGTGCGGCCCCTCATTCAGCCCCGTCGCACGGGCCTTTGGCGGGCGACCGCGCTGCGCCGCCGCTCGCGGTTGCCGTCCGCCTATCGGGAAAACCCCGAGTACGTTCGTTCGAATGCAGATTCACATTGACCGGATTCGTATTCGAACATAGGATGTTCGAAAATGATCAGTCGTCAGATAACATCGCAGCTCGATGACGACGAAATGTTCGCTCGAGCGCCGTGATTTCGATATAAACCGGTCGAACCGACGCATATCAAGATCGGACATCGTACGAACCAAAACGAAACAAGCCATCCCGACCGATGGCCCTCATGGACCGGGCAGGCGCCGCGCGCCCGCCCTCCCTGACAGGAGACAGCAGTGAAGACAGTCAAGGCGTTGCGCTGGTGGATCATCGTGCTCGTGTGTCTCGGCACGATCCTCAACTACCTCGCACGGAATTCCCTCGCGGTGCTCGCGCCCGAACTCAAGCAGGTGTTCGCGATCTCGACGCAGCAGTACTCGTACATCGTCGGCGCGTTCCAGATCGGCTACACGATCATGCAGCCGGTATGCGGGTTCATCGTCGACCTGATCGGGCTGCGGCTCGGCTTCGCGCTGTTCGCGATGCTGTGGTCGGTGGTCGGCGTCGCGCACGGCTTCGCGTCGGGGTGGCTGTCGCTCGGCATCCTGCGCGGCTTTCTGGGCCTGTTCGAGGCCGCCGCGATTCCGTCGGGGATGAAGGCCGTCGCCGAATGGTTTCCCGATCGCGAGAAATCCGTCGCGGTCGGCTACTTCAACGCGGGCACGTCGCTCGGCGCCGCGATCGCGCCGCCGCTCGTCGTGTTCATCTCGATGCGCTTCGGCTGGCAGGCCGCGTTCATGGTCACCGGCGCGCTCGGGTTCCTGTGGGCCGCGCTCTGGTACACGCAGTACCGGTCCCCGGCCGACCATCCGCGCCTCACGCCGCAGGAGCGCACGCTGATCCGCGACGGCCAGGCGACGATGCCGCCCGTGTCGAAGCGCCGCATCCGCGACGTCGTCACCGCGCGGCGCTTCTGGGCGATCGCGCTGCCGCGCTTCTTCGCGGAACCCGCGTGGCAGACCTTCAGCTTCTGGATTCCGCTGTACCTCGCGACCGAGCGCCACATGCCGCTCACGCAGATCGCGGTATTCGCGTGGATGCCGTTTCTCGCAGCCGACCTGGGCGGCATCGCGGGCGGCTACCTGTCGCCGTACCTCGCGAATCGCTTCAAGCTGCCGCTCGTGTGGTCGCGCGTCGCCGGCGTCGCGCTCGGCGCGGTGCTGATGCTCGGGCCGGCGATGATCGGGCTCGTGTCGTCGCCGTACACGGCGATTGCGCTGTTCTGCGTCGGCGGCTTCGCGCACCAGATGATCTCCGCGCTCGTCAACACGCTGTCGGCCGACGTGTTCGACCCCGAGGAAGTCGGCACCGCGAGCGGCTTCGCCGGGATGGCCGCGTGGATCGG
>Ga0209370_1000717_pt1 | contig 37636 bp, 30 predicted proteins | sample AgamicAtPrz_FD_187164 | JGI IMG/M metagenome (GOLD analysis project Ga0209370, IMG submission 187164) | Agave microbial communities from Guanajuato, Mexico - At.P.rz (SPAdes) (version 2) | ecosystem: Host-associated > Plants > Phyllosphere > Phylloplane/Leaf | place: Guanajuato, Mexico...
ACCACTTCCTGTCCAACGCCATCGAGTGCGATGTGGACTGCGTGCGCGACAAGACCGGCGCCGTGTACATCGGCGGCGTGATGGAGCACATCGAGCAAGCCGGCGTTCACTCCGGTGACTCCGCCTGCTCGCTGCCTCCTTACTACCTGAAGGCCGAAACCGTCGCTGAAATCAAGCGCCAGACCGCAGCCATGGCCGAAGGCCTGCATGTGGTTGGCCTGATGAACGTGCAGTTCGCCATCAAGGAAGCGGACGGCCAGGACGTGATCTACGTGCTGGAAGTGAACCCCCGCGCCTCGCGCACCGTGCCTTTCGTCTCCAAGGCCACCGGCGTGCAACTGGCCAAGGTGGCCGCACGCTGCATGGCCGGCCAGACTCTGGCCGAGCAGGGCATCACCAAGGAAGTCACGCCGCCTTACTTCAGCGTCAAGGAAGCGGTGTTCCCGTTCGTGAAGTTCCCCGGTGTGGACACCATCCTCGGCCCCGAGATGAAGTCCACCGGTGAAGTCATGGGCGTGGGCAAGACCTTTGGCGAAGCCTTTGTGAAGAGCCAGATGGGTGCCGGCGTGCACCTGCCTGCCGAAGGCAAGGTCTTCCTGTCGGTGAAGAACAACGACAAGACCCGTGCCGTGGCCGTGGCCAAGGAACTGGCCGCCATGGGTTACAGCCTGTGCGCCACACGCGGCACGGCCACGGCGATTGCCGAGGCCGGCATCGAGGTGCAGACCGTGAACAAGGTCACCGAGGGCCGCCCCCACATCGTGGACATGATCAAGAACGGCGAAATCGCCCTGGTCATCAACACCGTGGAAGAGCGCCGCAACGCCATCGCCGACTCGCGCCAGATCCGTACCAGCGCGCTGCTGGCACGCGTGACCACCTTCACCACCATCTTCGGCGCGGAAGCGGCCGTGGAAGGCATGAAGGCCATGCGCGGCAGCCTGGACGTGCACTCGGTGCAAGAGCTGCATGCCATGCTGACCAAGGCCTGAAAAGGCTGACGCCCGAAGCAGCCCGCAAGGGCTGCCGGGTTTTTACCGCACTTGTGTCGCAGCAAACACGGCATAATCTGCGGTAATGTATTTGAACCGCCGCGCGGCAACGTGCGGCGGTTTGCTTTTGGGGCACAGGCCCCTGTTTGACGTTGTCACTCAGGTCTGTGCGAGAGGTGCCGCGCTGGGCGCGGCGTTTGCTGAATTTGGAGACTTGATCATGGCCACCATCCCAATCACCAAGCGCGGAGCAGAAAAGCTCAAGGTGGAACTGCAACGCCTGAAGACGGTGGATCGTCCCGCGGTCATTCAAGCCATTGCAGAGGCCCGTGCTCAGGGTGACCTGAGCGAAAACGCCGAATACGAATCCGCGAAGGAGCAGCAGGGCTTCATCGAAGGCCGCATCATCGAGGTCGAAGGCAAGCTGTCCGCCGCGCAGGTCATCGACCCGACCGAGCTGGATGCCGGCGGTCGCGTGGTGTTCGGCGCGACCGTGGATCTGGAAGATGAAGACAGCGGCTCGGCCGTCACCTACCAGATCGTGGGCGAGGACGAGGCCGATCTCAAGCACGGCCTGATCAACGTGTCCAGCCCGATTGCCCGCGCCCTGATCGGCAAGGAAGAGGGCGATACCGCCGTGGTGCAGGCACCGGGCGGCGAGCGTCGCTACGAGATCGTAGGCGTAAAGTACATCTGATCACCCTTGAGGCGCTGCGCGCCTTCCCCTTTCTCCACGCACTTCGCGCTGCGGGAGAGGGGGCGATGCCTTGCTGCGAGGCGGCTCTTGCTTGGCATCTCTGGTTTGCGCTCTGCCATGCTGAAATTTCACCATGATGTTTGAACGCTTTCCTGTTTTCTTTGCGGCTCTGTGGTGGGGCAGCCTGAGCGCCATCGGCTTTGTAGCCGTGCCTATGCTCTTTGCCCATCTGCCCACGCCGGCTCTGGCGGGCTTTATGGCGGCCAAGCTGTTCGCCGCGCAGACCTGGATTTCCATAGCATGTTGCGCTTTTCTGCTGGTGTTTTCAAAGCGAAAACATGCTGAAAAGCTTGAGCAATGGGCGCAAGCAGCTATCGGTTTTGTGATCGCCGGCATGTTGCTGGCGCTGCTGGTGCAGTACGGCGTGTCACCCAAGATCGTGGCGCGCGAGAACCTCAAACTCTGGCACAGCGTGGGCACCGGCATGTATGCGCTGCAGTGGCTGTGCGCCGCCATCGTGCTGTGGCGTGTGGCGGGCGCGCGCAAGCCGGCTTGATCCAGTGCAAGCCCGCGCCAGCTGCGGGGAGTACACTGCCGAAGCCATGGAATCTCAAATCGTAAAAATCGACGCGACCGACTGGAGCAAGGTCCAGGGGCGCGATGAATGGACTGCTGCCGTCGAGGCAGGCAAGGTGCTGTACTTTCCGCAGCTGAGCTTTCAGCTGACCGAGCAGGAAAAAGCGCTGCTGCGCCCCGATGTGCGCGATCCCAAGACGCGCAATATCAGCCTCAATGTGGATGGCTCGATCAAGGGCGTGGCGGGCGACGAGGCCACACAGACGCAGGTGGCTGGCATGGTCGGACGCTTTCGAGACCAGGCCACGGCGCTGATCGCAGGCCTGTTTCCCGCCTATATGCCGGTGGTGCGCATGGCACCCACCAGCTACCGACCTTCGCAGGTGGAAACGCGGGCGCAGTCCTGGCGTGCGGACGACAAGCGCATGCATGTGGATGCCTTTCCTTCGCGGCCCAACTATGGCGAGCGCATTCTGCGCGTCTTCACCAATGTCAATCCGGATGGCCAGCCCCGGGTCTGGCGGGTGGGCGAGCCCTTCACCGATGTGGCGAAGCGTTTTGTGCCGCGTGCCAAGCCCTACAGCGCCTGGCAGGCCAAGGCTCTGGAGCTGCTGCATGTGACCAAGTCCTATCGCAGCGAATACGACCATTTGATGCTGCAGCTGCATGACGGCATGAAGGGCGATCCCGACTATCAGAAAAATGCTCCCCAGGAAACCGTGCCTTTCGCGGCAGGTTCCACCTGGGTGTGTTTCTCCGATCAGGCAGTGCATGCCGTCATGTCGGGGCAGTACATGCTGGAGCAGACCTTGTTCCTGCCGCCAGGCAGCGAATACAACCCGGCGGCCAGCCCGCTGTCCATTCTCTCGCGCATGAAGGGGCATCCGCTGGTCGATGCCAAATATCGCTGATCCATCGGTCAGGTGAGCACAAAAAAGGCGTTGAACCTCGCGGTCAACGCCTTTTGTTTTTGAGGCTGCAACTGCAGCCGTCCTTCACCCCCAGGCCTTCTCGATCCACCTGGCGGGCTCGATATGGCGAAAGCGCTTGTTGCGGCGGCCTTCCAGGGCATCGGGGGGGTTCACCTCGCCGTGGAAGATCACGATGCGCGCATCGGCCGGCGGCACCGGCTCCTTCCAGTAGTTGCTGGGCCAGGTCGGAATGCAGTAGTACTTGAAGCTGGGGCACCAGGCTGCAGGCCAGTAGTCCAGCTTGCCCTGCTTGTGCAGAAAGTGCGACAGATACTCCTGCTCGTTGCGGTACTTGCCGCGCATCTCTTCGGTGTGCGCGCGGAAATGCTCCAGCACATCGGCATGGGCACCCAGCTCGAAGCGGTAGACCGATGAGTTGCCGACAATGCGTTCGCCAAAGCGCCAGAAACGCGGATAGTCGTGAATGATGCGGAAGTCGCCGGGCAGCGTGAAGAACTCGTCGAGGCTGCCCACAATCACCACGTCCAGGTCCAGGAACAGCGCCTGACCCTTGAGGCCATACAGGTCGCGCTCGAAGGTGGTGAGCTTCTTCCAGGCGCCGTCACGCTGGCCGGGCGCCAGATGGATGTTCAGGTCGGGGATGGGAAAGCACTCCACTTCGGAGCGAATCCCCTCTGTGCTGTCGGTCAGGCAGACAAAGCGAAAATCTCCGCTGAGATGGCGGCGCACCATGGCATAGAGTCGGTTGACGTACTCCGGGCCGTATTTGGTGCCCCATTTCATGCAAAGAATGTGGCGTTGCTGCTGTGTGGTCTGAACCATGGGTTGGCGGTCTCGGCGAGGAAATAAGGCAATGGGGCGGGCAGACAGGGCGGATCGGCAGATCAGTCCTGACGGCCTTTCTTGACCGACTTCTGCTTGGGCTTGGCGCGCTTGATGGTGCCGCCGGCGGTCAGGCGCTGGTTGCCGAGCACGCGTAGTTGCTTGACTTCGGGCTTCTGGCCGGCGCGGCCGAACTTGAGCACCTTGACGTCGCGAGGACCGGGCATGCGGTCTTCGTCAAAGGCCTTTTCCTTTTCGGGAATGGGGCGCCACAGCACCAGCAGCTTGCCGATGTGCTGGATGGGAGCCGCGTTCAGCTCGTCGCAAAGTTGTTGATAGACCTGCTCGCGGGCTGCACGGTCGTCGCCGAAAACGCGGACCTTGATCAGACCATGGGCATTGAGTGCGGCGTCCACTTCCTTTTGAACGGCAGTGGTCAGACCATCGCCACCGATGAGGACGACGGGGTCCAGATGGTGGGCTTCGGCGCGGTGTTCCCGGCGCTGCGCGGGAGTTAATTCAATTTGGGGCATACCCGTATTATCAAGGCTGCGAGAATTCAGGCATGAAAACGAAAACCAAAAGCAAGAAGGTCAATAAGAATTGGCTGCACGATCACATCAATGACCCGTATGTGAAAGCCGCCCAAAAGGATGGCTATCGTGCGCGCGCGGCCTACAAGCTCAAGGAAATTGACGAGTCGCTCAAGCTGATTCAGCCCGGCCACACCGTGGTGGACCTGGGTTGCGCGCCCGGCGCCTGGAGTCAGTATGTGCGCCGTCGTCTCTCGCCCAGCGGTGCGGCTGTTGGCGAACTCAACGGCCGCATCATCTCGCTGGACCTGCTGCCCATGGAGCCCATCGAGGGCGTGCATTACATCCAGGGCGACTTTCGTGAAGAGGCGGTGCTGGCGCAGCTTGAAGAGGCCATGGGTGGCGGCAAGGCCGACGTGGTGGTCTCGGATATGGCGCCCAATCTGTCGGGCCATGGCGCCACGGACGGGGCGCGGGTCGCGGTGCTCATCGAGATGGCAGTCGATTTTGCGATCAACAACATGAAGCCCGAGGGCGCGCTGGTGGTCAAGCTTTTCCACGGCAGCGGCTACAACGAGCTGGTGGATCTGTTCAAGCAGACCTTCAAGGTGGTCAAGCCCATCAAGCCCAAGGCTTCGCGTGACCGGTCTGCCGAGATTTTTCTCGTGGGAATGGGACTCAAGCAGGGCTCTTGACGGAGTTGCCGGCTTGCATAGGGGCATTTGACCTCATGCCTTGCTGCAGCAAACCAGTGAAACTGATAGCGCAAAGCCTTGATAAAACACAGGCTTAGGGTCGATTGTCTGCAGAGCCGTACCTTGCCTATGGCCGCTATAGGGGGAAATAGGCGTCTTTGGCGCTTGAAACACCTAAAATGAACCTCAACTAGGTCTGGAGTCCCCTCCGGGCCTTTACGTCTGAATATTCCATTGGAGCCCCGCTTGAACAATCAGTGGTTTTCAAAAGTCGCCGTCTGGCTGGTCATCGCCATGGTGCTGTTTACGGTGTTCAAACAGTTTGACACCCGAGGTGCTGGCGGTGCCTCTCATGTTGGCTACTCGGAATTCCTGGAGCAAGTGCGCAACAACCGTATCAAGAGCGCCACCATTCAGGAAGGTGCCGGCGGTACCGAGGTCGTCGCCACCACCACGGATGACCGCAAGATCCGCACCACAGCCACCTACCTCGATCGCGGTCTGGTGGGCGACCTGATCAACAACAACGTCAAGTTCGACGTCAAGCCACGTGAAGAAGGCTCGCTGCTCATGACGCTGCTCGTGAGCTGGGGCCCCATGCTGCTGCTGATCGGCGTCTGGGTGTACTTCATGCGCCAGATGCAGGGTGGCGGCAAGGGCGGCGCCTTCAGCTTCGGCAAGTCCAAGGCGCGCATGCTCGACGAGAACAGCAACACCGTCACCTTTGCCGACGTGGCTGGTGCCGATGAGGCCAAGGAAGAAGTCAAGGAAGTCGTGGACTTCCTCAAGGACCCCAACAAGTTCCAGAAGCTCGGCGGCCGCATTCCCCGCGGTCTGCTGCTGGTCGGCCCTCCCGGTACCGGCAAGACGCTGCTGGCCAAGTCCATCGCGGGCGAAGCCAAGGTGCCTTTCTTCTCGATCTCGGGTTCCGATTTCGTTGAAATGTTCGTCGGCGTGGGCGCGGCCCGCGTGCGCGACATGTTCGAGAACGCCAAGAAGAATGCGCCTTGCATCATCTTCATCGACGAAATCGACGCCGTCGGTCGCCAGCGCGGTGCCGGCATGGGCGGCGGCAACGACGAGCGCGAGCAGACACTGAACCAGATGCTGGTCGAGATGGACGGTTTCGAGACCAACCTCGGTGTGATCGTGGTGGCTGCAACCAACCGCCCCGACATTCTGGATGCGGCCTTGCTGCGCCCCGGTCGCTTCGACCGTCAGGTCTATGTGACGCTGCCCGATATCCGCGGCCGCGAGCAGATCCTGAACGTGCACATGCGCAAGATTCCCGTGGGCCAGGACGTGAACCCCGCCATCATCGCGCGCGGCACGCCCGGCATGTCGGGCGCCGATCTGGCCAACCTCTGCAACGAAGCTGCGCTGATGGCGGCACGCCGCAATGCGCGCACCGTGGAGATGCAGGACTTCGAGAAGGCCAAGGACAAGATCATCATGGGCCCCGAGCGCAAGACCATGGTCATGCCAGAGGAAGAGCGCCGCAACACGGCCTACCACGAAGCCGGCCATGCCCTCATCGGCAAGCTGCTGCCCAAGTGCGATCCCGTGCACAAGGTCACCATCATCCCGCGCGGCCGTGCGCTGGGCGTGACCATGAGCCTGCCCGAGAAGGACCGCTACTCCTATGACAAGGAGTACATGCTCAACCAGATCGCCATGCTGTTTGGTGGCCGTATTGCCGAAGAAGTGTTCATGAACCAGATGACGACTGGTGCGTCGAACGACTTCGAGCGTGCGACCCAGATCGCCCGCGACATGGTGACGCGCTACGGCATGAGCGATGCGCTGGGCACCATGGTCTACTCCGAGCAGGAAGGCGAACCTTTCCTGGGCCGTACCTTCAGCCGGGGCTCCAATCTGTCCGAATCCACCATGCAGAAGGTGGACGACGAAGTGCGTCGCATCATCGACGAGCAATATGCTCTGGCGCGCAAGCTGATCGAAGACAACAGCGACAAGATGCACGCCATGGCCAAGGCCATGCTGGACTGGGAGACGATCGACGCCGAGCAGCTCAACGACATCATGGCAGGCAAGGAGCCTCGTCCTCCCAAGGACTGGACACCTCGCAACCCCCCCTCATCGGATGGTGGCAATTCCTCGGGAGGCAATCCCGCATCGAATGCCGAGCCTTCGCCTACTACGGCTTGAGCGCCAAGCCTCATATACAAAAGGTCCCTCAGGGGCCTTTTGTTTTTGCACACTCAGATATCGGAAGATTTATGTCGCAACAGTGGCAAACCTCGCGTTTTCTCTTGCAGCTCGACAAGCCTCAGGTCATGGGCATCGTGAATGTGACGCCGGACTCCTTTTCGGACGGAGGCAGGCATGCCGGTGTGTCCCAGGCCATGGCCCATGCCGAGCTGCTGCTCCAGCAGGGCGCGCATATTCTCGATATAGGTGGCGAGTCGACCCGGCCGGGCTCGCCTGCGGTCAGCCTCGAAGACGAGCTGGCTCGCGTTCTGCCCGTGCTGCGCGAAGCCGTCAAGCTCAACGTGCCTGTCTCCATCGATACCTACAAGCCCGAAGTCATGGCTGCGTCTCTGGATCTGGGGGCAGACATCATCAACGACATCTGGGCGCTGCGCCAGCCCGGTGCCTTCGAGGTGGTGAGCAGGCACGCCAGCTGTGGCGTGTGCCTGATGCATATGCACAAGACCCCGCAAGACATGCATCTGGAGCATATGCAGGGCGATGCCGTGGTTCAAGTTCGGGACTTTCTGCTGCAGGTGACTCAGCCTTTGCTCGATGCAGGCGTTGCACGCTCGCGCATCGCCTGGGATTACGGTATTGGTTTTGGCAAGAGCGTGGTACAAAATTTTGCCTTGCTTGCACATCAGCGTGAGCTGCTGGGCCTAGACTTCCCCTTGCTGGCGGGCTGGTCGCGCAAGGGCTCCCTGGGGCAGGTGACCGGCCTGCCTGTGGATCAGCGCATGGTGCCCAGCGTCGCGGCGGCATTGCTGGCGATCGAACGTGGGGCCAAAATTGTGCGTGTCCACGATGTGAAGGATACGGTGGCTGCGCTGGCAGTCTGGCAGGCCATGCATGATGCGCAAGCGCTGCAGGCCTGATGACAGAGTATTGAATCTAAAAAGGACAAAGAGAATATGGCACGACAGTATTTCGGCACCGACGGGATTCGCGGTACGGTGGGCAAGTCGCCCATCACGCCTGACTTCGCCCTGCGCCTGGCGCATGCCGTGGGGCGCGTGTTGCGCCGCACGCAAGAGCGCCCTCTGGTGCTGATCGGCAAGGACACCCGCATCTCTGGCTACATGCTGGAGAGCGCGCTCGAGTCGGGCTTCAACTCTGCCGGTGTCGATGTCATGTTGCTTGGCCCCTTGCCGACACCGGGCGTGGCCTATCTGACGCGAGCCCAGCGCGCCAGCCTGGGGGTAGTGATCAGTGCCAGCCACAACCCGTTTTACGACAACGGCATCAAGTTCTTCAGTGCCGAGGGCACCAAGCTGCCTGATTCCTGGGAGGAGGATGTGGAAGCCGCTCTCAAGGAAGACCCCGTCTGGGTGGATTCAGCCTCTTTGGGCAAGGCACGACGTCTGGCCGATGCAGCCGGCCGTTATATCGAGTTCTGCAAAAGCACTTTCGATCACAGCCTGTCGTTGCGCGGCCTGAAGATCGTCGTGGATGCGGCCCATGGCGCGGCCTATCAGATTGCTCCCAAGGTCTTTCACGAGCTGGGTGCCAATGTGGTGGAAATCGGCTGCTCCCCGGACGGCCTGAACATCAACGAGGGAGTTGGCGCGACCCATCCCGAAGCGCTGGTGAGGGCGGTGCGTGCCAACAATGCCGACTATGGCGTGGCGCTGGACGGCGATGCCGACCGTCTGCAGCTGGTCGATGCGCAAGGCCGTCTCTACAACGGCGACGAGCTGCTCTATCTCATGGCGGCCGATCGTCTGGCGCGCGGCGACGTAGTCAGCGGCGTGGCGGGAACCCTGATGACCAATATGGCGGTGGAGCAGGCACTCAAGGAGCAGGGCGTGGGTTTTGTCCGTGCCAAGGTGGGAGACCGTTATGTTCTGGAAGCGCTCAATGCCAAGGGCTGGCAGCTGGGCGGCGAAAGCTCGGGCCACCTGCTGGCGCTGGACAAGCACACGACCGGTGACGGCCTGGTCAGCGCACTGCAGGTGCTGCAGGCCTGCGTGCGCTCGAAGAAGACCATTGCCCAGTGGCTGGAGTCCGTGAAGCTGTTCCCCCAGGTCATGATCAATGTGCGCTTGCAGCCTGGCCAAGACTGGAAGAGCAACGCCAAGCTGCCTGGTGAGCAGGCAGCGGTCGAAAAGCTGCTGGGCAGCGACGGCCGGGTGCTGATCCGTCCCAGCGGTACCGAGCCCCTGGTGCGAGTCATGGTCGAGGCCAGGAGTGCGGACATGGCCAGCAACTGTGCCGAGCGTCTGGCCGAGGTGGTCAGGGCCAGCTGAAGCTGCGCAAACCCTGATGACTGTCATGAACAACGATGACAGTCATCTCTTGGTCATCTAATTGTCATAAACCATGGGCAGACTGCGGACATGCCCTCAGGGGCGCTTCAAGCTTTCGCAGGCTGCTGCCACATGTCCCAATCCGTATCTGCTTCCGACTCTTTTTTTTCCACTTCCATCACTTCATCTTCAGGGCAGGATCCGGTTGCAGTTTCCCCAGTGACCTCGCAGACCGATAGTCAGGCGCATGAGGCGGGACCTGCATCCCTGGGTCTGGCGCATATCTCGCTTGTGCCTCCCGTCACGACGGCGGTCGTCAACTCCACGAGCGAGCCGGCAGCAGTTGCGCAAGCCGGGGCGGCCGGGCACCATGGTGTGCCCGGTGCCGTTTCTGACGCTGCGACACCGGCCCCTGCCAAAGCGCCGCGCCGACGCCGAGCGGCGTCCAAGAATGAGGTAGCCATGCCGCCTGTGATCGAGCCGACTCTGGAGCTGCTGGACCGCGATCAAAGCATTCTGGTCTTCAATGAGCGCGTGCTGAACTGGGCCGAGCGCGAGGATGTACCGCTGCTCGAGCGCCTGCGCTATCTGTGCATCGTGTCTTCCAATCTCGACGAGTGGTTCGAGGTGCGCTGCGCCCCTCATGTCTCGGCCGCCAAGGTGGGCGATGAACAGGGGCCGTACTCGCGCGCCAGCTTCGAGCGACTGATGACCACGGCCCACGGCCTGGTGGCCAAACAGTACCAGCTCTATAACCAGTCCATCATTCCCGCGTTCGACAAGCATGCGATTCGCCTGGTTTCTCACGGCGAGCGCAGTGTGGCGCAGCGCAAATGGGTGCGCGAGTACTTCATGCGCGAGGTGCAGCCCCTGCTGATGCCGGTGGGGCTGGATCCGTCGCATCCCTTCCCGCAGGTCGCCAACAAGGCGCTGAATTTCATCGTGCGCCTCAATGGCGTGGATGCCTTCGGGAGAGCCAATGAAGTGGCCATCGTGAAGGTGCCGCGTGCCTTGCCGCGCCTGATCCGTCTGCCCGAGAAGATCTCGGGCAAGCAAAAGCTGTTTGTCAGCATCTCCAGCGTGGTGCGTGCCCATCTGGCCGAGCTGTTCCCGGGGCGCGAAGTGTCGGAGTTCTCGCAGTTCCGTGTCACCCGCCACTCCGATCTGGCCGTGGATGAAGACGATGTGGTGGATCTGCGCATGGCCCTGCGCCAGGGCCTGCACCACCGCCATTACGGCCAGGCCGTGCGTCTGGAGGTGTCCTCGTCCTGCTCTGTGGTGCTCTCTGACCTGTTGCTGGAGCAATACGGCCTGCCGGCCGAGGCGCTGTTCCGCGTCAAGGGGCCGGTGAATCTGGTGCGCCAGATGCAGCTGATCGATCTGGTCGACGACCCGGCCCTGCTGTTTCCCAAGTGGAAACCGGCCTGGCCCACGCAGCTTGTGCCCGGTCGCTCCATCCTGGCGCAGATGCGCAAGAGCGACATCATCATCCATCAGCCCTTCGAGAGCTTTGACGGCGTGCTGGAGTTGCTGCGCGAGGCCGTGAACGATCCGCAGGTGCTGGCCATCAAGCAGACCATCTACCGCACGGGCACCGACTCCGAGATCATGAGCCTGCTGGCCGAGGCCGTGAGCCGCGGCAAGGAGGTGCTGGCCGTGCTGGAGCTCAAGGCGCGCTTTGATGAAGAGGCCAATATCAACTGGGCGGAAAAGCTGGAATCGCTGGGCGTGCAGGTGGTGTACGGCGTGGTCGGCCTCAAGACCCACGCCAAGATGCTGCTCATCACGCGCCGTGAAAAGCGCAACAACCAGCTCAAGCGCTATGCCCATCTGTCCACGGGCAACTACAACGCCCGCAGCGCACGCCTTTACACCGACATCAGCCAGCTGACCTGCGATGACGAGATCACGGCCGATATGGATGCGGTATTCCGCCACCTGTCCAGCCATAACACCATGCCCAAGCTGCAAAAGCTGGTCATGGCGCCGTTCCATCTGCAAAACCGCATGCTGGAGTTGATCGACCTGGTGGCTGCCGCAGCGGCGCGGGGCGAGAAGGCACGCATGGTGCTCAAGATGAATGCGCTGACCGACGAGCCCTTGATTCGCGCCCTGGTCGAGGCCGGCCGCAGGGGCGCGCAGATCGATCTCATCGTGCGCGGCTCCTGTATGCTGCCGGCGCAGCGCCCAGGCGTGACGGACAATATCCGCGTGCGCTCCATCATCGGCCGTTTTCTGGAGCATTCGCGCGTCTTCTACTTTGCCTGGGGCCAGGAAGAAGAGCTGCTGCTGTCCAGTGCCGACTGGATGAATCGCAACATGCTCAGCCGTGTGGAGCTGGCCTGGCCGGTGCTGGACAAAAAGCTGCGCCAGCGCGTGATCGACGAGTGCCTGGTGGCCTATCTGGGCGACGACCGCGATGCCTGGACGTTGAATGCCTCGGGCATTTACCAAAAGCCCGCGCGTCCGCTGGAGGGCAAGGGCGCCCAGCAGGCCCTGATGGTGCGCTACGGCGGCAAGAGCGTTTGAATACTCTGAAAAGAGGAGCTTCTTGCGCCTAACATGCAATGTTTTCAGATATTTTTAGTATTGAAATCATTGTTTGACAGGTGCTTGCAGCTATCTTTTTGAAGGTTCTGCAGAGCAAAAAAGGGACTGCCTCGCAGTCCCTTTGCCTTTTGCAGGCCGTGGCGGCCTGGCAGTTGATATCAGCGCAGCTGCAGCTTGAGGCTCCAGGGCGTCTTGCTCCAGGCCATGGCTTCCTCTTCGAGCAGGCGGGCGGATTGAGGGTAGGTCAGCATCCAGCCCGAAGGTGTGGAGAGCTTGCATTCCGAGCCCGAACGCTTGATCTGCATGCCCTGCATGTCAGGGTCGCGGCGGGTATGGCTCAACTGTACGGCAATGCGCAGTGCCATCAGCGGCAGGGCCAACTGCGGCTCCTCGATCGCGTCCTCCAGCTTGCGCAGCTTGCCCTGGTGACCCAGCACCAGCTGGCAGATGCGCTGGCGCAGCTCAGGCTCCCAGGTGGCCAGGCCACAATGCTCGACGATATAGGCGCCGTGGCGGTGATAGTTGCTCAGGGCCACGCGCATGCCGACCTCATGCAGCTGCGCGGCAATGGCCAGGGCCTGAGTGCTCAGCGGCGCGGTTTCTGCGGGCAGGATTTGCTGGCACAGCTGGGTGGCAATGCGCTGAACGCGCTGGGCATGGGGTACGTCCACGCCGAAGTCCAGTTGCAGCGCGCCGACTTCCGCCGCTTCCTTGTCGGCAGGGGGCTCATGGTCGAGCAGGTCGTGCAGGGCTCCCTGGCGCAGTGCACCCTGTGCAACTTCCAGCTCGGTAATGCCCAGCAGGTCGACCACGGCCATCATCACGCTGATGCCGCCTGCGACCACCGGGCGGCGATCTTCCTTGAGGCCCGGCATGCGCAGGCGCTCCACATGACCGATGTCCAGCAGCAGCTCATAGAGGTAGCGCAGCTTGGCGGGCGTGATCACCTGTCCGTCCAGGCCCTGGGCCGTGAGAGCGTCGGCCACGGCGTTGGCTGTGCCGGAGGAGGCATAGGCGCAGTCCCAGGCCGTGCCCGGGTAGGCGAACTGGGCCTGGGCCAGGCATTGCTTGGCGGCGGCAACGGCGGCCTGGAAGTTGGCCTTGTTCAGTGCGCCGTCGCTGAAGAAACGGCTGCTCCAGGAGACGCTGCCCAGTGCGAACGATGCCACTTGCAGAGGCTGGCTGTGCTGGCCGATGATGATTTCGGTGGAGCGCCCGCCAATGTCGATGACCAGGCGTTTTTGCTGGCTGGGCGGCAGCGAGCTGGCCACGCCGCGATAGATGAGCCGGGCTTCTTCCTCGCCAGGGATGACTTCGATGGGAAAGCCCAGCAACTGGCTGCCACGCGTCACGAATTCGTCGGCATTCAATGCCTCGCGCAGGGTCTGGGTGGCTACAGCGCGGACATGCGAGGCATCAAAGCCCCTGAGGCGCTCCCCAAAGCGAGCCAGGCACTCCCAGCCGCGCTCCATGGCTTCGCGCGAGAGTTCCTGGCGTGAGTTCAGGCCATTGCCCTGGCGCACGGTTTCCTTGAGGTATTCCACACGCTCGATGCGTTGATGCGAGCCGATACGGCCTATTTCAAGGCGAAAGCTATTGGAGCCAAGGTCTACGGCGGCAAGCAGCGATTCAGGAGCCATTTCTGAGCCAATCAATGCGTTGTTGTTATGCGGGTTGGGGCACGGGCAGAGCATGAGCGTGATGGAACAGGCGACACATGCACCGGGCAGTGGAATATGCAATACGGGCCGTCATCGAGCTTGCGGGGCGCGGGGTTCAACCTCTGCCAAGTCAGGTATTTGCAGGTATTTGCCGAGTTGGGCCGCCAGAGTGCGCTCACGCTGTGTGACAGACTATGTCATACATTGCCGACGATCAGACTCCAGCCTTGCGACAAGCTGTTACCCGGGCCGGGTCTGCGGGTCAAGGCTCAGCAGTTTGCGAATGAAATATGACACTCGCATGACCGCTTTGGAGCTCTTTCACTCGGTTGCGCCTTGAAATTTTCATGTCACGACCTTGTCATAAAAGGTTTTTAAAGTTCACTCCATCGAATCTTTCAACCCTAAGAGGTCGTTTCATGAAGTTGTCCTTGATTCACGTTCTGGTGGCTGGTGCTCTGTCTGCAGCGGGTATTGCCAACGCCAGCCAGGAAGCCACAGGTGCCGGTGCGAGCTTCCCGGCTCCTCTGTATTCCAAGTGGGCTGCCGACTATCACAAGGCCACTGGCGTCAAGATTAACTATCAGTCCGTGGGTTCCAGTGCCGGTGTCAAGCAGATCGAAGCCAAGACCGTGGACTTTGGTGCTTCCGATGAACCCTTGAAGGATGACGAACTGGCCAAGAAGGGCCTGGTTCAGTTCCCCACCGTGATCGGCGGCATTGTTCCCGTGGTCAACATCAAGGGCGTGGCTCCCGGCCAGCTGAAGCTGTCGGGCCAGGTGCTGGGCGATATCTACCTGGGCAAGATCTCCAAGTGGAACGACCCCGCCATCACGGCTCTGAACCCTGGTGTGACACTGCCTGATGCCGCTATCGCTCCCGTGCGCCGCGCTGACGGCTCCGGCACTACCTTCGGCTTCACCAACTACCTCTCCAAGGTCAATGCCGAGTGGAAGGAAAAAGTGGGCGAGGGCAAGGCCGTGAACTGGCCTACCGGTGCCGGCGGCAAGGGTAACGAAGGCGTTGCCGCCTTTGTGGGTCGCCTGCCCAACTCCATCGGCTATGTCGAGTACGCCTATGTGAAGCAGAACAAGCTGACCTACACACAGCTGCAGAACAAGGAAGGCGCTTTTGTCTCTCCTGACGACGAGACCTTCAAGGCGGCTGCTGCTGGCGCCGACTGGGCCAAGAGCTTCTACCAGATCCTGACCAACCAGCCCGGCAAGAACGCCTGGCCCATCACTTCGGCAACCTTCATCCTGATGCACAAGACTCAGGAAAAGCCTGCTCAGGCCGCCACCTCGCTGAAGTTCTTCGACTGGGCTTACAAGCAAGGTGACAAGACTGCCGCCGACCTGGACTATGTGCCCATGCCCGACGCAGTCAAGAACGTGATCTACAAGTCCTGGAACGACATCAAGGACGCTTCGGGCAAGGTTGTTTCCAAGTAATTTCGTGTCATCAGTGAGCAGCGGGCTGCCGTGCCGGACGGTATGTTCGCTGCTTGTTTCAACCCTTTGCGAATAAAGGCGCTCACGTGTCCACTACGTCGCCCTCCAGTTCGCTGGCTGCAGCCCCCACCGATGCCGCCAAGCGACGCTCTCCCTCTCCGCCACGTGCTCCGATGATCTCGGGACGTATGGCGGATCGTTTGTTTGGTGGCCTGGCACGCAGCGCAGCAATTTTGACGCTGGTGCTGCTGCTGGCCATCATGGTTTCGCTGATCTTCGGTGCCTGGCCCGCCATCTCCGAATATGGTCTGAGCTTTCTGACCAGCAGTGTCTGGGACCCCGTGCAGGATCAATACGGCGGTCTGGTCATGATTTACGGCACGCTGGCCACTTCGGCCATCGCGCTCATCATTGCAGTGCCCGTGAGCTTCGGCATTGCCCTGTTTCTGACGGAACTCTCGCCTGCCTGGCTCAAGCGCCCTCTGGGCACTGCCATCGAGTTGCTGGCCGCAGTTCCCTCCATTGTTTACGGCATGTGGGGCCTGATGGTGTTCGGCCCCGTGCTGGCCAACTATGTGCAGCAGCCTCTGCAGAACCTGCTGACCGGTGTGCCCTATCTGGGCGCTTTTGTTTCCGGCCCTCCCGTGGGTATCGGTATTTTGTCGGCCGGCATCATTCTGGCCATCATGATCATCCCCTTCATCGCCTCCGTGATGCGCGATGTGTTCGAAGTCACGCCGGCGCTGCTCAAGGAGTCGGCCTACGGTCTGGGCTCCACGACCTGGGAAGTGGTCTGGAAAGTGGTGCTGCCCTATACCAAGACCGGCGTGCTGGGCGGCGTCATGCTGGGCCTGGGCCGCGCACTGGGCGAGACCATGGCCGTGACCTTTGTGATCGGCAACATGAACCAGCTCAATTCCCTGTCCGTGTTCGAGGCCGCGAACAGCATCACCTCGGCGCTGGCCAATGAGTTTGCCGAAGCGGGCGAGGGCCTGCATCAGGCGTCGCTGATCTATCTGGGTCTGGTGCTGTTCTTCATCACCTTCGTGGTGCTGGCCTGCTCCAAGCTGCTGCTCAACCGTCTGCAGAAGAACGAAGGAGCCCGCTCATGAGCCCGACCTCCACCTCCACCAAAATGCTCGACGCAGCCGATCTGGCTGCGGTGCGTCAGGCCAAGTACAACAAGCGCAAGCGCCTCAATCAGGTCGCGCTGACCCTGTCCATGGCAGCCATGCTGTTTGGCGTGTTCTGGCTGGTCTGGATTCTCTGGGAAACCATTCGCCAGGGCCTGGGTGGTCTGAACTTCGCCCTGTTCTCGCAGATGACGCCTCCCCCCAACGAGGAGGGCGGTATTGCCAATGCCATCTGGGGTTCGCTGATGATGGTGGCGCTGGCCACTTTCGTGGGCACGCCGATCGGCGTGATGGCCGGGGTCTATCTGGCCGAGTACGACAAAAAAGGCTGGCTGGCTTCCACCACCCGCTTCGTCAACGACATTCTGCTGTCGGCCCCCTCCATCGTCATCGGTCTGTTTGTCTATACCGTGGTGGTGGTGCGCTTCAAGAGCTTCTCCGGCATGGCCGGCGTGATCGCGCTGGCGCTGATCGTGATTCCCGTGGTCATCCGCACCACGGAAAACATGCTGGTGCTGGTTCCATCCAGCCTGCGTGAAGCGGCTTATGCGCTGGGTACGCCCAAGTGGAAGGTCATCATCATGGTGACCTTGCGCGCAGCCCGCGCCGGCGTGATCACCGGTGTGCTGCTGGCAGTGGCCCGCATTGCTGGCGAGACCGCTCCGCTGCTGTTCACGGCGCTGAACAACCAGTTCTGGAATGCCGACATGAGCAAGCCCATGGCCAGCCTGCCGGTCACCATCTTCAAATTTGCCATGAGCCCGTATGAGAACTGGCAGCAACTGGCCTGGGCCGGTGTCTTCCTCATCACTGTGGCTGTGCTGGGTCTGAATATCCTGGCGCGTTTCATCACCCGCCAGAAATAATTCGAAAGTTCAAGATCATGACTGCAATCACTGCTCCCGCCAACATCAAGCTGGCCGTGCGCGACCTGAACTTCTACTACGGCAAGTTTCACGCGCTGAAGAACATCAACCTCGATATTCCTGAGAAGAAGGTCACGGCCTTCATCGGCCCCTCGGGCTGCGGCAAGTCCACGCTGCTGCGCACCTTCAACCGCATGTTCGAGCTCTATCCCGAGCAGCGCGCCGAAGGTCAGATCATGCTGGACGGCGACAATCTGCTGACCAGCAAGCAGGATGTGGCACTGATTCGTGCCAAGGTCGGCATGGTGTTCCAGAAGCCCACGCCGTTTCCCATGTCCATCTATGACAACATCGCTTTCGGTGTGAAGCTGTTCGAGAATCTCAACGCCTCGGACATGGACGACCGCGTGGAGTGGGCACTGCGCAAGGCAGCGCTGTGGAATGAAGTCAAGGACAAGCTGCAGCAAAGCGGCTCGGGCCTGTCGGGCGGTCAGCAGCAGCGTCTGTGCATCGCGCGCGGCATTGCCATCAAGCCCGAAGTGCTGCTGCTGGACGAGCCCTGCTCGGCGCTGGACCCCATCTCCACGGCCAAGATCGAGGAGCTGATCGCGGAGCTGAAGAACGACTACACCGTGGTCATCGTGACACACAACATGCAGCAGGCCGCCCGTTGCAGCGACTACACGGCCTATATGTATCTGGGGGATCTGGTGGAGTTTGGCGACACCGAAAAAATGTTCTTCAAGCCCCAGCGCAAGGAAACGGAAGACTACATCACAGGCCGCTTCGGCTAAGGACTTAAAAATGACAGAAAAACATTTGTCCACGCAGTTCGACTCCGAACTCAATCGTGTCTCGGCACGCGTCATGGAGCTGGGCGGTCTGGTCGAGTCGCAGATCAGCAATGCCGTCTACGCACTGACCAGCTTCAGCACCGAAGCGGTTGAGCAGGTCATCAGCACCGAGCAGCGCGTCAACGCCATGGAGGTCGAGATCGACCATGAGCTGTCGTCCATCATTGCGCGCCGCCAGCCCACGGCCCGCGACCTGCGCCTGCTGATCGCCTTCTCCAAGGCCACGGCCAACCTGGAGCGCATGGGCGACGAAGCCTGCAAGATGGCGCGCATGGTCAAGTCCATCATCGAAAGCGGCGCTGCCCGTTCGCTGCCCAGCGGCGAGTTGCGCATGGCGGCACAGATGGCTTCCGAGCTGCTGCGCAAGACCCTGGATGCCTTCGCACGACTGGACACCAAGGCGGCGGTTGCCATCTTGCGTGAAGACGACCTGATCGACGAAGAGTTCGACGGCTTTGTGCGCAAGCTCATCACCTACATGATGGAAGATCCGCGCACCATCTCCGCCAGCCTGGACCTGCTGTTCCTGGCCAAGGCCATCGAGCGTATCGGCGACCACTCCAAGAACGTGGCCGAGCTGATCATCTACCTGGTCGAGGGCAAGGATGTGCGCCATCAGACCATGGCTGAAATCGAATCTGCGGTGTTGTAAGACGGAGGCTACTCAGGGATGAAGAAGATGCCCATGGTCCTCATCGTGGAGGACGAACCTGCGATTGCAGAGTTGATCGCGGTCAATTTGAGGCATAACGGCTTCCAGCCCGTCTGGGCGGAAGACGGTGTTTCGGCGCAGCGCGAGCTTGATGCCGTGCTGCCCGACGTGATTTTGCTCGACTGGATGCTGCCCGGGGCCAGCGGTCTGTCTCTGGCCCGCAAATGGCGTGCCGACAGCCGCACCAAGGCCGTGCCCATTCTCATGCTGACGGCGCGTGGCGACGAGCCCGACAAGGTGGCGGGCCTGGATGCCGGTGCGGATGACTACATCACCAAGCCTTTCTCCACCCAGGAGCTGCTGGCCCGTATCCGTGCCGTGCTGCGCCGCCGTGCGCCTGAACAGGTGCAGGACAAGGTCAGCATTGGCGAGCTGGTGCTGGATGCCGCGGCCCACCGCGTGAGCTGGCAGGGCGATCTGCTCAAGATCGGACCTACGGAGTTCAAGCTGCTCAACTATCTGATGAAGCACCCCGAGCGCGTGCACAGTCGTGCGCAGTTGCTCGACAAGGTCTGGGGCGATCATGTCTTCATTGAAGAGCGTACCGTGGACGTGCACGTCAAGCGCTTGCGAGAATCGCTGGGCGTGGCGGGTGTTCTGATTGAGACCGTGCGTGGTGCGGGCTACCGTTTCAGCGCCCAGGCCATGGCCTGACAGCACTTCCCCCCGAACCTCGGCCCGGCCTGGCTGGGTCGTCAAAAATCACAACTGAAAGCAAATATGGGGTGGCGTGGTTTTCGATTGTTGGCTTCTCAGGTCGCGGCAGCCGTGGTGGTATGGCTGCTGTGGGCCTATCTGGTTGCACCCGGTGCGACGGTGCTGCAGCAATGCGTGGCGGCCATGGCGGGCGCCCTGATCGGCGGCTGGATATGGTGGCTGGTGGACAGCTGGAATGGCGCGCGGCTGCTGCACTGGCTGCGCCAGTCGGAGCTGGGCGCGGTGCCCAATCTGGCAGGGATCTGGGGCGAGGCCAGCGTGCGCATGCGCCGCTGGATTCGCCAGAGCGTGCAGCAGGTGCAGCAGGGCGACCAGCGGCTCAATGACATTCTGTCTGCCTTGCAGGCCAGTCCCAATGGTGTGGTGCTGCTCGATGCACAGGGCCGCATTGAATGGTGCAATCAGATTTCCGCCAAGCAGTTCGGCTTTGATGCCGAGCGCGATGTGCTGCAAAGCATCGGTAATCTGGTGCGAGATCCTCAGTTCAGTGCCTATTTTGCGGCGCAGGACTTCAGCCATGATCTGGTCATGCAGGGGCGCGAAAGCACACCTTCGCGGCCGGTCAAGCTGTCGGTGCAGCTCTACGGCTACGGTGAAGGGCGCAAGCTGCTGCTGGCGCGCGATGTGACGGCGCTGGAGCAGGCCGAGGCCATGCGCCGCGACTTCGTGGCCAATGTCTCGCACGAAATCCGCACGCCTCTGACCGTGCTGGCCGGTTTTGTCGAGACCCTGCAGAACCTGCCGCTCGAGGAAGACGAGCGCAGGCGCTATCTGGAGCTGATGGCCCAGCAGGCCGAGCGCATGCAGCATCTGGTGGAAGACTTGCTGACCTTGTCGCGCCTGGAGGGAAGCCCGCTGCCCAGCAACAATGACTGGGTGTCGGTGGCGCAGTTGCTCAATCGCTGTGAGAACGAGGCTCGCGGCCTGTCCAATGCCTTGACGCGCAAGCAGGCCAAACCCCATGTGCTGAACTTTCCTGATGAGCAGGCGCTGCGGCAGGCTGGAGATCTGGCAGGTGCAAGCGCAGAACTGCACAGTGCGTTTTCCAATCTGCTGGCCAATGCCATGCGCTACACGCCGGCCGGCGGGCAGATCGATGTGCGCTGGCAACTGCTGCCCGATGGATCGGCCCGCTTTGCCGTCAAGGACTCCGGCCCAGGCATCGATGAAAAGCATGTCTCGCGCCTGACGGAGCGCTTTTATCGCGTGGATCGCAGCCGCTCACGCGATACGGGTGGCACCGGCCTGGGGCTGGCCATCGTCAAGCATGTGCTGCAGCGGCATGGCGCCAGGCTCAGTATTGAGAGTGAGCTGGGCAAGGGTTCGGAATTCGCCGTCACCTTCCCGCCCAGCCGGGTGCGGGCGGCTGCTGAAGTACCCGCCAAGGCACTTTCTCATTAGGAGGCTCCAGGCTGGGTCTGCGGCTTTGGAGGTTGTATGGCTCTGTGCAAAATGCTGCTGAAGGCCATGGCCGTGACAAACAGGGCTGCCGCGCTGCAAACCCAGAAGGGCATGGGTGTGGACTGCCAGTCCAGCCAGCCTTCGGCTGCCTGCCATCGGTAGGTCAGCCAGTAGCCAAGGCCCAGGCCGCCGCCCCATAGCAGCAGGCAATAGATCACCAGAGGCGCCACGGTCACGCGATAGCAGCGCAGCACGAAAATGCAATAGGTCTGCACGCAGTCCGCCACATGGTATGCAGCCACGCAGATCAGCAACCAGGACGTCACTGCCAGCACCCGCGGGGAGTCGGTGTAGATGTCTGCAATCCAGGTGCGAGCGATCAAGAGCGTAGCTGCTGTCGCAATACCGATGAGCAGAGCAAGCTTGAAACACTGTTGAATCAGCGTCCTGGCCTGGGCCTCATCACCGGCGCCGCGCCAGTAGCTGACGCGGGCGCTGGTGGCGATGGCCAGAGAAAGCGGCACCATATAGCAGATGGCGGCCAGATTGGCGGCGATCTGGTGGCTGGCGGACGAGAGCGAGCCCTGCCTTGCCACATACAGGGCCATGAGGGTGAAGGAGGTGACTTCCACCAGAATGGCCAGGCCTGCAGGAATGCCAAGGCGGCAGAAACGCCCCAGCTGCAGCCAGTCAGGGCGCTCCAGCTTCTGCCAAAGCGCCAGCGGAGCATAGAAATCCTGAGTGCGCATCAGCCACAGAGCCACGGCAAACATGGTGTAGTTGACCAGCAGCGTGGCCAGTGCGCAGCCCACTGCTCCGAGGGGAGCAAGACCCAGCCCGCCAAAGGTGAACCAGATGGACAAGGGGATCTTGATCAGCAGCGAGATGAGTTGCAGCCAGGTGACCAGCTTGGGGTGGCCTAGCGCCTGGTTGAGCGCGCTGTAGATACGAAACAGCAGCGCCGGAGGCAAGCCCCAGGCCAGTACGGCGAGATAGCGCTTGACCTCCAGTTGCAGCGCATCGGGCACGCCCGTCCAGTGCAGCAGTGCACCGGGCATGAGCAGCACCGCCATGCCGAGCACGCAGGCCATGGCGCACAGATACATGGACTGGCGCAGCGATTGACCTATGGCCAGGGGCTGACCGGCGCCGCGCTGCTCGGACCACAAGGGCAGAAGAGCCTGAAAAATGCCCATCAGCGAGGCATAGACGCTGATGAAAATGGCCGACCCTACGGAGAGGGCGGCCACGGCATCGTTGGAATAGCGGCTGGCCACGATGGTGTCGGTGGTGCCAAAGGCCATGACGGCCAGCTGCCCGGCCAGCACGGTGCCCGCATGCCGTCCTATGTACTGCAATTCGCCCTTCATGGGGCTTTGGGGTCGGTGTACTTGAGCAGTACCAGGACTTCCTTTTGGCCTGCCAGACGGGTGATGCGGCTGACCTCGCTCCAGCCCTGGCGCAGCTTGCGATTGTGATCGCCCGCCCAGCGGTCTGCGTCGACCAGCGCCCAGCCGCAGTCGCCTGGATTGCTGCGACGCAATAGCGCCGTATCCACATGGGTGTAGTAGCGCACGGCCGCAATCTGCGAACGGCCCAGGCCGTAGGTCAGCACGCAGCTTGTGGCGCCGTTCTGCCTGAGTTCGCCGCCCAGCTGTGTCATCTGGAATTCATAGCTGCGAGCATGATCCAGCGGCTCCATCCAGAGTGTGGACAGCAAAACCCAGCTCAGTGTGGCGCCGCCGGCCGGGAGCACCAGGCTCTTCCAGATGGCTGCACGATTGCGCGAGGTGCGCCAGACCACCAGTACAAACCAGCCGGCCGTGGCGATCAGCGCCACGATGACGGTGAGCCAGGAGATGCTGGCCTCGAACTGCGGAGCCAGACGCGCAATATTGGCGGCGATCTTGGGCGGGAATCCGGTCTGAAACGCCAGCCAGACCACCCAGATGGCAATCGCGGATGCCGTAAAGAACAGCAGCGTGAACCAGTCGATCAGCGCGCTGATGCTGCGGCGGAATGTGGGCAGGGCGAAGGCGGCCAGGGTGGCAATGGCGGGAAGTCCCAGCAGCAGCGCACGATCGGCCGGGGTGCTGCTCAGGCAGGCAGCCACAGGGACTGTGGCAAACAGCAGGGCGATGGACAGATGCGGGTTGTGGCCGGGGCGTGCAATCTGGCGGCGCCAGACCCACAGTGTCCACAAAGCCAGGGGCCAGGCGGGCCAGCAGAACCACAGCAGCAGTTGCAGCAGGGCATCCCAGTCCTTGAACGAGTCCACCAGATGCCAGACCCATTGATGCAAGGCCGTGGTCAGGCTGGCAGCGAGCACCGTGGCGGCCAGCCAGGCTGCGGCCCAGGTGCGGGCCTGACGGTGGGCGCGGCCGGGATTGTCGCCCCAGCTGCGCTGTGTGAAGGCGATCACGCTGCCGCCCAGTCCGAACAGTACGGAAAGAGTGGGGGCGCCGCTCAGGGCCAATCCCAGCAGGCCGAATAGCAGTGCCGCGGCTGACTTCCTGGGGTGATAGGCCATGGCCGCTGCTGCAAAAAACAGCAGCGCCGTGCAGCCCAGCTGCGTGACATAGCTGGTGGTTTCATGCGAGAGCTGCGCCAGGCCCAGGCAGGCAACCAGGGCCAGCAAAGCCGCATCGGCCATGGCGCGGGCATAGTCGATCAGTTGGGCTTCCCCGCCAAAGGCAAAGGCCACGGGCTGCGCCCCAGGGGTGCGTGCAAGATAATAGGCTCCCCACCAGGTGGCGCCAAGGGTCACGATCAGCAAGGCGATGAAGGGCAGGCGCGCCGCCATCTCGGCGCCAAGCAGCCACTCGAAACCCTGCAAGGACAAGGCACCCAGCCAGTAGGGCAGCAGACCGTCCATGCTGGGAGCCAGGCCCGAGAGCTTGGGGGCCAGCCAGTCGGTCTTGCCCAGCGCCAGCTCGCGCATATAGCCAAAGGCCTCCATATCGTTGGAGCGCCAGGGGCCACGCATGACAAAGCCGGGAATCACATAGGCCAGGCACAGCAAAAGCAGGGCCCAGCGCGGCAGGCGGCGTACAGCGCTTTGGGCAACGATGGCAGGTGTGGGCTGGTTCACGCAGTCAATCCGGTAGCGGCTGTGCGAATTTGCACGGCCAGATCAGGCGAAAGCGCTTGAAGTCAAAGCGCTTGGTGCTCCGATGATAGGAGCATTGGGATTCCGTGGGGCGGCACCCAAAAAAGAAAAAGGCAGCACGGTTGCCCGGGCTGCCTTTTCAGCAAAAAAGTAAGAATTACTTCTTGCCGAAGCGGTTGCGGAACTTCTCCACGCGGCCACCCATGTTGTCCACCGACTTTTGTGTGCCAGTGTAGAAGGGGTGCGATTCAGAAGTGGTATCCAGCTTGAACAGAGGGTACTCTTTACCTTCGAAGTTTTCGGTTTCCTTGGTGGAAACGCAAGAACGTGTCACGAACTTGAAGCCGTTGGACATGTCAACGAACAGAACTTCGCGGTAATTGGGGTGAATGCCTTCTTTCATGATCTTTCCTTTGGTCAAGTGCGGGAGCCGCACCAGCCTGTCCGGTGTACTTTCCGCATAAAAGCTCTCCATTATTGCACACAATGAGAAAACACCACCACATGCGTCCGCAGGCGGTGGTGTGCGGTCAGCTTGCAAACCATGACCGATAGCTTCGGCGGAAGGCCTGATCCAGGCAAGGCTGCAGAGTTCTTCTAGCTGCAGCAGCCCGGTGCTTGGAGCCGGCTTGCGCATGCCGGAGCGCTTCCGGCTGCGGGAGCTTGATGTGGCTCAACTCCCGGCAGGTCGTGACTATGCAACAACTTCTGCAGCGCATAAGATGTTGCGTTATTGCCATGCAGCAAAAAGGGGCCGCTATGGTTGACCGCGAGGCCGAAGCTCAGTTCAGTTCCAGCCGGCAGCTTGATCAAGCTGTGCGTGCGATGTGGGCACAGCAGTGGCTGTCGGTTTCCCCCGAGTCCCAATGGCAGGCCTGGATGGATTGGGCCGGCAATCTCGCCATCAGCCCGGGAAAGCGTCTGGATCTGGCAAGGCTGGCGCTGGAGGAATGGGCCAGGCTTTGCTATGGCGGGCCACAGACGCAGGAGGCGGAACGTCTCTTTCAGGCTCCTGAATGGAGGCAATGGCCGTTCACGGTCATGAGTGCGGGATTTGTCGCCCAGCAACGCTGGTGGCAGGCTGCCACCCAAGGCGTTCCAGGTGTTGAAAAACATCACGAGCGTCTGCTCGGGTTCTGGAGCAGGCAGTGGCTGGAGATGCTTTCGCCAGCGAACTTTTTTGCCACCAACCCGATAGTTCTGGAACGTACCGCCAAAGAGGGCGGGGCGAATCTGGTGCGTGGCTTCCAGTACCTGATGGAGGATGTGCATGCGCAGCTCGCAAACAAGCCGCCTGCAGGTTGCGAGGGGTTTCAGGTGGGGCGCGATGTGGCCGTCACCGCTGGCAAGGTGGTGCTGCGCAACCAGCTGATGGAGCTGATCCAGTACGCGCCGACAACCGACAAGGTCCATCCCGAGCCGGTATTGATCATGCCGGCCTGGATCATGAAGTACTACATCCTGGATCTTTCGCCACACAATTCGCTGATCAAGTATCTGGTCGATCAGGGACATACGGTGTTCTGCGTCTCCTGGAGGAACCCCGATGCCGGAGATCGAGATCTGGGCATGGACGACTATGTCGAGCTGGGCTGGCGTGCTGCGCTGGATGCCGTCACGGCCATCGTCCCGGGGCAGAAGGTGCATGCCGCAGGCTATTGTCTGGGCGGAACCTTGCTGGCCATTGCGGCAGCCGCGATGGCGCGCGATGGAGACGAGCGTCTGGCATCGATGACCTTGCTGGCCGCGCAGACCGATTTCACCGAACCCGGCGAGCTGGCGCTGTTCATCGACGAAGCGCAGATCAGCCTGCTTGAGGCCCAGATGGCCCAGCAAGGCTATCTGCGCGCCGATCAGATGGCGGGAGCGTTCCTGATGCTGCGCTCTCATGATCTGCTGTGGTCGCGCATGGTCAATCAATACCTGCTGGGCGAGCGGGCACCGATGAGCGATCTCATGGCCTGGAATGCCGACGCCACGCGCATGCCTGCCAGGATGCACTCGCAATACCTGCGCCGTCTGTTTCTGAATAACGATCTCAGCGAAAGCCGCTATCCGGTCGATGGCAAGCCGGTCTCGCTCCTCAATCTGCAAGTGCCCATCTTCTGTGTGGGAACGCTCACCGATCATGTAGCGCCTTGGCAATCGGTATTCAAGCTGCACCACCACACTGCGGCTGAAATCACCTTTGTGCTGACGAGTGGCGGCCACAACGCCGGCATCGTCAGCGAGCCCGGCCATCCGCGACGCCGCTACCAGTTGCTCACGCGGTCTGTCGGCGCGCAGGACGTTGTCGCCCAGCAGTGGCAGCAAGAGGCCGAGCAGCGCCAGGGCTCCTGGTGGCCGGCATGGGGCGAGTGGCTCAAAAACAGATCCGGCACACCGATAGCTCCGCCGCGCATGGGCGGCACGAGCGGCGGGCCCTTGTATGACGCTCCGGGCCAGTACGTGCTCGGGCATTGAGTTTTCAAAAGCCGTCTGGTCACGGTGATATGCCGGACGGTCCGCCAGCCTCTCGATAGGCACCACCATCACCATAGGGAGAACGATATGAGCATTCAAGCGACCCCCCTGAATCTGTTCAAGGCCAATGCCGAGCTGCAATTGCGCATCGCTCAGCTTATGCGTGAAAGTGGCCATCGCTGGCTGGCAGCCGCGCAGCAGACCAGTGCTGCAGGCATCAGTGAAACCACGGCGGAGCTGCAAAGCCTGCTGCGTGCCGAAGACTGGCAATCACTGGCCAGCCTGCCCGCCGAGGCTTTCATGCGCAGGCTCGAAGACCGCATGAGCGATGCCAAGAGCGCCAGCGATATCGCGATCAAGAACCAGCAGGCTTTTGCCAGCGGTCTGCAGCAGGCCCTGGAGACCTGGCAAAAATCTGTGGCCGAGGCCCTGCGTGCCGACGGCGCGCCCAATCTGCCCGCTTTGCCACTGCAGGACATCTTCAAGCAATGGCTGTCTGCCTGGACGCCGGCCACTCAGGACCCCGCTCAGGCCAAGAGCGGCAAAGCAGCGCAGAAGTAGGCAATCGGCTGGCGCAGCTTCAGCCCAAGATGGCGACGCTGCCGCCTGCGGGCCGGCTGGTCAGCTGGCTCTCCATTGCAAAAAATCCGATGTTTTCGGCGTTTTGTGGCGATCCATAAAACGCTGGATGCTATTGTTTTTGAATCTTCTTGAGACAGAAGATTGTGACTTCGGGAGCACGACATGAGCAAACCCAGCGGGACCAGTCCGTCGACCAACGGGTCTGTTGATCCTTTTGCATGGTGGCGGGCCGCCGGGGCCTATGCGGTGGATGCCGCTCAACGTGCGGTGCTGTATGCCGACATTGAGCGGCAGGTAGGCGACCAGTACCGGACCCAGCGTGAGGCCAGGATGCCGAACGTGCTGCATTTCCCCGCGGAACTCGTGATGTCGGGGCTGGACCTCCCAAGACCTGTCAACTATGGCCTGGTGCGCATTCAGGCGTCCGAAGACCGGCCTGCCGACCCCGCCAAGCGTCCATTCGTCGTGATAGATCCACGCGCCGGGCATGGCCCGGGCATAGGTGGCTTCAAGCCCCACAGCGAGATCGGTGCTGCGCTGGAGGCTGGCCACCCTTGCTACTTCGTCGGTTTTCTGCCTGATCCCGTACCTGGTCAGACGGTGGAAGATGTGATGCGTGCCGAGGCAGCGTTCATGCGTCGCGTGGCCGAGCTTCACCCCGACAGTGAGGGCAAGCCGGCGGTCATCGGCAACTGCCAGGCGGGCTGGCAGATCCTGATGACGGCCGCTGTTTGGCCCGAGCTGTTCGGGCCCATCATTGTTGCCGGAGCGCCCCTGTCGTACTGGGCCGGTGACAATCCCATGCGTTATTCGGGCGGGCTCCTCGGGGGCAGCTGGATGACGGCTCTTGCCAGCGATCTGGGTAACGGCCGCTTCGACGGCGCCCATCTGGTGCAGAACTTCGAGCAGCTCGATCCGGCCAACACGCTGTGGAGCAAGCAGTACAAGGTCTATGCGAATGCCGACACCGAAGCCGAGCGCTATATAGACTTCGAGAAATACTGGGGCGGCTATGTCTTTCTCAACGATGTGGAGATGCAGTACATCGTCGACAATCTGTTCATAGGCAACAGGCTGTCGACGGCCCAGTTGCTGACATCGGACGGGGTGCGCATCGATCTGCGCAATATCCGCTCGCCCATCCTGGTGTTCTGCTCCTATGGCGACAACATCACGCCGCCGGCCCAGGCTCTGGGCTGGATCACCGATTTGTACGCCAGCGACGACGACGTGCGCGCTCATGACCAGACCATCATCTTCAGCACGCACGACAGCATCGGTCATCTGGGCATCTTTGTTTCGGGTGCGGTCGGCAGCAAGCAGCACCGCAAGTTCGCCAGTGCCATCGAGCAGATCAATCTGCTGCCGGCAGGCATCTATCGCGCCAGCGTTGACGATGCCACGAAGCAGGAGCAAAAGCTGCTCCATGATCCCTATCTGCTGAGCATCCGTGCCAGCGGCATCGATGAAGTGCGCGATATCGTCAAGCCCGATCCGGAGTCCGATCGCCGTTTCGATGCAGCGGCCCGCGTATCCGACATCAACCTGGCTCTGTATCGCAGCATATGGCAACCCTGGGTGCGTGCGCTGAGCACTTCCCAATCGGCACACTGGTTGCAGACCTTGCATCCCATGCGCCTGCAATTCGAGGCCTGGAGCAGCCAGCACCCGCTGGCTTGTCTGATACGCAGCAGCGCCGAATACATACGCGAACATCGCCAGCCCGTGGATGAGGCCAATCCCTGGCTGCACATGCAGCAGCGGTGCTCGGCCGCACTGGATCGCGCTCTCGATGATTTCCGCGACCGGCGCGACCATATCTACGCCCTGTGGTTCGACATGCTCTATGGCTCGCCGCTCATGCAGGCGCTGGCTGGGCATGCTTATGGCGAGAGCGCACCAGTGCGCCAGCATCCTGGCTCCACCCCCGAGCATCTGGCGCTGATGGCGGCCAGGCAGCAACAGATCGAGAGCAGCGTGGATCAAGGGGGTGTGCTCGAAGCCACGCTGCGCGGCTTGCTGAGCGTGCTGTCCCGGCGTCCCGCGGTGGACGAGCGCTACTACCACCTGGCTGCGCAATTGCTGGAGCAGCAAGCACCTGGGCGCTGGAGTCTGGCCGAGCTGCGAGCCGCCATCCGCGAGCAGACCCTGGTGATGAGGCAATGCGGCAGCGCCGCCATCGAAGCCATTCCAGGCCTGCTGAAGAACACGCCTGCCGACACCATCCGCAAGGCCGGCGAAGCCATCACCCAGATGGCAGCCATCGATAAGGAGCCCGGCGCCGAGGAGGATGCCGTGAGACATGCCTTGCATCAGGTGCAGGCCTTGTTCGAGCAGGCCGCACTGGCGCAGCAGCCCCGGATCCAGGAGCCTCTGGAGCTGGCGCCGGCTCCGGTGCAGACTCCTGCAGCTCCCCGGCGGGCAGCGGCTGCTGTGCGACGTAAACCGGCCGCACCACGCGGCAAGAAAGGAGTGCGATGAGTCAACCGAGCCCAGACATGACGCTGCAGCCGTTTGAGGGCATAAACGTCGGCGACAGCCTGCGCGTCACCGTCGCCTCCCGTGACGCGAGCACGCTGACGCTGCTCTGCGCCCACGATGCGCAGCCCCGGCAGCCAGCCTCGCAGCAAGCGGTTTCCATGCCATCAGGCGGCGCAGCGCAGCCGCTTGACGTTGCCTCGCATCACGGCCTGACCCGGCTGCTGGCGGCTGTCAAGGAACTGCCGCCGGTTCGCGTGGGGGTCGTCCATCCCTGCGATGCCACCAGCCTGTCCGCCGCGCTTGATGCGCATCGGCTGGGGCTGATCGAGCCGGTCCTGATCGCTCCGCGCGCCAGGCTCGAAGCGATTGCGCTGGCGCAGGGGTTCGAGCTGCAGGGCCTGCGCATCGAGGACGTGCCGCACAGTCATGCAGCCGCCGAGCGTGGTGCCAGACTTGCCACCAGCGGCGAAGTCGAGGCACTGATGAAAGGCAGTCTGCACACCGACGAGCTGATGGCGGCTGTTGTTGCCGGCAGTGCCGGGTTGCGCACCAAGAGGCGTGTCAGCCATTGCTTTGTGTTGCAGACGGCCAGCTACCCACGCCCCTTCATCGTCACCGACGCGGCCATCAACCTGGTCCCCGATCTGTTGCAGAAGGCCGATATCGCGCGCAATGCCATCGAGCTGGCACAGGTTCTGGGTGTGGCAAGGCCCAAGCTCGCCATCCTCGCCGCCGTCGAGACGGTCAACCCCAACATGCCTGCGACACTGGATGCTGCTGCATTGTGCAAGATGGCCGACCGGGGCCAGATCACCGGGGGCGTGCTGGACGGACCGCTGGCTTTCGACAATGCAGTCTCCATCGAGGCCGCGCGTACCAAGGGCATCACCTCTCCAGTGGCAGGTCAGGCCGACATCCTGCTGGTGCCCGATCTGGAAAGCGGCAATATGCTGGCCAAGCAGCTCATGTACCTGGGCGGCGCTGCCAGCGCAGGCATCGTGCTTGGCGCCAAGGTGCCCATCGTGCTGACCAGCCGCGCGGACTCGCGCGAATCCCGCATTGCATCCTGTGCGATTGCGCTGTTGCTCGCACATCACTACCGGCAGACGCCGCCCTGAAATACATGGCCGATGGCGCCGGACTGGCAAGTGCTGCAGTCTCTGTCCCATCGGCAGACAAAGGCCCTGGCATGAGCAATTCCGTCATCATCGTTTTGAACTGCGGCTCGTCGAGCATCAAGTTCGCCGTATTCGAGGCAGCAAGTCCCCTGCCGCGCAAGCCTCTTTGGAACGGCAAGGTACAGGGCATTGGCGGGCCCGCTCCCGACTTCGGAGAAACCGGCGTCAAGCCCTTTGCCATCGAACTGGGCGCAGAGCATCCGTATCGCGATGCGCTGCGCATCATCCGCGAACGCATCACGGCGCGGCTCGAGGACCGGCCCGTGGCCGCGATCGCTCATCGGGTGGTGCATGGCGGCAGCAAGTATTTCGAGTCCACCCGCATCGATGCAGGCGTGCTGCGAGACTTGCGCAGCTATGTGCCGCTGGCACCGCTGCATCAGCCGTTTGCGCTGGAGGCCATCGAGATCCTGTTGCGCGAGCGGCCCGACATCGTGCAGATTGCCTGCTTTGATACCGGCTTTCATCACAGCCTGCCCAAGGTCGAGCAGATCCTGCCACTACCCTACGAATGGTGGCAGCGCGGCGTTCGCCGCTATGGCTTTCACGGACTCTCGTATGCCTATATGGCGACCGCGCTGGCCGAGCGTCATGGCGACAGGGCCAGGGGCCGCACCATCGTCGCCCATCTGGGCAGCGGCGCCAGTCTGTGCGGCATGCAGCAGCTGCAAAGCGTGGCGACCACCATGGGCTTCTCGGCCCTGGATGGATTGATGATGGGCACCCGCACCGGGGCGTTGGACCCGGGGGCCGTGCTCTATCTGATGGAGATCGAGAAGCTGACGCTTCAGGAGGTCGGGCGTCTGCTCTATCACGACTCGGGGCTGCTGGGCGTGTCGGGCATCTCGTCCGAGCCGCGCGTGATCCTGCGCCATGTCCGGGATTCAGGTGAGGCTGGCGAGCGGGCGCGCATGGCGCTGGACCTCTTTGTACGCCGCATCGTGCGCGAGATCGGTTCTCTGGTCGCTGCGCTGGGCGGGCTGGACATGCTGGTGTTCACGGCGGGCATTGGCGAGCACAGCGAGGAGATTCGAGCCCGCGTCTGCGCCGATCTGGCATGGCTGGGCCTGGAGCTGGATGAGCAGGCCAATGCAGCCCATGCACCGCTCATTTCATCTGCAGACAGCCGGGTACTGGTGGGAGTTGAGCCCACGAATGAGGAGTGGGTGGCCGCCCGCGATACGGTGCGAATTCTCGCGGATTCATAGTCTTTTTGACGTGCATCGAGTGGCGGCAGGGCTTGAAGGCGCCATGCCGATATTCATGGCGGCACAGAGCTGAGGCCGGACGGTTGTGCGCCGGCTTCGCTCTCTTGCGCCGGACACTGCCTGGCCGCATCGATGCTCGCCTGGATGGCAGCGCGTGCCTGAAGGCTGTTCTTCCAGCAACTGGAGCCGGTGAGGGCCGAGGCCTTGAGGTTGGAAGGAAAAAACTTTCAGCAGAAACCGGCAATACGCCCTTCATGGTTGCCGCGGCGCCCGGCCAGAACTCAGGCCATGCTCGACAAGGTTTTTCTGAACCGCATCAGCGACAGCCAGAACAGCACTGCGCCGATTCCCGCCAGCCACACAAAGGGCTTCCACACGGTTTCGATGCCGGCGCCGCGATACAGAATCGCCTGACCCAGCTCCACAAAGTGCGTGGTGGGAGCGAAAAGCATCACATCCTGCACCAGCTGGGGCATGGATTCGCGGGGAGTCATGCCACCAGACAGCAATTGCAGCGGCAGCAGCGTCAACACCATCAGCAGGCCGAACTGCGGCATGCTGCGCGCCACTGTGGCCAGAAAGATGCCCATGGCCGTAGTTGCGAACAGGCACAGGGCCGAGCCTGCCATGAACAGCAGCAGACTGCCTTCGATGGGCACCTTGAGCGCGCCGCGCACGACCAGATTGAGCGAGACACCTGCCGCCAGCAGCACCACGGCGCCCATGGACCAGACCTTGGCCAGCATGATCTCGGTAGGCGTCACGGGCATGACCAGCAGATGCTCGATGGTGCCATGCTCGCGCTCGCGGATCAGCGCCGCGCCCGTGAGGATGATGGAGAGCATGGTGACGTTGTTGATGATCTGCATCAGTCCGCCGAACCATATCTTGTTCAGTCCGGGGTTGAAGCGGGCGCGCAGCTCCAGGTCCACGGGCAGTGCGCTGGCTCCCCGGTGGCGCTGCACGAACTCGTTGACTTCGGCCAGCACGATCTGCTGCACGTATCCGCTGCCGGAGAACGCCTGGCTCATGCGCGTGGCATCCACGTTCAGCTGCAGCTCGGCCTTTCTGCCGGCCAGCACATCGCGCTGGAAGTTGGGAGGAATGGTCAGCGAGAAGGTGAAGTCGCCAGCATCCAGCCCGGGATCCACATGGCTGAAATCCACCATCTGCGGCGGCATGAACTGAGGCGGGTAGAACGCCGAGCTGATGCGTGCGGACAGCGGTGACTGGTCTTCGTCGACGATGGCAATCGGCGCCTTGTGCAGCGTATCGGGCATGGCCGTGGCCGCGGTGTACACCGAGGCCGTGAAGGTGTAGACGATGAGCACCAGCATCACCGGGTCGCGCCACAGGCTCCACAGTTCCTTGACGCCCAGGCGCCAGATATTCTTGAGGCTATGCAACATCGTAAAAGTCCAAGGTGTGCCGTGAAGCAGAAGACGCTCTGAACAAGCGCAGGCCCAACGCAGGGACACCGAGCCAGGGCCGCCCCGCAGCGAAGGTGTCGTCCCCCTCCCGCGCAGCGAGAGAGGGGGAAGGCGCGCAGCGACTCAGGGGGAGCTTCATTACTTCTCCTGCTTGGGCAGAGCCCAGATGGCCACGCCCATGATCACGGGAATGGCGATTAGCAGCGGCAGCAAGGTAGGCGCCAGATCGTGCAGGCCCAGCGCCTTGTTGAAGACGCCGCGGCTGATGGCGAACATATAGGTGGCCGGGTAGATCTCGCCAATCCAGCGGCCGGCGCCTTCGAGCGAGGACACCGGATCGGTCAGCCCCGAGAACTGTGTGGCCGGAATCAAGGTGCCCAGCATGGCAAAGAACATGGCGGCAATCTGGCTGCTGGTGACGGCCGAGGCCAGCAGGCCCATGCCCGTGGCAATAACGCTGAAGAGCAGGGCCGCCAAGACGAGTAGTGAGAAGCTGCCGGTCATGGGCACGCCAAAGACGAAGACCGCCATGGCACACATCAGAAAGAAGTTCAGCATGGCCAGCACCACATAAGGCAGCTGCTTGCCCAGCAGAAATTCGATGCGGGTCACGGGAGTGACGTACAGATTCACGATGGAGCCCAGCTCTTTTTCGCGCACCACGGCCAGGGCTGTGAGCATGGCGGGCAGCATCATCAGCAGCAGCGGAATCACGGCCGGCACCATGGCTGGCAGGCTTTTCACATCGGGGTTGTAGCGAAAGCGGGTTTCCAGACTGACCTGGCTGGCCAGTTGCACGCCCAGTCGCTCGCGCGCCTGCTGCACCAGCCACAGCTGGTGCATGGCCTGGACATAGCCTTTGACGGTCTCGCCGCGCTGGGGCATGGCGCCGTCGAACCAGGCGCCAACGGCTACCTTCGAGCCGCGCAGCACATCACGGCCGAAGCCGGGTGGAATCTCGATGGCCAGTGCCAGCTCGCCGCTTTTCATGCGCCGGTCCAGGTCCGCGTAGTCCTGGATGGGAGGCATTTCAATGAAATAGCGCGAGCCTGCGAGATTGTTCACATAGTTCTGGCTGATGGTGCTCTGGTCGCGGTCGAGCACGGCAAACTTCAGGTCTTCGACGTCCATGCTGATGCCGAAGCCGATCACCACCATCAGCACCAGCGAGCCCACCAGAGCCAGGGTGGCGCGCACGGGATCGCGCTGCAGCTCCAGCGACTCGCGCCACAGATAGCTCCACAAGCGTTGCAGGCTGAAGCCAGGGCCTTTGTGCGCGTCGGAAACAGGAGCTTGCTGCGCTTTATCTGTATTGGTATCAGATACTTTTGATGCTGAAGATAAGGCTGAGTCAGCGGTGGCAGCTTCTTTTTTGATATCAAGCACGGGCGCTGCCTCGCCCGAGGCCTCCACCAGATAGCCGATGAAGGCCTCCTCCAGGGTGGCCGCGCCGCGCTTGGCGGTCAGTGCTGCCGGCCTGTCGCTGTCCAGCACCTTGCCCGCATGCATCATGGACATGCGGTCGCAGCGCTCGGCTTCGTTCATGAAGTGCGTGGAGATGAAGATCGTCACCCGGTCGCGGCGCGAGAGCTCGATCAGCAGGCGCCAGAACTGATCGCGAGCCACGGGGTCCACGCCCGAGGTGGGCTCGTCGAGAATCAGCAGCTCCGGCTTGTGCACCATGGCCACGGCCAGAGACAGGCGCTGGCGCATGCCCAGCGGGATATTGCCGGGCAGCGTCTCGCGCACTTCGGTGAGGCCGAAGCGGGTGAGCATCTCCTCGACACGCGCGGGGATCTCGGCCGGATCCACGTGGAAGAGTTCGGCGTGCAGCACCAGGTTCTGCAGCACGGTCAGCTCGCCGTAGAGCGAGAAGGCCTGCGACATATAGCCCACACGCCGGCGCGTGGCCACGTCATGCGGATCGATCTTCTTGCCAAACAGCCAGGCATCGCCCTCGCTGGCGGGCAGCAGCCCGGTCAGCATCTTCATGGTGGTCGATTTGCCGCAGCCGTTGGAGCCCAGAAAGCCGAAGATCTCGCCGCGACGAATGCGGAAATTCACATGGTCCACGGCCACAAAGTCGCCAAAGCGCATGGTGAGATCACGCGCCTCGATGGCGATGTCGTCATCGCTGGTCTGCAGCGGCGGGATCACCACGGCGGCATGGCCGCGCTTTTTTTCCTCGGGTAGCAGGGCGATGAAGGCGGCCTCCAGCGCCGGCATGCCGGTGCGCTCCAGCAACTCGGCGGGGGTGCCGGTGGCCAGAATCAGGCCGTCATCCATGGCAGCCAACCAGTCGAAGCGCTGGGCCTCGTCCATATAGGCCGTGGCCACGATCACGCTCATCTGCGGGCGCTGGCCGCGAATGCGGTTGATCAGATCCCAGAACTGCGCGCGCGCCAGAGGGTCCACGCCGGTCGTGGGCTCGTCCAGAATCAGCAGGTCGGGGTCGTGGATGAGGGCGCAGCACAGCGCCAGCTTCTGCTTCATGCCGCCCGAGAGCTTGCCGGCAGGGCGGGAGAGGAATTTCTGCAGTCCGGTGCTCTGGGTCAGATCGTCGATGCGCGCTCGGCGCTCGGCCGCGTCATGACCGAAAAGGCGGCCGAAGAACTGCAGATTCTCTTCCACCGACAGTGTGGGGTAGAGGTTCTTGCCCAGGCCCTGAGGCATGTAGGCAATGCGGGGGCAGACGGCATCGCGGTGCTTTTTGCTGCGCATGTCGCCGCCAAGCACCTGTATCTCGCCGCCCTGCAGGGCGCGCGCGCCGGCAATCAAAGACAACAGGCTTGACTTGCCCACGCCGTCAGGGCCGATCAGGCCGACCATGATGCCTGCAGGAATCTCCAGGCTCAGTCCGCGCAGCGCCTGCGTCTTGCCGTAGGCGAGCGTCACATTGCGCAAAGTGGCTACATGCTGGGTCATGGCAAATGGGGACGCAACGTTCAAGAGGCAGAAGCGTCGCCGGTGCGCAGTTCCAGCTTGGCCGGCCATTCGCGCTCTTTATCGAGCTTGATCCAGGCCACGCCGGGCAGGCCTGTCTTGACTTGAGTCAGGTGCTTTTGCAGCAGGTCCGGTGCAATACGTGCCTTGACGCGGAACATCAGCTTCTGTCTTTCGCTGGCCGTCTCCACGGTCTTGGGTGTGAACTGGGCGGTGCTGGCGACAAAGGACACCTGAGCCGGAATCACATATTGCGGAGCCGCATCCAGCACGATGCGCACCTCGGTGCCAAGGGCCACTCGGCCTGCCACGGTCTCGGGCAGGAAGAAGCTGATGTAGACGTCCGAGACATCCACCATGTTCAGCACCTTGCCGCCTGCGCCGATCACCTCGCCGGGCTGGGCCAGTCGGTATTGCACGCGGCCATCGCGCGGGGCGGTGAGTTCGCTGTCCTTCACATCGGCGTCGATGCGCTGGACGGTGGCGGCAGCGGCCGTCACCGCCGATTCCGCACCTATGGTCTGGGCCTTGGCAGCATCGATGGCCGCCTTGGCGGCCGTGGCCTGTGCCTGGGCAGCCTTGAGCGCAGCCTGGGCGCCACGCACGCGGGCCCGGTCGTCGTCCAGTTCCTGCTCCGATGAAGCACCTTCGCGGGCCAGTGTCTCGGAGCGTTTGACGCGGCGCAGCGCTGCATCCAGCTCGGCTTCGCGCTGGGCCACGGTGGCCATGGTGGCAGCGTACTGGCTTTCGCGTAGCGCGATTTCGGCACGCGCCGAGGTCACTGCATGAGAGGCGCGCTCGCGGCCCGCAATGGCTTCGCGCTGCTGGGCCTGCAGGCTCTCGATCTGCATGCGCGCCAGTGGCTGACCGGCTTTCACGAACTCGCCTTCCTGCACCAGGATTTCTGCGATGCGGCCGGCGTATTTGGTGGCGACGTCGATTTCGGTGGCTTCGATGCGGCCATTGCCGCTGACCAGGCCTTCGGATGCCTGTGCGCTGCGCCATTGCTGCCAGCCATAAGCGCCAAGGGCGGCGGCGGCAACGATGAGCGCGGCGATGGTCAATTTCTTGTTCATGGACATGGATTCGCAGGTCAAGGTTGGAGGGCTGCAGGGCTGGGGGGGCTGCTCTGGCCTTGAGCAAAGTAGCCTCCACCCAAAGCGGCATAGAGAGCGACCTGGGTGGACAAC
>Ga0209370_1000719_pt1 | contig 37543 bp, 30 predicted proteins | sample AgamicAtPrz_FD_187164 | JGI IMG/M metagenome (GOLD analysis project Ga0209370, IMG submission 187164) | Agave microbial communities from Guanajuato, Mexico - At.P.rz (SPAdes) (version 2) | ecosystem: Host-associated > Plants > Phyllosphere > Phylloplane/Leaf | place: Guanajuato, Mexico...
GGATCTTCTCGGCCACCTTGGGCGCATGATCGATCAGCAGCACCTTCAGGCCCTGCTGGCCGGCCTGGGCCGCGCAGAACAGGCCGGCGGCACCGGCGCCGATGATGATGGCGTCAAAAATCTGGAAGGGGACCTGTGAAGAGGAGGACACGGCAGGCAGGGCGATGGAGCAAGAACAAGGCCGCGATTGTCCCAGATGCCTCAGATTTTGGGCTCGTCCACTACAAAGCCCCAGAAACCGTCGTCGCAGTGAATGCAGCAGGCCGTAAAGTGATTCAGGTCACTGGCGTGAAACCAGATCAGGCCCAGCTTGGAGTCGCACAGTGCGTCGGCCTGATCGGCGAGGCTGAGTGCCGCAATATGCTCCAACTCCATATCGCCGAAGAATTCCTGCAGATCGCTGGCGCCCAGAAAAAGGTCGTGGTCCAGACTGCCGATCTTTCCTTTGTGCCGACCGTGCAGAACTTCCACAAATGGGTTGCCACCCTGGTCGTGGCCAATGGCCACGAACCAGCGGGCCAGCAGAAATTCGGACTGTACGGTTTTCAGGTCTTCCTGATGCTGTTGCGCGCCAAAGCTGAAGAGGTCGGCAAAGTTGGCGTGGCTTTCGCTGGCAATCTCGGTGCTGTCATGAAGATAGCTGGCGTGGTCTGAGGCCTGTTCCAGCGCATACATGGAAAAGCCGTTCTGTGTGATCAGAAACTGCGCATAAGCATCTGAGAAGCCAATGTGTGCCTGCAGCGCTGCAACTTCCTGTGCGCTGGCGGCGGGCTGGCCGAAGGGGTTGGGAAACAGAACTTGCAAGACGCACTCCTGAGACTTACAGCACGGTGTAAGTCGGTACTTGTTTATATCTGCAGCCCATTGTCCCATTGGGGTATGCGCAAGGGTTCAGCGTGCGTTCCGGATCACTTCTAGAATCGCGCCCCATGAATACACCATCCCACCAGCTGAGCATGACCGTGCTCATGTCGCCTGACATGGCCAACTTCTCCGGCAATGTGCACGGGGGCGCCATCTTGAAATTGCTGGACCAGGTTGCCTATGCCTGCGCCAGCCGCTATGCGGGCCGCTATGTCGTGACGCTGAGCGTGGATCAGGTGATGTTTCTGCAGCCTATCCACGTAGGTGAGCTGGTGACTTTTCTGGCCAGCGTGAACCACACCGGCAAGTCCTCCATGGAAATCGGCATCAAGGTGATTGCCGAGGAGATTCGCAGCCAGGTGGTGCGCCACGTGAACAGCTGCTTCTTCACCATGGTGGCCGTGGACGATGACAAAAAGCCTGCCCCCGTGCCTCCGCTGCAGCTCGAAACCGACGAGGAAAAGCGCCGCTGGGACGCCGCCATCATCCGCAAGGAACTGCGCAAGGAGCTGGCCGAGCGCTTCGCCGAGACTCGTACGCCCTGAGTCGGGTCGCCGCTAGCCTGGGTTGCGGGACAGCCCGGGGGCGGTCCAGTCTCAGGCGGCCGCTGATTGCGGCAAGGCTTGGGGCTGGTTCTGCCAGGCGGCAATACCCTGGACCACATCGCCGACGATGATGATGCTGGGGCTGCCCAGCTGATGCTCGGCAATGCTCTGCGGCAAATCCTTCAGCAAAGTCAGCGCATGCCGCTGCTGCGGCAGGCTGGCATGCTGGATCACGGCAACGGGCGTGCTGCCGGGCAGGCCGCTGAGCAACTCGCTGCTGATGCGCTCCACGCTGCTCACTCCCATGTAGATCACCAGCGTCAGCTTGGCCGCATGGGCCGTGGCGGCGATCTGGCGCCAGTCGGGGCCGCTGTCGCCGGGTTTGGCATGGCCGGTCATGAAAAGCACGCCATGCGCGCGGTCGCGGTGAGTCAGCGGGGCGCCAAGGCTGGTCAGGCCCGCGAGACCGGAGGTGATGCCATTGATGACATCCACCTCGATACCGGCCTCACGCAGATGTTCGACCTCTTCGCCGCCACGGCCAAAGATGAAGGGGTCCCCGCCCTTGAGGCGCACCACGCGTTCGCCGTCCTGCACGGCGGCAATCATGAGCTTTTCGATAAAGGCCTGGGGGGTGCTCTTGCAGCCGCCGCGCTTGCCCACATAGACCACGCGGGCAGAGGGCGAGGCGTGGCTCATCACGCCATCGCTGACCAGATCGTCGACAAACAGCACGCTGGCCGCGGCAATGGCCTTGGCGGCCTTGATGGTCAGCAGCTCGGGGTCGCCGGGGCCGGCACCCACCAGGGTGCAGGAGCCGCGCTGATTGGGGCTGTGGGAAATGGCAGTCATTGTGGGGTCTCAGTCGGGGCTGCGGTTATAGGCTTGCAGTGCGGCGCGGCTGGCGGCAGCGCCGGCATCGGTGACCTGCATGGCCTGGTGCAGGGCTTGTATCTGTTCCAATTGTTGCGCGATCGGCGCCGGCACAGGCAACTGGCCGTTCAGAATGTCCAGCGTCAGCCGGGCTGTCTGCTCGGCATTCAGATCTTGTTCCGGGGCACTGATCTCGGTGCCGGATGCGAGCTGGCTGCTGTGCAGGGAAGAGCGCTCAAAGCAGATTTCTCCGGCAATCACACCCGTGCTCACGGGTTCGCGGTGAGGGGCGGCCACGGCCTCGCCCTCCGTGCCGCGCACCAGCAGCGCACTGGTTGCGCGCAGGGCCAGCGTCTGGAGCATGGGCTGGGCATAGGCCGGGTGGGTATAGCTGGCCAGCACCAGCCCGGATTGCGCGGTGCTGCTGCCATGGATGGGGTCCAGCAGTTTGACGATGCTGTGCGAGGGGTTGCGCAGGCCCATCTGGCGGCGAATCTGCAGCAGCCGATCCAGCGGCGCCAGCAGGTGACGGGTCTGCATCCAGACCTTGTCTCCAGGCTCCAGAGCGACGGGGCGCTCGATGGCCGTCCAGCCGAGTTGCCGCCACACCTGGTCCGTGCCCAGGCGCTTGTCTTCGGTATGGCTGCCGTGCACCAGCACCGGCAGGCCTTGCTGCGCCAGCAAACCAGCCAGCAGCGGTGTGAGGTTGGCCAGCTTGCGCGAGCCGTTGTAGCTGGGGATGACCACCACGGGCTGGGCCTTATGGGCCTGCGGCCACACGGGCAGACGTTGCTGGGTGGCGTCGAGAAAGCCTGCCAGCTCTTCGGCGCTTTCGCCCTTGAAACGCATGGCAATGCAAAAGCCGCCCAGCTCCAGATCACTGACCTTGCCGTCCAGCACCTGCCCCATCAGATCGCAGGCCTGGGCCCGCGAAAGAGAGCGCGCGCCCTTGGTGCCGCGACCGATTTCCTTGATGTAGTGGCTGATGCTCATAATTAACGTAATTGTCGCTATAAAAACCATGAGTTGTCAGACGATTTGGTTATATAAATCAAACCGGCTGTGCTCGAGACTCCGTCGCTCTGTTCTTTGCAGCAAAGTTCGTCACTTTTCGCAAAGTTCGTCGAGTTCACTCATCAAAGTTCGTCGAACTTCAATGAAGTCAGCATGTTGTGATCGATCGGATCAGGTTTGAAGCCGCCGTGGAGGCAGTCGTCTTTCGCACTCCTGTTCAATGCTCAATAGTCTGTATAAGATATTGAAATATAAGGATTTGATGAAATTTTTTTAAAAATGAGTTTTTGTGTACAACATGGCTCTTAAACAGATTTCGAACACTACTGCGAAGCAAGTGATTGATGCGTCACGCGCCTATCGGGAACTGATTCGTACTCGTCGAAGTTTGCAAAAGCTTGGTGGCAGTATGTTCTGGAAGATCTCCGGTAGCCATGCTTATTTGGTCCAACGCTCTTGCTTTGACAGTCGGAAGGTTCAACACCTAGGTATCAAATCAAGTCAGACGGCGGCGAGGCTACAAGCCTATGAGGCAGAACGTGCAAGATTGCAGCAGCGCGAGGCAACACTGCAAGAGCGCATCTGGGTTTTTGAGCGAATGAACAAAGCAGTTCGTGCCGGAGTTGTTGCTAATAGTGTGATTGACGCTACCCGGCTGTTTGATCGCATTGGCATTTCAGAAGACTGCATATGGATTGGATCGCCGGCGCAGCATGTCTACTGGCAATCCTCCGGGTTTGAGACTCCTAAGCTCCTTGGGGACGGTGAGGACTTGGGAGAGCACTTGGTATTCGTCAAACGGAAAATGGATGCGACATCTCTCAACAAGCTCCATCGATGCAAGGCTTTGACTCTTGATGTCGTGCGCGGTGAACACAGTACTCTGTTGCTCATCAAGCTCAACGCCACGGCGCACTCGGGCGTAGGTCCAGGCCTAGCGGGAGCAATTGCTCAGAGGCAATATTCAAAGTTCATCAAAGATACGGTTCATGAATACATGGATTTGATCTTTGATGCTTCGGTACAGTCTCCATTTTTTGAGCAAGTGCTTATTAGCAAGACAGGGAGGATGGGAATGCTGAAGACAGTGACTCCGAATTTCTTTGCTGCATGGAACACGCTATTCGGTCTTGATATTGGTGAAATGGATCTGTTCCAACAGTTGCTTGAGTCGGGGCGCCTTGTCGGTAAATCTGACTAAGCCTTCGAATGGTGGACTCTTCCTCGCTTTAGAAATGCAAGCGCAACCTTCGCTGCGAACGAGGGGGGCAGAGCGGTGAACGTGAGTCAAGTGATCGTCGGCAACATGCGAGAGAAGTATTGATCCCGACCGACTGCTTAAGGCTGATTAAAGTCACTCGCTAAGTACTGTCCGTCCGAACATATTGACACTCGCCGGTCGTTCAAGGCCGCTGCATCAAGTGATGGCTAGACTTCGCTGAGCAGTCAATCCCATTGCTAATGGTCCGTACAACCCCGGGCTGAGGATAAGAAGTAGTGACGTGGAACCTGAAGTGACCCGTTGATCTGCGTCGAGAACTGAACTGCGAGCTGGCGTGAAGTCGTCTGAATTATTCAGCTTGCATCCGCAGAGGCCTTTCTCGCAGCAATAACAGCCGAGTCACACCGTCGCATGGGTCGACTTCATTGAACCACGTTCGCAGCCGAAATAAGTAAGATATTGTGCAAAAAAGGGAGGCTTGCTAATGAATGTCGACCACATCGTCGACGTTGGCCAATTTCTTGATGCGCGTGGATTGTCGAATCCAACGCTGGAGGTTTTGGATCCCACGGAGAAGAGTTATCGCGCGTTGTTGTTTCAGCCGTCGGGCCCGTTCGTCGGCAACACGACCCGAATCGGTCCGGCTGACTTGGACTTCGCCGATCGCCAAGCGTCTGCGCTTCTTGAGATGGCGACCAAACAGGGCCACCATCTCGTCGTCACGCCTGAATACTACCTCCCCATCAAGACGCTTCTATGTTGCGTCCTGGGAGACCGGTTCCCTGCGGCTGATGCAATCTGGGTGCTTGGCTGCGAGAGCATGACACCCGCGCAACTGGCTTCGTTCAAAGCCGATGCGGAGAGTACTGGAAAGTGCAGCGTGTTCTATGAGAATGACGAGGCGGCCCCAGTACAGGGTCGCTACTACGACCCTGTGGCCTACTGTTTCATGTCAAAGGACAAGGCGACAGGAGAGGCGCGGCGCATCGTTCTCATCCAGTTCAAGACCATCTCATCGAAGGATGAACAGTACTTCGAGAACGGCGTTCTCCGGACGGGCAAGGTCATTTATCAGTTCCACGGGCCGCGATATCGCCTAGCACTCGCGTCTATCATCTGCTCTGACGCCTTCAACATCTCCGGTGACAGTAACGTCCTACTTCAGCTCACCGAGAATGCAACGCTCCTTCACATCCAGCTGAACCCAAAGCCGCGCAACGCCGACTACCTCAAGTACCGAGTGGATACTTTCCGCCGTAACGAGCGCACGAGCAACTGCGACATTGTGTGCCTTAACTGGGCCGAGAACATCATCTTCCTTGAAAAGGAAGGCGGTAAGGAACACGAGTGGGAAAATGAAGCTGGGTCAGCGTGGTACCTGCCGCATGACCGAGCTTCCTCAGACGATGCCATGGTGGAGCAGAACGAACGCAACGGCCTCTACTACTCTTGGCATCGGCGCAAGCGGCATGTCCTCCACTTCCATTGCGCGCCGGCGCTCTTCGAGTTCAGCGCTCCAAAGGTGGTACACACGGGTCTGCAGCTACACGCTGTTTCCACCGGCCCCAAGCTCGAGGCTCGCTACGTCTGGGATGACGCAGGTGGCTGGGTCGCCTCGGCCGTATTCCCAGATACCGGACTAGCACAGCTCTTAGCGTGCGATGCGAAGGTCACTACGGCCTTCTCCGCCCTGTCCAAGGATGACAGTCGCCTTCGAATTGAGCGGGCCGTCGCTATCACCTGCGGTCTCACCTCTGGTGTTGACGACTGGTTTGCTGCCGGCATTTTAAAGTCTCTCAGCATGAGTGACGATGAGGTCACCAAGCGGATTACCGTGCGCTTGGAGCGAAACGAGGATTCAGATGCCATCAGGCATGCGCAAATGCAGCAGGTATCTGCCTTGCATGAGATTTTGGCGACTTCCCCGCTCCCCATCCAAATCAGAAATCTGAGCGGTGGAGGCGCATCCGTCTACTGGTCCAAGAAGTCCCCGCACACGAACGTTATCAAGGACGGCGTTGAGCCGGCGCACGTCGCGTTCCTCGGCTTCCAACCGGAGAAGAGGCGAATCGAGGATGCCTGCGACGCTGCATACGGATTGCTGCACCGCGAGAACGAGCCTGGACGTCGGCATCGTGTCGCGGTCTGCTATTGGACTACGACCGGCATCGTGTTCCCAAAAATCAAACAACTGACTCATATCGCCGATGACGGTAAGAGTCCCAACGCTTTCACTCGGGCATGACTATGCAAGTACTCGAAACTGCACGACAGAAGGTCGCTCAACTTCTTGGAGGCCTTGAAGACGTCGAGGAGGCAGTCGTACGCGGCGAACGGCAGCATAACGGCAAGTGCTTCGCGGTGGCCTATGTTGACCTCGCGGATGATGTCGTTGGCCGCGCGCAAGACCTGCATGAGTTCCAAGAGCGCATCTTGGGCGAGGATTACTTCAACTCCCCTGGCGACCTCCGGTGGAATAAGTACATTTACATCGTTGCGGGTCCCAATTCCGTCGAACAGCCAGGCTTCCAACACGCGAAGGCCGTAATTGAGGCCGACGAGGACTTCGCCAGAAAGCGGGTCGTTTCGGAGGACGAGCTTGCCTCTGTTCTAGGGGCTGCTCAATACTTCACGCCCAGCGCGAGCTCTCAAGAATTCGACATCGTCGGTGAGTGGAGCAAGCTCCTCGCTGAAGCACATATCGATGGCATCCTCGACCGCCCGGCGAGAACCACCATGCTGGATCGAATCGGATCTGGCCGAGCTGGGCGTGAAGCGACGCCAAGGAAGGCACTTAACCTGCACGCCTCGGACAAGCATTTACATGAGCAATGGCTGTCGAGTTTGAGAGTAGAGAAATTCCGCCCGGTTCATGACGGCAAGGAGAGATTCGACTTCGGCCAAGTAACGCTCATCACTGGCCCGAACGGAACCGGCAAGACTTCGTTGCTTGAAGCTATCGAGTTCTTCTATTGCGGCCAAAACAGGCGTGCTCACACCAGCGGAGCTAAGGTGTACGGAACGCTCTGGAACAGCGACAAGGAATACTTAGCCCCAACTGATTCCCCCCGGCTCCGCGCGAGATGTTTACATTGGTATAACTTGGAGGAAAGAACTGCCAGCGGCCTATTGAATGGCTTCGGTAGGTACAACTTCTTAGATACTGATGCTGCATTTCGTGTAGCAGCCGACCTAGACCCTGAGGAACTGCCTGAAGACCTTAGTCGGCTGATTGTTGGCTCGGATGCGTCACAGGTTTGGTCATACGTCGACAAACTGGCACCTGAAGTTCAAACTTCAGCTGAGCGAGCATTCCTGTATGTTCAAAACGCGCAAAAAAGTCTCGAGAGCTTGAAGGCCCAGCTTAAGGACTTGCAAGAGCGTCCATCGGATGCCAAAGCGCTTACCGAGGCGTTTCGCGCAAGCCTTCCTCTGATTGGATATCGTGGCATTCCACAGACAGAACCGCTCGTTTCCGCAGATGAGGCGAAACCAATACAGGCAGCATATTCCGCGTTGCAAGCTTTACTTGCTGCGGGACCCGCATTGACTACGCTGGCATCCCTTGGGGAGCGGAGACGTGCCATCGATGATGCGCGTATGGCGGTTGAACCGCTTGATAACGAAGCACAGATTCTCAATACGCGAATTGCAGAGATTGAAGGTCAGGCTGGCAACTTTGACGCTTGGGCAAGGCTCCTAGTTCGGTGGGCCGAGTATGTAAGAGTTCGATATGCACCCACTCGTGACGAATACCATCGCTGTCGTGATCTAGTAAATGTCGCCGGTACCAAACTCGGCGCTTTTGCAAACTTCGAAGTACCAACCGTGGATCAGACATACCGATCCGTTCGCCTGGAGGACGCACTTAAGAGTGCGATTCAGGGCATTCAATTGGCCTCAAGGGAAGTCACCTCTTTCGAACAGCTTAGCGCTTCGTTTGGCCAAGCCGCGACAGCTCGCGCCCGGACCGCTCAAGAGCTCAAGACCGCAGTGCTTGCTGCCCTGAGGGACGGAGCACCTGCGACTACTTGCCCAGTCTGCAAAACGTTTCATGGTGAAGCAGCATTGGCTGCTCACATCGAGAGAATTACCTCTGAATTGGCACAACCGACCGAGTTGACCGAACTAGCTGGGAAACTTAGCGCTGCGCGAGAGGTTCATAAGCAATGGCTGGCCTGGAAAGCGTTTCTCGAGCAGCTTCAGCAGATCGCTCTTCAGTTGTTGCTCCCTCTCTCTCAGACTTGTAGCGAAATTGTGGAAGCATTTTCCCTGGCTCGCCGTGACTTTGAAGAAGCAAAAGCGAATTTGCAACCAGCATCTGAGGCGTTGAGCAGACTGCACCAAGCCGGAATGTCGGACGAAGAGCATGACTCCTTGCTGTCGTCCGCAATCACTATTCCTGCGTTGGCCGGGAATCCTTACGATATCGTCGCAGTAGAAGCTCAAGGCAACGCATATCAGAATTCGGCAATGCTGATACGTGAACAAATTCCCGCACTTCGCGTGCAAGCAGAGCTGCTACTGGAGCGTATTACGACGCATATGGTGCCACTATTTGATGGCGGATGGCTTACTAGGACGTCGGTTTCAGCAGGCATAGCGGCTCTTTCCCAACTGAGGCAGGAGACGCTTGCACTTGAAAGACAGCGCGATGAACTGCTTCAGTACTTTGAAATTGGCAACGAGACAAAACTATCGGATGTCAATGCAACACTCGCTGGTACTCTTCGAGCGCTGACTGAGGCAATTCAGGCCGTACTTCACGAGCAAACAGCATCGGCAGATATCTCCAGACTTCACGACGACATTGAAAGGCAGAAAAAACTTACAGGCGAGCTTCTGATTCGGAGTACAAACCTTCAGTCAGCATCTGTGGCGCTTAGCAAGTTGCGCTCAGAGCTCTCGCTGGAAAGCGCAACAGCCAAATCGTTGAACGCTATTGGACAAGAAATAAACGAGGCATTTGTTCGAATTCACTCGCCAAATGAGTATGAGTACGTTGGCAGCGACGGTGTACTGCTTCGGTCAAAGGAAACCCAAGAGGACTGGTCGCTCGATAAGGTAAGCACTGGTCAGCGCGCTGCGTTCGCACTTTCCGTGTTTTTGGCTGTGAATCGAACTGCAGCGAAAGCCCCCCCGTTGATTCTGATCGATGATCCGGTGGCCCACATAGATGATCTGAACGCTTTGTCGTTCCTTGACTACTTACGAGATTTGGCTGTCACTTCAAAGAAGCAGGTTTTTTTTGCGACGGCGGATGCAAGAGTCGCGGCCCTCTTTACCCGTAAGTTCGGTTTCCTAGGTGACGACTTCAAGCGAATCGACTTGACACGGGAACCCCTAATGGGAGCCGTGAATTGAAATATTAACAATCTCTGCGTGGTGTGACTTATCCGTATCAGACGACTTTTTCCAAGGCTTAGGTCAGCTCGTTCAGTTGGGCGAGTTTTGAGCTATGGGCACCACTTCTCACGGCTGAAAGCCAAAGCGACACTGAAAGCCATTTGTGGCTAGAAGGGGTTTCTCATCGAAGCTATCGATCCCGCAGTGCGAGAGTGTGGCTGTTAGCTGGCCAACACCGTCCCTTCGTCATCGAAAATCGAAGGATCGGGCTCGCTGCAAAGCTGGGCCGGTCGACTTTAGTCTGTTGGATACTCTCTGCGTAGCAATTCAGGCGGCGCCAGTGGGCCAATCACAGACCCACATTAAGGACGCTTCATCTCGACGACTATCCATTGATAACACGTTCTATGTATCATTAGGTTACAAGCCTATATGAAATGGGCTCCTGGTTTTTTGGGGGGATAGCGTGGAGCGCGCACTTGAACACACGACTCGAAAGCGGGATGCTGTCCGGATTCTCTTTATCCTTGATAAAGCTGGTACCAAGCCTGGTTCAGGGGCACCCAAGGGGTCTGTAGCCGTAATTAAGGCAGAGAAACGGCTTCAGGCGCTGGATTTCTGGGTTCGTTGTCCGGACTATCTAGCTGCAGAACTTCTTGCCATGCACGAGAAGGCTCCAGATGAAGGCTATCTAGATGAGGCTTGTAAAGTCATGAAGGGCGATGAGCCTGACGTTCGCCGAATGCATATGATGCGGTTTCTATTCGGTGCATGGGAACGGATTGACGACTCGATGTCTCAGTTGGTTTCATTGGGTTTGGCTAGCGTCAAGCGCGTCGTCAAGCCCGATGGGACTATTGGCCGTTCTGATTTTTTCCTCTTGGAGGAGGGAAGAAAACTTTGCGACCAGCTGTCGACTCAGTCCTCCCACCTTGCTTGGTACCGCGATAGAGCGGCGCTGGTTGCGTTGGTAGCCGGGGCTGCTAGCGGGGAAGAACTCAAGAAGCGACAGTATGAGCAAGCTGAGTACGACGAGGCACGTTGGGGTCACGTCATTGGGCCCATCAGTGCTCGAGTAAAAAAACGATTGGATGAACTCATGGGGGGAGACTAGGTTGAGTGAAACGTATGCGGACAAGGTAGCGGCAAGTTCCGGGCGGAGGCTCGACGAGGTGCTCGCGGTTCTCGCGCGCCACAACATCGTCGACTCACCCACTCCTCCCATTGCAAAGTCATTACGCCTTAAGAAGCTTGCCTTCTCTGGCCACAAAAATATATTGGGCGACGTTCAGCCTTTCAGCTTCGACTGGGCTCCTAACGAACTGGGGGTCAACGTCATCGCCACCGACTCCAACTTTGCAGGGAAGTCCAGCGTCCTTCAGGTGATGCTTTGGGCGCTGCGTGGCGAGCCGAAATCTTTGACAACCACAGTCCAGGCTTGGATGGAGCATGTGCATGCCGAATTCCAGGCAGGTGAGCGCCATGTGCGAGTGGTGTTCGAGGTCAATGGCGGCAAGCCTTACGGCAGCATTGACCTGCTCAACCATGATGGAAGCATCATCCATTCTTTAGCGTTCGCAACGCCGGAGTCATTCAAGGCACAAATGAACAGCGTCATGCTTGACGCCCTTCATCTCGAGCCTATTGCGACGTCACGCGAGATCGCTTCGCAAGAGAAGACTGTCATGTACTCGGACGGATGGGCTGCTTATACAGGAGCCCTTCTTTTCGACAGCGACAGTACTGCGCTCATTGGGGACACTGTCGGCACAGACCATGCCCAAAGGTTGCTTCAGGTCTTCTTGGGGATTCCTTGGGCAACGACCTTGTTCCAAGCCCGGGCAGCAAAGCGCGTAGCGGACTCGCTGGTACAAGGCCGCAAGCGCAAACTTGCGCAATTTGGCAATCGGACTGTGGATCAGATGGAGGAGCGGCTTGCCGAGATCGCAAGGCTCATTGCCTCTGGTCAGGCACGCGAAACCGCCCTTGCAGAGCTCGAGAAGGTCCGGAAGGCCTTCACAGACCTCGAACACCAGGTGACCTCGCTTAAGGTAGCTACTACCGTTGTCAATGCGGAGGTCGCAGCGGGACAGGAGGAACTCCTAACGAAGAAGCGTGAACTTCTAGCGATTGAGGAAGAAGCGGCGGCCACGCGATTTCTGGGGAAACTTTCTCCTACCTGCTGTCCGCGGTGTACTCAAGCCTTCAGTGCAGCTCGGCAGAAAAATGAACGCGCCACAGGAGCGTGCGCCGTGTGTCTTACCCAGGTCGAGGAAGGCATTGCGGTCGACTATGAAGCCCTGAAAGCCAACCTCGCGAAAGTTATCGCGAAGCTGACGCGAGACCTTAAGGCCGTCACTCAAAAGGCCGACGAGCTCAATCAGAACTTCGAGAAGAGCCGCAAGAATTTGGATGAGACGGCGTTCATTCTGGCTAGGTTGTCGGCCACCGGTACAGCGCTGGAAGAGCAGAAGCTCCAGTTGGAAGCTGCTCGTCTTCAAGGCACTATCGAGGCCATCAAGACGCTTGTACAGGCCGATGGCGGAGAGGAAGATGAGCTTGGCATCCTTACACATGCCACTGAAGTCGCAAAAAGTGAGGTAGAGAACGCTGCGAAAGAGATGCTTGAACGCAGCGGGGAGCTGATCAAGGACTTGCTAGTGCGTCTGGGTATGCGTGATGTCGAGCGGGTGGTCTTGAAGCGAAATGCCAACGTGGAAATCCACAAGGGCGGCAGTGAATCGACTTTTGGGAAACTCGCCGCTGGCGAACGCCTGCGCGTACGCATTGCGACTGTCATCGCCCTTCTGCAGGCCTCCCAGCATTTCGGCGCCGGCCGTCACCCAGGATTGCTGATCATCGACTCTCCGGCTAAGGAAGAGATGGCGGACGCCAACATTGAGGAGATGTTCACGGCCCTCTCGGAGCTGGCTGCTGATGTGAACCTTCAGTTGTTTGTGGCTTTCCGTGGCACAGCTCGTGCCCTGCAGCACTTCCCAGAAGAGCGATGCCTGCTGGCAGCAGGTGGTAAAACGCTCTGGTGAGTAGACCGTATGTGGGCTGCGCAAACACCGTTACAGGATCGCCTTATCGCGACCCTGTCGGAGGTTGGCCATTTCTCCGCGCGAGATTTCTCCGAAGCTGAACTGATGGCTGAGGGTGAGGCGCTCGTCACCTCTCCACTTTTCGGCGATGTCGTAGAGACACTCATCTCGGTATGGCCAGATCTGGACGACCCTGCATCAGTCACCAGGACAATCTGTTTTGGCCTCAGGCGCAATCAGTGGCGAGACGCACTGATTCACGCTATCGACGCCATCGCAGAGAGCTGCTGCGAAGAGCTCGGCCCCTATGCCAAAGCGCTGGATGGTCGAACCAGTGACGAGGACTCATCACTCGCCATACGGATTGAGGCTGTCGCTGGGCTCACACGCTTTGCCCTGCGAGCGCCACAGTACGGACCGCTTGCGATCTCCGGCGTAATGCGCCTGGTCGATGTCGACGACGACTGGGTAAAAGCAAAGCTTTGCCGCATTGTTTCGGTACTTCACGAGCACCTGAATTGGTCTCACGCCGTCGACTCGCTCGTGACTCTTTCTCAGAGCCTAGCGTGCGGAGTTGAGGCGAGGCAGGAGTTGGGGTTCGTGGAGATGGCGAACGCCTTTAGAAGCGAGGATTTTTCCTCCATGAGCGCATGTCTCGCAAAATCTGCACACTGGTTCGACGAGAGCGCGAAATTTGCAGAAGATGCGCCACGAGCCAGGATGTACGGTACTGTTGCCGCTGCGCTTGCACACGCCCTTCGGTTCTCGGAGGATCAACAGGTGCCGGACCTTACTGCCCTCAATGACGCAGCCCAATGGGTTGTTGTCTACAACCCGCCACGCGCAGGGGCCGCTTGGCTGCATCCACCGCCCGAAGCTGAGCTGGAGTGGGTCCCCTTGCTTTCGACGCTCAACGGTGCCCAAACGCAAGACCCCTTTTCATTTTTGGCTGGAGCTATCCAGCTGTTCGAGAAGGTTCGGGCCGTCAGGGTACCAGGTAATGGCACTAATGAATATCGCTCTCCATCGGGCTTTAGCCGTGCCGCGCAGCAAGGGCGCTTGGCCGGGATAATGAAGACTTGGCTTCAGGGGAGTGCATCCTCGATACTCTCCACCCAAGGTCGGAGCCTGATTGAGTCACGGCTATCAAGTTTAGGTGCTCCCCCGGGAAAACATTAGAGAAGGCGGCGACATGGCCATCCGACCTTCTCGAGAGCGTAACGGCCAGCCTAGGCGTCCAGGACACGGAGACTATTGTGTCTTTTTTGGAGGGCCATGCCATGGCTGTTGTGCCTTTGTCCGTCATCGAGCAAGGCATGGTAGAAAAGGTTCGGAAACGTCTGGATGGGGTTCCTGACTACGCAGGCAAAGTGAAGAGCTGGTTCGACTTGGTTGTCGTACGTCTCTGCAAATTTCTTACATCACGCACTGATGCCAGCGCATTTCATAGACATATGGGGTACCTGTCACGAGTTCATGACCGCTCAAAGCTGCCGGGCGAGTCCGAGCTTCAATTCGACCTCTACAACTATCTCCTGGGTGTCATGCCTTCCGTGTTGTTGGAGGTGCCAGGAGTAGCCAGTGGACGAACTGATATCTACCTGCCGCTGGACGGATTCAGATTCATTGTCGAAGTCAAGAGAGCAACGCTGACGCGGTGGTCGCGGTTTAGCGCCCGTCCTCACTCCAAACAGGCCGCTGCGTACACGGCGACTGACGTGCGTCTTGGAGTGCTTGCAACCTTGGATCTTTCCATTAGGGAGCCAGGCGTGCCACACGTCACGGAGTGTTTTGGAGTTATCAGACGAAAAATTTCTCCGAATGATGCGCGAACGGTTCTGTTCCTTCGCGTGCCTGGTAACCGCGAGACCCCCGCCTCTTTATCTCGGTAATCGATCCTGCAGCTTGTACTAGACCAATCTGCCTAGGGACCTAAGGGGGCAGTTTCTGACTAGTTGCACATTCGCCGTCACTGCTGTGCTTGCCACCGGTTGAATCGATGTATAGCAGTCTTCACACGCGATCAAAATATAGTATTTGATCGATTAGTGCGTTTTTTTGAATGAATCATATCGGCCCCGTTTAGAGGATACTACTTGATATATTCCAGCTATAAAAAGTACTGACAAAAAATTAGCATCAATTGGATAAGATTTGTAAGGATTTAAAATAGCTTCTGTAGGATTATCCTTAGGGTGGTTTTTTGAGAATATTGAGTTTGTTTATTAGATTAAGGGGGGTACAGGCATAAATTCCATCGATGATAATAAGAAATATGTCTATATTCCTAATTGGTTGAATAATTCATAGTAAAATTTACGACGTTTCTAATAAATAATACAAACATAATAGTGAGATCTCTGATACGTCCTCAGCCGTTCTTGGATGAAATTGATCTCTCCTACTTAGGGAGAGTCATTCGTCTTAACGATTTTAAAAATGAAAAAGAAGCAATTGCATTTCTATATGAAATATTTGGCAATAAAGAAGTTGCTAGAAATAGGGTGTCTAAAGCCGACCTTTTAGCAAAAGTAGCTAGTTGTTCACTTGAAAATTTTACCCAGATGCACACTACAAGGCCACTTAGGCGAGGAATTGCATCCTATTGTCCTGATGAGATACATGGGGGAAATGATGAATCTACGTTAAATGCAACTGCCGTGCAAAACAACTACGAAATGGCCTATTTTTGCAGAAAATGCGTTAGCGACGATTTGAAATTAAGTGGGATGAGCTACTGGCGTAGAGCACATCAGATTCCCGGAAGGCTTTGGTGTTCTATGCATAATTCAGTGCTAAGTTCTGTGAGTTCTAAAATTGCATTTCTAACAGAGCCTTCAGCTTATTTTGATGCAAATTCAGTAATTTCAGATGAAAAGTTTTTAGAGCTGAAAAATAACCAGTTTGTTATGAATTTCCTTGAGATATCAAGACTTTTATATCTGCGTAATAAGCCTCTAAATTTAAGGGCAACTACCCCTATTTTAGGAGATATTGCAAAAGAACGAGGTTTTCAAGCTTACTCGGGAAATACTAAGAGTGATCTAATTAGTGATCATATAAATTCTGTATTTCCTAAATGGTGGTTAGAGATGATTTTCCCAGATCTTGTGAGGAAGCCGTATGGCAAGCAATTGCACAAGATCGATGGTGTTCTATACATGAGAACATTATCATCAACTGTCACTGCTTATCTGTTGGTGATTTCAGTGCTATTTGAAAGTGCGGAAGTGGCCATGAATAAATTAAACCATGTGTATATAAATGGCACAGGAGAAAATTCTATAAAGCGCAATGTATATCAGTTGCCGCCGGAAAAAGATCTTGTTGAGACATATATCGAAGCCAGAGGAAATCATCAGGTGGCTTCAGAGAAACTAAAACTACCAATTTATATCGTTATCAGAGCGATGCGAAAAATTGGTCTACCTAGTCTCTCAAGCGATATTTTGGCAAATGCACTTGTACTTTTTTATTTGTGCAAACAGTCAATTGTGCGAAGCATAAAATTATCTGGTGTCAATGAATATCGATTTGAAAATGCTATCAGAGAAACCGGGGGAAATATGGTTCTGGCTTTGGAGAAGATATTTTCTCTTGAAAAGCAATTTGATAAAGATGTTTTTCTGGAAAATTATCTGAAAAATTACTCATCGCCAAGAGTGAAGTAAGACTGTGAAAATTGATTCCAATCTTCAAAAAGCCAAAGTATCATCAAAATATGATGCAAAGGATGCTTGATTATATTGATATGATATAGATAATAGAAGAACCATCTTCCCGCATGACCTGGACTGGGAAGTAAATTGAAGTAGTCAGAGGTTTCTTTTATGGGATTGTAGAAATTAAATAAAGAATTTCCAATCTGTTTTCGAGAAATACTATTATTATTTAGTGAAAAATCATTCTTCATAAGTTTATTTGTAATTATCATCTTTAATTTCTGGGTGTCGAATTTGAAATGAATTGGCATATCAAATAGACAAGATGATGCATATGCAAAATTCAAGCTGATCTGGATTTTCTTATCGCTAATATTTGAAGAGTTGCCTGTTGAGCTATTTTTTATCGGTAACTTCCAATCATATCGACTGAAACATGTTGAGTGCTCCTGAGGTAACTCAAGTAGTGGCATCGAGTGCTTTATGCAAATCCAAGTTCCCGGAAGCTGATGATGTGTATGCCAATATGCGGTACCGTATTCCTTGATATCAAAATCAAAGCAAATAGGGCATAACTTTAGGGGGAATTCTGATCGGTACTTTCCACTTGAAAGGCCTAATCTTGCTTTTAGGTGCTTTACATTATTTGTCTCAAGCAGTTGAATAGCCTCTGATCCTGGCAGTTCTTTATGGAAAGCTAGAAAAAATGGAAGAAGTGTGTGATGTTGAATTATTTCTTCCACTGATCCAAGAATTCCTGCCGTGTTAAAAACGAGGTTTGCAAGGTTAAAAGGAAAGTCGTACGTACTACCGATCTGAACTGATCCAAATAATTTTATATTTGTTTGTGTGTTTCGGTGGTTGCAGGAGGTAATGTGATACCTTGAACACCAAGAGTAAAGTGACTCATCAGGAAGCCATGCTGTTAGGGCTTCTGGGGACAGTGGCATGTGATTTTTGTAAGTCACTGCCATAAATATCTATTGCTTTGAGAAATTTATCATTTCTTTATAATGACTCAAAGCTGCATTAATTTTTCTCGAGCCATAAATCACAAATATTCCGAATAGAAGCAGAAAGAAATACTTGAGATGGCTGTATTCTCGTAACAATGGCAAGAACAAAAATATTAATAACGAAAATAATCCTCCAACGAAAGAGGTAAAAGCCGTTGTAATATTAATTATTAAACTGGCATTCCCGATCTCGATTTTTGTTGGAGGACTATCATTGGCTGCTAAAGGTTGATCCTTCGGTTTGAACGCAGACTTTACCAAGCAGCGGAGCTGATATTCGAGATGAGGGGGAATTTTACCAAGCATGTTAGGCTGCCATTTTAATGATGTCATGTAGGAATTTGGTATTATCTTTTGCAGATTGATCATTGACAGATACTCGGTACAGGATGGCCAAAAGATCGAAAAACTTCTCAGTTGACTTGATTTCGAGGCTCATTTCATCAGCAATTGAATTCAGCAAATCAGTTAGCTCTTTTGCTAGTTGCCAGTCAAATTTATCTGCCGAGGTTTGGCGATAAGTTTTTCCAGTAAGTACATAGTCAGTGTCAACACCCATAGCTCCGAGCTGAATTAGGTACTTCAGATCGGGCACCGAACGACCCGACTCATAGGTCGTTTGTGCTGCTCGGCTGATGCCCGCCAGCTTGGCCATCTCTGCCTGAGCTAGGCCAAGTCTTCTTCTTTCGCTCCTGATGCGGTCATACATGGCTACAATTTCAGTCATACGCTATATTTTAAGCAAATTTGAAAAAGTTGGAGTGTTTTATGTCCGTGGCTATGCGATCAGAGACTCTATCTTTGGAAGATGTTCGGCAGTGGTTTGATCGCGAGGGGGTCACGGTACAGGACTGGGCGCTGGCCCACTCGTTTCGTCCCGAGAACGTGTATGCAGTCTTGTCTGGTCGAACCAGAGGACGAAGAGGTGAAGCTCATCGAATTGCTGTTGAGTTGGGGCTAAAGACTAGGTCAACAGGAACTGAAACACCGCAACGTTAGGAGGCATGCAGACAGACCCAGGCTAACTCAAACTACCTAACCCCGAATCCAAAGCACAACGGCCCGTCACTCCTGGCAGAGTGTGCGGGCCGTCTATACGTGCAAGAAGTGGTCACTTCTGCGCTGACTGTGCCTACGCAGAATCAAGTTGTCAAGCGCTTGAGGAATCGGCGCGTCTGTGCTTTGGAGATTTCGCAACCAAGGAGCTTGGCTATACAAGCGATATGGACTTCGTATGAGACGAAATCTTCCGTCGGAAAAGCGACTAAACACAATCCGCAAACGACAGGATCCACCCCAATGGGGGCCTGGATATGTGCCAGGGCAGCTGGCAACACGTGAAGAGGCGCCGGAATACAGCAGGCCCTCGAGAATTCGCAGTTTTTGGTTATCACGCGATGTTCACGTAATGAGTGATCCGGAGCGCGATGCATATTTGCTTGCCAGTTGGCTTGGATGCTTCTTTGATCTTCATGAGAGTCGGATGCTGCCTCCTGAACCGCATCAAGGGTTTCTCGTAGGCTGTACTAAGGCATCGTCTCAGTCATATCAAGCACAACATGGTGGAACCATTGATGCAGCTCATCGACTTGGCCTGCTGGCGTTTCACCCTGTAATCAAGGTAAGTATTGGCAATGAAAAGATTAAATCTACTGTTGCATATCCAATGCTTGCTGATCAATTGTACTTTGCAGAGGATGAATATGGTGTATACGCTATTAATTGGTGTATAAAAAATAAGCCCGAAGACTTTATTAAACCATTCAGTGGTAGCTCTCCATGGGACCGAAAGATGAAAAGCCAAGAGGAGCATCAGGCACGCTTAGCGATTGAATCCGAAGTATTTAATCAGGCAGGAATTAGGACTATAAGCCTTTCCAGGGATGATATCGGAAAGAATCTAAGAGCTAACTTGAGTTTGCTCTATCAATATATTCAAAGACCATCGTCTCTTTCAACGAGTTTGATAGATGACTTTGTCGACGAAATTGGTGGTTTAATTTCTCAAAGAGTGCCGCCTATAGAAACAATACTTAAGATGCAAAGAAGGTATGGGGGGGCAATAGAGGATTATAAAATAGCCTTCTACTCTGCTATTTGGTTTAGGAGGGTTGATGTTGATGTAAATAGAGCTATAAATATTGACTCGCCTTTAAGGCCATCCGATGGTGATGTTCTAAATACATATCATCAATGGGTATCGAGGTGTCTGCCATGAATAAATCTGTGATGATAGGGACTCAGTTAGTCGCGACAGAGGGGTACTTATCGTTAGAGGTAAATGTTGTTTACTATTTTTTATGTAGAAATAGCCATGTTAGATTAGTATATTTTCTGAGTAGGGAGTCTCGCCGGATTTCCAAGAATCAGAGGATTGATAATCCGCTTCCATATGTAAAGATAATTGATCTGTCTGGGGATTTATTTGACTATGGAATGGATCAAGATCTTATAAAAATAAAGGACTATCAAGATGAATTACCCAATTGGATAGTTTCTGATGAGGATGCTTGTGATGAGAAATATAAGAGGTCTCGGTTAAATGTCGATATTCAAAATGAGAGAGTAAAAAAGAAGATAAAAATACTGGAACCGTTGTTAATTGACTTTGACGAAATAGTGAAATCTTCCAATCCTATAAAATATCTGAACGCATATGCAAAATCTTGTACCCCGCAACAAAATCAACAAAGATTGCATGTGTACTTTTTTTCTTATGTTTTATTTAAGCGCGATAATAGAGTCGTTGGTTATAGAACTGCGAATATTGGAAAATGGTCTCGTACAGACCATCAGGGTAAAAAATCAGGGAACAAGTCTTTGGGGATTGGTGGGTGCTTAAATAGTAAGAGTACTGATTCAGAATTAATTGAAGATATTAAGAATGGATGGGAGAAATGGGGGCAGTATGGTGAATCTATAAGATCGATCTACAGTAAAGTATGTGCTGAAATATGGAATCCAAAAATATTAACGGACAAAAGGGGAATGAAAACTGCCGTAAGGCCTAATGGAAAATCAATCATTAGCTATTATCAGTTTTTGAATAGACTGAAAAAATTGATTGGGGATGATGAGATTAATAGAAAATTGCGAGGGAGAGCATTTTTTAGAGAGAGTCGTGCTGAATCTCGAGGGAGTTTTACAGAAGACCTGTCCTGTATCGGGCAACGTGTGGAGGCTGATGGGTATTGGTACAAGAATGTAATAATCGGTCCTGATGGTAGGACGCCTTTGCCTGCATTGATTATTGTTCGTATTAAGTGCGTATTTAGTGGGATGATTCTCGGCGTTGGTTTTTCACTATCAGGTGAAAAGTCGGATGCATATAGGATGGCTCAGTTTTGTATGTCGATTCCTAAGTCTTTATTTGGGGAATATTTCGGTGTAAAAATTTCTGATGAAAATTGGCCAACAATTGGAGTCTCAGATAGCTATATTGCAGATCGTGGTGTGGGTAGTACAGCGAAAGCGGAGGCAAGTATCGTTGATGGGTTGCCAATTGTGAGAGGCATGCCACCTGCTGGATTTGGGCAAGGCAAAGCAGTGATAGAGAGCTCTCATCCTCGTAATATCAAAGCAAGCGATAGAGACTGCTATATGGCGACATCCCTAAACGTTATAGATGTGATGCGGAAGGTAATTGAAAATACTGTTGCCGAGAATGACTCTGCAGATATGTCATCGCGTGTTACACCTTCGATGCTGCCATATCTAGATAGATTTACGCCTCTTGGTATATTTTCGGCCTTGTCTCCAAGGGGCAGAAATTCCCTGCGGCCAATATCGACAGATTCCGCAATACGTTCATATCTTACCCCAATCACCGTAAGTGTTAAAGGTGATGGTGTTTACTACAAATACCAGAAATATACATCGCAGGATTTTCAAAGAACAGGCCTGATGAGCCAGGCCGCTGCAAGTGGTGTCCGGATTGAGCTAAGCGGATATGCAATGGACATGAGCCTGAGATATATTCACGTTGAGTACCAGGGAAAAATTTTCAAACTTGCAGCTAAGATCGCAATTCATGAAGATGATGAACAGTTGTATATCAGCTTGGAGGAGATGGAAATTGTCGATAATTTTATTTCTCAAGCTAAATCTGATTTGCGAATTCATTCAGTCGCCACAAAAATTGAAGGTCATCAACGCTTCGTCGAAAATACAGGATCTGCTTCAGAACGTGTAACCGTACGACCGGGATCTCCGAAAAGAAGGACTTCTCGGGCACGTGACCAAGCTAGATCAGTACAGAAAATTTTGTCAAGTAAGCCATCTTCAAAATGACCGATAATTTTTCTCCTTGGCGAAAAAGGTTTGATGGTCTTTTAGACTTGGACGTTATCAGGGCTAAGGCCGAGAACTACCCAGTTGAAGTGATAGGTCTATTAGAACTTCCGCCTCAACAAGCATTACTCTCGCTAAAAATGGCGCTTGAGGAATGTGTTGTCTTATCGGATACAGAACTTGAGCATTTAGCTAAGTTGCTAGGAAGATCCGCTGCATACACTGCCGCTGCATATCCCGATTCGAAGACTTTCTTGGCGCAAATGCATAAGGAATCAATCGATACTTTGACAATGCCGCCTGTTTGCTTAACAGGCCTTGCAGGCGTTGGTAAATCTACTTTTTTGACGGCTTTTGAACGTACGCTGCCAGTATCTGGTGTGGTAACTGGGATATCTGGACTGCTTAACAGCTGTCTACCTACTGAATCGAGTGTTCGAACACAGGTGGAGGCTGCCACAAGCTTTGTTGATCTACTCGATCCTTGGCTACCAAGAGAGCAGATACTTCCGCCAGATTCACTAAATATAGTTAAGCACTCCCCTAGACGAAGACTGGATGCTGAGTTGCGAAGAGCGGCAAAGTGGTCATATCGGATGGGGCGATCCGCAAGTATTGTGGACGAGATGCAGTTCTTGAGCCAAGGTTCCGAAGCGAGTGCTCAGATTACTAAATTTTTGCTGATGCTGATGCATATTCGAGTACCGTTGATTTATGCTGCAAACTACAGCTTGTGCCACAAACTGATGAAGCGAAATCAGGAGGACCGTGACCGACTTCTCGCTGATGTGATTGTTCTCAAGCCACTTGAGCCAAATGAGCGAGGCTTAGGTAGATTGCTACACGCATATAGTCAGGTGTTGGCTCCATATCTTGAAGGGGATTTGAATCAGTTCTTCGATGAGTATGCATCTTGGACTTTGGGCATTCGTCGCAAAGTTCGCGAGTTGACGGTTTCCGCCTTCGGCTTGATGCGCGAGCGTGGAGATACCATTTTGAAGATTAATCATATCAGTAAGGCATATCACAAGGAAGTGTCCAATGCATTTCGATTGGATATCGAAGATCTCAATAAGCAAAGTGCAAGACTGTCTCCAGTCAAGGGAAAAATGGATTTATGGTGTCCGTTTGGAAAAGAGCTAAATCAACTGAACATCCCATCAGTGGTGCCATCAAGCTCACGAGCCCAGGAGATCTCTAACATTTTTTTAAGGCAATCACTCACTGCAAAAGAAAGAAGGACGATAGCAGCCTTTGAGAGCTCCAGTCGTAATGTTGCTATTGATATATACGCAAAGGATAAGTCGTCGGCACCATCTAAAGAGAAATCATCCAAGAAGGAGATCACTCCCGAAGAGTTGCTGAAAAATACTCAGAGGTATATTAAAGATTAAGTCTTACTTGAGCGTCCTTCTGCCAAAGCTACCTGGGTGAAGACTCTGAAAATATGGAATGTACTGGCAACTTGCAGAAATCAAGTGGCGCAGCTGTGGATACCGTTGCTGGGCGCCGATATTCGTCTTGGTAAATGGATCGTGACAACCAAGCCACCTCCAATGCGTGATGTCACCTTAATTTGACCTCCAGGGGGTGCGGATAAAGACTTGGACTGGTTTTATGCGGCTAGGCCAAGTTTGTGCCGGTATTCCACAGGACTTAATCGTCCCAGAGATACCTTGATACGTTTTTCGTTGTACCAACGAATGTACGCATCGACAGCTTCGATGAACTGCTCAATCGTCGTTGATTGCCAGTTGCCGGGATAGAACAACTCTATTTTCAGCCTTCCAAAGAAGCCTTCGCACGCGGCGTTGTCTGGTGAGCACCCTTTGCGAGACATCGAGCGAACCAACTTTGCATCATGGACCCTCGAGAGCCAGCCTGGCCAGCAGGTAGTGAGCTCCATGATCAGAATGACTCACAGGGCGGCTCTCGCTGCCTTGAACAGCATCAATGGCCGCATCCAGCATTGTGTTGACGAGATTTGCGTGGGGATGAGTCCCAATCGACCAGCTCACCACCAGCCCGTCAAAGCAATCAATGACTGGCGACAGGTAAACCTTGCCAGCAGGAATCTGGAATTCAGTAATGTCGGTGAGCCACTTCTCATTGGGCGCAGCAGCATGGAAGTCATCGATTGATGAGGTTTTGCGGGGCAGCACCTATCTCTCCAAGGTATGAGTTATATCTGCGGCGTTTGGGCTTGGCCACGATCAACCCCTCCTGCTTCATCAGCCGGCGAACCACCTTCTCTGAGATGCTCGTGCACTCCTTGAGCAGGGATGCCTGCACCCTGCGATATCCATAGCAACGGTAGTTGTTGTCGAAGATCTCTGTGATGCTTCGGCGTAAATCAACGTATTTGTCAGCCAGCTTCAGCCGGGTACGATGGTAAAAATACGAGCTTCTAGCAAGGCCAACAAGAGAAAGCAGTTCTAGCAATTCATACTGCCCGTGCAACGCTTCAACCAGCACAGCCTTATCTTTGTTTGCCAGCCTATGCAGGTCAATGTCGGACCCATTTTTTAAGATTTCATGGGCCTGTTTGAGAAGCTCCCGCTCTATCTTCAGCCGCCGAACATCCTGGCGCAATGATTCAACTTGGCGCCTGAGCGCTGCTGCATCCAACACAGGCGATCGCTTTGGACTGTGTTTCATCGAGGTGGGGGCACAAGGGCCAAGCAACTGATTTTTCCAGTTGTACAAGGTTCCCCGGCATACCCCTAACTTGTCCGCAATCTCCTGTGCACTTGATTGGCGGGCACACAGTTGCACCACGCCCTCACACATCAAAGCATCAGGCTTTGTAGTCGGCCAAGACCTGCCGACCATCGATTTACTGATCTCAGGGCAGTCTTGCCGAACCCACGAAGTCAACGTTCCTCGACCCGGGTAACCCAAAACCCTCATCGTGGCGGCAATACAGCGATCGTGGGCGAGGTAATGAGCAACCGCCACCTGTCTTTGCTGTAGCGAATATTTCGGTGCTCTTGGCGCTTGGCTCGCTGGCAAATCCTGATGCTTCAGGTAGTGCTGATACCAGCCTTTCAATGCGTTCTTGGTTGGGTATCCCAACTGGCGAATGGTGGCTCTGACACGCAAGCCAAGCTTGATGTAAAGCGCAACTGCACGAATCCTGTCTGCGTATGAGTACATGAACTACCTCCCCTGGTAGTCCAAGTTTTTGTCCGCATCCCCACCGGGGCTAGTGGGTCACTTCTGGGTGGAAATCAACAGACATTGATCAGATCGAACGCGGACTTGCCCAGCAACTGCGTGAGTCCCCGGCTTGCCAGAGCATTGCTCAAATACCTGGTATCGGTCTGCTCACCGCAACCGCAGTTGTCGCCAGCATGGGTAATGCCCAGGCGTTCACAGACGCGAGAGAGTTCTCTGCGTGGGTCGGATTGGTGCCACGCCAAAGTGGCACAGGTGGTCGAGTGCGGCAAATGGGCATCAGCAAGCGTGGGAACGCATATCTGCGAACGCTGCTGATGCATGCGGCAAGATCTGTCGTGCTCAAAAGCCACGAGGCGTCTACATGGCCGTGGCTGCAAACGTTGCTCAAACGCAGGCCCTACAACGTAGTGGTTGCGGCAGTTGCCAACAAGCTGGCCAGGACCATCTGGGCGGTGCTTGCCAAGGGGCAGGCATGGAGCGCGCAAGCTTGGCAAGGGGGGCACTGAAGAGTGCGAAGAATTGATTATGAATATGACGTTTTGAAGGAGAGCAAGCGACCACAAATGTGTGATGGGCCAGACAGGTCGGACCGAGATGAGGACATTCCGATTAGAGCCAAGAGCGTCCAGCTCGAGTGTTAGATGGGAGCCTCATCAGCGAATGCCATCAGGGCCAGCGGGCAACCAGCCTACACAACAGGCCGGATATAAGACTGCAGCCCTGCCTCCTGATTCTTCATGCATAGCGGTTACTTGCAATCCGGGAGGCTTCCATATAAGCCACTCTAAGGTGAGTGGAAATGCAAAAAAGCATCAGGCGGAGCGCCGGCGCCCATGGCGCAAGCTGTATATCGGCATTGATGCGCAAACGCTGCAGTTACGAGCTATTTGTGTCTCATCCAACAAAGTCAGTGACGCTGCTGTGATGCCTGAGCTGCTCGCACAGGTTCCCGCGCAAGAGTCGCTGCTGACCGTAACCGGCGATGGGCCTACGACACCTAGCCAGTGCATGCGGTGGTCATGCAGCGCAATGGCACGCCCATCATTCCTCCGAGAAAGAATGCCAGACTGCGCATAGGCAATTGCCACATGCAGGTGCTTCGGGCGCAAGCTCTGGAAAACTGGAGTGGCTACCCCGACGCAGCTTGGTGGAGAGCAAGATGCACTGCATCAAACGGTTGGGCGAACGAGTGATGTCACGCACGTTTGAGAAGCAGGTTAACGAGCAGCACATCCGAGACGCCATCCTCAATCGATTTACTCGACTGGGCTGCCCGCAGATGGTGGCTGTGGCATAGCCACGTCTGGGGGAGGTTTGGCCTAAGGCTGATTTATGCAACAGCGCCTCTGAGAGCGGGCACTAGTAACTTGCGCAGGTTGCATAACATGCGCAAGTTATGGTTGAGACAGTCACTGTTTTTGGCAGGCTGCTATCTGCATCTATGCGCATTAGATCAATCAAGTAGAAGGCTTGGTGGCAGGGTGTTACCTTAAAAGACCAGCAAAGCTGCACGCCGGCAAAGGCTAGGACTACCAGCGTTACCGACACGCCTAAGGCTGCGAGGCATAACAGCCGTATTGGGAGACAGGGGATTCAAAGCAGGGAGCCTACTGGGTGGTGGTGCGGACGCACGGATGGTTTGCAGGCTTTGGCAAGCTACGAATCCACTTTAAACGACGGCTGGATATCCACGAAGTGCTGCTGAAGTTGGCGGCTGCGATCATCTGTGCGCGCTTCGTGGACCGTACATCTCAGCACCAAGCTTAATGCTTGCTGCACAGCTGTTTATGCAACAACTCTGATGTCGCTCGGAAGTTAATCTAATCGGTATTTCGAAGGGGGCAGACGGAAGCCAACGATAAATAAATTTGGTTTGCGATAATGATAGTATATAGAATTGCGACTTCGATAATATCCAGAAGCATGATTGCATGAATAGATAAGGAATATAGTTATATGACAGTTATTGCTTACTTTTCGGATATTTCTATAGCAGCAGCGGATTTGCTGCTTAGTGTTGAAACTCCAGGTGGACCGCCCGTTCTTTTGCCTAGCGTTGGGAGTACCAGCAATCTACCTCCTCTATCTTTGTCACCAACAAAGCTTGTCCGGAAGATCCTGCGTTTGAAGCATGACAAGGGGGTGGCTGTATTGCTTGTTGCTGGTACTGTGTCTCATCTCAAGAAGTTAGTGGACTTCTTCGAAGCGCTGCGTAGTGGGGCGTTGCAGCCTCTACCTGAGTTCTCCAGAGGCCATAACACCTCGGATCCACTGAGTGTATTGAGAACCGCAGCAATGATGACTGAAAAATCTGGATTCCCCAATTTTGAGTTCATCGCGTTCCACAATGGCCGGTGTCTCGAATCTCGTCACGAACAACATATTCGTCTGAGATTCTCTCCATATTTTGGCGGGTCAGCCCTTGCGGGTAGTGGCGCAAGCAGCTTGTATAACTGGCTTTGCGATCGAGGGGAGAAATATGTAAATATTCCCTCAATGTCAAGAGATTCGGTGGAGGACAAGCATTTTCGAGCGCTGAATCTAATTCCTTCTCTTCTTTTAGAGGAAGACACTCGCGTTTCGCTGAAAACCATTGGCAATGGTGTTGGCGGATATTATGAATCTTTTCAGGTGGATCAGGATGGCCTACACCCGCAGGATGCCGTACTTACAGTCTTCGCATCGATCGAGAAAAAAGATAAAGAGCTGTGTCTTGAACTGAGGCGAGTTTTTTTTCATCTTTATTCTGATGACTGGCTGTTCATCATTTCTTTATCGGGAGAACCACGTATCCTCAAAGCTGGGCAGCCCCTAAGGATTGATATGTCAGAGTTTCATATATATAAAGTAAAGCCCCTTTTTCATGACGATGAACCTCCTAATTGGGAAATCCCTCGACTAGTGGTACAGATGCCTTCGGCTAAACATTGGAGACTAACGCTTTACCGCGAAACAAGTACTGAGCCTCAGCAAATAAAGCGATTTTATCATTCGCAGGGTGCTGAGCAGCCAATCCTGATTATTTCTGTTAAAAACCAAACAGTAAGCCTCAAAATTGATCAGGAGCGGATGGATTACTATGTGAAAAAATTTCCGTCAAAAACTTCTGACGAAAATTCGGTTAAAATAAATAATTGATCTGAGAACAATGACATTTATAGTGATAAAAAATCACATTATATTTTCAACGACTCAGATAATTCGTATCAAAGCTTGCGTGAATATTGGGGATTTTCCGTTCTTAATTAGAAGAAATTTCGATATATGGGAGTGATGACGATATACTCGCTTGGCTAATATGGATGCAAAGCATCCGCAAAAAATATGCAAGCAAGAGGATCTCAGGACAATCCTAGCTATATCAAGATGTCCTACAGCACCATCGGCAGGAATTATTCTGCCGATGGGTTGCCTTCAGTAGAATTTGAGAGACTCAATTATGTGCTTTTTTTGCGATCTAGAAAAGTCTGCTCGATTAAATATGGAACATAGCTCAAGAAATATGGCCTAAGAATTTACCTTGTGGATAAGTGCGAAGACAAAGGAGATATATTTTAGGTGGTTACTTACTTTCTTCACGTGAAGCGTGACCTATGATCTTGCATTTACTGGCCAGCAAGTCGCTTTCAAATTTTTTGAACTTTCCAACTCGTTGATCTCCGTCGTAGTCCACGCGAACATAGTCATTGCGTCCAAAGCGCATGCCTCGGAGGATATCAGGCTTGGCGCCGAGCTTTCGGAGGGCTACAGTTAGGCCTTCTTGCATTAAGCGGGAGTGGTCCGCACTGAATCCCGGTAAATCAAAAACCGAAAATGAAGACAAATCAGTGTATAGCTTTTTTGCTGCAGCAATATCGCCTGAGGTCGGTGATTTTGAAAGTGATAGGTAAATAGGAAGATAACGGCGAAGCATCTCCAAACTGCTGGCCTCCCGAGCAGTCATATTTGCGGCATCAGCTGGTTCGCGTTGGAGAATATCGAGCGCCAACGAAACACTCATTCCTCCAACTGCAATACCCCCAAAAAGTGCAATCGCATTTAGAGCGACAAATTCTCCAACATATGGTTGTCGCTCAGGTTCGAAGTATTTTAGATACGCATTCCAATACTTAGATGACCGTTGAGGGTACGATCGTATTAGAACACCCATAAGTAGCCTGACGTCGTCCCCCTGTGAGCCTTCTCCAATATCTTCTTGAAAATACCTATCAACAAGCTCAAAGCTTGCAATCATTGCATTTCTCAGTGAGAAAAATTGAACGAGCTGTTGAATTAGGTCGCCGACTGAAAGGCCATCTGGATTCTTTCGGAATACACGATCAAATATCGATTTTAGCTCTCCAGAAGCACCTCGCTGTTCCTCCTTGCGAATAAGGTCTCCAAGTTGGTTTACTGATATTGAGTTGGCTTGTCCGTCTACTTGAACTCGGAAATCATTGGCATCTCGAACAGCTTGTCCCGCTTTGCGCAACCACATTGTCCGTGCGCTATCCGTGGCCAAATCTGCTTGGAGAAGATATATTTTTAGTTTGAGATCAGCTGTAGAGAATTGATCGGCTTGCTCGAGAATCCTTCTGGCCTTTTCTAGCTGTCGACGACGAGTCTGGATGCTAGCGGCCGTCACGTAACTGTGCGCTATAGCTTCCGCGGGCATTCGCAAAAAAGGGCTAGAGTTCAAAAGCTCTGATGGACTTGCAATGACGTTCTGGCAAATTCTTTCTGCCTCATCAAGATTTTTGGCTTGCTCGACTAAACACTGCGCGTACCAGATCGCTGCATACCATTTTCTGTCTGATGGTAAATCGGACCAATTGCTAAGCGTTTGTGCAGATTTTTCGTATCTTTGAAGCCTGAAATAACAAACTCCAAGATAAAGGGTTGAATCGATTCGTGTTTGAGAATCAAGACTGATGACTGAACGTTCAAATTCGACAGTTCCGTCTTCATACCTTGCAAGTTCAAAATAGCACCGACCTCGCCAGAATGCGAGTGATGCAATCTCTGTTTCCGGTACACGTGGCTCCAAAAGTTGCAGCTCTTCCAACCCTTGATAGACCTGTCCGAGCTTAATTTTCTCTATAGCTGCATCAAGACTTGGTAATGAGGAGTGGTGATTTGCTAATCCATGTAGGTACTCTTCACTCAGGCATTCTTCTAGAACGGCATTTTTGAACTCTACGGAGTCCCCTTCGGATGAAAATCTGGATATTCCTGCAAGATATAATTTTGTTCGTGAAGAGTCACTTATTCCATCGCTCTTTCCATAATGTATAGATATCAGCGCGTCGCGGATGTCTGGAGTTTCCTCTGCGAGCTTTTTAATGTGATCGATGGGGGGGGCTTCTACTCCCGAAAAGTACAGATCCTTTATAACTGCATCAACAGCGGGCACATCAATGATAATTCCGGAGATTTTCTGCTCTTCTAGGGCTGAGCATACATCCCAGGTCATTCTGGGGTAGCCTCTAGTCCAATGATAAATGCGCTGAACTGAATTATGGTTGAGGTTAATATTTGCTTTTTCTAGAAATTTTTGAACTTCCTCTAGGCTAAAATCGTCCAGATATATTTTCTCACCTATGTTGAAAGGCGAAACATCCTTATTTTTTATAATCTCTGATGGCTCTGCTACTCCAGAAAGTAGATAAGTAATGTTCTCAAGCTCTGGGAAGTTTGATCTCCCGGAGAAATAGATACTTCTAATGAAAGAGAAAACGTGATCAGAATAATCGGATCGGGTTAATGCATCTATTTCATCTAAACAAATTATTAGTTTTTTAATGCCGCTTCGAATAATCTGCCGGAGTTCCCATTCGTGTTCAATGTGGGCTAGGCGTGGAAGCTCAGTACGGCGATGTGCAACAGCCTCTCGGATGATGTCGGGAATTCCTGGCGCTGTTTCAAGTGTTAAGTCGACAATATTGCGAAAGAAAGAACGAACATCTGGGAATGGATTGGAGACATCTAAGTACGTAAATATTTCTTTAGAATTTTCTCGCTTCTTCTTTGCATTTAGAAGAAGATTAGTTTTCCCCATTTGCCGGGCAACTAGGACGTACCCTGGTCGTCCCATATTTTCGATAATAGACTCTACTTGGCGATCTGCAGCTCTCTCTACGTAAAGTGTTTGCGGAACTATTGTTAATGAGCGCAGTGCTTTCATACGAGCCCCCTAATAATGTGCAGGGTCTCACGAAGTCCATTTGAGACCTGTTCGTCAGTCAAAGATGTCTTTCCGTATGCGCGCTTAAAGAATATCTTTATAAATCGTGGTGATGCTTCGCATGACGCGACAATTTTTTTAATGGATGCTTCGGGAATCGCTATTTTCATTTTTTCTTGAATTATTGAGACTAGTGCTTCAATTTCTGATTCTTCCCATTTTTTCTGAGGAAGCATAGAAAATTGCTCTCGAAGTTTTCCACTATTTGGATCATCTGACGGCTTGACTATAGAGCACACGATAATCTTTGCTTCAGAGCCAGACTTTCTTTTTACGCCATCGAGAATTGATGAAATTGCTGAAGGTAAGGTTTTATCTGCACCAGGATTTCCCATTGGAACTTCATCAACAAATATAGGTATTGTTGTTGATTTGCAAAGCTCGGTTATCGCATCGACGCATCCAGGCAATCCACCATTTCCCACATTTAGTCCCTTTGCTTCAAGGTGCTGCGCTACCTCTTGAAACAAGCGGTCATTGTCAGTATTGTCGCCCATCTGTGAGAGGGTAATTTCAACTGGCGACAGCCCATTCTCACAGATCCATCTTTTTGCTAGCGTTGTTTTTCCTGTGCCAGATGGTCCATACAACCAAGCGCTGCCTGTCTTCATCGCTTGTGAGAGATCTTCGTCGGCTTGGCGCTCCAAATACACTGCACTGTGGCGAGCGCTATACAAATCAAAAAGAGGATCAGGTTCTCGCTGTTCTGAACTGGACTTGTCGTTATCAGATTTTATGGGGTCAGTTCGAATTAGCTTGTAAAAATTATCGTGAAAGTAGACTCTCAAAAATTTATGGCTTGGATGCTCAACTGAGTCAGGTTTGGAAATAGATATATGAGTAGAGCCAGGGATAATTTTTAGCCCGCCGAAGTACCGCGATGCAGAACTCTCACCAACGATTGGACTCATGCGTATGGGAAAATATTTAGACCATAGCAGCCCATGATGTTCACATGCCTCGGCTCCTGTGAATGACTTGAACGGATGCTTCTGTAATAAATTCCGAAACCTATTATCCAGATCCCGCAGTGTTTCACTGTTCGTCGAGAGCTGGGAGGCTGTCTTATGTCCGTATAGAGAAATTATTCTAGAAAATGCCTTTGGATACAAGGATCCCAAGCTTGGCGATGCAATTAAAACAAGTCCAATATTCTTGCCAGAAAAGTACTCTCTGTACTGTTCCAGCATCCTTCGGGCGACTACACCGCCAAGACTATGACCAATAAAAATTATGTTTTCGAAGGTCAATGGGGAACGATCCCCAGGCGGTCTTACTCTCAGTTCATCTAGAACTGCTGAGGCGCTTTGATCAATGTCGTATGACCCGGATGACGGGGTAGTCTCATAGCTTGCAACGAAGGTCGCAGCATTCCCGAACGATTGATCAGTCGCGAGTAGGCGTGGCCAGAAGGCCTTGTTCGGGTTAGTCCAACATGCAACAGAGTTGCTGATCAGACCATGGATGAAAATTACAACAGTATTTGAGTTCGTTAGGTGAACCCACGAGTTTCCGTTTGTCAAGATTATTTTTCTAAGTCTGTGGTTGCTGGTTTCGAGCATACGTCTCCCTCGATCGACGCTTGCTCGACGGTTCATCGAAATGGACTCATCCGAGTGCGAGAACTATATCTGGCTTGTGCGTGAGCCGTCTCAGCTAAATTTGACACTTTTGACCCTTTGAACTGGCTCCTCTCTCGCTCTTTCTTTACTGCGTGTAATAAGCCGGGGAGCAAAGTGAGCGAAATCAGTTCGCTGACTCTGAACTTACAGGCGCCGATCGGGTTGGTTGCTTCAAGACTTCGCCTTCAGAGTTACTCAGGTGGGCTATGCATCTGATCTACACGAGTAGGCCGCTTCAGCGGGCTTCCTCTAGCAGAGCCGGGGCTGGAACAAGCAATATGCGAGAGCAGCCGCAGGCGCCATGCGTGCGGCCGGCAACCTCTGATCTGTGGAGGTCCGTGTGACCAATACTGTCAGTAAGTTTAGGTATGCTGGCGGTGAAGATGGATGCCCATACGCAAACGGAGCGAGGTGGCGTAATCGAGCGGGAAGTGTGAAGTTAGGGAGTGGGTGCAGGCAAGATTCAGCTGAATTTTGGCTGAGCGCTGCTGCCGAGACCGGGAAGCAGTAACTTGCAGTTGTGCGCTGGCTATGAGGATCAAGCTAAAGCACTTTGACTACCTGTGGGATGGTACTGAGCCTAGGTCGAAACAATATGAGTCTCAGGCTTGTTGAACCAGTTCTTTGCAAACAGAATCAATCTAGCGATATACATCACACAAGAATAGAGTTGAACGCTGTCTTTTGTTATCAGGTTTGAGGCGAGTGAGTAGATTCCACAAAGAGGGAAAAAAATGACGAACTTTAACTTGCAGAGACTTCAAACTTGTGACGAACTTTGTTGAAATTAACAGCTCCCTGTTGCGCCAGCTGTGCAGCCAGGGCCTGCAGCTGGGATTGCGCGAGCTGGACGACAAGGTCCAGCATCGGGTTGCTCTTGAGCGCTTCGGCAGACGCCAGGACGGCGAGCCGGCTGACCTGGCGCGAAGCCCGAAGCGGCCGGAACACGATCTGCTCGCGGTGGAACATCGCGAAGGATGCCGGCACGATGGCCACGCCCAGACCGCAGGCCACGAGTGCCAGCACATTCACCAGCTGGCCAGCCTCGTGGCGTATCAGCGGAGTGAAGCCGGCCTCGGCGCACAGCGCGACAGTGCGATCGAAGTAGTCAGTGTCCTGATAGCGGGTGAAGCCCACAAAGGGCTGATGCACGGCAGCTTGAAGATCCAGCATTCCACTGCCTCCGGCCAGAGGGTGGGAGGCCGGAACTGCCAGGCAATAGGGGTCATCAATGCTGGCCAGCTCAAGCTCGTCGGCCTCCCTGTGCCCGGGGCGGGCAAAGCCGAGTTCCAGCTCGCCCTGGCGCAAGGCCCGCTGCTGCTGGGAGGAAATCATTTCGCGAGCTTCGATCTGCACATCACAGCCGGCCTTTGCCACATCCCGCAGCAAGCCGGGCAGCAGTGACTGCATGGCCGAGGGAACCAGCCCCAGGCGCAGCACGGTCTGGCTGCTGCGCTCTCGTTCGCGCGCGCGCAAGGGGGCTTGCTCGGCACGCGCCAATATGGCGCGCGCATCTTCCAGCAGCGACTCGCCCGCAGCGGTGAGCTGCATGCCGCGCGGCAGGCGGGTGAAGAGCTGCGTGCCGACCTCATCCTCGAGTTGCTTGAGCTGCTGCGACAACGGCGGCTGGGCGATGAATAGCTTGCGGGCGGCCCTGCTGACGTTGCCCTGCTCGGCAACCGCCACGAAATAGCGCAGATGTCTCAGTTCCATGCCTGAATAAATCCATATTTAGAAAGTATGGGTTTTATATTAAATCAGTGTTGGACATATGAATGAAGGGCGGCAACACTGCCGATCCTGTTCGTTCTGAGATGCATGTCCACGCATGCATTGCCTCTCTCATGCAAGCCTTGCAAAAAACCGAGTCCGCCAAGGGACTGAAGCTCAACGAGGTCGACATGCCGTCGCCTGCCGCAGGTGAGGTGCTGCTGCGGGTTCATTCCACCGGTGTCTGTGGTACGGATCTGCATATCGATGCCTGGACGGCGAGCTATCACTTTTTGCAGGCCGCGCTGCCGGTGACCGTGGGTCACGAGTTCAGCGGCGAGATCGTGGCCAGAGGCGAGGGCGCCGAGCACCTGCCCCTGGGCCAGTTGGTGGCCGTGCGGCCTTCGGTCACCTGCGGCAGATGCCCCAGTTGCAGTGCCGGCGACTTCGATGCCTGCACCACCCGCCGCGGCATCGGTGTCATGCGCCATGGCGGTTTTGCCGAGTATGTGGCCGTGCCCCTGCGCAATTGCGTGCCGATTCCACACGGCGTGGACCCCGAGGTTGCCGCATTGGCCGAGCCGCTGTCGGTGAGCTTCGAAGCCGTGCGCACGGGCAATGTCCAGCCCGGCGATCGCGTGCTGATCCTGGGGCCTGGCAATATCGGCCAGGGCATTGCGCTGTTTGCGCGTGCCGCGGGGGCGGCCCAGGTGGTGGTGGCCGGCCATGGCGATGCCGCGCGGCTGGAGGTCCTACGCTCCATGGGGTTCGAGGATTTGCTGGACTTCGAGGGGCAGGACATCGACGAAGCCCTTGCCGCGTACACGCAACAAGCTCTCTTTGATGTGGTGATCGAAGCCACCGGGGCGGCTGCCGTGCTGGCGCCGGCCCTGCGAGCGCTCAAGACCCATGGCGTGCTGGTGATCGCCGGCATTCATTCCGCTCCTGTGCCGCTGGATCTGACGGCCCTGGTGCGACGTCATCAGCAGCTGCGCGGCTCCTATCGCACGCCCGAGCGCTGCTGGCTGGAGGTTGTTGAATTCATGCAGACCCATCAAGATCAACTGCGCCTCATGATCACCCATCGCGTGCCGCTTGCGCAGGCCGGGCAGGGTTTTGACCTGGCGCGCGCGCGGCTGGCGAGCAAGGTGCTGATTCAGCCCGGCGCGGGTTCTGCATCATGAGCAGCGCCTTTCTGGCCTTGTGGAACGACATCGACCGGCCCGAGGCTCGCGCAGAATACGAGGCTTGGCATGCCCTCGAGCATGTTCCCGAGCGCGTGGGCTTGCCGGGCTTTGTCTACGGCCATCGCTATGTCGGAGCCTGCGGATACTTCACGCTCTACGGTCTGGAGTCTCTGGCAGCCCTGGACTCGGCCGAGTATGCGGATGTGATCGCCAATCCCACGCCCTGGTCGGCACGCATGAGGCCGCGCCTGAGTGCTTTCATGCGCAGGCCCTGCCTATTGCAGGTCCAGGTTGGAGCATCCAGCGGTGCGGCGTTGACGACGCTCAAGGCCGTCACCACCGATGCGCAGGCCTGGGCCGCGCAGGCAGCCCGCTGGGCGGAGCAGGCGGTGCGGCAAGGGCGTCTGCTGCGTGTCACGGCGGGCGTGGTGCCTGTGGAGCGTTGCTTGCACTACCCCGTTGGCGGGGAGCGCATTGTCGAGCAGGCCCAGGGGGAAGTCACGGTGGTCATGCTGGCCGAGCATCTGGATGGACCGGCATGCGCCCAAGGCAGCCAATGGTGGGCCGACCGAATGCAGGCGCATCACCTCGAAAAGCCGCAGCAGCGGGACTTTGTCCTGCAAACCCGGGTGTACCGTTCGCAGCTTGCCCTGCCCGCCAGCGGACGCCTGCCACCGATGATGGAACTAATGGCTGGATACGCCGATTGTTGATCCGAGACTGAGACCGAGATTCTGGAGACATGAAGATGACAAAAAAATCGATGCCCGTGCGCCGGGCTGCCCTGCTGCTGTGCGCCGCTGCCTGCCTGCCCTTGGTGGCTCAGGCCCAGGGCAAGGCTGACTGGCCCACCCGCCCCATACGTTTGATCGTCGGCTATGCCAGCGGCTCTTCGCCCGATGTGCAGGCCCGATTGCTGGCCGAGCCCCTGACCAAGGCCCTGGGGCAGCCTGTGGTGGTGGAGAACAAAGGGGGTGCCAGCGGCAATATCGGCGCCGACGCCGTGGCCAAGGCCAGCGACGGCCACACCATAGGCGTGATCGGCAACGGCCCGTTGACCAGCTCCAAGTTTCTCTACAGCAAGCTGCCCTACGATCCGATCAAGGATCTCGCACCGCTGGCCATGATCGGCTCGGCGCCTCTGGTGCTGGTGGCTCCCAAGTCCATGGCTGCGAATGCGGGCGCCTATTTCAAGGCGCTCAAGACCGGGACCCAGGGCAACTACGGCTCGGTGGGCACGGGGTCCGGCGGCCACCTGGGCGTGGAGCTGATCAAGGAAGCCATGGGCCTGAATCTGCAGCATGTGCCCTATAACGGCGGTCCTGCCGTGGTCAACGCCTTGATGGGCGATCAGGTGCAGATGGCCTTGCTGCCGGCCTCCACCGTCATGCCCCTGGTCCAGTCCGGCAAGCTGGCCGCCCTGGCCGTGAGTTCCAGCAAGCGCAGCCCGCTCGCGCCCGGCGTCCCGGCCATGCCCGAGATTGGTGCCGGCAATGTGGACATCGAAGTCTGGAATGCGGTCATGGCACCGGCCTCCATGCCTGCAGAGCATCGCGCCAAGCTGGCCGCGGCCTTGGAAAAGATTCTTCATGCTCCCGATATCCGCAGCAAGCTGCTTGCCCAGGGCTGGCGCATCGACGATACCAGCGCCGCCTCGCTGGCCAGGCGCATCGAAAACGATGCACGCATCTACGGCAGCCTGATCACGCAAAAGAACATCCGCCTCGAATGAGCGCGGCCGGCGC
>Ga0209370_1000720_pt1 | contig 37531 bp, 36 predicted proteins | sample AgamicAtPrz_FD_187164 | JGI IMG/M metagenome (GOLD analysis project Ga0209370, IMG submission 187164) | Agave microbial communities from Guanajuato, Mexico - At.P.rz (SPAdes) (version 2) | ecosystem: Host-associated > Plants > Phyllosphere > Phylloplane/Leaf | place: Guanajuato, Mexico...
GGGCATGGGCACCTCGCAGGCCCAGCTGTGCGTGCAGTGGTTCGGCAAGCCCGCCGACGAGCTGCAAACCGCCTGCCTGGACTGGCCGGAGCTGCCGCTCAAGGCCGAGGGCGACAACTACACCATGCCCCAGGCCGACCAGGACCGCTTCGCCACCCGGCCGCTGTGGACGCCGGTCTACGCCTCGCCGGCCAGCGCCAGCAACTCGGCCTACTACTACAGCCACGCCACCAGCGAGACGGCGCGCGTGGTCTTCGAGCACGGCCTGTGGCCGGCCGCCGTCGCCATCTGGAGCCAGGGCACGGGCGGCGGCCAGAAGGCGCCCTACGTGGTGCGCCGCGAGGACGCGCGCTGGGTCAACGGCATGCTCACGGCCAACGGCATGCAGCCGCTGTCCCTGCAGGCCTTGGCCCAGAAGGCCCATGCCATGCAGCTGGTCACGGGTGCCGTGGGCCATACCTTCAACCGCTGGCAATGGGCCGAGGCCGACTTCGACATCCTGGGCACCAGCGCGCGCCGGCCGCTGGACGCGCTGGCCGTGCGCCTGGGCAGCGCGCCCGATGCCGGCGCCGTCACGCCGGCCCCTGACACCACCGACACGCCGCAGGCGGCCACACCCGTCGAGGCCTCTGTCACCGCGCGGCGCAGCGCCGCCGGCTACCGCATGATTGCGCGGCGCAACCTGTTCTATCCGCCCATGCAGCGCAACAACGCAGGGGTCACCTACTACAGCGCCAATGCGGCCCTGGTCGAGCTGGCGGTGGACACGGGCACGGGCGCGGTCGAGCTGCTGGCCCACCACTCCATCATGGAGTGCGGGCGGCCCATCGTGCCCGAGCTGGTGCACGGCCAGCTCGAAGGCGGCATTGCCATGGGCATAGGCCATGCGCTGTACGAAACCATGCCGCTGTACGAGGGCGGCCCCGGCGACGGCAACTGGAACTTCCACCGCTACCACCTGCCGCGCGGCAGCGAGGTGGCGGTCTGGAAGCAGACGGCCGAGCTGCTGGCACCGCTGTCGGACACCGATCCGCCCAAGGGCATTGCCGAGGTGGTGATGATTCCCATCGTCGCCGCCATCGTCAACGGACTGCACCACGCCATAGGCAAGCGCTTCCACGACCTGCCCGTGACCCCGCAAAAGATCAGGGAGGCACTCGCACCATGAGCCTTGTCCCGCGCCCCTTGTCGCTGACCGTCAACGGCCAGACCGTCGGCCCCATGGACGTGCCCGAAGGCATGCCCATGATCGACTTCCTGCACGAATACCTGAACCTCACCGGCTCGCGCCTGGGCTGCGGCATCGGCGAATGCCGGGCCTGCACCGTCATCGTGGACGGTCCCGAAGGCAGCCGCGAGATGCGCACCTGCATCACCGGCGCCCACTACTTCCAGGGCCGCAAGGTCCGCACCATCGAAGGCATTGCCGACCCGGCCGGCGCGGACACCGCGCCCCCATCAGCCCCGGGCGCCTCGGGCCAGCCGCGCAAGGTCATCGCCATCAGCCCCGTGCAGCAAAAGTACCTGGAGCATTTCAGCTTCCAGTGCGGCTACTGCACGCCGGGCTTCGTCATCGCGGCCACGGTGCTGGTCGAGCGCCTGGCCAAGGCGCCCATCCGCGCGGCCGATGTGGAACAGGTCGTGGGCGAGGCGCTGCAGCCCCACCTGTGCCGCTGCACCGGCTATGTGCGCTACTACGCGGCCGTGAAGGACCTGGTCCTGAACACGCCCGGGCTGACCTTGAAAGGATGAGCGCCATGTCCGCCGCCGACCCCAGCGCAGCCACCCCCACCGGTGCCACCGCCGCCACCGCCGCGCCACCTGCCGACTACAGCGGCGCCCGCCCCCCGCCGCCGCGCAGGCCCAGGCGCCGCTGGCGCGGGCTGCTGCTCATCCTCCTGCTGCTGGCCGTGCTGTTTGCCATTGCCGCCGTCTGGGGCAACCGGCCCCATGTGCCGCAGCGCGAGCCGCAGGCCGTGCACCGCAGCCCCCAGCAGCTGGCCCAGGGTCTGTACCTGGCGCGCGCCGCCGACTGCATGGCCTGCCATGACGGGGTGGGTGGCATAGGTGGCGCCCGGGAAGGCCAGCCCTTTGCGGGCGGCAAGCCCCTGCCCACGCCCTTCGGCACCCTCTACGGCACCAACATCACCCCCGACCCGGACCACGGCATAGGCCGCTGGACGGCCGAGGAATTCCACGCCGCCGTCACCCGCGGCACGGCGCCGGGCGGGCGCCAGCTCTACCCGGCCATGCCCTATGCCTCCTACCACCTGATGAGCCGCGAAGACTCCGACCTGATCTACGGCTACCTGATGAACATCCGGCCCGTGACCCAGCCCAACACCAAGCCCGCCCTGCCCTTCCCCTTCAACCTGCGCGTGCTCATGTTCGGCTGGAAGACGCTGTTCCTGTCCAGCGCGCCCCTGCCCGTGGGCTCGCAGGGCCAGAGCCCGGCCTGGCTGCGCGGGCAGTACCTGGGCAATGTCATGGGCCACTGCGCCGAATGCCACACGCCGCGCGGCATGTTCGGCCAGATGCAGAAAGACCGCTGGCTGCAGGGCGGCACGCTGTCGCTGTTCACGGCCCCCGGCATCACCGCCGAAGCCCTGACCGCACGCGGCTGGACGCGCGAGGGCATGGCCCAGTTCCTGCAGACGGGCTTCTCGGCCCACGGCAGCGCCTTCGATGAAATGCACGAGGTCATCGCCAAGAGCACCCGGTACCTCACGGCCGAGGACATGACGGCGCTGTCCACCTTCCTGCTGGGCGACAACCCGCCCGCGCCCCAGCCCCTGCCGGCCGCCGCGCCCCCGGATTCCGGCACCGGCAACAGCGGGGGCAACGGCGCGGGCACGCTGGACGCGGGCCGGGGCCACTACATGGCGCTGTGCGCCAGCTGCCACGGCAGCGAGGGCCTGGGCCGCAGCCTCACCATGCCCCCGCTCAAGGGCAACAGCACCGTGCGCCAGGCCGACGCCCGCAACCTGGTGCTGGCCATCCTCGTCGGCCTGCCCAAGCACCCGGCCACCCAGCAGGGCCCCACGCCCCTGCCCGGCATGCCCGGCTTCATGCAGGAGCTGACCGATGGCGAAGTCGCCGCCCTGGCCAACTACACCCGCACGGCCCTGGGCGGCCAGCCAGCCGATGTGACCGCCGCCCAAGTGGCCGACCTGCGCAGCGCAGCGGGCAAGGCGGGGCACAGGGCTGCGCCCTGAACCCCCGGGCGGTTCTGCAGACCCCGCCCCGTATGCCCCCGCCTGCGGCTTGCGGCTTGCAGCTTGCGGCGGTTGCGGGGTTGCAGTCCTGCCGAAGGGCAGGACTGCTTCGTCAACTGGCTGTGATCACAGCCCGAAACCCCGCCCATTGTTTCCACCACGGAACCAACCGCGTTCCACCACCCTCCTTTGCCAGCCGCCCCTGTCTCCCTAGAGTGAAAGCAAAAGGAGACAAGCATGTTCGAAGCCAATCTATTCCAGGGCCAGCGCGTCCTGATCACCGGGGGCGGCACGGGGCTGGGCCTGGCCATGGCGGCCAAGCTGGCGGAACTGGGTGCCGAGCTGCACCTGTGCGGCCGGCGGCGCTCCGTGGTGCAGCAGGCCTGCGAGATGCTGAACAACGACACGGGCGCGCAGGCCTTTGCGCATGAACTCGACATTCGCCAGCCCGAGGCCGTGCACACCGTCATCGACCGCATCTGGGCCGAACACGGCCCGCTGACGAGCCTGGTCAACAACGCGGCCGGCAACTTCGTCAGCCGCACCGAGGACCTGAGCATCAACGGCTTCCATGCCATATCGGACATCGTCTTTCGGGGCACCTTCTACGTCACCCAGGCGGTGGGCCGCCGCTGGATCGCCGAAGGGCTGCCGGGCTCGGTGCTGTCCATCGTCGTCACCTGGGTGGACACGGGTTCGCCCTTCGTCGTGCCCTCGGCCATGTCCAAGGCCGGGCTGGACGCCATGACCAAATCGCTGGCCGTGGAATGGGGCCCCAAGCGCATACGGTTCAACGCGATTGCGCCGGGCGTGATTCCCACCCAGGGCGCCAGCCAGCGCCTGCGCCCCAGGATCGACGGCAACGAGGACTCGGCCGACCGCCGCCGCCTGGACAACCCCACGCGCCGCCTGGGCACGGGCGAGGACATCGGCAACATGGCCGCCTTCATCCTGGCCCCGGGCAACACCTGGCTCAACGGCCAGACCATCACGCTGGACGGCGGCGACGCCCTGGCCAACGGCGCCTACTTCACCGAATACCAGGCCTGGGACGATGCCGACTGGGCGCGCGCCCGGCAGATGGCCAAGGCCGCCAACCAGCCCAACGTCAACGATGGGGAGCAGGAGGCCACGCCCACATGAGCACCGCCGCCACGCCCCACTCCACCCTGGTCTTCGAACAGCGCACGCTGACCGGCGCCGCCCAGCAGCAGCGCGGCCGCCAGCTGGCCCAGGGCCTGCGCAGCCTGGGCCTGGCCGAAGGCGACGTGCTGGCCGTCTTCCTGCGCAACGGCATCGAATACGCCGACGTGGTCCATGCCTGCCGCATTGCGGGCATCTACTACTGCCCCATCAACTGGCATTTCACGGCCACGGAGATCGACTACATCCTGGCCGACAGCGGCGCCCGCGCCCTCATCACCAGCCAGGACCTGCTCGACGGCCTCAAGGGCGAACTCTATGCGGACCTGCCCCGGCGCGTCGCCCACGCACGCGAGCCGGAGCTGGACTACGAAACCTGGCTGGCCGCCCAGGCACCCTACGACGGCCCGCTGGTCGCGCCGCGCGGCCACATGGCCTATACATCGGGCACCACGGGCCGCCCCAAGGGCGTGCTGCGCAAGGCGTTTCCCGTGGAGGAACTGCCCCGGCGCCTGGCCGTGAACCAGGCGCTGATCGCCACCGCCTACGGCCTGCAGCCCGGCGCGCGCACCCTGCTGACCGCGCCCATCTACCACAGCGCGCCCAGCCTGTACTTCCAGAACGCGCTCATGCTCAGCGAGCTGGTGGTGCTGGAGCAGCGCTTCGACCCCGAGCGCTTCCTGCAGCTGGTGCAGGAGCACCGCATCGACACCGCCTACATGGTGCCCATCATGTACGTGCGCCTGCTCAGGCTGCCGCGCGAGGTGCGCGAGCGCTACGACATCTCCTCGCTGCGCTTCATCGCCTCCACCGGCTCGCCCTGCGCGCCCGAGGTCAAGAAGGCCATGATCGAGTGGATGGGGCCCATCATCAACGAGACCTATGCCTCCAGCGAGTCGGGCCTGGTCACCTTCATCGGCTCGGCCGACGCCCTCACCCACCCCGGCAGCGCGGGCCTGCCGCTGCAGGACGCCGAAGTCCGCATCCTCGACAGGCAGGGCCAGGGCCTGCCCACGGGCGAGGTGGGCCTGATCTACGTGCGCCAGCCCGCCTATGCCGACTTCACCTACAAGGGCAACGAAGAGGCCCGCCGCAAGATGGACCAGGGCGGCCTGATCACCCTGGGCGACATGGGCTACCTGGACGAAGAAGGCTTTCTCTACGTCTGCGACCGCGACTCGGACATGGTGATCTCCGGCGGCGTGAACATCTACCCGGCAGAGATTGAGAACGAGCTGCTCAGGCACCCCGGCATAGCAGACTGCGCCGTCATCGGCGTGCCCGATGCCGAGTACGGCGAACGGCTGCTGGCCCTGGTCGAGCCCGGCCAGTCAGGCACACTGCCCGAGGCGGAACTGAAAGAATGGCTGCGCGGCCGGCTGGCGGCCTACAAGCTGCCGCGCAGCTTCGTCTTCCAGCGCCTGCCCCGCGACGACAACGGAAAGATCGCCAAAAGAAAGCTGCGCGACGCCCACTGGGGCGCGACGCAGCGCAAGATCTGACCCCGCCAACACCGAAAGAGAAGGAGACAACGCATGAACAAGGCCATTGCATTGCTGCTTGCCGCTGCGGCCACCGCAGCCGCAGCCCCCGGGTTCGCCCAGTCCGACTACCCCAGCAAGCCCATCAAGCTCATCGCCCCGTATGCGCCGGGCGGCTCGGTCGATGTGCTGGCCCGCACCCTGGCCACGCACCTGTCCACGGAGCTCAAGCAGTCCGTGGTCGTGGAGAACCGGCCGGGCGCCAACACCATGATTGCCGCATCGGCAGTGGCGCGCTCGCCGGCCGACGGCTACACCCTGCTGCTGGCCAGCAATGCCAGCATGGTGCTCAACCCCCTGCTCTACAAGAAGCTGAGCTACAACCCCGACCGGGAGCTGAAGCTCACCAACATCCTGGCCGAGGCCCCGCTGGTGCTGGTCACCAACAGCCAGACCGGCATCAAAAACGTGGCCGACCTCAAGGCCTACTCCAAGGCCCACGCGGGCAAGCTCAACTACAGCTCGGTCGGCCTGGGCAACCCGCTGCAGCTGACCACCGAGCTGATCAAGTCCCGCCTGGACGTGGCCGCCACCCACATTCCCTTCAACGGCAGTGCGCCGGCCCTCACCGCCCTCATGGCCAACGACACCCAGCTCATGGTGGACGTGGCCGGCACCTCCCTGCCCCACATCAAGGCCGGCAAGCTGGTGGCCATTGCCACCACCGGGCCGGAGCGCTCGCAGTTCCTGCCGCAGACGCCCACCATTGCCGAATCGGGCGTGCCGGGCTTCAGGGCCTCCACCTGGTTCGGCATTGCCGTGCCCGCAGGCACGCCAGGGGACGCGCGCAACACCCTGCAGGCCGCCGTCAACAAGGTCATGCTCAACCCGGAATTCGCCAGTGCCCTGGGCAACCAGACCCTGGCCGCCAGAAAGCCCCAGACCCAGGCCCAGCTCGACGACTTCCTGGCCGCTGACGGCCAGATGTGGCGCAAGGTGATCGCGGACAACGCGATTGCGCTGGAGAACTGAGGCACTGGTGAACCGAGGCGCTAAGGCCCGGGCTCCCCAGCCTGCTCCACGAAGCGCAGCAGGCTGGCCCTGAGGAACTCGGTCATCACCTTGACGGCATGCGAGGGCCGCCGGTCCTCGGCCGTGATGATGTACAGCCTGTCGCCCAGGCCGGACACCGTCCAGTCCGGGCACACGCGCTGCACGGCGCCCGATCGCAGCTCGTCCATCACCATGTAGTTGGGCAAGGTGGCCACGCCGCTGCCCCGGAGCATGGACTGCTTGAGGAAGGGGAAATGCTCGCTGGTGATGCAGGGCTCGCACTTGAGCGCAATCTCCTGCTGCCCCTTTTTCACCGAGACGGCATAGGTCTTGCCGTCGCCGGGCGGCGTCAGCAGCACGCCGTGGGGAATCTCGGCGGGGTCGTGGAACGGCCGCGCCTTGGCATAGGCGCTGCTGGCATACAGGCCAAAGCCCACCGGCCCCAGGTCGCGCGCCACCAGGTGCTCCTGCACGTCGCGCGCCACGCGCACGGCCACATCCACCTGGGCGCTCATGGGATCGCTCACCCGGTTGGAGAACAGCACGCGGATGCGCACCTGCGGGTGCCGCTTCTGGAAGGCCAGCAGCATGTCGGCCAGGTACAGCTCGCCCAGGCCCGTGGGAATGCTCAGCCGCACCGAGCCCGTCACCACATGCTGCAGCGCGTCGATGGCGCCCTGCGCGGCCTCCACCTCCTGGATGATGCTGCGCCCGTGCTCGTACAGCACCTCGCCCGCCGCCGTCAGCAAAAAGCTGCGCGTCGTGCGGTGCAGCAGGGTCACGCCCAGCGCCGTCTCCAGCGCCTTGAGCTCCTTGCTCACCTTGGAGCGCGTGATGTCGCGCTTGCGCGCCGCAGCGCTGAGGCTGCGCGCGTCCACGATCTCTACGAAATTGCGGATGAGGTTGATGTCCATGGCTTGAGAGCGGCAGGTCAGGCGGTCCGCCTTGTTCGCGGCCTTGTGCGCGGCCGCAGGCAACGCGCCCGGACCGCCACCCCCGGACTATGGCACCGTCACGACGCCTGGCCCCGCCACCCGTGGGCGCCGGGACACAGGGCTTTCCCCGGTGCCCGCCGCATCAGTCCAGGCTGATCTGCGACGAAGAGGCCACCTGCTTCCAGGTCGTCACATCCTTGAGGATCACCGCGCCGAACTGCTCCGGCGTATTGGCCACCACCGTGCCGCCCAGCTCCGCCAGGCGCTGGCGCAGTTGCGGATCGGCCAGGGCCTGCACGCTGGCCTTGTGCAGCTTGTCGCGGATGTCCTTGGGCAGGCCCTTGGGCGCCAGCAGGCCGTTCCAGGCCTGCACGGCGTAGCCGGGCACGCCGGACTCGGCAAAGGTCGGCACATCGGGCAGCTCGCTGCTGCGCTGGGCCGTGGCCACGGCCAGCGGGCGGATCTTGCCGGACTTGATGTGCGGCAGCGAAGCCGGCAGCGGCTCCCACAGCATGGACACCTGGCCGCCGATCAGATCGGTGAAGGCCGGGCCAGCGCCACGGTAGGGCACATGCATGATCTGCACGCCCGCCTTGGCCTTGAACAGCTCCATGGCCAGATGACCCAGACCGCCCGCGCCCGAGGACGCATACGACAGATGGCCCGGCTGCGCCTTGGCCAGCGCGATCAGCTCCTTCAGATTCGCCGCCTTGACCGAGGGATGCACGCTGAGCACGCCCGGCACCGTGATCACCTGGGTGATGGGCGTGAAGTCCTTCACCGCGTCATAGGGCAGCTTGGTGTAGACGGCCGGATTCGTGCCATGCGTGCTGGACGTGGCGCCCAGCAGCGTATAGCCATCCGGCTTGGCGTCGGCCACGAAGCGCGTGCCCAGCGAGCCACCGGCACCGGCCTTGTTCTCCACGATCACCGAGGCGCCCAGCACCTTGCCCAGCTGCTGCGCGAACAGGCGGTTCACCACATCGGCCGTGCCGCCGGGCGGAAACGGAACGATCAGGCGGATGGGCTCGGCCGTGGGCCAGCCTGCATCGGCCGCCAGGGCCGACTGCGCGGGCGCCAGCGCGCCCAGGGCCAGGGCCGCCGTGGTTGCAGACAGGCTGCGGATCATGAAATTGCGGCGTTGCATGAGATTTTTCTCCTCGTTGAAATTCTTCGGGACCAGCATCGGCCAGTCATCGGCCAGTGACCCGCCAGTAACCCGCCAGTCATCGGCCCAGGCGCTCCAGCCAGGCCAGCACCCGGCCCAGCACCTCGTCGCCATTGGTGTCCAGCATGCAGAAATGCGAATTGCCGGTGATGCCTGCGGCCGGCAGGTCCAGCACCTCGGCACGGCCGCCCAGGCGGCGCAGCAGCTGCCAATACACATCGGTCTGCGCGCGGTACTTCTGCCACTGCGGGCTGTGCGCGAAATGGTCGCCCCACACCGCCAGGTGCGGGATGGCCGAGGCAGGCGCGAAGGCATCCGCCCCCTCCTGCCCCTGTTGCCCTTCTTGCACCACCGGCATGCCCGTAGGCTCCACCCCCACCACGGCGCGCACCAGGTGCGGCTTGCGGATGGCCGCATGCGCTGCAAAGCCACCGCCCTGGCTGTGGCCCAACACCACGCAGGGGCCGAACTGCTCCAGCAAGGCGTCATAGGCAGCCATGGTCATGGCCTCATGCCCCAGCCAGCGCGGCACCATCTGACGCACCAGGGCACCAAAATTCTCATGCGGAAACCGCTGGCCGACGAAGGACTCGCCCACACCGTCGCCCGAAGGCGCGCCATGGCCTATGCGAAACAGCTGCCACGCCTCCTCGGCACTGCGGAACACGGGCGCCTCGGCATAGATCTCGGGGAACATCGCCCAGCCCGCGCGGCCGCGCTCCACGGCATCGCAGACCACCACGTCGTGGCCGGCCTCCAGCAGCCGCCACAGCCAGCCCTGGCGGCCATCGGGCGTGGACTCCCACTGCGCCCCGGTCATGCCGCCGCCATGCCACAGCAGCACCGGCAGGGGGCTGCGCGGACGCGCCAGCCGGTACTCCATGGCGTACATCTGGCCTACGGCATAGCTGCCATTCATGTCCAGCGGCCGCTCGCCGCCATTGCGCACCACCTCCCTGTGCTGGATCGGCAGATCCCGCACCGTGCGCTGCGCACCGCCAATGAAATGGCTTTGCATCTTCCTGAGGCAAACTTCAGGCATAACAGGGCTTCTCTCGCATGCCGCCATGCTAGGCATGCCCCGCCTTGGTGCTGTGCCGATTGCGGCGGCGCTGTGCCGGATCAGCACAGCCCTGCACCCACCCTACCCATGCACGAACTCAACCTCAAACTGCTGCAGGACCTGCAGGCCCTGGCCGACACCGGCAGCCTCTACAAGGCCGCCGAACGCCGCCACATCACCCACCCTGCCTTTGGCCGCCGCATCCGCGCGCTGGAGGAATGGGCTGGCACGCCCCTGGTCGAGCGCGGCCACCAGTCCACCACGCTCACGGCCGCCGGCAAGACGCTGCTGGCCTCGGCCCATGAAGTGTTGGGCATCCTGGAGCAGACCCATGGCCTGCTGCAGCGCCCCCACCGCACGCGCGATGAAACCATCACCATCGCGGCCGGCCGCACGCTGTCGCACACCGTCCTGCCGGGCATCATCACCGCCCTCAACCAGGCCATGCCCCAGCTGTGCTGGAAAGTGGTCACCACCAGCCTGGACTACGGCGTGGAAATGCTGCTGCAAGGCAAGGTGGACCTGCTCATGTGCCACGCCCAGCCCGCCATCGAAGGCAGCCTGCAGGGCCACCACCTGGCCTGGCTGCCCGTGGGCCAGGACACGCTGATCCCCGTCAGCATCCCCCTGGTCCCCCAATTGCCCAAATACGCCCTGCCCGCCCACGGCGGCGGCCCGCTGGTGCCCTACCTGGACTACGCGCAAAGCATGTCCCTGGGCAAGATCCTGCGCAGCCACCTGCACGAGCTGTGCGACACCACGCGCCTGCGCACCGTCTACGAGGCCGACCTCGCCGACTCCCTGCACGCCATGGTCCACCAGGGCCTGGGCCTGGCCTGGCTGCCGCTCACCCTGGTCAAGACCGACCTGACCGAGGGCCGCCTGGCCCGCGCGGCCGGGCCCGACAAGGACGTGCCCATCAACGTACGGCTCTACCGCCGGCCTGCGGCGCAGAGCAAGCCGCTCACGCGCAGGGTGTGGGCGGGGTTGGAGAATCTTTATGGGAGGAGTCAGAAGTCGTGAGGCGGGCGGGCCAACCCATGCGGCTTCGCTGTTGCGGCTCTGAACGTCTGTAAATTTGAACGCCGCGCGCACTTGTTCACCCTGCCGGGCGATTGCTTTTCGAGGCCGGGTCTCGGCCCGGCAGCCGACTGCCCTTTCTTGATTCGCCAAGAAAGGTCAGATCAAAGAAGGCGACCCGAATGTCCGCGACCCCTTCGCTGCGCTGCGGGGCCACCTGCGTCGTGACGGCTGCGGGGTTCGCCGTGAAACTCGTTGCGCGCTGCGCGCTACGTTCAGACATCACGGCGAGTCAGATGACGAAGCAAGCCTATCCTTCGGCAGGCTTGCAACCCCGGAACCGCCACGACGCAGGCGCGTGCATACGGGAGGGGGAAGAGGCAGCAGACGCAGGCAGCGGGCGCGCCCAGGACTTTCCCCTTGGCCCCGCTGCAGCCTTGAACTAGCATGGCCTGCACCGCCCCGGCCGGGGCGGATCTTCCTTGGGCATCGATGAGCTTTCCCGTTCAGATTCCGATCCGAGTCCCCTGCCCTCCGGGCGCCTGCATCTGCGAGCACGACGCCCTGCTCGCCGACTCCATGGCCGACCAGCGCATCCTGCGGCTCACCAGGGAAGAGGAAAAACGCCTGCTGCAGCGGCTCGAACAGATCACCAGCCTGCAGGACCTGCGCCATGTGGAGCAGCGCATGTATGAGCAGCTTGGCATCCGCGTGCGCATCGAGCCCGGCGCCAGCGAAGTGCGCACCGTGCGCGGCATCCAGATCGAGGTCTTGCCCATGCGCGGGCTGTGCAGCAAGACGCGGCAAGCGATTCCTGCAGCGATTCGGCGGGGGATGGAGAGGACGCCGGAGGTGGCGTTTGAGTTGTTGGATGAGGGAGGACTCTTTGGGTGACTCTCTAATTTTTCATCTTTCGAAGAAAATTGCAGAATCTCCTGACTAAATTGCATGTAGAAAAATACGGTATGCCGAATCAAAATATTTCAGATATGCCTCTCCTTGATTCTCTGCTGTCAAGGAGCAAAATGCTTAAAGTCTTGATTTTCCAAAAATACATGTGTTCGTACTTATATCCATATGCACAGTAATTCTTTGTACTGCAGCCACATCCAGCTCTTCCACAGACGGTAGCAATTTATATACCCAGTTACTGCAGCATGAGAGTTCTCGGTAGACAATTCCATAATTTCCAAATTTATTTCCTCATTGCTTCAAGCAATCAGATACGAACCAGTCCGCTGCAGATCAATCGGATTATTTTTATAAACATACAGCCAAGAACTCCTTGCCACATGGACAAGTCAATACTTACCTCGTTTCATCGGCTGCAAAGTACCATCAACCCTCTTTAAAACCTGGGCTCACCTTCATTTTCTGCCGATAGCTCGGCCAGCCGAAGGAACAGTATCTGGACCACATCAATTCTTTGGCCTGATGCTACTTGTTGAATGCGATTTTTATACCTTACCGCTAACTGACAACCCTGCAGCACTGCTTTAACATGGCATTCACTGACAGACCAGTCTCATCGCTACCAATAAGGGGATCCGTTTTACAAAACAGCCCCCTACAAGTATCTTTACGGATTGTAAATGTTAAACTTATGGCGAAGATTGCAGCATGAAGTTGTCCCATTTACTTTCCGCAACAACCCCTCCCCACATAAAATGCCCAAAGAAAGTCCCATCTATTCTCCAATTTGATAAATTGGGATCAAAATTAAACGTACTTGGCCCCGCTCCATTGTACGCCCAGCCTTTTGAGATAATACTTTTTATCCTAGGGAGCAAATCAACCGCACTATATGCAACCCGCCCGCCTCCGACAACAGGACGTGGCTGACCTAGGTTTTCTATATAATCATCAACCCCTGCATTACCTCCCGCATCTACAAATCCCCCATACCATCCATTGGCTGGTTGCTGAGCGAAGGAAGACCTTATTATCAACTGATAAAAGAATGTTTTATTATTTGATATATTCCTAAAAAATATACCAACCCCATAACCTATTTTATTTTCCGACGGATCTGGACATTTCTGTACTATATTTTCATAGACTATATTAACCCCGGCATGAAGATAAAGATTATTCATGCTACTGAGAGGCATTGAAGAACTGAATCCATTAGGCGCCTGCGCAGCCAAAGAACCAAAAGAATTCAATGGACCTTTGGGAGAAAGAAATAAATCAGACTCTCCACCACAGGGAGATGGAAGATCTTGGCCATTTTGAGCAAGGGTATAAGTCCCGCCCAGCCAAGGTTCATCTATTGCATTATATTTAACAGCCGCTGCGCTGTTGGCCAGAGACCACTTCTCATTTTGACCTTGAAATTCGTTATGAATGTAATTATTCCAACCGCCAGAATTCTGCAGATAACCAAAATACTTATTGGGCGGCATCTGTATTGTTCGTCCATCCCTGCCCACATACCACTGCAATACCGCCCACGATGGCTGAGAAAGCGCACTGCTTCCGACAGCAGGCCCAACAGCCGCCTGCGTGTCGTGATTACTTGCCACCCACAAGCTCGGAGGCAGCGTTGTGTTAAGGCTGGCGGCACTTGTCGAGCCCACAGTAAAAAACGAAAAGGCTGCAAATATTATTTGTTTCTTCATATGAATAGTTTACGCAATAGAAATTTCAGTTAAATGAAATCAGATTTATCAGACCCAGTAAGTATAGTCAAATTATACGTCTATCCTTAGTCGCCAGCCAAACCTCCTTATTTACTTAAGAAGCCAAAACCCCATGATCATCAAAATATAACTAACCAACATCTTACTCAATAAACTCAAAACCAATCACAAAATCATTTAATTCGCATTCAGACAACTACTTGCATTGAATTATTTAAAACACTCCTCCAGTGAATTTAAACATCAAGTTATGCATGAGCATAGTTCGCGCAAATATTTACCAATCTCCCGTATAAAATCCAACCTCTGCGAATCGAGCATTGATCTCCAATGTAAAATCTGCTATGAGCCACTTGCGCAATCCATCCAATTTATCAACAGTTGTTCTTATCTTGGCCCTTGTACTTCTTATCAAGCGCGAAAGCCGTTTCACTTGTGAACATTAGAAAAAAGGTGCGATTATTTTGTCGCACGTTGCAATGCGGTCCTCTTGCAGCTTGTCCTCAAACTCGCGGACAAGAGCAACTTGAACGTCTGCTTGGCAAGCTGCGCTTCCTGTTTATCTTGAGAAGATCGATCCTCTTATAAATAAACCAACCAATACCAACAAAGCCTGCAAGAGCAAATGGTGCTAGGAGCGCTTTAATAATACTTGTTCTCAGAAGGTCTTTTTCTTGTGCCACGAATGTATCTTTGAGTAGAACTTAACGCAATTTAGATCGCTCCAGCAAGTTCCTGCTCCAGCAACGCGACGATCGATTGCTTGACCAGTAGGTCGATTGAGGTCAATCTACGCAGCGCGGCTTCCGGCTGCAACCGCTCGATATCGGGGAAGCGTGCTACAAGCGGACTGGGTCCGACACAGACTAGCGGATGCTCGTATTCGGGGAACTGATGAGCAGTGGCGTCAATAACGAAGCCATCAATCTCCACCCAGAAGTGCCACTCGTTGCTCGCCCTCCCGTATGCCATAACCACTGCAACGGTAGAGCTGACGTACTTGTGTTGCAAAGTAGCTGCCAAGAAGGCCGAAACCACCTCGCAAGAGTTGCGGGGAAAGCTGTGCACAAAGGGGAGGCGGCTGACTTGCTCTTCTCGGCAAAAAAATCTTACAGCTTTTGATGCATCGTATCGCAAGGAAGCAAGTGACGGGCACAGCTGCGGCCTAACGTTAGGCATGAGAGGGTTAGGCATCTGCATCTCCACTTTTCACATGAATGGCTTGCATGGAATGTAACAGCACTATTCTGATATTTCCTTGAACGGCAGCTTTTGGGCTTTGGCTTAAAAAACTGCTCAGGATCGCAAGCCACCTTCCACGCAACCCGAACGCCCTAGCCCTTCAACACCTCGCCCACCCTCTTGCGCACCGCCCCTCGCCTGCCCATACCTGAGCAACAACTCCGCCACCTCATCATCCGTATCCGAATAGAAAAAAAGCCATCGGAACCTTCAGAACTTCCGCCAACTTACGCACAGTCAGCAAGTCCGGTTTGTGTTTCCCCAGCTCATAGCGATTGACCCGTGGCCAACCACAAACTGATAGGCACTTGCTTCAAGTCCATCCGGCAGCCCCAATCTTCTTGAACGCCCTGTCAATCAGCTACGCAACTCGTAGTATCTGCATCACGAAAAACCGGCAAGCATCACCCCTTTCTGAAGGAGATGCAATGTCAGACGCCAATCGAATGCTTCGTGGAGAGTCGAACCCATGAAGCACATCCCTCCATCCCCTCCCCCCGAAAACACCCACGCCCAGAAGCTCGCAACAGCACTGCATGAAATGGACCGCTTCGTGCAGCAAGGCTGTGCCGAGGTTTCCGCCCTGGCCCAGCTGGCGCTGGCCTGGCTGGAGATCCCCGAAGGCCATCAGCGGCTGGACGTGGTGGCGCAGGCGCTGGTGACCATTCGCAACAGCGCTGAATCGCTGGCGGAGTTCGCGGGCAGTGAAGCCCGGGTGATGAACTGCGAGTACGAGGACCAGGCAGAGGTGCGCCGCAGCGAGGCGGCCAAGGTGGCTGCCGAAGAGGCCGGGCATGTGTACACCGTGGTGGGGCCTGCGGTGGCGCGCGGCGTCAGGTAGTCCCGCAGGTACTGGGGCTGCGCCCCGTTGCACCCTGCACGGCAGTCTATCCCTTGCGCGTGCGAAACAGCAGCCACAGCAGATACACCCCGCCCAGCAGCCCCGTCACCAACCCGATGGGCAGATGCAGGCGCACGGGTGCCCACTGGCTGAGCATGTCGGCCGCCAGCAGCAGAACGGCGCCCATGGCCGCCGCCGTGAACAGGGGCACGTCGGGCGACAGGCCCAGGCGCCTGGCCACCTGGGGCGCGGCCAGCGCGATGAAGGCGATGGGCCCCGCCGCTGCCGTGGCGATGGCGGTCAGGGCCACTGCAGCCATCACCATGGTGAGCCGCGTGCGCGGCACGTTGACGCCGAGCTGGGTGGCGGCATCGTCGCCCAGCTCCAGCAGGTTGATGCGGCGGGCGCACCACAGCACGACGGGCACGATGGCGATGAAGCCCAGCGCGGCGGGCACGACATGCGCCCAGGTCCGCGCGCTGAGCGAGCCGGCCAGCCAGCGCTGCGCGGCGACGGCCCGGTCCAGGTCCCCCATGACCAGCAAGATGGTGTTCAGGCCCGAGAGCGTGGCCCCCACGCCTATGCCCACCAGCACCAGCCGGTAGCCGCCGGCAGCACGCCGGCCCCCGGACAGCGCAAGCACGACCGCCGCCGTGGCCATGCCCGAGAGCACGGCGGCCAGCGATGTCCACAGCGGCCCGGCGTCACCCAGCACGATGAGCGCAATCGCCCCGCTGGCCGCGCCGGTGGTGAAGCCGATCACGTCCGGCGAGCCCAGCGCGTTGCGGGAGATGGACTGGAAGATGGCGCCCGCCATGCCAAGCGACGCGCCCACGAAGACGGCCGTGAGGACACGCGGCAGCCGCACCCGCTGCACGATGCGCTCTGCTGCGGGGTTGGAGCCCGTGCCCAGCAGGCTGTCGAGCACTTCGGCGGGGCTGAGGGACAGGGTTCCCGTGCCCAGCAGCAGCACCCCCAGCACCAGGGCCAGCACGACCAGCGCCATGCCCACGGCCAGCGGCCTGGGCCGCCAGAGAAACGAACAGGCTCCCCAGCGCACAACGGATGTGTTCACGGAGGTCTTCATAGCCTGCTCAACCGGTATCTGCACGCCACCCAGACAAAGAACGGCCCGCCGATCAGGCAGGCGACGATGCCCGCAGCCACTTCGGCAGGTGCCGCGACGACGCGGCCCAGCACATCGGCACCCAGCAGCAGCACCGCCGCGTAGAGCGCGGACAGCGGCAGTATCCAGCGGTAGTCCGGCCCGCACGAGAGGCGTGCAAGATGCGGCGCCACCAGGCCGACGAAGGCGATGGGCCCCACGGCCGCCGTGGCCGCCCCGGCCAGCAGCATGACCGCCAGGCAGGCCAGTTGCGCGGTGGCGCGCACATTGACGCCCAGCGCCAGGCCCACGTCATGCCCCAGCGCCATGGCGTTGAGCTGGCCGACGATGGCCCAGGCCGCCGCCAGCCCCGCCGCCACGGCGGCCGCCAGCACGGTGGCGCTGGCATAGCCGCTGCCCTCCAGGGAGCCGGCGGCCCAGTGGCGGAAGCCGTCAAAGACTTCCGGGGGCGCGTTGAGCAGGATGATGCCGGCGCTGGAGGTGAGCATGACCGACAGGCCGGCCCCGGCCAGGACCAGGCGCACCGGGTGCGCGCCCGCGCCCCGGGACTGCCCGAACGCGAAGACGGCGGCGCCCGCCAGCCCCGCGCCGGCAAAGGCGCACCAGACGTACTGGAGCACGGACGTCAGGCCGAAGGCCGTCATGCCGATGAGCACGGCCAGCGCCGCACCCGCGTTGACGCCCAGCAGACCCGGCTCCGCCAGGGGATTGCGGGTGACGGCCTGCATGAGCGCGCCGGCCACACCCAGCGCCATGCCGGCCAGGATGGCCACCACGGTGCGGGGCATGCGCAGCAGGCTGACGATCAGGTGCTGGTCATCACGCAGGTTCGGAGCCCGCAGCGCGCCGAGGATGTCGCCCAGTGCTATGTCGCGCGAGCCGACGGTGATGCCGAGCACGGCGATGATGGCCAGCGCCAGCAGCCCGCCTGCAAGGCCCAGCCAACGCCTGCAGTGCAGGGGAGCGCGCGGAGCACGCGAGGCAGGCCGAGCCACCGCGCCTTGGAGCCGTGCACGCATGGCTCAGCGGAAATGGCTTGCCACGGCGTCGACCATCTGCTGCCCCGAGTAGTAGTCGATGCGAAACGAGGTCGGGCCCAGCGGATAGACGCGCCGGCCGGCAACGGCGGGCAGGTTGGCCAGCAGCGGATCGTCCAGGAAGGCCTGCACATCGCCCTGCGAGGCGCCGAGCAGGAAGACGGAGTCGCCGGTGATGGCGGCCGAGAGATTCTCGCGGGAGATGAATTCGAAGTCCGAGGCGCGTGTGACCTGGGCGGCCAGCGCGGGCGGCAGGCCCTCCACCTTGAAGCCCAGTGCGGCCAGCAGCCGCGCATGGGGGCTGGCGGCGCGGCCTATGGAGTAGCTGCCAGCCAGGTTGTAGGCGACGATGCTGACGGGCTGGGCCGGCGGCGTGATGGAGGCGGCGGTCTGCGCCACATGGGCATCGAAGCGGGCAATGGCTGCGGCGGCCTGCTTCGCATGGCCGGTGATGCGGCCCAGCTCGGTGGCGATGTCCTGCCAGGACTGGCTGGAGTAGTCGACCACGACCATGGGCACGCCCTGCGCCTGCAGTTCGGTGCGGTGCTGGGCCACGCTGTCGGCCCCGGTGGCGGAGGCCACCAGCAGGTCGGGGCTGGCGCCGATGGCGGCCTCGATGTCGAATTGCAGGTTGCGGTAGAGCACCTGCACGCCGCGCTTGTCGGCAACCGCGGCCCATTGCGAGAAAAAGCCCTTGTCGTCGGTCATGCGGCTGGGCGTGGTCGCGGCGGTCGCAACGACCGGCGCATCGATGGCCAGCAGGATGCCGGTCACGCTGGGCGAGGTGGAGACGATGCGCCGGGGCAGCGGTGCATGGTCTGCATGTGCTGCAGCCGGCGTACCCGATGCATGCGACGCATGCGATGTATCCGACGTATGCGGTGCGGCGCCCGCCACGGGAACGGCTGCGCGGGGAAACCATGCGAAACAGGCCAGCACGGCCAGTGCGGCGGCCGCGCCCAGGGCGGCAAGTTGGAGTCTGTTCATCTCGATCCGAAGCGACGGGGCCGGGCGCCAGGGCGGCGTCTTCAGCATATTCCGTATTGTAGAATTCATTCCACATTGCAAACACCGAAGGACCTATCGATTGTGGGAAATGACCGGCCATGACGCAGCGTCTGAGTGCTGATGCGGTGACGCTGCGCTACGGCGAGCGCACGATTTCGCAGGGCCTGTCCCTTGCCATTCCCGATGGTTCCTTCACCGTCATCGTGGGGCCGAATGCCTGCGGCAAGTCCACCCTGCTGCGCGCGCTGTCGCGGCTGCTGGTGCCGGCTGCCGGGCAGGTCATCCTGGATGGCCGGCACATCTCGCAATTTCCCGCCAAGGAGGTGGCACGGCGCCTGGGCCTGCTGCCGCAAAGCGCGGTGGCGCCCGATGGCATCACGGTGGCGGACCTGGTGGCGCGGGGGCGCTACCCCCATCAATCCTTCCTGAGGCAGTGGACGGACGCGGATGAGCAGGCCGTGGCCGAGGCCATGCAGGCCACCGATGTGGCAGCGCTGTCCGACCGCCTGCTGGACGAGCTGTCAGGCGGCCAGCGCCAGCGGGTGTGGATTGCGATGGTGCTGGCGCAGCAGACGCCGATCCTGCTGCTGGACGAGCCCACGACGTTCCTGGACATCGCCCACCAGATCGAGCTGATGGAGCTGCTGGCGGATCTCAACGATGCCGGCCGCACGGTGGTTGCGGTGCTGCACGACCTCAACCAGGCCTGCCGCTATGCCTCGCACCTGATCGCCATGCGCGACGGGCGCATTGCCGCGCAGGGCGCGCCCGGGGCGATCTTCACGGAGCAGTTGGTCCAGGAGGTGTTCGGCCTGCCGGCCGTGATCATTGCGGACCCCGTGTCGGGGACGCCCCTGGTGGTGCCCAGGGGGCGCAGGGCCGTGAATGCCATGGAGCGCGCCGCAGGGAACTGAGGCGCCCGGGCATTTTTCCCGGCGCGGCTTTCAAGGCGAATCTGCGCTGAAGGCCCGCCCGCCCGTGGACTGGTTGATCAGGCTGGCCTCGCGGAACAGCGCGACCCGGTCTTGCGGCGACTTGAGCTGGCCCAGGTCCGAGACGGTGGTGACCGCGCAGACGATTTCATGCTGCGCATCGAACACCGGCGCCGCCTGGCCCGTGACGTTGGACAAAAGGTGGCTGGTCATCTCGGACCAGCAGCGCTCGCGCACTTCATCGAGCACGGCCTTGGCCGGCGGCTTGCCACGGAAATGGGCGGGCTGCTGGCGCCGTGCGGCGTCGATGGTGGCCTTGGGCAGGAAGGCCTGGAACACCAGGCCGCAGGCGGTGTTGTCTATGGGCAGGATGTCGCCCAGCGCCAGCGGGTTGATCGAGAAGTAGGCGCTGCGGTACCAGCGCACCAGGGTGGGCCCGCGGTCGGTCCAGATGGCCACGCCGCCGCTGAGCGCATGGCTGTGCGTCAGCGCCTTCATGCGCTGCGCCGCAATCTCCACCGCATCCACACGCTTGAGCGCGCCAATGCCGATGCTCAGCGCCGCGCTGCCCAGGTCATACAGGCCGCTGGCCGGGTCCTGCTTGGCCAGGCCTTCCTTGACGAGGCTTTGCAGGTAGCGGTGGGCCGTGGAGCCTCCTGTTCCCGTTCGCCGGGCCACCTCGCCCAGCGCCAGCTCGCTTTCGGCATTGGCCAGGACCATGAGAAACCGGGTGGCGATGGAGACGGACTGGATGGTGCCGGAGCGCTTCTCGCCGGCTGTCGTCTGAGGTGTTGTTGTTTTCAAGGGCTGGGCTTTCTTGCCTGTACCAGGCGCATCGCAGGTGGGGGCGCAGGCGCCGCCGGTGTCGATGATACCGGCTCTGCCGAAGGCTCTGCACTGGTGCGCGCACACCATTTCGCCGCTGTTTTTTTCTTCCGCATGTGGGAATGCATTCCCTACTGTGGAATTTCAATGCATGATGGCGACCTTTGAAAAATACGAATCATTCTCATCAAAGGAAGATGCTGTGAAGCTGTGTTTCCATCGCAGGCTCCCGTCCCGGGCGGGCGCCATCGCACTCTCTACCCTGATGGCGCCGGCCGGCGCCTTTGCACAGGGCGCGTCGGGTTCCGGGGGGGAATCCAACGCGCTTGAAGCGGTCGTGGTCAGCGGAGAAAAGGTCAGGCGCGAACTCAAGGACACGGCCTCCTCCGTGTCGGTCAAGGCCGGCAAGGACCTGGCCCGGCAGGAGTCCGGCAATGCCTCGGTCCACGAGGTGCTGCACGATGTGCCCAACGTGGTCTACACCGACACGGTGGGCGCGCCCATCATCCGCGGGCAGGACACGCAGGGCCCCAACAACGGCCAGAACGTCTTCTGGGGCGGCACGGTGCCGCGCGCCACCATCAACCTGGATGGGCACTACCTCAACTACAACGAGATGTTCTTCGGCGCGACCTCGGTCTGGGATGTGGAGAGCATCGAGGTGTTCCGCGGCCCGCAGACCACCTCGCAGGGCGCCAATGCCATTGCGGGCGCCATTGTCGTGAACACCAAGGACCCCAGCTTCAAGCGCGAAGGGGCCTACCAGCTGGAGGCGGGCGACTACCACTCGCGGCGTGCGTCCATCGCCGTCTCCGGCCCCGTGGGCGAGGAGCTGGCCGCGCGGCTGGCCGTGGACTACTCGGGGCGCGATACCTTCATCGACTACACCAATCCGCAGTTCCAGCGGGGCCAGGCCGATCAGGATTTCCGCGCACTGAACGCACGCATGAAGTTCCTGTGGCTGCCCAGCCGCATTCCGGGCCTGGAGGCCAAGTTCACCTATTCCCACAACGACAGCAACCGTCCCAGCCAGGAGGCGGCGTCCGCTCCGTTCAACGCGCTGGAGCACTGGACGACGACCATGCCCAGCTGGAAGCAGAAGACCGACACCGGCATCCTCGACCTCAGCTACGAGCTGGGCAACGGCGTGCGGCTGGTCAACCAGTCCCAGTATTCGCGCTCGTCCGTGCAGCGCTATACCGGCATTCCCGGCGAGGGCGATGCCGATATCCGCCAGAACAATGTCTCCAATGAGTTCCGCGCCCTGGTGGGCAGCGACAAGGACCGCCTGAGCGGCTTCGGCGGCGTCTACTACGCGCGCACCGGCACGGACGAAAGCCTGCTGCTGCGCGGCCTGTCCGCCTTCGACGACACGAAGAAGAACCTGGGCGTCTTCGGCGAGCTGAACTGGCGCTTGGCCGACCGCTGGACCCTGACCAGCGGCCTGCGCTACCAACAGGACGAGGTGGTGCGCACCGGCACTTCGGTGCTGGCACCCACCGCCCTCGACTACACGAAAACCTTCTCGGCCCTGCTGCCCAAGCTGTCCCTGGCCTATGCCGCCACACCGCGCTGGACCGTGGGCGCGCTGGTCAGCCGGGGCTACAACCCGGGCGGCGTGTCGCTGAACCTCACCAGCCGGCAATGGGCGTATTTCAAGAAGGAGTCGATCTGGAACTACGAACTGTTCAGCCGTGCCAGCCTGCTCGATGACCGGCTGATGCTCAACACCAACCTGTTCTACATGGACATGCGGGATGCGCAGTACAACATCCCCGTGGTCATCTCCCCGGGCGTGGCCCAGTCCTACACCATCAACGCGGAGAAGGCCCATGCCTACGGCTTCGAGCTAGGCGCCGACTACCGCGCGCTGGACAACCTGCGGATCAAGGCCGGCGTGGGCGTGCTGCGCACCCGCATCGAGGAAATGGGCAGCAACCCCGGCTACGAGCACAACCGCTTCGCCCGCTCGCCCGGCTACAACCTGAGCCTGGGCGTGAGCTGGGACGCCAGCCCCCGGTTCAATGTCTCCGGCCAGGTACGCCACCTGGACGGCTACTACTCCGATACCGCCAACACCCGCGCCTATGCGGTCGGCTCCAACACCATCGCCGACCTGCGCATGACCTATGCCTACAGCGCGCGCGTGCAGCTGTACGGCTATATCAAGAACGTGTTCGACAGGCGCGCACCGACGTATCTGCAGCAAAACCGCGGCATCGGCGGCATCGAGGCCAGCATGACCGCGCCGCGCATGATCGGCGTGGGCGTGCGCGGAACGTTCTGAGATGGGAATGGCAGCAGACATGACACCCCGCAAACCCCTGCACATCGGCCTTTCGCTGGCCCCCACCTGGCTGAGCGGCGACGCCTGGCGGCGGCCCGGCAGCAATATCGAAGGGCTGTACTCCAGCGACTTCGCCCTGGACCTGGCCCGGCGCGCCGAGGCTGCGCACCTGGACTTCGTCTTCCGCCCGGACGTGAGCTTTCTGCCCATGGAGGCGCTGGAGACGGGCGCGGGCTTCGCCAGCCTGGACCCCACGGTGCTGATGGCCGCGCTGGCGCGCGAGACCTCGCTCATCGGCCTGGTGTCCACGGTATCGACCACGTTTTTCCCGCCCTATGCGGTGGCGCGCCAGCTGCAGTCGCTGCACTGGATCAGCAACGGCCGCGCCGGATGGAACATCGTCACGGCCCTGCAGGGCCACGAGAACTTCGGGCTGCAGGCCATGCCCGATGCCGATGAACGCTATGCGCGGGCCGCAGAATTCACCGACGTGGTGCGCCGGCTGTGGGCCAGCTTTCCCAACGAGGCCTTGAAGATCGACCGGGACAGCGGCCGCTACGCCGATGCCTCGCTGGTCCACCCCATAGACCACGAGGGACCGCACCTGAAGGTGCGCGGCCCGCTGAACCTGCCGGCTTTCGGCGGCCCGCGCATTCCGCTGGTGCAGGCGGGCGCGTCCAGCACCGGGCGCGACTTTGCCGCATCGGTGGCAGACATTGTCTTCGCCCCCACGCCGGACCTGGACGCGGCGCTGGAGCTGCGCCGGGACCTGTCTCGGCGCGCCCAGCGCCATGGCCGCCAGGCGCAGGATGTGCGCCTGCTGCCCGGCCTGAGCCTGTACCTGGCCGACACCCGCGAGCAGGCCCGGGAGATGTTCCAGCAGACGCACGGCCGGGTGGACAGGGCCCGCAAGCTGGCATCGATCAAGGCCATGGTCGGCCTGGACCTGACGGACTGGCCCGCAGACCGGCCGATCACCGCAGCCGACCTTCCGCCGCCCGTGGCAACCCCGTCCAGCCGCACGCATGCGGGCCTGCTCAGGCGCCTGATGGAACGCGAATCATTGCGCATCGACGAGCTGCTGCTGCGGCCGGAAATCCTCTCCGCCGCGCACTGGCAGGTGGTCGGCACGGTGGACGATGCCGTGGCGCAGATCACCCAGTGGAGCGCCGCCGGCGCCATCGACGGCTTTCTGGCCGCGCCCGGCGGCTCCGTCGAGTCCCTGCATTGCGTGCTGGAGCAGCTGGTGCCGCGCCTGGTGGAGGCCGGCCTGTTCCGCTCCCGCTACACGGGCACCACGTTCATGGAGCACCTCGACGAGTCGAGGTAGGGGCTGCGCCCTGCCCTCGCCTAGCCTTCACTGCGCCCGTGTGTCGGACCCGCCATCGGGCTCGAACGCAAAGCCCACGCCATAGACGGAGCGAATCCACTCATGGCGGTCGTCCGCCGCCTTGAGCTTTTTGCGCAGGTTCTTGATGTGGCTGTCGATGGCGCGTTCGTTCACGTCCAGCGTGTCGGCGCAGGCCAGCTCCAGCAGCTGCGCGCGCGAGTACAGGCGGCCGGGCTGGCGCATCAGGGCCTGCAGCAAGGTCAGCTCCCGCTTGGTCAGCGGCAGCACGCTGCCGTTGAGCATGGCGCGGCCCTGCTCGGGCAGCAGCGTCAGGCGTTGCTGCGCGGGGCCGGGGCCGGCACTGCGGCGCAGCACGGCCTTGACGCGGGCCACGACTTCGCGCGGGGCGAAGGGTTTGCAGATGTAGTCGTCCGCGCCCAGCTCCAGGCCCAGCAGACGGTCCATTTCCTCGACACGCGCGGTGAGCAGGATGACGGGGCTGGCGCTGTGGGGGCGGAACTGGCGCAGGATGTCCAGGCCATCGAGGCCGGGCAGCATGATGTCCAGCACGGTGAGGTCGGGCGGGGAGCGCAACATGCGGTCCAGCGCCTCGCGCCCGTGGCGGATGTGCTCGACTTCGTAGCCTGCATGGCGCAGGTAGTCGATGACGATGGCGGCCATGTCGGTCTCGTCTTCGACCAGGAGGATGCGGGCAGGCTTCATGGCGCGGGATTTTCCAGCAAGGGCAGCCACAGCGTGATGCGCAGGCCGCCCAGCGGCGAGGCGGCGGCCTCAATGCTGCCGCCATGGGCCTGGACGATGGTGCGGCAGATGGCCAGCCCCAGGCCGGAGCCGCCCAGGCCGTCGCCGTCGCGCACGCGGGAGGCGTCCACGCGATAGAGGCGGTCGAACAGGCGCGGCAGGTGCGGGCTGGCCACGCCGGGAGCCGTGTCGTCCCAGCTCAGCTGCAGCATGCTGCGGTCCTGCATCTGGACAATTTCGGCAGACACCTGCAACCGCCCGCCCGCAGCCGTGTAGCGCAGGCTGTTTTCCAGCAGGTTGGCAAACACCTGGTGCAGCCGGTGCGGGTCGCCCTGCACCAGCGGCGGCGGAATGCGCGCAGCCAGCTGGTCCACGGTGGAGCGGTCCAGGCCGATGCCGACCTGCTCGAAGCCGGGCCGCGCGCCGTCCAGCGCCTCGCCCAGCAGGGTCAGCACATGCACGGGCACATGGCCCGAGCCGTGCAGGGCCTGCGGGTCGTCCAGGCTCACGCGCAGGTCGCTGACCAGCCGTATCAGCCGCATGATCTGCCGGTGCAGGCGCAGCGCCATGCGGCAGCACGCCGTCCTGCACGGCCTCGACCTCGGCGCGCATGGTGGACAGCGGTGTGCGCAGCTCATGCGCCACGTCGGCCAGCCAGCGCTGGCGCGAGGCCTCCATGGTGGCCAGCTGCACGGCCATGTCGTTGAAGGTTTCCGCAAGGCGGGCCAGCTCCGCATCGCCCTTGATGGCCACGCGCGTGTCCAGCCGCCCGGCCGCAATGCCGCGCAGGCCGTCGACAAAGGCGGTCAGCGGCTCCAGCCAGCGCCGCGTGAGCCAGGCCGACAGCAGTAGCGCCAGCAGCAGGCCGGCCAGCCCGGTCCAGGCCACGAAGTCCATCTGCTGCGCGAGGAAAGCGCGGTCCAGGTCGCGTTGCATGCCCTGCCCGGTCTGCACGGGGGACAGCACGATCTCGCCAATGGCCTGCCCATTGGCGGCGCGCAGAACGCGGTGCGCCGCACCGGGCTGCGGCGCCATGCCGGAGATGAGCTGGCCCTGGGCATCCAGCAGGCCCACGCGCGCCCACGGGCCGCCGAACGGGCGGTCTGGCGGCGGGCCTGGGCGGTCTGTACGGTCGGAGCGATCTGCAGGCTCTCCGCCTTCCGGCCCAGGTGGCGGGGGAAACTCCGGGCCCGGGCCCGGACCGTGGCTTCCTTCAAAACCAGGCCTCGGCTCCGGCATGGGCATGGGCATGGGGGGCCGTGGCCCGGGCTCGCCCGCAGGAAAGCCCCGGCCCATGCCTGCGCCCGGGCGCACCATGTCGCGCCAGAAACCGGGGTTGGCGCGAGCCGCATCCCAGCCGCCGTTTTGCTCATGGTGCTGGACCAGCCGCTCGGCCAGCCCGTCCATGCCGGTCAGCTCCACCTCGGCCATGTACGGGCCCAGGCCCCGCTGCAGCCCCAGGCGCGAGAACCCGAGAAACACCAGCAGCAGGGCCACCAGCAGCACGGCCAGGGCGAAGAAGGCCTTGTGCTGCAGCTTCAGGCGCGGGAGGCGGAGGCTCATTCAGTTGCTGCGTCAGACGGCAATGCCGATGGAAATCGTGGCGGTGTGGCCATTGGTGGTGTCTCCGGTGAAGGTGGGCGTCTGCCAGGCGATCTGCTCGCTGGTGTTGTCGCCGAAGACATTGTCCGATGTCACGCTGACCCGCGACAGGTTGGAGACGCTGGCGCTGTAGCCGCTGACACCGGCATAGACGGCGCTGGCCACGTCCTTGGGCATGGCCATCTGCGAGGTCAGCAGCTTGTTGGTGTAGCTGCCGGCCGTGTTGAGGCTGCGGAACACCTCGAAGTGCATGTGCGGCCAACGCCCGTCATAGCAGCCCGGGAAGATGGTCACAAAGGTGCATTCGCCATTGCTGTCCGTTGCCTGCACGCCGCGCAGGAAGTTCTGGTTGAGCAGGTCGGTGGAGTACAGCGAATACTCGCCCTCGCGGGTGCAATGCCACAGGTAGATGGCATAGCCTTCCAGCGGGCTGCAGTTGGTGCTGACGTTGACCAGGGTGATCCTGAGCGTCAGCGGCAGGCCTGCAGCCGTGCCGCTCATGCCGCCAAAGCTGTTGCGCAGGTCGCTGCGCACCACGCCGCTTTGCGACAGCACGTTGACCAGGCTGCCGCGCGAGCCGTTGGAGCCGTCGGCGGGGTAAGGGCCTTCGGTTTCCGTGGGATCGACCATGCAGGTGGTGGTCGTGGTTCCCGTACCTGTGCCCGTTCCTGTGCCTGTGCCCGTGTCGGTGCCCGTTCCTGTCCCGGTTCCGGTGCCGGTCCCTGTCGAATCACCGGAATCACCTCCGCCGCCACCGCAGGCGGACAAGAGCGCGGCAGCGCCACCGGCAGCCATCAGGCCCAACAGGCGGCGGCGCTCGGACAGGCGGCGCGCCATGACTTGCAGATCGTGCTGAAGGCCCAGGTCGTGGGCAAGGTCATGGGCATCGTGAGAGTGGTTCATGGGGATGGCTTTTTCATGAGGGCCTGTGCGCAGGCCCGTGGGGTTGCAGACAGCCCGGCGGCGTGGCCCGCCGGGCCACGCGATCACTGCTGCGGATGGGGCGGCGGCCCGCCTGCGCCGCGCCCTCCAGCCGGCATGGCCACCAGCTGCCCGTTCAGGCTGCGGCAGGTGCCGGCCAGCGTCTTGCCATCGGGCATGGTCAGGGTCACGCTGTCGCCCTCGGCCTTGCCCTGGCAGGCGGTATAGGCCTCGGGCGGCGGCGACGGCGGATTGCCGTGCCCCCCGTGGCCCTGCGCATGGCTGCAGGCCGCCGCGAAGGCCGCCACAGCCAGCACAAGGGCCGGGCGAATGCGTGAAGCGTTGGTTTGCGAGAAATCAATCATGGTCTTTTCCTGGAGTTGCCAAGGAATTCTTGCGACCAATCTGGGGGGAAATTGGGAGAAGTGACCGTGATCGAAATGCATGCGGCAGGCGGCAAAGATCGCACCTACGGCCTGGAAGGCCAGCAGCTCAGCCTGGCCCAGTTGAAAAACGCGCTCTCCAAAAAATCAGTCGCTTACAACGCCAGCGCCACCCCGCTGAGCCGTGCCAGCGCCTGCAACTCATTGATCAGCGCAGACGACAGAGGGATGCCTTCGGCGCGGCGCTGGAGCTCGCATTCATGCTGGCGCAGTCCGGGATAGCGGCCTTGGGTGCCCTGGGCCGCGAGCAGGCCGGTGATCCAGTTGGCCATGTAGTTGTCAAATCCCTGGGGTGACGGTGCGGCCAGGGCTGGGTTGATGACCAGCAGAAAGGCGCAGGCGTTGGCGGTGGAACCTTCCGCCGATCCGGGTACAGCGGGCTGGAACAGGCCGCCGCCCAGCGCGCCCGCCAGGCATTCGACCACCATGGCCAGGCCCAGGCCCTTGTGGCCGGCCATGGGCTGCATGGCGCCCTGCAGTGCGGCGTGGGGATCGGTGGTGGGATGGCCGTGTGCGTCCAGCGCCCAATGCGGCGGGATTTGCGCATGGCCGTCGCGGGCGGCAGCCATGACGGCGCCGCGTGCGACCGCACTCAGGGCCATGTCGAAGACCAGTGGCGGCCGTCCGGCCACGGGCGCGGCGAAGGCGATGGGGTTGTTGCCCAGCGCAGGCCGCGTGGCACCGGGCATGGCCATGATGGACGGCGTGCGCTGGCACAGCAGGGCCATGCAGCCCTGTTCCACGGCGGGCAGCAGCAGCACGCCCAGGGCGCCGAGGTGGCCGCAGGCCTCGATGTGGCAGGCCACCACGGCCTGGCTTGCGGCCCTGTCCAGGCAGGCTTGCAGCGCCAGCTCCAGCACGGGCTGGCCCAGGGCATGGTCGCCATGGCAGCGCAGCAGGCCGTTGTGCTCCTGCAGGCTGGGCTTGGCCCGGGTATGGATGGTGCCTTCGCGGATGCGCTGCACATAGGGCGGCAGTCTTGCCACGCCATGCGTGTCCACGCCGCGCAGGCTGGTGCGCACCAGTGCCTGGGCGGTGGCCTGCGCGTGGCATGCGCTCACATCAAAGGCCTGGAGCACGCCAGCAGCCCAGGCTTGCAGCGCTGCGGCGGGCATGCGCACGGCGTCGGTCAGCGGGTTCAGGGAATCAGTCAATGCGCTGCAGCTCCTGGCGAAAGGACATTGCACGCTCCACGTAGCTGGCGGCGCTTTGCAGCAGGCCCGCGACTTCTTCGTCACTGAGCGTACGCACCAGCTTGGCGGGGGCGCCAAGAATCAGCGAGCGCGGAGGGAACTGCTTGCCTTCGGTGACGATGGCGCCGGCACCCACCAGGCTGTGCGCGCCGATGACGGCACCGTTGAGCACCACGGCCTGTATGCCGATGAGCGAGCCCTCCCCCACGCTGCAGCCATGCAGCATGGCCTGGTGGCCCACGGTGACATGGGCAGCCAGGGTGAGCGCGAAGCCGGGATCGGCATGCAGCACGGCGCCTTCCTGCACGTTGCTGCCCTCGCCTATGCGCACGGGTTCGTTGTCGCCGCGCGCCACGGCGCCGGGCCAGAGGCTGGCGCCCTCGCCCAGTGTGACGTCGCCGATGAGCGTGGCCTCGGCCGCCACATAGGCGGATGCGGGCAGCTGCGGTGCCTTGTTCTGATAACGATAGAGGGCCATGCGCTTACTCCAGCGTGACATTGGCTTTTTTGACCAGGCGCGCAAAGCGTTCCTGCTCGGAGCGCAGGAACTGGGCTGCCGCCTCGGGGCTGTTGAGCACGGTGTATTCGTCGCGCCGTGCAAAGCCGGCCTTGACCTCGGGGTCGGCAAAGGCAGAGGCGATGCCGTCGTGCAGGCGGCGCACCTGGGCGGGCGGCATGCCCTTGGGGCCTATGGCGGCCACCCAGCCAGCGATGTCCACGCCGGGAAAGCCCTGCTCTGCCACAGTGGGCACATCGGGCAGCGATGCCACGCGCTCGCGGCCCATGATGCCGATGGCGCGCAGCGCGCCGGATTTGAGGTGCGCCTGCGCCGTGCCCACGGCGATCACGCCGAAGTCCACCTGCCCGCTGAGCAGGTCCACCACCATCTGGCCCACGCCCTTGTAGGGAATGTGGCGTGCCGTGGTGCCGGCCGCGTCCAGAAAGACTTCGGCCGCGAGGTGGAAGATGGTGCCGTTGCCGGACGAGGCGTAGTTGAGGTCGCCGGGCCGCGCCTTCATGAGCGCCTGCAGTTCGCGCGCATTGCGCGCCGCCACCTTGGGGTGGACGACCAGCACGAAGGGAGAGCCGCCGACGATGGACAGCGGCGTGATGTCGGCCAGGCTGTCGTAGGGCAGCTTCTTGAAGACGCTGGGGTTGACGGCGTGGTTGTTGGAGATGAAGGCGATGGTGTTGCCATCGGCCGGCGCCTTGACCAGCATCTGCGTTCCCGTGATGCCGCCCGCACCCGGCAGGTTCTCTATGACCACGGGCTGGCCGCCCAGCGAGCGCACCAGCGCGGTCTGGGCCGAGCGCACGATGGTGTCGGCGCCCGAGCCTGCCCCCACGGGCAGGATGACGCGCAGCGGCGTGCCATTTTGGGCGCGCACGCCCAGGGCAGCGGCCCCCAGCGATGCGCCGGCCAGGGCCAGCAGGGTGCGGCGGCGGAAGGGATGGGACGAGTGCATGGGGTTGTCTCCTTTTTGTGTTGTCTCATGCGCGCCGGGGTGGTTTTTCTGCGGCCTTCGGCGCCCGGGGATGGCTGTCAGGTCCGTGATGCAAGGGCTCCGAGGATTTCTTCGGTGTGCTCGCCAATCCCGGCCAGCGGCATGCGCACGCCGGGACGGTGGCCGTTCATGAGCAGGGGCAGCAGCACCACGTCGGTCTGGCCGCCGTCTTCGGTCTGCATGGAAGCCAGGCCGCCGCTTTGGCGCAGGTGCGGGTCGTCCACCAGTTGCTCGGGCCGCGTGATGGGCGCGTAGGGAATGCCTGCGGCCTCCAGCTGCGGCGCGAGCCGGGCCGATTCATGGCTGGCCAGGATGGCGCCCAGCTCGGCCAGCAGTTGAGGGCGCACGGCCACACGGGCGGCGTTGTCGGCGTATTCGGGGCGCTGCAGCAGGTCGGCGCGGTCCAGCACGCGGCACAGGGTGGCGAACTGCTTGTCGCTGACGGCGCCGATGAACAGCTGCTCGCCACCGGCCAGGGTGAACACGTCGTAGACGCTCCAGGCAGACACGCGCGAGGGCATGGGCGGCGGTGCCTCTCCCGTCATCAGGTACTGCTGCATGTGCTGGGAGGACAGGAAGACGCAGTTCTCGAACAGCGCGCTTTGCACCTCCTGGCCGCGCCCGGTGCGCTCACGCTCGCGCAGGGCGGCGAGCACGCCGATGGCGCCGAACATGCCGCCCATGATGTCGTTGACGCTGGTGCCCGCGCGCAGCGGCCGGCCCACGGGGCCGGTCATGTACGACAGGCCGCCCATCATCTGCACCACCTCGTCCAGCGCCAGGCGCTTTTCGTAGGGGCCGGGCAGAAAGCCCTTGTGGCTGACGTAGATGAGACCGGGCGCGCGCTGCGACAGCGTGGCGTGGTCCAGGCCCAGGGACTGCATGAGGCCGGGGCGGAAGTTCTCCAGCACCACATCGCTGCCAGCGGCCAGCTCGGCAGCGGTGGCGCGGCCCGCTTCGGTGGTGATGTCCAGCACCACGCTTTTCTTGTTGCGGTTGAAGCTGCGGAAAAAGCCGATGCCCAGGCCGGGCAGCGTGCGCGTTTTGTCGCCGCCCGGTGGCTCGACCTTGATGACTTCGGCGCCCAGGTCGGCCAGGATCATGCCGCAGGTGGGGCCCATGACCATGTGGGTGAATTCGATGACGCGGATGCCGGACAGCGGCAGCAGGGGTTCGGTGACCATACAGGTGTGCTCGTGGGAAGGTAAGGGGTTCATGCAGCGGCTGGGGCTGCGTCGGCTTTGACGCTGCGCGGCAAGCCCGCGCGCCACAGCGCGCCATGCAGGCTTTCGCCGTCCAGCCAGGCGGCCACCTTGGCGCGCAGGCGCAGCAGGGCCTCGATGTCCAGGCCCGTGTCGATGTCCATGGTGTCCAGCATGAAGGCCAGGTCTTCGGTGGAGGCATTGCCGCTGGCGCCGGGCGCATGGGGGCAGCCACCGATGCCGGCCAGCGTGGCGTCAAAGCGCGTGACGCCGGTCTGCAGGGCCGCATGCACATTGGCCAGGGCCAGGCCGCGCGTGTCGTGGAAGTGGCCGCACCAAAAGCGGTCGCCCGCAATGCGCCGCGCCTGCTCGAACAGCGATTGCACCTGGCCCGGCCCGCCATGGCCCACGGTGTCGGCCATGCTGACGCGGTCGGCCCCCGCGTCCAGCAGGGCCTGCATGCAGCGCAGCACCTCGGCCGGCTCCACCCTGCCCTGCAGCGTGCAGCCGAAGGCCGTGCCAATGCCGCCTTCGATCAGCATCTTCGAACCTGCGGCATCGCGTGCGGCACGCATGCGGGCCACCTCGGCCACGACCTCATCGGGCGTCTTGCGCAGGTTGGCCAGGCTGTGGGCATGGCTGGCCGACAGCGGCACCAGCATCAGGTCGGCCCCGCTGGCAAGGGCGCCTTCGGCACCGCGCAGATTGGGCACCAGCACGGAGACGAACAGGCCCGGCAGTGTTCGGGCATAGGCCACCAGCTCGGCCGTGTCGGCCAGTTGGGGCAGCAGGCGCGCAGGGACGAAGGAGCCGACTTCGATCTCGCGCTGGCCGGCAGCGTAGGCATCGCGTATCCATTCCTTCTTGCGCTCGGTGGACAGCACGGTCTGGATGCTTTGCAGGCCATCGCGCAGGCCGACCTCGCGGATGACGGCGGACTGCAGGGCACGGATGGGTTCTGGCATGGGAAGGTTCGCGTGGGGTGGTTTGTCTTGAATGGCACTTTAGACATTCCCACCAGCGTGCAGAAGCGATAATTTTTCGCCTCAGAGTTTCCCAAATGGAAATCCATAACCGCCATGAAAGACCTGGACCTGACCACCCTGCGGCTCTTTGTCGCGGCCTGCGACCTGGGCAATATTGCCCGCGCGGGCGAGCAGCAGCACATCGGCTCATCGGCCATCAGCAAGCGCATGGCGCTGCTGGAAGAGCAGGTGCAGGCCCCGCTGCTGGAGCGCCACCGCCGGGGCGTGGCGCCCACCGCAGCCGGGCTGATGCTGCTGGAGCACGCACGCGCCATGCTGGCCAGCGCCGACCGCGCGGCCCGCGACATGGCGGCCTACCAGCATGGCGTGAAGGGGCAGGTGCGGATACTGGCCTCGGTGTCGTCGATTGCCGAGTCCCTGCCCGATGACATTGCGGCCTTTCTGCAAAAGCCCGAGCACGCGCAGATCCGCGTGGACATCGAGGAGCTGACCAGCAGCGAAATCATCCGATCCATCCGCGAAGGCCTGGCCCTGGTGGGCGTGTGCTGGAACGCGGCCGATCTGGAGGGCCTGCAGACCCTGCCCTACCGCTGCGACACCCTGGCCGTGGCCGTGCCGGACGGCCACCCGCTGGCCTTGCGCGACAGCTGCAGCTTCAGCGAAACGCTGGATTGCGAGCATGTGGGCCTGCCCGCCTCCACGGCCGTCTACACCATGCTGGCGCGGGCGGCGGCCATCATCGGCCGGCCCATCAATTACCGCGCCGTGGTCAGCTCCTTCGACGCCACGATCCGCTGCGTGCGCGCCGGCCTGGGCGTGGCCATCATGCCCAGGGAGATCCTGGGCATGGCGGGCTCCGGTCAGGGTGTGCAGGGCGCGCAGGGTGTGCACATGGTGCCGCTCACCGATGCCTGGGCGCGGCGGCAGTTCGCCATCTGCTTCAGGGACGGCAGCCGCCTATCGCCTGCTGCGCGCACGCTGGTGGACTATCTGGCCGGGTGCGCCCAGGCGGGCTGAGCAGGACTTGGGAGTTATCACGATTAATTGAAGTTTGCGTGATACATCCGCTACAGGGTCCCTCCAACAATGGGACCCATGAACACCGCCCTCATCACCCCCCAACCGGCACAGCCCAAGGATGGCCAGCGCATCCACCCGCTGTGGCTGCGCCTCACGCATTGGCTCAATGCGCTGGCCGTGGTCATCCTGGTGACCAGCGGCTGGCGCATCTACAACGCGGCGCCATTCTTTGATTTCAGCTTTCCGGGCTCGATCACGCTGGGCGGCTGGCTGGGCGGGGCGCTGCAATGGCACTTCGCGGCCATGTGGCTGCTGGTGTTCAACGGACTGCTGTACCTGCTGCTCAACATCGCCAGCGGCCGGTGGCTGCGCAAGTTCTTTCCCGTCAGCGTGCAGGGCGTGCGCCAGGACCTGGTGGCCGCCCTCAAGGGCCGGCTCTCGCACGCCGACCCGGCCCGCTACAACCATGTGCAAAAGCTGGCCTACCTGTTCGTGGTGCTGGACCTGGTGGTGATCGTGCTGTCGGGCCTGGTGCTCTGGAAGTCGGTGCAGTTTCCGCTGCTGCGCGAGTTGCTGGGCGGCTATGAATCCGCACGGCGCGTGCACTTCTTCGGCATGGCTGCGCTGGTCGCCTTTGTGGTGGTGCACCTGGCAATGGTCGCCCTGGTGCCCCGGACCTTCCTGACCATGATCCACGGCCGTGCGCCCAAGTCCCCATGAAAATCTTCAAAGCCCCTTCCCTGCCCGGCGTCGATGGCGCGGCCGTGGTGCACGAGGCACGCTCGCTGATCGCCCGCAAGCTGGACCAGCCCGCACGCCGCGCCTTTTTGCAACGCTCGCTGACGCTGGGCGGCCTGTCCCTGCTCACGGGCTGCAGCATCAGCGATGACAGCCACGTCGAGGCCGCGCTCAGCCAGGTATCGCGCTTCAACGACCGCGTGCAGGGCCTGCTCTTCAGCCCCACGCGGCTGGCGCCCACCTATTCAGCAGCCGAGATCACGCGCCCCTTCCCCTTCAATGCCTACTACGGAGAGGACGAGGTGCGCGAGGTGGACGGGGCCAGCTGGCGCCTGGAGGTGACCGGCATGGTCGCCGACCGCCATGCCTGGACCCTGGCCGAGCTGCGCGCCATGCCGCAGGACGAACAGATCACGCGCCATATCTGCGTGGAAGGCTGGAGCGCCATAGGCCGCTGGGGCGGCGTGCGCTTTGCCGATTTCCTGCGCCACATAGGCGCCGACACCAGTGCCAAGTACGTCGGCTTCAAGTGCGTGGACGACTACTTCACCAGCATCGACATGGCCACAGCCCTGCATCCGCAGACGCTGATGGCATTGACTTACGACGGGCAGCCCCTGCCGCCCAAATATGGCTTTCCGATGAAGCTGCGCATGCCCACCAAGCTGGGCTACAAGAACCCGAAGCACATCCAGGCCATGTTCGTCACCAACACCTACTCCGGCGGCTACTGGGAAGACCAGGGCTACAACTGGTTCGGAGGCAGTTGAGCGGCCTTCCAAGCCGCTGGGCCGCCAACGAAGGTGCGAGGCCGGGCCCATCCAAAGCCGGCCGATTTGCAATCCCGCAAACCGCTAATCCAAAGGAAGACTCAAATGACCAAGCTCACCACCACCCTGCTCGCCACCTGCCTCGCCCTGGCCGGTGCCACCTCGGCATTCGCTGCGGATGAGATGGCGAAGGACGGCATGTCCAACGGAGCCATGTCCAAGGATTCGATGTCCAAGGACGGCATGAAGAAAGAATCCATGTCCAAGGACGGGATGAAGAAGGACTCGATGTCCAAGGACGGCATGCACAAGGATGGCATGCACAAGGACGGCATGTCCAAGGATGGAATGAAGAAGGATTCCATGGGCAAGGATGCCATGTCCAAATAAGCAGACGGACTCGCCTGATCCGTCTGGTGCCCTCCAGGCGGTCTGGCCGTCGGGGCTGCTTGGAAAGCTGACTGGGGCTGCCGATCAGGCAACCAGGCACAGAGCCCGGTCCTGCCTGCGCCCCGAATGCCCGCTCTGCAACAGAAGCGGGCCGGCGGGCTTCAGCGGCGCTGCGGAGGACGCGGGCCCGGTGCGCCGGAGCGTTGCTCGATGTGGCGGAACGTGAGGCGACCCTTGTTCAGGTCATAGGGCGACATTTCAAGCGTCACCTTGTCGCCGGCCAGCACGCGGATGCGGTGCTTGCGCATTTTTCCGCCGGTATAGGCGATGAGCTGGTGGCCGTTTTCCAGCGTTACGCGGAAGCGGGAATCAGGCAGCACTTCGTCTACCCGGCCTTGCATTTCGATCAGTTCTTCTTTAGCCAATGGGACTCCTGTGAGTACATGTTGAAAGGGTTGCGTCGCCGCAAGTTGCTGGTGCAGCACCATGCTGCGGCCTTGGGCCAGCGCAGGATGACCGCTGCACGCAGGCAGCGGAGCATCGAAAAAGGGAAAAGAGGACCCTGCAGGTGGCAGGGAGAGTGCGGACCCGGGAGGTGGGTTGGATTCGCGTGGTGCTCGCCGTTGAGAGTGACAGTTGCGGACCTCGTCACAGACTTTGTGACAGTGGGCGGCTAACGGCAGCCCGGAGACCGCGAAGGTGTCAGACGGGCACTGAGGAGGCGAACAACAAGGACAGCACCTCCATCAGTATAGGTGAATTGCCGGTCCCGCGTTGAAGCGGCGCCGGGTACCGCACCTGTACGGGGCGGCATTTTCCCTGTCGCGACTGGGGCAATTCGCAGTCGAACCGGAAGTAGTGCCCTCTCTTGGTGGTTGCCGCGGCATCGAAGCGGCCGCCGGAGGCCCGCCTCATGCCTTTCACTCATGCCTTTCACCTATCCCAGCTTGGGCAGCAGGTTGAACAGCAGCACCATCAGCAGGCCCACAAAGGACACGATGGACTGGACCACGGTAATCGTCTTGGTGGCCTCGCCCATGCTCATGCCGAAGGACTCCTTCACCATCCAGAAGCCCGCGTGGTTGGCATAGTTGAAGAACAGCGAGCCGCAGCCGATGGCCAGCGCCAGCAGCGGCACGTTCAGCGAAGGATCGGAGGCCGCCAGCGGCGCCAGCAGGCCCGCCGCGCCCACGATGCCCACGGTGGCCGAGCCGGTGGACACCGACAGCAGCATGGCGATCATCCAGCCCAGCACCAGCGGAGGCAGGGCGAACTGCTGGGTCATGTGGACGATGGCATCGCCCACCTTGGCGCTGGTCAGGATCTGCTGGAAGGCTCCGCCGCCCGCAATGATGAGCATGATGCCGGCGATGGGCTTGAGGCTCTGGCCCAGCGCGTCGCGCAGCTTCTCTGCATCGGCGCCGCGCAGATAGCCCAGGGTGATGGAGGCAAACACCACGCCCAGCAGCATGGCCACCAGCGGATTGCCCAGGAAGGCCGCCGCATGCAGCAGGCCCGAATCCTTGGGCAGCAGCACCTCGGCCAGCGCATGCACCAGCATCAGCAGCGCGGGCAGCAAGGCGCACAGCACGCCCATGCCGATGCTGGGCGCACTGCCCTCCCCGCCTTCCTTCTTGCCTGATGTGAACTG
>Ga0209370_1000723_pt1 | contig 37380 bp, 32 predicted proteins | sample AgamicAtPrz_FD_187164 | JGI IMG/M metagenome (GOLD analysis project Ga0209370, IMG submission 187164) | Agave microbial communities from Guanajuato, Mexico - At.P.rz (SPAdes) (version 2) | ecosystem: Host-associated > Plants > Phyllosphere > Phylloplane/Leaf | place: Guanajuato, Mexico...
CTTCTTCGTCACCATCCTCAAGATGCGCACCACCGGCATGACCCTGTTCCGCATGCCGGTGTTCACCTGGACCGTGCTGTGCACCTCGATCCTGATCCTGGCGGCCTTCCCCATCCTCACCGCGACGTTGTTCATGCTCACCCTGGACCGCTACCTGGGCATGCACTTTTTCACCAACGAACTGGGCGGCAACCCGATGATGTACATCAACCTCATCTGGGCCTGGGGCCACCCGGAGGTGTACATCCTGATCCTGCCGGCGTTCGGCATCTTCTCGGAAGTGGCATCGACCTTTTCGCGCAAGCGCCTGTTCGGCTACTACTCGCTGGTATGGGCGACCATCGTCATCACCGTGCTGTCGTTCATCGTCTGGGTGCACCACTTCTTCACCATGGGCGCCGGGCCCAATGTCAACGCGTTCTTCGGCATCATGACCATGATCATCGCCGTGCCGACCGGGGTGAAGATCTTCACCTGGCTGTTCACCATGTACCGGGGACGGGTGCGCTTCGAAACGCCGATGCTGTGGACCGTGGGTTTCATCGTCACCTTCAGCATCGGCGGCATGACCGGCGTACTGCTCGCCGTGCCGGGTGCCGACTTCCTGCTGCACAACAGCCTGTTCCTGATCGCGCACTTCCATAACGTGATCATTGGTGGCGCGGTGTTCGGCTACCTGTGCGGCCTCACCTACTGGTTCCCCAAGGCCTTCGGCTTCAAGCTCTACGACCCGCTGGGCCGCGCTGCGTTCTGGTGCTGGCTGGTCGGCTTCTACTGCGCCTTCATGCCGTCCTACTTCCTTGGCTTCATGGGCATGACCCGGCGCCTGAACCATTTCGACGTGCCGGAGTGGCGGCCGTTGCTGCTGCTGGAGATGCTCGGCGTGCTGATCATCCTGTGCGGCGTGGCCTGCCAGGTGATGCAGCTGGTGGTGAGCATCCGCAAACGCCACGAAAACCGCGACCACACCGGCGACCCCTGGGACGGCCGCACCCTGGAATGGGCCACCGCCTCGCCGCCGCCGTTCTACAACTTCGCCGAGCAGCCCGTGGTACATGGCATCGATGCCTACTGGGGGATGAAGGAAAAAGGCGTGAAGACCCTGGTGGAGGCAGACTTCCGCAAGATCCACATGCCTTGCAACACCAGCCTCGGCGTAGTGCTCGGGGCACTCTCCACGGTGCTGGGCTTTGCCCTGGTCTGGCACATCTGGTGGCTGGTCATTGCCAGCCTGCTGGCCACGCTGGCCACGCTGGTGGTGCGCAGCTATGACCAGCACACCGAGTACTACGTGTCGGCCGAGGAAGTCGAGCGCGTGGAAACCGAACGGCGCCAACTGCTGGCGGAGGCCTGAGCCATGTCCCATATCGTGCTGAACGAAACCGCCCATCAGCAAGAGCAAGGCTACGAGGATGCCGGTTCCCTGAGCCTGTTCGGCTTCTGGGTGTACCTGATGACCGACTGCATCCTCTTCGCCACGCTGTTCGCCACCTACGCCGTGCTGGGCCAGGCGGTGGCCGGGGGACCGAGCGCAGCGGACATCTTCGAGCTGCCCTATGTACTGGTCGAAACCTTCCTGCTGCTGTTCAGCAGCATCAGCTACGGCTACGCCATGCTGGCCAACCACCGCAAGGACAAACGCCGGGTGCTGCAGTGGCTGGGAGTGACCTTCCTGCTCGGCCTGGGCTTCATCGCCATGGAGTTCAACGAGTTCCACCACCTGATCGGCGAAGGCGCCGGTCCGCAGCGTAGTGCATTCCTGACCGGCTTCTTCACCTTGGTTGGCACCCATGGCCTGCATGTGCTGGTCGGCCTGGTGTGGATGGCCTTGCTGATGATCCAGGTGCAGCAACGCGGCCTGTGCTGCGTCAATTCCACACGCCTGAGCTGCCTGAGCCTGTTCTGGCACTTCCTCGACATCGTGTGGGTGTGCGTGTTTACCGTCGTCTACCTGTTCGGGGTGATCTGATGTCCAGTGAAAGCCAGGTCCACAGCAGTGCCGGTGCCAGCCAGAGCAGCCACCAATCCTACAACGTGGGTTTCCTGCTGGCCGCCATCCTCACCCTCGTGCCCTTCGGGCTGGCCATGTACCCGAGCCTGCCGCGCCACCTCACCTTTCTCCTGGTGCTGGTCTGCGCCGTGGTGCAGATCCTCGTGCACATGCTGTTCTTCCTGCACCTGACCACGGCACGCGAACAACGCTGGAGCCTGGTGGCGCTGGTGTTCACGGTGGTGATCATCGTGCTGCTGGTGGGGCTGTCGTTGTGGATCATGTACTACGTGCACGCCAACATGCTGGGCCTGTAGGCCCGGCCCCTGTCACCCGACCCTGACGGAAGGAGGCAAGCCCTCATGAGTGATCGCATCATCGCATTGTTCGCCGAGACCACGCTGTTCGGCATTTCCATCCTCAACCTGTTGCTGGCATTGACCGTTTCCATCGTCACCTTCCTGATCGCGCGGGCGGCCATCAGCTTCGTGCTGCGCCGTGTCAGGCGCTGGTCCGAACATGACGGCGTGCTGAGTCAGGTGCTGGCCAAGGTGCTCGCGGGCACCAGCAATTTCCTCCTGTTGCTGGCCTCGCTGCTGGTCGGCCTGAGCATGCTCGACCTGCCCGAGCGTTGGCTGACGCGGGTCGGTAGCCTGTGGTTCGTGGTCGCGGCGTTGCAGATCGGGTTGTGGGCCAACCGCGCCATTGGCCTGGGCCTGAGCCGCTACTTCGCGCGACACAGCAGCAGTGGGCTGAACCAGGGTAGCGCGCTGGCCACCTTGTCGGCCTGGGGCGCGCGAGTATTGCTGTGGTCCGTGGTGCTGCTGGCAATGCTGTCCAATCTGGGCGTGAACATCACCGCCTTCGTCGCCAGCCTGGGTGTCGGCGGCATCGCCGTCGCGCTGGCGGTACAGAACATCCTCGGTGACCTGTTCGCCTCGTTGTCGATCGCCGTGGACAAGCCCTTCGAAGTGGGCGACTTCATCGTCATCGGCCCGCTGGCCGGCACGGTGGAACACGTCGGGCTGAAGACCACGCGCATTCGCAGCCTGGGTGGCGAGCAGATCGTGATGGCCAACGCCAGCATGATCAGCAGCACCATCCAGAACTACAAGCGCCTGCAGGAGCGACGCATCGTGTTCGAGTTCGGCCTGTCGTACGACACGCCCACCGAGGCGGTGAAGAAAGCGCCGGCGATCGTCGAGGAAGCTATCAAGGCGCAGGACCAGGTGCGCTTCGATCGCGCTCACCTGCGCGGTTTCGGCAAGGAAGCGCTGGAGTTCGAGTGCGTGTACATCGTCGAGGACCCGGGCTACAACCTGTACATGGACATCCAGCAGGCCATCAATTTCCGCCTGCTCGAGCGCTTCTCGAAGATCGGCGCCCAGTTTGCCGTACCGGTGCGCGCCATCAAGGTCACTGCCCTGCCGGAAGAAGCCCGTGCCCAGGGGCAAGGCCGCGGCAGCCTGGGTATTCGTGGCGCATGAAGGGGCATCCTGCCCCGTTCATTGCAGTTTGAGGTTCAGGGCTGCTGGTAATGGCCCGGCGAGGTGCCGGGCTGGTGCTCGTGTTCCAGGCGCTGGACCTGCACATCGGTGAAAGAAGTCGCCTCGTTGCGGTGCAGGCCCTGCAGGTAATCACGCGCAGCCTCCCTGCTCAGGTCTTCTTCGTCACTGCGCAACTCGCAGGTGCCCGGTTGGTTGTCGAGAATGTAGCTGATCAGGTACAGGTATTTGGCCATCGAAAAGCTCCTACTTTGCTGGATGGAAACGGACGACGCAATGGGTTGATCCGGGTGCGGGCGATTCCGTTCAAAAGCGATGACGGCTGGCTGCAGAGCATCCATGGTGGTGGAGAAAGGCTGCGCCGGTGATCGCGGCTGAAAGCCGCTCCTACCGATACCGCGCAAACCCGAAGCCGACACGGCTCACACCTGCAGGAGCGGATTTTTCCGCGATGCAGGCGACGCGGTAAATAGCACGGCCATGCCCGCTACCACCTGGATTGCCCAGGCCTTCAGCTCCACGGCACCTGCTGCCATCCGTCGAGTGGTTCGACCGTTCCAGCCCTTACGGGCCTCACAACAGTACCCATCACTGGAACGGAGAGGTACTTGAAATGGCAACCGTACAAGACAACCTGCTGGACTGGCTGCGCGACGCCCATGCCATGGAGCAACAGGCCGAAAGCATGCTCAAGGGCCAGGCCGAGCGCCTCGAGCACTACCCGCAGCTCAAGGGCCGTATCGTCCAGCACATCGAAGAAACCCAGGGCCAGCAACGCCTGCTGCTGGAATGCATCGAACGGCTGGGCGGCAGCACCTCCACCCTCAAGGACCTGGCCGGCAAGCTCATGGCGTTCGGCCAGGCTGTCGGGGGCATGGTCATGAGTGATGAGGTGGTCAAGGGCGCCATGTCTGGCTACGTGTTCGAGAACATGGAGATTGCCTCGTACACGGTACTGATCGAAGCCGCCGAGGCGGCTGGCGACAGCGCCACGGCCGAGGCGTGCAGGTCAATTCTGAAGGAAGAGGAAGCCATGGCCCAGTGGCTGAAGGAACACCTGCCGGAAATCACCCGGGCGTTCCTGGCTCGCTCCGCTGACCCGGATGCCGAAGCCAAACGCTAGGAAGTACCCGCAACGGATCACATGATCCGTTGCGGTTTTTTTTTACAGCGGCTCGTCGCCATTGACCTTCCCCAATTCTGCCCCGGTCAGGGGCTGCAACTCGGGGTTGGACAGGGTCCTGGCCTTCATCGCTTCGGCCGCAGCCGCCGACTGCTCGTCGAGCTGCACCGTCGCCATGCCGTCACCACCGTCTACCGCTGGTTCAGGCTGGTCGACATAGATCCAATCCTGGCCCTCGTTCCAGGAGCCACGCATCTCGCCGCCGTGGGACATGTTGAAGTAGGTACGGTTGACTTCCGGGTCGCCCGGCAGCTTGCCTTGCGGGAAGTTCGGCTGAATCGAGTGCAAGGCTTTTTCGAACGACAGCTGGTGAGCGATTTCACGGCTCATCAGGAACCCCAGCGCATCCTTGATACCCGGGTCGTCGGTGACGTTGATCAAGCGTTCATAGACGATCTTCGCCCTGGCCTCTGCGGCAATATTCGAACGCAGGTCCGCCGTCGGCTCGCCGATGGTGTCGATATAGGCTGCGGTCCAGGGTATGCCAGCGGAATTGACCAGCGCTGCACCACCGCCATACAACAGGCTGGTGACATGCGAATCGTTGCCGGCCCCGGTCAACGACCGGTACAACTCGCCTTCGGCCTCTACCCCTTCGGCCAGGCGCCCCTTGGCGCCCTTGTTCAGCATCACCACGATCGAGCCGATGATCTCCAGGTGGCTCAGCTCTTCGGTGGCAATGTCGAACAGCATGTCCTTGCGCCCCGGGTCATCCTCGGTCACCGCCTGGGTGAAGTAGCGCATTGCTGCGGCCAGTTCGCCCTGCGGGCCGCCGAACTGTTCCAGCAGCAGGTTCGCCAGGCCGGGGTTCGGCTCGGCGACGCGCACCGTATACTGCAGTCGCTTGTTGTGCATGAACATTGGCAAATCCTCATCAGCGTGCCGGGGCGGCCATGGCCGCCCCGGTCGGTTCAACGGTGATCAGCGGTTGTCATCGCTGTTGCGGCCACCGCCATGGCTGTGCTGGCCGCCTTTGCGACCGGCTTCGGAGGCTTTCTCGCGGTCATTGGCAAAATTGCCGCCGGAGGCTTGCCCGCCCTTCTGGCCGGCCTCGGAGGCACGTTCAGGATCGTTCTTGAAATTGCCGCCGGACATTTGCCCGCCTTTGTGGCCGGCCTCCGAAGCGCGCTCAGGATCGTTCTTGAAATTGCCACCGGACACCTGCCCGCCTTTGTGGCCGGCTTCAGCCGCGCGTTCAGGGTCGTTCTTGAAATTGCCACCCGACGCCTGGCCGCCCTTGTGACCCGCTTCCGATGCCTTCTCGCGGTCGTTGGCGAAATTGCCAGGGTTGGTGTTGGCGCTACCGCCCTGGTTGCTGCGTTTGTCGTCGTTGCTAGCCATGATGGTTCACCTCATGTGGTTAACACAGGTTGGTCTGTGTTCACTAATGACCGAAGGCAAACGCTGCAGGCTGAAAGTGTTTTCGCTATCGCTGACGAAATGCTTTAAGCACTTGGACACAAGATATTCGGGTTAACAAACCCCCTGCGAAGTATTGCTGCGGGTCTGCATCCGAGGTGCCAATTGCTTGCAGGCGGCCTTGCGTTGCACAAGGCCGCCCAGGGTTCAAGCCTGCCCGATACGGCAAACCGCTTCGATGGCTTCGACCAGCTCGTCGTACTGCACGGGTTTGGTCAGCCGCCGATCGAACAGCGCGGCCTCGTTCGGCCGCTTGGCCTGGTTGGTGCCGTAACCGCTCAGGGCGATGGTGGGCGTGAGACGGTGCTGCTTTTTCTCGCGCAATGCGCTGACGAACTCATGCCCGTCCATTTCCGGCATGCCGATATCCGTCAGGATGACATCGAAGCGTTTTTCACCGGCCTCCTGCAGCGCCTGGCGGGGGTCGAGGTAGCTGCTGACCAGTGCGTCTTCCATTTCCAGCAACATGCGCATCACATCAACCACTTCCGGCGAATCATCCACCAGCAGCACTCTCAGCCCTTTCAATCGGCCGTCAGCCTCCTCTGATGCGCCAGCCGGTGGCAGCTCGGGCTTGTCCCGGTTCGACAGCGGCAACTCGACGCTGAACGTCGAGCCATGCCCCAACCCGGCCGACCGGGCAACCACCGAACCGCCATGGGCTTCGACCAACTGCCTGACCAAGGCCAGGCCAATACCCAGGCCGTCGCGGCGGTGGCTGGCATGTTTGGCCTGTTTGAACAGGTCGAAGATGCTGGACAGATCGGCAGCGGACAACCCCGGCCCGTTGTCGCTGATGTCCAGACGCGCGCAGTTTTCCGTGCGGCTCAGCATCACCCGTACCCGGGCTCTCTCGCCACTGAACTTCAAGGCATTGTTGAGCAGGTTCCACACCACCTGTTCGATCCGCGTCGGGTCACCATCGACCACCAGCGAGGTGCCCGGCTGGGGCAGCTCGAGGGTGATACGCGCCGCCGGGTACTCCTCCGCAGCGATGGCGTGGATCGACTTGACCAGGCCGACCAGGTCCAGCAACTGCTTTTTCAGTTTCAGCTTGCCAGTGCGCAGCCGGGCCGTGTCCAGCAGGTCGTCGATGATACGCGCCTGGCTGGTTACCGCGTCATTGATGGTAGCGATGGCCTTGCTCGCCTGAACGGTGTTGCGAACCGCCGGTAACCGACGAAGGATTTCGGCGTTGAGCTGAATCAGGTTGAGCGGATGCTTCAGTTCATGCGACATCACTGCGAAGAACTCGTCCTTGAGCATGCTGTCGCTCTGCGTCTCGGCCAGCTGTTTGCTTTGCTCGTCCTGCAGGCGCTTGTGCCCGGTCAGGTCGCGGGCAATCTTGACGAAGCCTGCGGTTTCGCCGCGCAAGCGGGCTGTTTCGCCACTGCAATAGAAGCGGCTGCCATCCTTGTGCACATGCCAGCGCTCATCCTCCGCCCGGCCATGCTCCTGGGCGCGGCGCAATTCTGCTTCGGGCACGTCGGCGGCCTGGTCCTCGGCGGTGAACAGCAGGCTGAAGTGGCTGCCGGCAACCTCCTCGGCGCTGTAGCCGAAAATGTACTCGGCGCCCCGGTTCCAGTCAGTGATCAGGCCGTTGCCATCGAGGATGATGATGGCGAAATCCTGCGTGCTCTCTGCCACCAGGCGCATGCGTTCCTGGCCCAGGCGCAGGTCTTCTTCCGCTTCACGGCGCTTGGTGATGTCGATGAAGGTCAACACCGTGCCGTCGATATGGTCTTCGCTGGAGCGGTAAGGCAGCAGCCGGGCAATGTACCAGCGCTGGTCGCTGCTGCTGACCTCGCGTTCCATCAGGGTCAGCGACTCGTAGACGGCGGTGGCATCGTCAGCCAGTTGCGGGTAGTCGAGCCGGTGCGTGATGTCCAGCAGCGAACGGCCGGTGTCCACCGGCAGCATGCTGAAAATATCCTTGGCTCGCGGAGTGAACCAGCGGATGTGCATGTTGCGGTCGACGAACACCGTGGCGATATCGGTGGAGGCGATCAGGTTGGCCAGGTAATCGTTGATCTTGTCGGTTTCCTCGACCTTGCTCTTGAGTTCGTAGTTGACCGTCAGCAGCTCTTCGTTGATCGACTGCAGTTCTTCCTTGCTGGTTTCCAGCTCTTCGGTGGCGGAACGCAGCTCTTCGTTGATCGCCTGCATCTCTTCGTTCGAAGCCTTCAGCTCTTCGCTGGAAACCTCCGACTGCTCGATGGTTTCCTGCAAGTGCAGCTTGGTCCGCTGCAGCTCGTTCTCGAGGCTGGCCATCACCTTGTTTTCGGTGAGCTGGTCGAACTCCAGCATCTGCTCACCGACACTCACCGGCGCCGCGTTGAACACGATGGTGCACACTTCCTGCGCCGTCACATCGTCCTTGTAGGGCCGTGCGGCGATGTCGAGCCAGTAGTCGACATCGCCCTCACTGAAACGTACCTTGCGCGACAGGGTGGCCTTGCCGCTCTGCTGCGCCTGGAACAGCGTGGTGCGCAACTCGAGCCGCAACTCGGGCATGATCAGCACCATCACGTTGCGCGCGACTTCGCCGGTCACGTAGCGCAGGAAACGCCCTGCCCCTTCGTTCATGTGCAGGATGTCGCCGTTGCTGTCGACAATCATGCTGGGCGGCATCTGCTGGGCCATGGCCCGGTTATGGATATCGGCGTAGGAAAACTTGCGCTGCACCTGCACCAGCGGCGCGGGCATGGCCAGGTTGGACAGGGTGAAACCGCCGCGGGGCATGGTCGGGGTGCGGCGGTTCACGCTGGCGCCGACCTTGGCGCGGAAGATGCGGTTACGCTTGTCTACCGGCGTGAACAGCTCGGGACAGGCATCGGCGGACTCCGACGAGCCCATGAACAGGTAGCCACCAGGCCGCAGGGCGAAGTGGAACATCTGCAGCATTTCCTTCTGGATGTCACGGTCCAGGTAGATGAGCAGGTTGCGGCAGACGATCAGGTCGATCTGCGAGAACGGCGGGTCGGACAACAGGCTGTGCTTGGCGAACAACACCTTTTCGCGAACTTCCTTGCGCACCCGGTAATGCTCGTTTTCCTTGACGAAATACTGGCGCAGGCGCATCGGCGGCACGTCGGTGACGATGGCTTCCGAATAGAGCCCTGCGCGGCCAACGGCAATCGCGCGTTCATCGATGTCGGTGGCAAACACTTGCAGCTTCAACGGGTGGGACTCGAGCTTCTGGTGTTCCGCGCTCAGGATCGCCAGGCTGTAGGCCTCTTCACCGGTCGAGCAGCCAGCGGACCAGATGCGTACCTCTTCACGGTTATCTTCCTCGTCCCTGGTGCTGAGCAGCGAACCCAGCACATGGCGTTCGAGGGCTTCGAAGGCTTCGCGGTCGCGGAAGAAGTTGGTGACCCCGATCAGCATGTCGCCAAGCAGCTTCTTGGCTTCGTCCGGAGTGTCTTCCAGGTAACGCAGGTAGCTGGACAGATCCGGCTGGGTGGTCACCTGCAGCCTGCGCTCGATGCGGCGTAGCACGGTCGCGCGCTTGTAATGCTTGAAGTCGTGCCCGGTGCGGGTACGCAAGGTGCGCAGGATGTCCTGAATGACCCGCTCCGCGTCCTCGCGCTCATGCTCTTCGCTCTGCGCGGACACTTTCAGGTCATGCGGCGCGGGCAACTTGATGGTCTGCGTGTTACGCCACAGCTCCAGCAACTTGTGCGGTATTTCAGCCACTGGCAAAACGGCATCGACCATGCCGGTGGCGATCGCCGCCAGCGGCATGCCGTCGAACTCGGCATCGTCCGGGCTCTGCACGATGGTGATGCCGCCCTGTTCCTTGATCCGCGACAGGCCCACCGCGCCGTCGCTGCCAGTACCGGACAGCACCAGGCAGAAGCTGTATTCCTTGTGCACGTCGGCCAGGTCGCGGAAGAACAGGTCGATGGCAATATGCTTGCCCAACGGCCGGGCCGACGGCACGACTTTGAGGTAGCCATCATTCATTGCCAATTGACTGGCGGGCGATATCACGTAGACATGATTCGGCTCGATGCGCGAGGTGCCCGTGACCTGAATGACCGGCATGGCAGTGGAGGCCTGCAAGATCTTGTCCGCCACGCTTTCGTGGTCTGGCGACAGATGCAGGACAATGACGAACGCCATGTCGCTGTTTGCCGGCATGTGTTCGAGAAATACTTTCAGGGCGGCAAGCCCGCCCGCGGAGGCGCCGATGCCAACCACCGGGAAATTGAGATGACTTGGCACCATCCCGTCCCGCTCTGGGTGCGAGCTGGAAGAAGGTTTGATCGTCCTTTTCATTGTTTGCACTCGTATTCGATGAAACCCTGACGAGACAGCATGTTCTCGTGGGACTGGCGCAGGTGCGTGAAGCATCAATGATAACAAGTATTGATCTGCCGGGCGGTCATGGATTGCTGACTTGCCGGTTGCCGATAGAGGGAACTTCAAGCGGCGTTAGTTGCGCTTGAAGTTCCACAGAACCAAATAAGTTGTACAGGTTTGCATACGTCGCACGCAGATTGCGCGGCAGCCAGGGAGGCAGGCAACAGCTGTGCAGGTGGGCGTGTGGACGCCCGCTGCCACAGGGGCGTGCACGCTGGAGCCGCTACGTTTGCCGGCGTCGCGTGCCCAGTTCGATCCAGGTTGGCGCATGGTCGCTGGCCTTGGCTTCGTTACGCACCCAGGCATCGACGCCCGCCCGTTTCAGGTAGGGTGCCAGATCAGGGTTGAGCAACAGATGATCGATACGAAGGCCGGCGTTGCGCACCCAGTGGTTGCGGAAATAATCCCAGAAGGTGTAGATACGCTCGTCCGGATACAGCTGGCGGATGGCATCGACCCAGCCCTGCCCAAGCAAGCGGGCGAAGCACGCCCGCGATTCCGGCTGCAGTAACGCATCCTTCAACCAGGAGCGCGGATTGTAGATATCCATGTCGGTGGGGACGACATTGAAATCACCGGCCAGCAGCGTTGGATGGCCGCTACCGTACAACCCCTGGGCGTGCTGGATCAGGCATTCGAACCAACGCAGCTTGTAATCGAATTTCGGCCCCGGTTGCGGGTTGCCGTTCGGCAGGTAGAGGCATGCCACCAGCACGCCATGCACTGCCGCTTCCAGATAGCGGCTTTGCGTGTCGTCCTCCATGCCTGGCAGGCCACGACGCACCTCCAGCGGCTCGCTGCCCCGCGCCAGAATGGCCACGCCGTTCCACGACGGCTGGCCCTGGTAGACACAGCCATAACCCGCTGCCTCCAGCGCCTGCCGCGGAAACTGCTGATCCGCCGCCTTGAGTTCCTGCAGGCAGGCGATGTCCGGCTGTTCCCGTTCCAGCCAGGCAAGCAGTGCCGGCAGCCGGCTGCGAATGCCATTGATGTTGAAGGTGGCGATCTTCAGCGCTTTCATGCGTCGGGGTCACTGACATGGGCCTGCACGGCATCTTCCAGGGCGTGCACGTGGGCATCGTCGGCCAGTGCCTTGAGCGCCAGCCAGTCGTCCCAGTCAATCGCGCCGTCGTCGCGCAGCGCTTCGGCGGTGCGCACCAGTTCATGGTGGTAGGCATCCGGTGACTCGCGCCGGTAGCTGATGTCGTCGTACTGGGCGTACCAGGCCGCCAGCTCGGGGATGCTGCGTTCAATACTCATCAGGGAAGCCCTCACTGTACCCTTTGCATGTAAGAGCACCCTCGTCGCGCGACGTTCAACTTCAGCGCGGCACACCGCGCGTGCCAGGCCAGTTGAAAAAAACAACTTCCCGGATGCTGTCATGGTCCCAAGCTACAGGCACACCTAGAGACGAGATCATGAAATTCGCCCAATTCTGCCAATGGCTGTCCAACCACGCCGGACGCCCCCAGACCTTCCTCATCGCGCTGCTGCTCATCGTGATATGGGGCCTCACCGGCCCCTGGTTTCACTACAACGATACCTGGCAGCTGATCATCAACACCTCCACCACCATCATCACGTTCCTGATGGTGTTCCTGATCCAGAACACCCAGAACCGCGACAATGACATCATCCACGTCAAGCTCGACGAGCTGATTCGGGCGACCAAGCACACGGAAATGTCGGTACTCGACCTGGAAGACATGGACAGCAAGAAGCTGCAGGCACTGCGCAAGGAGTACCGAGCCCTGGCGGAAGGCGGCCAGGCCGAAGGCCTGCTAAGCGACGCCGAGGTGAAGGCACACCGAGAACAGCAGCTGCGTGACCAGCAACGCTAGGGCATGGTCATGCGGGTGAAACTTTCCCCCGGCGCGCCAAGTCCAGACCCCTATCGATGACAGCCCGGGAGACGAGCATGACTGGTACGGTAGGCGATTTTCTGGTGGAGCGCCTGTATCAATGGGGCGTAAGACGCATCTTCGGTTACCCCGGCGATGGTATCAATGGCGTGTTCGGCGCGCTGGCCAGGGCCAATGGCAAGATCCAGTTCATCCAGGCCAGGCATGAGGAAATGGCCGCCTTCATGGCCAGCGCGCATGCCAAGTTCACCGGCGAACTTGGCGTGTGCATGGCCACCTCCGGCCCCGGCGCTTCGCACCTGCTGACCGGCCTGTACGACGCGCGCATGGACCACCAGCCGGTGCTGGCGATCGTCGGCCAGCAGGCACGCGCAGCACTCGGCGGGCACTACCAGCAGGAGCTGGACCTGCTGTCGATGTTCAAGGATGTGGCCGGTGCCTTCGTCCAGCAGGCCTCGACCCCGGCACAAGTGCGCCACCTGCTCGACCGCGCGGTGCGCACCGCCATCGGCGAGCGCCGGGTCACCGCCATCATCCTGCCCAACGACCTGCAGGACCTGCCCTACCACGAACCGGCCAGGGCACACGGCACCGTGCATTCCGGCGTCGGCTACAGCAGGCCCAGGGTGCTGCCTTTCGAGGCGGACCTGCAGCGCGCCGCCGACGTGCTGAATGCCGGACGCAAGGTGGCGATACTGGTCGGTGCCGGTGCCCTGCAGGCCAGCGAACAGGTGATTGCGGTGGCCGAGAGGCTGGGTGCCGGTGTGGCCAAGGCGCTGCTCGGCAAGGCCGTGCTGCCCGACGACCTGCCGTGGGTCACCGGTGCCATCGGGCTGCTCGGCACCGAACCCAGTTACCGGCTGATGAGCGAATGCGACACCTTGCTGATGATCGGTTCCGGCTTCCCCTATGCCGAGTTCCTGCCCAAGGAAGGCCAGGCCCGCGGCGTACAGATCGACCTGCAGCCGGACATGCTCAGCTTGCGCTACCCGATGGAGGTGAACCTGGTCGGTGATGCCGGTGAAACCCTGGCGGCGCTGTTGCCGCTGCTCGAGCACAAACCTGAACGGGGCTGGCGCGACGCGATCGAAAGCTGGCGTGCGCAGTGGGACCAGACCCTGGCCACGCGCGCCCACGCCAAGGCCGAGCCACTGAACCCGCAGCGCGTGGTGTACGAACTCTCCCCGCGCCTGCCGGACCACGCCATTGTCACCAGTGATTCCGGCTCCTGCGCCAACTGGTTCGCCCGCGACCTGCAGATCCGCCAGGGCATGCAGTGCTCGCTGTCCGGCGGCCTGGCCAGCATGGGCGCCGCCGTGCCCTATGCCATCGCCGCCAAGCTGGCCCACCCGCAGCGTTGTGTGGTGGCGCTGGTCGGTGACGGTGCGATGCAGATGAACAACCTGGCCGAATTGATCACCGTGGCAAAATACTGGCGGCAGTGGGAGAACCCACAGTGGATCTGCGCAGTGTTCAACAACGAAGACCTCAACCAGGTCACCTGGGAGCAACGCGTGATGGAGGGCGACCCGAAGTTCGAGGCGTCGCAATCGATCCCCGACGTGCCCTATCACCTGTTCGCCATATCCATTGGCCTGGAGGGCATCCATGTGGACCGCGAGGAAGACATCAGCCCCGCCTGGGAGCGTGCGTTGGCGGCTGATCGGCCGGTGTTGATCGAATTCAGGACCGACCCGGACGTGCCGCCGCTGCCGCCGCATATCAAGCTGGAGCAAGCGAAGAAGTTCGCCAGAGCCCTGCTCAAGGGCGACCCTGACCAGGCCGGTATCATCGTGCAGACGGCCAGGCAAGTGCTCAGTTCGGTATTGCCGGGCAAAAAATGAACAAGCGGGTGGCCGTAACACGCTCGCCGCGAACCGGTTTCCCGGTTCGCGGCGCAATCGACGGGTCGCTCAGGCGATCAGGTGGTAATGCCGGCAAACTGCCAGACAGGCATCTGAGCCGGTTCGGCCTCGCTGCGTTTGCGCGCCCACTGGGTCAAGCCAGCCATCAGGGCAAAGCCGAGCAGGATCAATACCGGGTAGGCCAGCAGCAACTCGGTCAGCGAGTACTTCCAGGCCAGTGGCCGGCCGACACCGAGCATGGCCGCATACAGCCAGGACACACCGGACAGCGCACCGGAGAACAACGCAAACATGCGCATGCTGAAGTTCAGTTCGAGCAAAGAACCTGCTTTGAGCAGAGCAGGCAAAACATAGCGATGCAAGAGCATGCCATTGAAAGTCAACAACAGGACGATAATGACCTTTGCCTGAAGTTTGGGGTTGGCAAAATAATTCATGCCTTTATCAAGGTAGTCGATACCCACTACGGCGGCCCCGGTCAGCCATAAAAAAATGAGGGCGTTGGCTACAGAGCGTTGCAAACTGGCCATATGTTTGCCGTCTTGCCCGGTATGGGTATGCCCTTTCAACAAGTTTCTGACCATCTCCACATCGCTGGCGAAGACCAGACCGATGGCAATGCAACAGGCCAGTAAATGAACGTAAATCACTGACAACCGCACCAGCTCCATGGATTCTTTTTGCCCGAACAGGCTAATAATTGTATTGATCTCCACGACGTATTCTCCACGTAATGCGTTAGCGCTAGATGATCTTGCCATAGGCGTGCGAAAGGAGTGCTCGCAGCGGCAAGAACAAATTCATATCGTTTTAAGTGCAACAGCAGATAGTTATTTCAGGTACAGAAATATGTCCCCGAAGAGCCTCGGTAAGGCATGGCGTTACTCCACTATTCAAAAAAAGAAAAGCCCCCACTAACATCCCTGCGATGCCGATGAGGTTGAACGTCCATAAGTTCCGGGGCGAGCGCGCAAGGGCGAGATCCGCTGAGGAATGCCCTGCTGGCAAATAGGAGTCACGCACAGCCAAATCGTTCATTTCTCAAGCGAAACGACCGACAGGCGGCACACTTTGTTACATTAGTTAGTTTGCTAAGTTATTGCAATTTGACCGTTTGGAAAGTTTTTTCAACAACTGGATCCAAACTTGGCGAGGGACATTGGATTGCTCTATTCCGCTGTTTCTCTGTATGCAGTTTGCACAATGCCCTGGCCTGTAGTGCCATCAGTTTGGCCTGATCACCCTGTTTCCTGAATTGAGTTGTGCCTGCGAACGCGGCTTCAGCCGCAACCACCGGCGCAACCACTGCCATCGAAGCAGCTGCGCGTACCTGGGCCGACGGTGGCCTAGCCCAGCAACTGGCTCAATACCGCACGCAATTTCCCCGGCTTGACCGGTTTGTTCAACAATGGCGCGCCGAGCTTGTGCAATGACCGGCGACACTGATCGCTGCGGTCAGCGGTGATGATCACCGCCGGGATGGCATGGCCGAAATGTTCGCGCAAGTGCCTGACCACGTCGCAGCCGACCACACCATGATCCAGGTGAAAATCGGCCAGGATCAATTCTGGCGCCCGGCCTTCCAGGGCCAGCAATGCCCCGGCCTGGTCGGTGGCAGTCACCACTTCGCAGCCCCACTGCCCAAGCAGCGCCCCCATGCTCTCGAGAATGCTCAGCTCATTGTCCAGCACCAGCAAGCGGCGGCCCGGCAACGGGTTGCCGGTGCCCGGTTGCGGCGTGGCCGGGTGCACCGGCAGCGGTACCGCTTGGCCAAGCGGCACTGCAATGCTGAACACCGAGCCACGCCCCGGCCACGAGCGCACCTCGACCCGGTAGCCAAGGATCTTGGCAATCCGTTCGACAATCGCCAGCCCCAGCCCCACGCCCTTGCGATCGGCGGCACGGCCCACGTCCAGCTGGTTGAACTCGAGGAATATCGCCTGCAGCCGGTCCTGCGCGATACCCCGCCCGGTGTCCCAGACCTCCAGGCGCAAGTGCTTGCCCCGGCGCCTGGCACCCAACAGGATGCGGCCATGCTCGGTATAGCGGCAGGCGTTGCTGAGCAAGTTGCGCAGGATGCGCGTCATCAGCCGCAGGTCGGTGCTGATGGCATAGTCGCCAATCCGCGCGCGCAGCTTCAGGCCCGCTGCGTCGGCCACCGTGCGGAATTCCGAAACCAGCGGCGCGAACAGTTCGTCGAGCCGGTACAGCGCCACATCCGGCTTGACCGCGGCCTGGTCGAGCCGGGAGATGTCGAGCAAGTCGGTGAGCAGGTCTTCGGCACCTTCGAGGGCTTGATGGGTACGCTCCACCAGCACTTTCTCGGCTTCCGGCAAGGGCCGTTCGCGCAAGGTCGAAATCAGCAGCCGTGCCGCATTCAGCGGCTGCAACAGGTCATGGCTGGCTGCCGCGAGGTACTTGTCCTTGCTGCGGTTGGCGGTTTCCGCAGCATCGCGGGCAACCCGCAGGGCACGGGCGATCTGTTTGCGCTCGGCGATCTGCTGCTGCAGGTTGCGGTTGGCCTCCAGCAGTTCATCGGTGCGCGCGGCCACCCGTTGCTCAAGCTCGTCGTTGAGTTGCTGCAGGCGCTGCTGGGCCAGCTTGCGTTCGGTGATATCGGCGACGAACCCTTCCACCAGGCCCTCGTGGCCAGGCTTGAGCAGCAGGTTCATCAGCACATCGAGGTGGCTGCCATCCTTGCGCCGCAAGCGGGTTTCGTAACCGTGCAGGCTGCGTTCACGGGCCAGGGTCGCGGTGATGGCGTGCAATTCGTCGGCCTCGACGAACAGGTCGCTGGCAAAATCCGTCAGGCATTGCAGCAATGCTTGCGGGCTGTCGTAACCGAGCATGCGCGCCAGCGCCGGGTTGGCCGCACGCATGCCGTCTTGCAGGCTGGCCTGGAAAATCCCGTGCACGGCATTCTCGAACAACCATTTGTAGCGGTTGCGTTCGGCCTCCAGCTCGTCCAGGCGCGCCGCCAGCTCCGGGTAATGGCTCTTGCGGGCCGAGTGGTCGCCCAGCCCCAGCAGCCCGGCCAGCGCCCGCTGCTGGTCATCAGAGGGCCTCGCCATACACCACCTCGACATCACGCTGGCTCGACGCGCGCGGGTTGGTAAGGATGCACGGGTCGTCCATCGCATGTTGCGACAGGAACGGAATATCGGTGGTGCGCACGCCGTGCAGGCCCAGGGTTTCATGGAAGCCGATGGCATGCTTCAAGGCGATCAGGTGTTCCACCAGGCGCGCGCAGATCTGCCGGTGATTGAGGCCGCGGCAGTCGATGCCCAGCACTTCGGCAATCACCTTGAAGCGCTCCGGCGCCGAGCTGTAGTTGAACGCCACCACGTGCTCCACCAGCACCGCATTGCACAGGCCATGTGGCAGGTCGAGGAACCCGCCCAGGCTGTGCGACATGGCGTGCACCGCCCCGAGGATCGCGTTGGAAAACGCCAACCCGGCCTGCATGCTGCCCAGCATGATCTTCTCGCGCAGGGCGATGTCGCCGGGGTTGGCGATCATCTCCACCAGGTTGCCGTTGATCAGGCGCATGGCCTCCAGCGCATGGGGGTCGGTCAACGGGCCGTGGCCAGTGGACACAAAGGCTTCGATGGCATGCACCAGCGCGTCGATGCCGGTGCAGGCCGACAGGAACGGGTCCATGCTCAGGGTGGTCTGCGGGTCGATCAGCGACACGTCCGGTACCACCGCTTTGCTGACGATGGAGAACTTCATGCGCTCCTGCTGGTTGGAAATGATCACGAACTGCGAGACATCGGCCGAGGTCCCGGCCGTGGTCGGAATCAGGATCAGCGGCGGGCTGGGCACGCGGATCGTGTCCACGCCCTCGAATTCGAGGATGCTGCGCCCGTGGGCGACCACGATGCCGATGGCCTTGCCGCAATCCATCGGGCTGCCACCGCCGACGGCGACGATCACGTCACAGTGGTTCTGCCGGTAGATCTCGGCGCCGAGCATCACCTCCTCGACCCGTGGGTTGGGCGACACGCCGCTGTACAGGCAGTAGTCGATGCCCTGCGCCTGCAGGCTGGCCTCGACGTCGGCGACCCAACCGGCGGCAATCACACCGGGGTCGCTGACCACCAGCACCTTGCGCGCGCCGAAGGTCTTGGCGTAATTGGCCACGTTATGCCGGCAACCGGCACCGAAAATGATTTCAGGCGAAACGAACTTGCGAAGCGGGCTGAAACTCTGGCTCATCGGAAAGCCTGTTGTTATTGTTCTGGAAGGTAATCGCCAGCGTAAAGCATCCCGTGGCGAAAGCAACCAGACCAAAGCCTGGCCATGGCTCATTCGACCCAGCACTTGGCGCGGGCCACCTCCAGGAATGCCAGCACGTCCTCGTCGAGCCCGTTAACCCCGGGGAAACGCTGCGCCAGCCGGGCGATGACCGCCGCCACGCTACGCTGGCCATCGAGCAGTTCGAGCACCCAGCCGGCACTGGCGTTGAGCTCGATGACGCCCCCCGCATGCTGCAACACCGGGCATGCCAGGTGCGGCTCCCAGCGCAGACGGAAGCCGCGGGCCAGGGACAGGGTCTGGTGGGGATCGATCAACTCCATCGGGGTTTGGCACACAAGGCCCGGCCATCGCAACGATGGCCGGCCCAGCGATCAACGATTGGCGAAATACATCGTGACTTCGAAACCAATGCGCAGGTCGGTAAAGGCGGGTTTAGTCCACATGGGGCGGTCCTCTTGTTGTGCCGGGCGATTCCGGTAGAGGCATTAATGCATGCTCGGCGCCAGGGCCGAATGCTACTTTGGAACGAGCTTGCGAGGTGCGTTGGTAGGAGGATCGGTTGCGCGATATTTGTAGGAGCGGCCTTGTGTCGCGAAAGGGCTGCAAAGCAGCCCCAGGAATACAGCATGAACGCGCAGATCGCCGGGGGCTGCTGCGCAGCCCTTTCGCGACACAAGGCCGCTCCTACAGTCGACCGCGTCAACCGACCAGATGTTAGAAGAAGCCCAGCGGGTTGATGTCGTAGCTCACCAGCAGGTTCTTGGTCTGCTGGTAGTGGTCGAGCATCATCTTGTGGGTTTCACGCCCAACCCCCGACTTCTTGTAGCCACCGAACGCGGCATGTGCCGGGTACAGGTGGTAGCAGTTGGTCCATACCCGCCCAGCCTTGATCCCGCGGCCCATGCGGTAGGCACGGTTGATGTCGCGGGTCCACAGGCCCGCCCCCAGGCCGAACTCGCTGTCGTTGGCGATCGCCAGGGCCTCGGCTTCGTCCTTGAAGGTGGTCACGCCCACCACCGGGCCGAAGATCTCCTCCTGGAACACGCGCATCCTGTTGTGGCCCTTGAGCAGGGTCGGCTGGATGTAGTAGCCGCTGGCCAGGTCGCCCGTGAGCCGTTCGGCAGCACCACCGGTGAGCAGCTGCGCGCCCTCCTCGCGGGCGATCTCCAGGTAGGAAAGGATCTTGTCGTACTGCTGCTCCGAAGCCTGGGCACCGACCATGGTCGTGGTGTCCAGCGGGTTGCCGCGGGTGATCCTGGCGATCTTCTTCATCACTTCGGCCATGAACGGCTCGTAGATCGACTCCTGGATCAACGCCCGCGACGGGCAGGTGCACACTTCGCCCTGGTTGAAGAACGCCAGCACCAGGCCTTCGGCAGCCTTCTCGATGAACGCCGGCTCGGCCAGCATGATGTCTTCGAAGAAGATGTTCGGCGACTTGCCGCCCAGCTCGACGGTGGACGGGATGATGTTCTCGGCGGCACATTTCATGATGTGCGAGCCCACCGGGGTGGAGCCGGTGAAGGCGATCTTGGCGATGCGCTTGCTGGTGGCCAGGGCCTCGCCGGCTTCCCGGCCAAAGCCCTGGACGATGTTCAGCACGCCGGCAGGCAGCAGGTCGGCGATCAGCTCGGCGAACACGGTGATCGACAGCGGCGTCTGCTCGGCCGGCTTGAGCACCACGCAGTTGCCGGCGGCCAGGGCCGGGGCGAGTTTCCAGGCAGCCATCAGCAGCGGGAAGTTCCACGGGATGATCTGCCCGACCACACCCAGCGGCTCGTGCATGTGGTAGGCCACGGTGCCTTCGTTGATTTCCGCAGCACCGCCTTCCTGGGCGCGGATGCAACCGGCGAAGTAGCGGAAGTGATCGGCTGCCAGCGGCACGTCGGCATTAAGGGTTTCGCGCACGGCCTTGCCGTTGTCCCAGGTTTCGGTAACGGCCAGCACTTCCAGATGCTGTTCGATACGGTCGGCGATCTTCAGCAGCACCAGGGCCCGCTCCTGCACCGAGGTCTTGCCCCAGGCATCGGCAGCGGCATGCGCCGCATCCAGGGCGCGCTCGATGTCCTCGGCGCCGGAGCGCGGGAACTCGGCAATCGGCTGGCCATTGACCGGCGAGCTGTTGGTGAAGTACTGGCCACCCAGCGGCGCCACGAACTCACCATTGATGAAGTTGCCGTAGCGTGGCTTGAAGGACACGATGGCGCCAGGGGTTCCGGGTTGTGCGTAGATCATGCTGAGCCTCTGTGGTCGATGCCTGTCCGGCGACAGGCGATGAACCGATGGTAAAAAGCCCCGCCTGCCGGGCGAATGCATCGTTGGCAGCGGGGCTCTCGTCATTTGGTAGTAGGGCCGCTTGCCGCCGGTTGGCTGGCGGCAAGCGGCACGTCATGGCGTCAGCGCTTGGCGCTGGCGGTTTGCAGCTGCTTGGGCAACTTGAAGGTCCAGAGCATGCCGCCCTGGTTGAAGTCCTTGACCCGCTTGGCCACTTCGCCGCCCCACAGCGGCACCGCGCCGCCCCAGCCGGAAACCACCGAAACGTACTGCTCGCCGTCCATTTCCCAGGTGATCGGCGAACCGAGCACGCCGGAACCGGTCTGGAACTCCCAGACCTTGTCACCGGTCTTGGCGTCGAACGCCTGCAGGAAGCCTTCCGGCGTGCCGGTGAACACGAGGTTGCCCTTGGTGGTCAGCACCCCGCCCCACAGCGGTGCGTAGTTCTTGTGGCGCCATACTTCCTTGCCGCTGACCGGGTCGATGGCACGCAGCACGCCGATGTAGTCTTCGTTGAGCGGCTTGATGGTGAAACCGGCACCGAGGAACGCCGCGCCCTTCTTGTAGGCGATGCCTTCGTTCCAGATGTCCATGCCCCACTCGTTGGACGGCACATAGAACAGCCCGGTGTCCTTGTTGTAGGCCATCGGCATCCAGTTCTTGGCGCCGAGGAAGGCCGGGGCGACGAACACCGAGCTACCCTTGGCTTCGCTACCCGGTGCCCCCGGGCGGCTGGCCTCGTTGTAGATCGGCCGGCCATCCTTGTCCAGGCCACTGGCCCAGGTGATCTTGTCGACGAACGGGAAGCCGCGGATGAACTTGCCGTTGGTGCGGTCCAGGACGTAGAAGAAGCCGTTGCGGTCGGCAGTGGCGGCCGCCTTGATCTCCTTGCCGCCGGCCTTGTAGTTGAACGAGATCAGCTCGTTGACGCCGTCGAAGTCCCAGCCGTCATGCGGCGTGCTCTGGAAGTGCCACTTGATGGTGCCATCGTCCGGGTTCAGCGCCAGGCGCGACGAGGAGTACAGGTTGTCGCCCGGGCGCAGGTGCGAGTTCCACGGCGCCGGGTTGCCGGTACCGAACAGGATCAGGTTGGTTTCCGGGTCGTAGTAGCCGCCCAGCCAAGGTGCTGCACCGCCGGTCTTCCACAGGTCGCCAGGCCAGGTCTTGCCTGCCTCGCCGCCGGAAATGCCGTTCTCGATCGCCTTGCCGTCCTTGTAGACGTAGCCCATGTGCCCTTCCACGGTCGGGCGCATCCACAGCAGTTCGCCGTTTTCCGGGTTGTAGGCCTGGATCTTGCCCACCACGCCGAACTCGCCACCGGCGACCCCGGTGATCAGCTTGCCGTTGACGATCATTGGCGCGGCGCTGATCGAGTAGCCTTCCTTGTGGTCGGCCACTTTCTTGCTCCACACCACCTTGCCGGTGTCTTTGTTCAAGGCCACCAGCTTGGCATCCAGGGTGCCGAAGAACACCAGGTCACCGTACAGCGCCACGCCCCGGTTGATCACGTCGCAGCACGGGCGGATGTCATCGGGCAGGCGCGCATCGTATTGCCACAGTTTCTTGCCGGTGCGGGCGTCCACGGCGAACACCCGCGAGTAGGAGCCGGTCAGGTACATCACCCCGTCCTTGACCAGCGGCTGGGCCTGCTGGCCACGCTGCTTCTCACCGCCGAAGGAGAACGCCCAGACCGGCCGCAGGTCCTTGACGTTGTTGCTGTTGAGCAGGTCCAGCGGGCTGTAGCGCTGGCCCTGCACGCCCAGGCCGTTGGTCACGATCTGCTGCGGGTTCTTCGGGTCCTGGAGGATTTCTTCATTGCTGACAGCAGCGTGGGCCGCGCTGGCAAGCAGCATGGCGCTGAGCACCAGGCTCACGGCGAACACGGGGCGACGTGGGGATCGGGTCATGACGGCTACCTTTGGTTTTTTTGTTGTGCCCGGGAAAATTTCCCGGTGTGCCGAGAATTCTTGGTCGCTGCCTGCTTGCCAACAATTGCCCGCAGTGCGGAGTTTTCTAGTTCCTTGGTATGGGGCTGGCGACCAAGGCCTGCGCGCCTACCAGGGCGCGTCAGTCCTTGGCGTCGATACGCCGCAGCTGTTGGCGCTCGTAGCGGGGATACAGGTGGCTGACACTGCGGATCAACTCGTAACGGGTCAGGCTGATACCGGCAAAGCGCTGCGGGATCGGGCTGCGGATCATCTCGGTCATGTCATCGCCACGCGCCGCGCCGTCACTCATCAGGCCATCCAGCCAGCCCAGGTAGTCACGCATCTGGGCAAACGGCCGGGCATCGCTGGCCACCGGGCCATGGCCAGGTACCAACTGTTTCCAGGGCAGCGCCTGCAGGGTATCGAGGTCTTTCAACCAGACCTCCAGGCCCGGGCTGTTGGGCGTGGTCAGCGCCCGCTCGTAGAACACCAGGTCGCCGGCAAACAGCACGCCGGTCGTTTCATCCAGAATCGCCAGGTCGGCACCGGTATGCCCGCCCAGTGCCAGCAGCCGCAGGCGGTGCCCGCCCACTTCATGCTTCCCTGGTTCCAGCACCCGGGTTGGCAACACCACCTCGGTGCCGCGCATCCAGTCGCCGACCAGGCGATACATGTTTTCGGCCATCGCCTCGCCCTGCTGGCGCAGCAGCTCGCCGGTGCCGGCCAGCGCGCCGATCGGCACATCGGCAAAGGCCTGGTTGCCCAGCACATGGTCAGGGTGATGGTGGGTCAACAACACTTCGACCACCGGTTTGTCGGTGGTGGCGGCAATCGCCTGGCGCAGCGCTTCGCCGTAGCGCCTGGACGGCCCGCTGTCGATCACCACCACCCCGCTGTCGGTGACAATGAATGCGCTGTTGACGATGTTGCCGCCGTTGTCCTTGGCGAAATTGGCGGTGCTGCCCTCAAGCAGCCAGGTGCCTTCGGCGATCTGTCGAGGCTTGAGGTGGTACTCCAGGTCTGCCTGGGCTGGCAGGCCCAGGCACAGCAGCAATAGCATCAGCCAACGCATGTCGGGTGCCTCGGGTCAGTCAGTTGAAAGGGGTGGCCTGCTCAGGGCAGCGCTGCCTCGAACTGGTTGCCGCTGTTGTCCTGCAACAGCAAGCGGGTCGGCCCGGGGGCCAGGATGTCGAAGCCCAGATTGGGGTTTTCGCTGACCGCCGGGTAAAGCTGCAGGCTGGCCAGGCGCTGGCCGTCCGCGCCTTGCAGCTCGGCATGGTCGAGGAAGAATTCCGGAATGCCGCTGACCAGGCCATTGTCCATCGGGTGGGCCACCTGCAAGCGCAAGCGGCTACTGTCGCCGCGCGGGTAGCGCCCGCCCAGCACTTCGCCCAGGTGTTCCTCCCAGCCGGGCTGGGTGCGGACCACGCTGGGCGCGGTACAACCGCCGCCAGCGGCATCGATCAGGGTCGAACCGACGTGCCACAGGCCGTCGCGCGTCAGCACCGCAGCGCGCAGCGGCGTAGCCTGTTCGATACGGATGCGAATCGACAACCAGGGCAATACCCGCTCGCCGGGTTCGAAGTCGACAATCTGCGGCAGCGGGTTGAGTTCGGCCCAGGCCAGGATCCGCACCACCTCGCCGCTGAATGCCCGCGCGTCGATCTCCAGCGGCACCTGGCGTGCGTCCTCGGCAAAGGGTGGCGCCAGCAGCTTGACCCGGTCATCGAAGACGAACGCGGCCTGGCCCAGCAACTGCTTGTGGTAGAAGTCCCACATCACCGACGGCACCGGGTCCGACGTGGCATTCGGTTCGCCGGCCTGGGCTGCCCAGGGCAGCCAGCAGGCCAGCAACAAGGTCGCTCGCCAGTTCATAACCAACTCCTGTTGCTCGACACAACACCTACTGGCTGCGACAAGGCCCCTGCGGGAGCGTAGCCAATGCGAAGCCGAATTTACTGATACATCTCCGGCACCTCGTAGCGCAGGCCGTAACTGGCATAGATCGCTTGCATCCGCCCATCGCGGATCAGCGCCTCGAGCGCCTCTTCCACCGCGTAGGCCAGCTGCCGGTTGCTCTCGTGCACCGCCATGCCGATGTCCCAGGCCTGCTTGCCAAGGTTCGGGTAGGCGTTTTCGGCCAGGGCCAGCTGCGGGTCGGCGGCCTGGTGCAGTTGCCAGTCGACCTCGCCGCGCATGGCCATCACCGCGTCCACCTGGCCAGCCTGCATGGCGCCGAAGGCCTGCTGCACGTTGGGGTAATGGTGGGTCTTGGCACTGAGCATGCCGTTGAACACCGAGGTCAGGTAGAACGACGGCACGCTGTCCACCTCGACCCCGATGGGGTGCTGCTGGAACACCGCGACACTGGCCACCGAGGCCAGGCGGCGGCGATCGTAGGCCACCTGCCAGCGCTCCTGCTGGTAGGGACCGAACATCACCACCTGGGCGTTTTCCAGTTCGCCGACGTCATTGCGCCGCTGCGCATAGGCGTGGTCGTAAGGCACCCGCATCATCAGGTCGGCCAGCTGCTGGTTGCGCAGCGGGCTACCGCGCCAGATGTAGTCGCGCAGGTCGTCGTCAAGCTTTTCCCCGGGCGGCGCCCAGACCAGCTGCAGGTGTACCCCCAGCGCATTGGCCAGGGCCTGCGCCAGCTCCACGTCGACCCCGCGCGGCTGGCCGTGCTCCTCGAAGCTGTAGGGAGCGAAATCCTGGTACACCGCCACCTTCAATTCGCCGGCGGCGATGATCGCGTCGTAGTTGCGTACCTGCGCCTGGGCTGCCGCGCAGCACAGCAGCAGGCCAGTCAACAGCACCGCCAACAGGCGCATGGCCGTCACTCCTCGACGTGCACGCTGTCCAGGTAGGTGCGTACCGCCCACAGGGCTTCCTGGCTGAGGTAGTCGGCCATCTTCGGCATGTACACCCGGCCGTCGCGAACCGCACCATGGCGTACCCGTTCGACGAACCATTCGTCGCCGGCCTCACCGGCATCGAGCAGGCGCAGGTCCGGGGCGATACCGCCAGACTTGGCTTCCAGGCCGTGGCAGGCGGCGCAGTTCTGGTTGTAGGCCGAGGCGCCAATTTCCACAGCCTTGTCGTGCTCGGGAGACTCGCGATACGGGTTGACCGTTGCCCAGCCGTCGCCATCCACGGCCACACCGGCATCCTTGACCGGGGTCAGGCCCTGGGTTTCCACAGCCTGGGGCACCACATTGCCATGGGCCCAGACCGTACCGGTCAGCACAGCACCGGCCAGCAGGCCTGCCGCAAGCAAGACGTTTCGTTGTGTTGTCATTGTTATGCCCTCACCTTTGCACGCAAGGCCTCAACCACAGAGGCCGTGCCGCCATCTTAGGAACAGCCCGCACAGCGCCGTATCCTGCTTTGGTGGCCGGGCCTTACTCCCTTGGTAGTAGGGCCTGTGGCGAAGGGCCAAAAGAGGTGCCGTACGGGAACTTTTCCCGGCCAGCGCGGGAAGTTTTCCGTATCCCGCGACAACGGCCCCAGCTCACCCTGTGCAGGCCAAAACTCCACAGGGAACTGCAACCATGACAACAACAACGCTACCTGCCCTTTCCCCGTTGTGCCTGAGCCTGCGGGCCGTGCTGCTGGCCGGCAGCCTGGCCCTGGGCACGGTGGCCACGGCAGCGCCTGCCAGCAACAACGTCACCTGGGAAGACATTGCCAACGATCACCTGACCACCCAGGACGTGCTGCAATACGGCATGGGCACCAACGCCCAGCGCTGGAGCCCGCTGGCCCAGGTCAATGACCAGAACGTGTTCAAGCTGACCCCGGCGTGGTCGTTCTCCTTCGGCGACGAGAAGCAACGCGGCCAGGAATCCCAGGCCATCGTCAGCGACGGCGTGGTCTACGTCACCGGGTCCTATTCGCGGGTGTTCGCCCTCGATGCCCGCACCGGCAAGCGCCTGTGGACCTACAACCACCGCCTGCCGGAGAACATCCGCCCGTGCTGCGACGTGGTCAACCGCGGCGCGGCGATCTACGGCGACAAGATCTACTTCGGCACCCTCGATGCACGCGTGATCGCCCTCGACAAGCGCACCGGCAAGGTGGTGTGGAACAAGAAGTTCGGCGACCACAGCGCCGGCTACACCATGACCGGCGCCCCGGTGCTGATCAAGGACAAGACCAGCGGCAAAGTGTTGCTGATCCACGGCAGCTCGGGTGACGAGTTCGGCGTGGTCGGCCAGCTGTTCGCGCGCGACCCGGATACCGGCGAGGAAGTGTGGATGCGGCCATTCGTCGAAGGCCATATGGGCCGCCTGAACGGCAAGGACAGCACCCCTACCGGCAACGTCAAGGCACCATCCTGGCCGGATGACCCGACGACCGAAACCGGCAAGGTCGAAGCCTGGAGCCACGGCGGCGGCGCCCCTTGGCAAAGCGCCAGTTTCGACCCCGAGAGCAACACCATCATCGTCGGTGCTGGCAACCCGGGCCCATGGAATACCTGGGCACGCACGGCGAAGGACGGTAACCCGCATGACTACGACAGCCTGTATACCTCCGGCCAGGTCGGCGTCGACCCGAGCACCGGTGAGGTGAAATGGTTCTACCAGCATACCCCCAACGATGCCTGGGACTTTTCCGGCAACAACGAGCTGGTGCTGTTCGACTACAAGAACAAGGACGGCAAGCTGGTCAAGGCCACCGGCCATGCCGACCGCAACGGCTTCTTCTATGTGGTCGACCGCAGCAACGGCAAGCTGCAGAACGCCTTCCCCTTCGTCGACAACATCACCTGGGCCAGCCATATCGACCTGAACACCGGGCGCCCGGTGGAAAACCCCGGCCAGCGGCCGCCCAAGCCGCTGCCGGGGGAAAGCAAAGGCAAGCCGGTGGAAGTCTCGCCGCCGTTCCTCGGCGGCAAGAACTGGAACCCCATGGCCTACAGCCAGGATACCGGGCTGTTCTATATCCCCGGCAACCAGTGGAAAGAGGAGTACTGGACCGAGGAAGTGAACTACAAGAAAGGCTCTGCCTACCTGGGCATGGGCTTCCGCATCAAGCGCATGTATGACGACCACGTCGGCACCTTGCGTGCCATGGACCCGAGCACCGGCAAGCTGGTGTGGGAGCACAAGGAACCGCTGCCACTGTGGGCCGGGGTGCTGGCGACCAAGGGCAACCTGGTGTTCACCGGTACCGGTGATGGCTTCTTCAAGGCGTTCGACGCCAGGACCGGCAAGGAGCTGTGGAAGTTCCAGACCGGCAGCGGCATCGTCTCGCCGCCAATCACCTGGGAGCAGGACGGCGAGCAGTACATCGGCGTGACGGTGGGCTACGGCGGCGCGGTGCCGCTGTGGGGCGGCGACATGGCCGAGCTGACCAAGCCGGTGGCCCAGGGCGGCTCGTTCTGGGTGTTCAAGATCCCCAGCTGGGACAAGCAGACCGCACAACGTTGACCCTCGGCGGGGAGCGGGCCTGCGCCCCTCCCCGTACTGTCACCTTCCTGCCGGGACCTTTGCCATGAACTACCTGCCATTGGCGTTGCTGCTGATACTTTCCCCTACCTTGGCCATGAACGCCGACGACGCTGAAAGCGATATCCCCTTGACCATCAACGGCTGCCGGATCGCCGAAGCCAGCCAGTGCCCGGGGGCCGATCTGCGTGGCGCCAACCTGGCCAACCAGGACTTGCGCAAGATGAACCTGGCCGGCGCCGACCTGCGCGGTGCCGACCTGCGTCATGCCCGGTTGGACCTGGCCAACCTGGAACAGGCCCGCCTGCAAGGTGCCAACCTGACCCGCGCCAGCCTGCAGCAGAGCAACCTGCGCCTGGCCGACCTGAGCGACAGCAAGCTGGTGGCGATCCAGGGCTGGGGCCTGTTTGCCCAAGGCGCGCAATTCGCAAGGGCCGACCTCGGCGCGGCCTACCTGGAATTCGCCAGGTTGTCCGGGGCGAAGCTGCACCAGGCCAACCTGCGGGCGGCGGACCTTGAGATGGCCTGGTTGAGCAAGGCTGATTTGCAAGGGGCGAACCTGGGTGATGCCAACCTGCAGGAGGCCAAGTTCGGCCAGAGCAACCTGGAGGGTGCCGACCTGCGCGGGGCGCGGCAGCATTACGGGAATTTCCAGGATGCCAACATGCAGGGCTGCAAGGGTTGCCCCGCGACCTGGGACAAATGAGCGATGGGTCCGGCGTGACAGGTCCAGCGCCTGGGAGACCGGGCGCCGCATCTGCCAGGGCGAACCTCACCCCGCCACCCGCACCACCCCCAGGTCGATCCCCAGGTGCACCAGCTCGGCATGCGAGCTGACCTGCAGCTTGCTCTTGAGCAAGGTCAGGTGGTTGGACACGGTCTTGGCACTGATGCACAGCTGCTCGGCAATCGCCCGCACCGGCGTGCCCTTGGCCAGCATCACGAAGATCTCCAGCTCACGTTGGGTCATGCACTGCAGGCGTGGGTCGCTGGCCCGCTGATGCGCGGTGCAGGCCAGCTGGGTGGCCAGCGGTTGCTCGATATAGGCCTGCCCGGCCAATACCCGCTGCACCGCCTCGATCAGCACCTCGGGCGCCGAGTTCTTGGTCAGGTACCCCGCTACCCCCGCGTCCAGCGCCTGGCGCACCAGCGGCAGTTCATCGTGCATGCTGAAGAACAGCACGCGCAGTTGCGGCAAGCGCTGGCGCAGGCGTCGGGTGGTTTCCAGGCCGCTGATACCGGGCAGGCCGAAGTCCATGATCACCAGGTTGGGCACTTGCTCCTGCACCCGCGCCAGCGCCTCCTCGCCACTGGCCGCCTCGCGCACCTGCACCGTCGGCAGCACCGCCCGCAACAAGCTGGCATAGCCCTGGCGGACCACGGCGTGGTCATCGACCAACACGATATTCATTGCACCTCCATGGGAATGTTCAGGGCCAGCGCCCAGCCGGCACCCGGGCGGCTGAGGATGCGCAGTTCAGCGCCCAGGCTGCGGGCGCGCTCGGCCATCGAGTGCAGGCCGACCCCGGGGCGCAGTGGCTGCGGCGCGCCGCAACCATTATCGCGGATGAGCAGGCGCAAGCCCCTGGCGCTGCGCTGCAGGCGCACCCGCACCTGGCTGGCCGCAGCGTGTCGGGCAACGTTGGTCAACGCTTCCTGCAACAGGCGATACAGGTGCGTGCGGCTCGCCCCGGGCAACGCTGGCAGGCGCGCGCCGACCCGCAGGCGGCAATCGATGCCCTGGCTGGCCTGCCATTGGCTCACCAGCAGGGCAAACGCCTCCGCCAGCGGCATGTGCTGCAGCGCCAGCGGATACAAGTCATGCACCAATGCACGAAAGCCCTGCTGCAGGCGTTGGCAATCGAGTTCCAGGGTGCGGGTGGTCTGCGCCACCGCGGCCGGCTGGTCGGCCACCATGCGCAGCAGGCACAGCTGGGCTCGGATACCTGCCAGGTATTGCCCGAGGTCGTCGTGCAGGGTTTGCGCCAGCTGGGTGCGCTCCCGCTCCTGCACGGCCAGCAGCGCCTGGGTCAGCTGGGCATTGTCGGCCCGGGCCTGTTCCAGCGATGCAGCCATGTGGTTGAAATGCCTGGCCAGCTGGCGCGCCTCCGGCAGGCCGGCTTCGCGCAGGCGCGCGCTCAACTGCCCAGCGGAGACCTGGCGCAGGGCCTGCAGCAGCTCATCCAGCAAACCCAGGCCGCGGCGCACCGCCCAACGGATGGTCAGCAAGCTCAGCAACAGCGCCAGGCCACACAGGCCCGCCAACTGTTGCAGCGAGTCGCGGACTTCGTCGATTTCATCCCGCGCATCCACGGCAATCGCTACCCGGCGGCCATCACTCAGTTGCAGCAACCGGGTAGCGTGGTGGCGCTCGCCGAGCAGGTGGCGGCCAAGCCAGGCATCCACGCCGCGCGCCTGCGGCAGCGGCAGCGCTTCATCCACCGCCAGCCAGTGTACCCGCACGTGGCGCAGGCTCTGGGTCAACCGTGGCTGCAGGTGGGCCGGGTCGCGCTCGGCGGTATCGCCGAGGTACGCCACCACCGCTTCGGCCGATTGCAACTCGCGCTCTACATCGGCCACCGCCTGGTGCAACAGCACACCGGCACAGGCCAGCATCACCAGCAGGAAAAACACCGTGACGCAGAGGTTGATCCGCCACAGGGCCGACAGGTCAGGCAGGCGCATGCGCGGTTCTCCTCAAAGCGGCGAGATTGCGCTCCATCGTAAGACCGGGGCCTGCGTGGCGAATTACTACCTTGGTACCGGCCGGGCGCTACTTTCTGCATATTTCCCCGTCGTGGCGGGCTTCCTATGCTGGCGCCATCTGCCGTGGAGTCGCCTTATGCGCCAGCCTGCCCACCTTGCCCTGACCTGCCTGCTGGCCGTCGCCGCCACCCTGTCTGCGGCCCTGGCGTCTGCCGCCGGGGGCCAGGCTGCCGAGCCCTTGCAGGTGCGCATCGGTTACCTGGGCTATCGCCCCGAGCCAGGCCCGCTGCTGTCCAACGTCATCCCCGAGCCCAGCGATGCCGGGCTGCAAGGCGCCAGGCTGGCGGTTGTCGACAGCAACAGTAGCGGCCGCTTCCTGCAACAGCAATTCCAGCTCACCGAGGCCAGCGTCGACAGCCCGGAAGCCCTGCTGCAGGCCGCCAAGGCCCAGCATGAGCAGGGCCTGCGGCTGTTCGTGGTCAACGCCCCTGCGGCCAGCTTGCAGGCCTTGTCCGGCGCATTGCCTGACAGCCTGCTGTTCAATGCCGGCAGCCCGGACGACAGCCTGCGCAGCAGCCAGTGCCTGGGCAATGTGCTGCACAGCCTGCCCGGGCGCGCCATGCTGGCCGATGCCCTGGCGCAATTCCTGGTGCTGCGCAAATGGCAGCGGGCGCTGCTGATCGTCGGCCAGACCGATGACGACCGTGCCTACGCCGCTGCCCTGCGGCGTGCCGCGAAGCGCTTCGGCCTGCAACTGGTGGCGGAGAAGCCCTGGACCTTCGACAACGACCAGCGCCGCAGCGCCCAGGCCGACATGCCGCTGTTCACCCAGACCGCCGAGTACGACGTGGTGCTGGTGGCCGACGAGCGCGGCGACTTCGGCGAGTACCTGCCCTACCAGACCTGGTACCCACGCCCGGTCGCCGGGACCCAGGGCCTGACCCCGACCGGCTGGCACAAGACCGTGGAAACCTTCGGCGCGGCGCAACTGCAAAAGCGTTTCGAGGCCCAGGCCGGGCGCTGGATGAACGACCGCGACTTCGCCGCGTGGATGGCCGTGCGCAGTGTCGCCAGCGCAGTCAGCAAACTGCGCCAGGCCGAGCCGCACACAGTGCAGCAGCTGCTGCTCAGCGAGCAGTTGCCGCTGGACGGTTTCAAGGGCCGCAAGCTCAGCTATCGCCCGTGGAACGGCGAGCTGCGCCAGCCGATCCCGCTGGTGCAGCCACGGGCGCTGGTCAGCACTTCGCCGCAGGAAGGTTTCCTCCACCCATCCAACGAAATGGACAGCCTGGGCTACGACAAGCCCGAGGTCAGCTGTCGCTACCCCTGAGCCGATAACCACAACAAAAAAAGGATTCCGCCATGCCTCGCCGCCTGTTCCACCGGGCCCTGCTTTGCCCCAGCCTGCTGTCGGGCGCCCTGGCGCTTGCCAGCGGCCAGGCCATGGCCGCCACCGCCTGGGTGTCCAACGAGAAGGACAACAGCCTCAGCCTGATCGACCTGCAAACCCTGCAAGTCACCGAGACCCTGCCGGTAGGCCAGCGCCCGCGCGGCCTGCTGCTGTCCCACGACTACACGCTGCTGTATATCTGCGCCAGCGATTCGGACCGGGTCCAGGTGATGGACGTGGCCACCCGCAAGATCATCAAGGAGCTGCCCTCCGGCAAGGACCCCGAGCAGTTCGCCCTGCACCCCAACGACCGCTGGTTGTACGTGTCCAACGAGGACGACGCGCTGGTAACCGTGATCGACACCCAGACCGACAAGGTGCTCGGCCAGATCGATGTCGGCATCGAACCGGAAGGCATGGCAGTGAGCCCGGATGGCAAGTGGGCGGTCAACACCAGCGAAACCACCAACATGCTGCACTGGATCGACACCAGCACCCAGACCCTGGCCGAAAGCACCCCGGTCGACCAGCGGCCACGCTTTGTCGAATTCAGCCAGGACGGCACGCGGCTGTGGGCCTCGGCGGAAATCGGCGGTACCGTGACCATTCTCGACGTGGCCACGCGCCAGGTGCTGAAAACCCTGAATTTCCAGATCAAGGGCGTGCACCCGGACAAGGTCCAGCCAGTGGGGATCAAGCTCAGCGCCGATGGCAAGTACGCCTTCGTCGCCCTGGGCCCCGCCAACCACGTGGCGGTGGTCGATGCCAAGACCTTCGAGGTGCTCGACTACCTGCTGGTCGGGCGGCGGGTATGGCAGCTGGCATTCACCCCGGACCAGAGCCAGTTATTGGCCACCAATGGCGTCAGCGGTGACGTATCGGTGATCGATGCGAAAAACCTCAAGGTGCTCAAGTCGGTAAAGGTCGGCCGCTACCCCTGGGGCGTGGTGGTGACGCCATGAATACGCTGGAAGTCAGTGACCTGAGCTTTGCCTACGGCCAGCGCCAGGCACTCAGGCATGTCGCGTTCAGCCTGGCGCCGGGGCGCTTCGCTGCGCTGCTGGGCCCCAACGGGGCCGGCAAGTCGACCTTGATCGCCCTGCTCACGCGGCTCTACGACCTGCAGCAGGGCGACATCAGCGTGTGCGGCTGTTCCCTGCGCGATGCCGCGCGCCCGGCCTTGCGCCAGTTGGGCGTGGTATTCCAGCAAAGCACCCTGGACCTGGACCTCAGCGTCGAACAGAACCTGCGCTACCACGCCTCGCTGCATGGCCTGTCGCGGCGCCAGGCCAACCTGCGGGTGGACGCCGAACTGGCCCGCCAGGGCCTCGACGAGCGCCGCCGCGAGCCAGTCCGGGCATTGAACATCGGCCATCGACGCCGAGTCGAGATTGCCCGCGCGCTGCTGCATGAGCCGCGCCTATTGTTGCTCGACGAAGCCAGCGTCGGCCTCGACCCGGCCAGCCGCCTGGCGCTCAACCAGCACCTGCGGCTGCTGTGCCGCGAGCAGTGCCTCAGCGTGCTGTGGACCACCCACCTGCTGGACGAGGTCCAAGCCAGCGATGACCTGCTGATCCTGCACCAAGGGCGCCTGGTGGCCAGCGGCACGGCCGCGGCCCTGAGCCAGGCGCACGGCGGCGACCTCGACCACGCCTTCGCCCGCCTGACCAGCGCGCCTTCAGGAGCCAATGCCCAATGAACGCCTATTGGCAATGTTTCAACGGCATTCTGCTGCGCGAATGCCTGCGTTTCGTCCTGCAGCGCACGCGCTTTCTCAGCGCCCTGGTGCGCCCGCTGCTGTGGCTGCTGGTGTTCGCCGCCGGGTTTCGCGCGGCCCTGGGCATTGCGATCATCGAGCCCTACGACACCTATATCCCCTACGAGGTGTACATCATCCCCGGCCTGGCTTGCATGATCCTGTTGTTCAACGGCATGCAGGGTTCGCTGTCGATGGTCTATGACCGCGAGATGGGCAGCATGCGCGTGCTCCTGACCAGCCCGTTGCCACGCCCGTTCCTGCTGGGCAGCAAGCTGTTGGCGACCTCGTTGATCTCTCTGCTGCAGGTGTACGCCTTCCTGGCCATTGCCTGGCTGTACGGTGTGCAACCACCGGCCGCCGGCTTGCTGCTGGCCTTACCGGCGCTATTGCTGGTGGCATTGATGCTCAGCGCCCTGGGGTTGCTGCTGTCGAACGCGATCCGGCAGCTGGAGAACTTTGCCGGGGTGATGAATTTCGTGATTTTCCCACTGTTCTTCCTGTCTTCGGCGCTGTACCCGTTGTGGAAGATGCAGGAGGCCAGCCAGTGGCTGTACTGGCTGTGTGCAGTCAACCCGTTCACCCATGCGGTGGAACTGGTGCGCTTTGCCTTGTACGAGCGGCTGAACCTGCTGGCACTGGCGGTGTGCCTGGGCTTGACCGCGTTGTTCACCCTGCTGGCGATCCTCACCTTCAACCCCCAGCACGCGGCACTGCGCAAGCCGCGCTGATTGGCAGCTGTCTCCCTCCAGGCCCCTTCGCCGCCCCCGTTGAATGAACAGGGTCCGTGTGGGAGCGGGTTTACCCGCGAAGAAGGCGACGCGCTGCATGGCACCGGCTTCGCCGGTGTTCGCGGGTGAACCCGCTCCCACAGGGATCGCGCATGCATTCGGAGGTTGGGCAGGATCAGGCCAGAGGCGCCCGGCTTTCTACTACTTTAGTACTGCCTTTGCTGTCTGATCGTCGCATTCACAATGCACCGCCGCTGGCATGTAATGGGCCTATAACAAAAAGGATAACCCCCATGCCACGTGCCCTGCCCCGGCTGCCGCGCCCCTTGCTGGTGGCCTTCTCGCTGAGTCTGTCGCTGGGCATCGCCCAGGCCGGCACGGAGCCGTTGTTTTCCGCCGACGGTTATCGCACCAGCGTCTACCGCAGCCCGACACCGCAACAGGTGGACGGCGCCCAGGTCATCGACACCGCCACCCTGCAAAGCCTGCTGAAGCAGACCCCCGCCCCGGTCCTGATCGACGTCTATCGGCGCCAATGGCTGCAAGGCCGCTTCATCGAGGACGAACCGCACAGCAATATCCCCGGCAGCCGCTGGCTGGCCAACACCGGTGACGGCGAGCTGAGCCCGGCCTGGCAAGGCTACTTCGCGCGCCACCTGCAAGACGCGACCGCCGGGCGCCAGCAGCCGCCGCTGGTGTTTTACTGCCGCTCGGATTGCTGGTTGAGCTGGAACGCGGTAAAACGCGCGAAGGCCCTGGGCTATGACAACCTGTACTGGTATCGCGACGGCCTGGACGCCTGGCAGCAGGCCAATCTGCCACTGGCCCCCGCGCAACCGGAACCCTTCCCCTGAATTCGCTTGCCGCAGGCGTGCCCCGCTCCATCCCATAAAAACGAGGTGAAAAGGCCATGTACAAAATTCTGATTGCCGACGATCACCCGCTGTTTCGCGAAGCCATCCACAATGTCATCAGCGACGGGTTCCAGGGCAGCGAAGTCATGGAAACTGCCGACCTGGACAGTGCCCTGGCGCTGACCCGCGAGCACGATGACCTCGACCTGATCCTGCTCGACCTGAACATGCCAGGCATGCACGGCCTCAACGGCCTGATCACCCTGCGCAACGAGGCCCCCACCACACCGGTGGTGATCGTCTCGGCCGAGCAGGAAAAGCAGATCGTGCTGCAGGCCATCACCTACGGGGCGGTGGGGTTCATCACCAAGTCCTCGCCACGTTCGCAGATGATCGACGCGATCGAGCAGATCCTCAACGGCAACGTCTACCTGCCGCCCGATATCATCCGCGCCCAGAAAAGCAGCACCAGCCGGCGCCTGAACGATTCCCCGAGCTTCCCGCCGGAAATGCTCCAGGCGCTGACCCGCAAGCAATTGCTGGTGCTCGAGCGCATGACCAAGGGCGAGTCGAACAAACAGATCGCCTACACCCTGGATATCGCCGAAACCACGGTCAAGGCCCACGTTTCGGCGATCCTGCGCAAACTCAACGTGCACAACCGGGTGCAGGCAATCCTCAGCGCCGGCGATATCGACTTCGGTGATTACCTGCGCCGCTGAACCGGCTACGCGCCAAGCGATGGCTGGCTGCTGGCAAGCAGGTGGCTCATCGCCGTTTTCAGCTTCATCGGCCGCACCGGCTTATGCATCAGGGTGTGGCCGAGCTCGCGGATCTGCTGCTTGAGTTCGTTGCTGTAGTTGGCGGTGATCATCAACGCCGGTAGCGGCTGGGTGCGGCGGGCGTTGATCCGTGCCACCGCATCGACCCCATTGCAGTCGTTGTCCAGGTGGTAGTCGGCAATCAGCAGGTCGGCTTCGGCGTGGTAGTTGTCCACCTGGCGCGCCAGGTCCTCTTCCGACAAGGCGGTGACCACGCGGCAGCCCCAGCCCTCCAGCAGCGTGCGCATGCCGGCGCAAATCGCGGCATCGTTATCCAGCACCCACACCCGCGCGCCGCGCAGGCGTTCCAGCATCGGTTCGCTGATCGCCTGGCTTGGCTGGGCCTTGGGCGCAGTGCTGCTCAGTGGTACCTCCACCGCGAACACCGAGCCTTTGCCCAGCCAGGAACGGACCCGAATGCGATGGCCAAGGATACCGGCGATCTTTTCCACGATCGCCAGGCCCAGGCCCAGGCCACGGTCCTGTTGCGGGCGCTGCACGTCGCCGCGGCGAAACTCCTGGAACATTTCCTCCAGGTGCTCTTCGGCAATGCCGATGCCGCTGTCCCACACTTCGATGCGCAGGCCGCCGCGCACGCGCCGGCAACCCAATACCACGCGCCCACGCGGGGTATAGCGAATGGCGTTGCTGAGCAGGTTGCGCAGGATCCGCGCCAGCAACTGGATATCACTGCGCACCACCGCCGAACAGCTCACGAAGTGCAGCGCCAGCCCTTCGCTGCGGGCCACCTGGGCGTACTCGGCGGCAAGGTTGTCCATCAGTTCGCCAAGGGCGAAGGGTGCGACATCGGCCTTGATCACCCCGGCATCGAGCTTGGAAATATCCACCAGGGTGCCCAGCAGGTTCTCCACATCCTCCAGCGAGTTGCTGACATTGCGTACCAGCTGGGTGCTGTCCTGCGGTTCGCGGCTTTCGAGCAGCGCACTGGTGAACAGCCGCGCCGCGTTCAACGGTTGCAGCAGGTCATGGCTGACCGCCGCGAGGAACTTGGTCTTCGACA
>Ga0209370_1000724_pt1 | contig 37220 bp, 52 predicted proteins | sample AgamicAtPrz_FD_187164 | JGI IMG/M metagenome (GOLD analysis project Ga0209370, IMG submission 187164) | Agave microbial communities from Guanajuato, Mexico - At.P.rz (SPAdes) (version 2) | ecosystem: Host-associated > Plants > Phyllosphere > Phylloplane/Leaf | place: Guanajuato, Mexico...
CGGTTCCACAGCGAGGCGCCGATGATGCCCTGCGGGTTGCCGATGATGTAGCGGCCCGTGGTGTCCTTCAGCAGCTCGATGCGTGCCCAGTCGATAGGGTTCATCACCACGCCTGTGGACGGGAACTCGGCCAGCTCAGCCTGCAGGAAGGCCAGGCGGATGTTGTCGATGTTCGTCTCGGTGCCGGCGGGGTCGAACGGGGCAGAGAAGGCCGTGGCCTGCGGGATGATGCCCAGCAGGTTCTGGCCGGTGCCGTCGCCGTTGAGCAGCTGCTGCTCTTCCTTGAACGCCAGGCCGTAGCGCAGGCGGCCGTCGATCAGGCTGGCCAGCTGCGAGGCGTCGCTCAGGATCTGGCGCGAGGCCTTCATGTAGTGCGCGATCACCTTGGCGGTCGTGCTCACCAGGTCGAACTTCAGGCTGGATTCGGGCTTCTTGGCACCCTCGGCAACCATGCCGGCGTTGTTGGTGAAACCCGTTTCCTTCACGTATTCCAGCGCGTTGCCGTCCATGTTGCCCGGGGTGATCAGGTCACGCACGGTCATGCGGCGCTGCGGCAGCGCCTGCACACCAGGCAGGCGCGTGGTCTGCACCAGATCGCCCGCGGCACCGTCGGTGTCGGTGGTCACGCTGGTGATGGCCGCCTTGATGGTCATGTCGGCGCGGCCGCGCGGAGTGGTCTCGCCCAGGAAGGACTTGACCTTTTCGTTGTTCACGAACTGCTGACCCAGCGACTGGTGCTGCACGTCGCCGCCCGCGCCGTTGGCCTCCAGCTTCGCCAGCAGTTGCTGCGCGCCCTGCAGGTTGGCTTGCAGCTCACCTTGCTTGATGAGCAGTTCGTCCACCTTTTCTTTGTTCGCAGTGGACATCTGCACACCCTTGGCGGCTTCAGCCAGGGCTTTCTCGCCGGCTTCTTTCACCTGGCTGCTGATCTTGTCCAAAGCAGCCTTGATTTCGGTGGGACTGAAATTTTGGGTTTCACCCAGAAATGCCGCCCCGCCCAGGGCCAGGGCTACGTCTGGGTGCGCAAGCAGGAAGGCGTGCGCATGAGCGGCGACATCAAAGCCCATGGCCTGGGCGCTGATGGAGATCGCGCACAACGCGATCACGGCGAGAGAGAGGTACTTGCGTTGCATGGTGTTTGCCTTTCAAAGATTGGGTCAGGTCAAGGAGAAATCACGGAGTGCAGAGAGCACTTGTGCACCAGCATCACTGCCGGCGCGCTCGGTGGGATCGCCCGCACCGCTGCCAGCGGGATCACCCACGCTGGACTTGAATTCGCTGATGAGGCGCATGGCCTCGCTCTTGGGCATGCCGCTGTTGCGCAAAGCCGCCTCCAGACGACGAACCGCCGAGGCGCTGGCGTTTCCGCCGCCCTTGCCCACCTGGTCGGAGGCCAGCAGCTCGTCTGCGAAGCCCTGCTCCACAGCCGCAGCACCGCCGATCCAGGATTCGGAGTCCATGAGCTTGGCGATGGCCTTGGCTTCCAGGCCTGTGCGGGACGCGTAGATGTCGCCCATGGCCGCATCGAAGGGCTCCAGCCAGGTGGCCAGCTCGCGCAGGTCGTTGCGGTTGCCCATGGCGACGACCCAGGCGTTGTGGATCATCAGGAAGCCGGCACGGGCGATCTGCACCGTGTCGCCTGCCATCGCGATTACCGAGCCCGCCGAAGCGGCCAGCCCCAGGACCTTGACGTTCACTTCACCCTCGTGCTCGCGCAGGAGGTTGTAGATGGCCAAGCCCTCGAACATGTCGCCGCCAGGGCTGTTGATGTTGACGGTCAATGGGCCTTTTCCAAGGCTGCGCAGCGCGCCGGCTACGCGCTTAGCTGTGACGCCCTCGCCCGTCCACGGGTCGTAGCCGATGGCGTCGTAGATGCTGATGGAGCGCTCTTCGTCGCGGTCAGCTGCACGGACCTCGGGACTCCAGCGCTCCAGAGCGCGCGGAAGGATTTCGCTGCGCAGGCTAGCGCTCGGCCGACCCATGGGGGCCGCCGGCAAGTTCTTCATGCTCATGGTTCAGCCTTTCTGCGGCTCTTCGTTGAAGCCCAGGAACGCGCGGAACGCGGCCCGGGCCTGGTTTGCTTGGTCTGCGCCGCCTTCCTGGCCCAGGGCGTCAAGGGTCGTCATGGCCGACTGGACCGTCAGCACAGCGGCGTTGCCGCCCATCGGCTCGCGGTCTTCCAGTTCGCGCACTTCGTCGCGGGTCAGGATCCCGTTGTTGACCATCGCGGCATAGAACGCGGCGCGGCCTGCGCTGTCTGCTCGCAAGAGGCCCTCCACGGCGAACTTGGGGTAGAAGCGCGTGCGCTCGGCCGGCGTCATTAAGTCCTTGCTGATGGACTGCTCAATGCGCCGCAGCCATGGCCCCAGAGTGAATGTCAGGAAGCCGATCATCTGCTGCTCGATGCCAGTCCCCCAGCTGGTGGACTTCTCGGTATGCCCGACCATCCAGGGCGGCACCCGAAACCAGCGGCAGATCGACTCCACCGAGAAGGCCCGCGACTCCAGGAGCTGTGCATCAACTGGGTTGATGCCGACGGTTCCGACATCCGTTCCGCCCTCCAGCACCGGGGCCTCGCCGCGCTCCACCGAACCTTGGATCTCGGCCTTGAACATCCGCCGTTGTTCCGGCTTCAGGAACGCGGCCACCTTGTAGTAGACCGTCGGCAGCATCCCATTGCGGAACGTCTTGGCTGCCGATCGCTCGGCAGCCATCGCTGACCCGAACACCTTGGCGCCGTAGGCGATCACCGAGACACCTGTTTCGCCGTCCAACGTGAAGCCGGGCACGTTCCAGATCCGCGCAGCAGGAATCTCCCTGGGCGTGCCGTCGGCTCGCGGGTACTGGTAGATCTTGCGGCCATTGATGTCGCGGGTGATGACCAGCTTGTTCGGGTCCAGGAAGGCAAGGCCCACCAGCTGCGTGCCGACATAGAGCTTTTCCGCTCGCCCGTTCCCGCGCAACAGCATCGAGGCCACCAGCGCCTCCCAGAACACCGATGCGGTTGAGTCCGCATTCGGCTGGTCGTGGATGATGAAGTGCAGCGGGTGGTGGTTTGCCAGACGCTTGCCAGCCGAGGTCTTTTCATGGATCGAAAGTGGCAGCGTGGCAATGGTCTCGGAGATGAGGCGCACGCAGCTCCAAACTGCATCCACCTGCATCACCGCCTTGGGAGTGACATCCACCCCCGCCTCGCTGTCCATCACGCGATCCGTGTACAGATCCTTGTCGCGCAAGCTGAAGGAGCGCACCCAGCCGTCGATGGCCGCGCGCACGCGGCCGACAAGGCCTGTGTTCGTTCGATTTTTCATGCCTTGCCCGTCCGTATTGGGTCGCTCAACCAGTCATCTATGCCGCCCATTGCCTCTGGATTCAGTGCCATCAACGTCACCGCATTCAGGGATGCCATGAGCGGATCGATCTTTGCTGAGCCGCTTGCCTGCTTCGTGATGAGGGAGGCGTTTCCTCTTGGCTCAACCTTCGCGTTGCCCACGCACCAGGCCATGAGCGGCTGCGCGGCGTGGGTGAGGCTCCCGTCCTCCAGGCCGCGCTCTGCGACGGCCATGGCGCCCGTGAGCTTCCAGCCCTGGGAGATGCCGATGATCAATTCCTCGGGTATCCCGGCGTCGATGAGCGCCTGATACACCACCTTGTGCGTGCGCTCAGGGTCGAGGCCAATGCGGGCCAGCAGGCCGGCGTCGTGCAGGTCTTTGCAGATCGCAGCGACTTCCTCCAGATCCTGCCCCGGGCGCTTCACGATCACCAAGTCGCCGTCGCGCTCGAAGTCCAGGTATTTCGATTCCTCCGACTTGCGCCGCTCGATGCCTATGGGGTGGATCCACGCCTTGTTCCGAAGCACGCAGTTGGCAGAGCCCTTCAGGCGCCCCTCAACAGCCAGCCCCAGCAAGTCGTCCAGGCCACCGCCATCAAGCCCCACCACAACCACCTCGCACTCGCGCTTGATGTATTCAAGCGTCACCCTGCGGTCACCCCGCTGCTCCCAGAAGTCGGCTCCAGCCCAGCGGTCGGCACGCAGGTTCATGCCGATCTCGACATTCAGGTGCTTGGCCCAAAACTCCTTCAGCCCAATCTCGCCCTTCATGGCGGCCTGGCTGTGCAACTGGTGGATCCGCTCAATGTCCACGGACGCGCCCCAATTCGGATTGGTCACGTAGGCGTTTGCCAGATCCTTATGGGCGCCAGCCTTCAGCATGGGCTTGGGAAATTCATAGATCAGCGGCAGGAACTTCTGATCTTCGATTTCCCCGTCGCGCACACCTCGGGCATATTCGAGCTTGTCCTTGAACACGCCGGCAGGTGGCTCCTCAGACTGCGTGGTCGCGTAGATCACAAAGCCCTCGGGCCGCGATGCCAGGCCGCCCGTGGCCTCCAGCAGCATGTTGGAGGCCCGCCCCTTCTTTCCGAATTCGTGCAGCTCATCCACAAAGACAAAGCTGGCCTTTTTGCCGGTCACGGTCGCCTCATCGGCGGCAACCACCTTCAGGGTGGCATTCGTTTCCCTGTGCGTCACCAGGCGGTGATAGTCCTGCACCTTCAGCAGGTCTGATAGATCCTCGTCCGCCTTGATGAACGCACTGATCGGCTTGTAGCTATTGCCCGCGACTTCTATGGTCGGGCTCAGAATCAGCAGCTCCGCCTCATCACGCCAGTTCATCAGCAGTGCGGTCAGCATGATGGCCGCCGCAATCGTGCTCTTGGCGTTCTTCTTGCTGACCATGATGAAATACTCATTGATCAGCCGGCGCCCCTCCGGCCCCTCCGCGCCGAAGATCGTGCGCACCAGGTCGCGCAGCCACGGCCTGGCCACCTGGCCGATGGTCGGATGGCCAGGTATGTCCGTCAGGACGAAGCTACTGCAGATCTCCCATGCTTCATCAGCGACCTCGGGGAACAACGGCGGCGAAATGATCAGGCTTTCGCTCGCGACAATGCGGCGCTCCCAGTCCGGGCACGCAGTGGTCCATTCCATAAATCTCTCCGGCGTTGACGCCGGAAACCGGCTATGACTTTCCGCCCTGCACTGCAGTCAGTGCAGGCGGCTGGCGGCGACCGAAGCGCTGCTCACGGTTTTTCTTACGCTCCGCTTCAGCTTCCTGCTTGGCGCTCTTGGGCGCTGGCTTGGGGTGGCAGTACTGCGCCGCCAGCGTTGCAGCCTGCATGCGCAGCGGCGGCGGCAGATAGGGGTTGCGCATCACCCCCAGCAGGTAGTCCAGCGGCATGAGGCCAGACAGGTCCGGCTCAGGTTCGGGCGGCGCTGGCCGCTCCTTGCCAAATGGCCAGGTCGGCGGCGCGTCCTCTGGCTTGAAGCCTTCGGCGTCCACGATGGGCGCCGCGCGCCGCTTGTACTTCCTGGGCTCAGCCGCCGAAGCCTCTTCAACTGGGGCGGCGGCCGGCGTCTTCTTTGGGCGGCCAGCTCCGGGCCGAGAGCCCCCTCTTGGCATGGCTCACCTCTTTGATTCTTTGATTTCTTTGATTTCCGCGATTCCCCAGAATTCAAAGGTCCGAATTTCCCTGTTGCCGCAACGGGTTGCAGCCGAAACCTCATGCGGCCGACTGCCCCGAAACAATCAAACAGGGGGCTTTTTTGTGCGCGTGCGGAACAGGGCGGTCTAGGCCGGCAAAGGCTCCGGACTTCGACCCACCCCCTACCCCTTGACTGCCCTGCCGATGCCCCTGGGGCTTGCCACGCGGGCCTTGGCGCCGTCGTCGCTGAAGCGGTAGGCCGATAGCAACCCCAGCATTCCAAGCTGCACACGCACCGCTTTGACATAGCTGTCGCGCCTGTGGTCGCCGGGCTTGCTACGGTCCCGAGATATCTGCCACCAGTGGGCGGCGTACTCGGCCCGCTCCTCTACGTGAGCCTTTGCCCATGCGGGCAGGCCAGCCTTCACGCACACCCTGAGGTCGCGGGCAAGCGTCTTGCGCAAGCTGGAATAGTTCATCGCCGCTGCTCCTCGCGTTGCTTGTCTCTGGAATGGTGGGTAGCGCAGAGCGGGTCCCAGTTGCCGCGATCCCAGAACAGGGCTTGGTCGCCTCGATGTGGCACCCGGTGATCGACCACTGTCGCGGCCTCCACCCTGCCCTCGGCCTGGCAGCGGATGCACAGGGGATGGGAGCGCAAGAAGCCTTCGCGGGCCTTCTGCCACTTGTAGCCGTAACCCCGCTGTGCTGCCGTCTGGTCGCTCGTGCGCCAGCTACCGGCCTGCATCGTCTGCACGCGGCGGGTGTCGAGCACGGGTAGCGTGCTCTTCAGGGTCTGGAGCTTGGCCACCTCAGCGCACCACGCCCAGCTTTGCGCACTCATCGCCCCACGCCTTCACCAGTTCAGGTGTCAGTGCGAAGGTGACATTCACCGTCTCCAGGTGATGCAGCTTTTCCATATCCACCACCAACCCATCCGCCAGCACAGGCGGGCGCACGGCGTGGATGGCGGCAATCAAGGCCTGTGCCGGGGTGGCGGGATTCAACGTCTTCATGCAGATCTCCTTGATAGGTGCCGCCACGCAGGCCTTGCACCCCATGCGCAATGCATGCTTTGCCGGGTGCGCCTGGTGGCGGCGGAAACAAAAAAGCCACCCGAAGGTGGTTTCGCATATGGAATCGATGCCTCAAGAGGAATGCGGCCAACCCCTAAGATAAGTCACGCGAGCTAGAGCCGCCTCTACGGGGATCAAGACAAGATGCACCTGCTTGTGAGCCTCGCTGATCTGAGCAAGAGTACTGCCATCAGTCTGGCCAGCATCGATCTTTGTCAGTAACAGCTTCGCGTCTTCCGCTACTCGCTGAAAAGCTTCAACATCGTTGAGCGCTTGAGTGGTTCTTGATGAACCAAAACTCCCGCTCTCCAAGGATCTGGCGCCAATCAAGGTCTTTGCATCATTTGCTGTAGCAATAAGGGCCGATGCCTGCATACGCAAGCGAGCCACAGCCAACTGATAACGTTCTTGGGCAGTTAGAAGCTTCTCTTCCGAAGCAGATCTCTCCGTCTCTCTCGCGACTCTCAGAGCCGACCTAGCAGTACACCACGCTGCTGCCGTCGCGATAGCGCTAAGGGACGCTGCGCCCACGGATACCCAATCTGTCAAATCTCCAGCCATAGACTCCTCCTACCCACAGGATAAGCCATTCCAATGGCGAACCCAGATCCTGGCATACGATGGAACTTCCACGCGACCATCGCCAGGAGGGCGAACAATGACGGATAGCGGACCAAACGAACTGCGCCGGCTGCTTGCGGAATTTCTCAACGAAATCACTCAAGAAAACAGAGAAGAAATGCTGGAGCTGAGTGCTCGTCTATCAGCACAGCGATACCTTCTTGAGCAGCTCTACGCGAATTCATTCTTGGATGATCCAGACGGCTTCGATGACTTCATGGCCGACGCCATAGAGCGCGGAAGAACGAAGGCAACACGCAGCGAGCCAATGCCAGACGAGATGGCTGTGGAACTCCAGGCCCGTATCGCGACGCACTTTCAGCGCTTTCAAGAATCTGTTTCGAGGCGATTGCGGGGCGGGTAAGCCCAGGCAAAGGATCCAGCTCATAGCCGCCACCGATGATTCGTAATGGCAAGGCGTTGAGGCTCGTGCCCACGCTCTCATTACTGAGGCCGTAGGCCTGCACCTTCTCTTTGGCGTCGCTCATAGAGCCTCCAGAAACAGGAAAGGCCCGGCGATGCCGAGCCCATGTGTAGCTCGCCCCTTCGGACTTATGGCCAATGCCACAGGGGAAATGCCGTTCTCTGTATTCCAGCTCCGCGACAGCTCACGGAGGAGTGCCCGCCCCATCACGCCACTCAGGGACGGCCCCGGCTGGATCGGGGAGCCAACGAAAAAGCCCGCAGGGCGTGAACCGCGCGGGCTTTGGACGTGTCTTTCCATCTCTTGCTCACCGAAGCCGCTACGGGCAGTCATCGGAGTGCTGGACGGTAACGCCGGCATGCAGACTTTCTCATGCGAACCGGCAGTCGCAATTCTAACAACAGATTTCAGGCGGTCAATGGGTCGAGCGTGTTTTTGCGCCGATCCGGCCGCCAGCGTCCTGCATGCAGCTGTCCATGTAGCGCATCGCCTTCGCGCCTACCGCACCCTCTGGAGCGGGCAGCACACCTGATCCAGCGCAGGCCATGCACTTGTCATCCGACAGCTCTGTATCGCTCCAGCGCTTGAGCATCAGCCCACGGCCGCAGCACAGCGGGCACTTCGGGGAGAGCCATTGCAGGATGATCTGATCGACCGCCTTGTCGGGCATGCCGTCCAGCAGCAGCTTGATGGCCAGATGGCGGCGCACGCTGCGGAGCGACTTGAGCGGCTGGACAAGCAGGAGCATTTCGCTGTCGTAGCTGGCCTGCAGCCTGTCCTTGGCAGCCTTCGTGCTGCTGGCGGTTACCTTGGTGATGCCCTTGCCAATCGAGACGCGGGCGGCATGGAACACATCGCTGCGCGAGGGCTTCTTCGGCAGCCGGCGGCCAGCGCCATCAAATTCAGCCTGCAGGCGCATCAGCGCGGCACCGAACTGCTGAGGCGCCCAGGCAACGGCCATGAGGTAGTCCGCATCACCGGTGGTGCGCGCGTCCACGCGCAGTGACATGGAGTGGGTGGCGGCCGCGTACCGCTCTTGCGTCGTTGGTGCTTCGCTCATCGTGATCTCCTCAGTTTCCAAGCAGGCGCTGCACGGTCACGTTCAGCGCGTCCATTTCGTCCATCTTTCGGATTGCCCAGGAGCGGCGCTGGCCGTGCAGGCCCAGCAGCGATCCTCGATGGCAGCTCTCGCACAGCGCAATGCACACGTACTGCCGGTTCTGCTTGACGTGGTGCGCCTCGCTCGGCCCCGGGGCATCGCACACGCTGCACGGCAGCTCCTTCACTGCGGCCAGGTGCTCGCGCTCGCGGTCGTTGAGCTTGTTCAGCATGTGGACACCTCCACGATCACGCGCCCGCCAGCCTCTATCGCCTCGGTTGATGCTCAGGCTCCAGTGCTTGTCATCCACGCCGAGCACGTCAGCCAGACCGTCCAGGCCTGCCTTCATGCGCGCCAGGGCGTTGTCCAGGTCGTAGGCGCGGCGGGTCGGCGCGTGGAACGTCAGGGACAGGTGAAGCTGCTGAGATTGGACGCGGCGCACGCCCTGCTGCACAGCGGCGTATGCACAGGCGTGGCGGTAGTTCTTCTTGGCCTTGGCCAGGCTCGCCCAGTGCAGGCGTGCGTTCGGGCTCAGCTCCTTCGGAGGCCAGGGGAGTTCGATCTTCACGATGCGCGCTCTCCCTTGCCGGCCTGCACCATGTCACCCAACTCGTCGGCGGGCTTGACCCCGTACTGCAGTTCCAGCGCCAGCTGCGCGTAGTGGATAACCTTCTGCAGGTCCTGGGCGCCGCCCTTGGACTTGTGCCGTGTCGCGTACTTCACGATGTTCCCCTGGAAGAAATCGAGGTCGTTCGCGTGGATGTACTGGATCGGCTGGATGGAGCAGCCCTTGTAGTGGTCGCCGCCTGCCTGCGTGTCGAGCGCGCTCATGCTGTCTTCCTTGTGAGTGCTGAAACCATGGTGGATAGGCCGCCAGCGCCAGCCGGCTTGACAGGGTGCTTGCCATTGCGGATGCGCCAGACAAGGAATCCGCTCACGCCGAATGCGGCACCCGTCTTCGCGCAGCTGTCGGTGCTGGCCAAGATCTGGCTCACCATCTCGGGCGTCACCTTCGTTCGGGCCAGGGCGATTGCGCGGTTGGCGATGATCCGGCGCACCTGACCCTTGAACACGCCCTTGCTGCGAACGTGACGGCCGAATGCGGCGTCGCTTGCGCTGCGGATGTGGTCGGGATTCAGGCAGGCGGGATTGCCGCAGGTGTTGAAGACGCGATACCCCTCGGGGACGGCCTTGCCGTGCTGGCAGTGGTAGACGGCTCGGTAGCCGCACTGCGTGGACATCTTCCCGCCCTGCGCATGGTTCGGCGCGTAGATGTAGGGGACGCCATTGCCTCGCTTGGCACCGCGCCACAGCCAGTGGCCGTCCTCATCGATGAAGCAGCGGCCTTTGATCTCTTCGAGCGTCCTCATGCTGCAGCCCTCCCGCGATAGCTATCCCACTGGAAGGGCAGCACGTCGCCGCCGTCTTCGCGCAGGCGGTCCATGACACGCTCACCCAGGAATGCGGCCACGTCGCCAATGGGCAGGTTCGACAGGAACAGCGTGGGCTTGCGCTTCTCGTAGCGCTCGTTGAGCACGTCGAACAGCAGGTTCTTCTCGAAGTCGCTGCCGAACTGCACGCCCACCTCGTCCAGGATCAGCAGATCCGGGAACACCATCGATGCGATGGCTTCGCCCTCAGTCTCGCCACCACGCTTGGCCCAGGTGTCTTTGATGCGGCGGACGGCGCGGGCCACGGTCGTGAACAGCACCGAGGCGCCATGCGTGTGCATGACCTGCAGTCCGATGCCGATGGCCAGGTGCGTCTTGCCCGTGCCAACGTTGCCCACGAAGATCGCGCCCCGACCCTTGCGCTGCACGCTGGCGAAGCTGTCGGCGTAATCCTTGGCGAACCTCAGGGCGGCCTGCTGCTCAGGCGTTTCCGCGATGTAGGTACGCAGCCGGCAACCCTGGAAGCGCTCGGGGATGGCGGATGTGCCCAGGCGCTTCTCCCACTCCTCGCGGGCGCGACGCTTTTGCTCATCCTGGGCCTGGGCCTCTTCCTTGACCTTAGCCTCTTCGGCGCACAGGTTGCATTTCGTCCAGATATCCCCCAGGTGGCAGCGGGCCAGGTACAGCCCATGGGTGGAGCATGTGCTCTCGCGCGTCAGCGGGGGGCGGTGAATGCGGGATGCAAGGAGGTCCATCAGATCTTCCTCGCTTGGCCGTAGTTCACACCGCCGAAGTTGTCCGGGGGCGGGGTCTTGGAAATCACGGCCCGGCCAGCCAAGTCGGACGGCTTGAGCCAGTCGGCCTGCAGACCCTGGCTACCGCGCAGGCACCAGATCTGCAGGAAGTCTTCCAGCGCCAGCTTAGCCTTGGCCGCCTCGACAACGGCAGCGTTCAGGACGGTCATACTCACCGGAGCGCGCTTGGTCTTGCGCAGATCCAGCCAATCAGCCCAGGTCTGCGGTGTCACGTCATCAGGTCGGGGGACGGCAGGCGCGGTCACGCGCGCTGTCTTTTCTTTCTTTACTGGTTCCTTTACAGGTTCAGTTACTGGTTTATGTGAACGTGGTTCACTACCCTGGTGAACGTCGTTCACTACCTTTGGAACGTGGTTCACTACCCCTGGTGAACCTGCTTCACTACCATGGTGAACGTCGTTCACTACCAAAAATGGGTCATCAGGTAGCGGCTTGACCTTCTCGGGGACGCCAAAACCAAAGTTCAAAACGTAGTGGTTGGACAGCTTGAGATTGCCCTTCGCGCGGCTCATGGGGCGGATGTAGCCGGCGTCTTCCAACTTCTTGATCTGGTCCATGACGGAACGGCGCGTGAGGCCGCAGTCATCAGCCAGGCGCTCATGGCTCGGATCGCACCGGCCTGAATCGCTGTTGTGGCGCTCAGCCAGCATGATGAGCACCAGCTTTTGGGTACTGGGCAGCCGCTGGCGGACTGCCCATGCAACGGCGGCCCAGCTCATGCCTGGCTCCTTGCGTTGTCCGCCGCGTGACGCGCATTCACGGCGGCCAGCAGCAGGGTCATCTTGCCGATCACGTCGAAGATCTCTTTCGAGCAGCGGCGAAGATCGTTGTCCGACATGTGCAGGTCGGCCAGCGACGAGGCGATCTCGGTCACCACGTCCGCAATCTCGCGGGAGCCGTCTGCGGCCAGCATGTGCAGGCAGGCAGCGCGGAACTGGTCCACCCCCATGCAGGCCGCGTCCACAGCGACGCGAAAGCCCGAGCAGTCCACGCCCTGCTCTGCCAGCATCTCGGCGATCTGCTGACTGTCCGACAGGCCCAGCTTGTGCGTGCTGGACGTGCCAGCCAGCTCCTTGCGCAGGACCTCATCGGACTTGTTGAGACGTGCGGCAATCGCTGTGCGGCCGCCTGGGTATTGGTTCACTGCCGTACGCAGTGCGTCGAGCCACATCATTTGTCTGCTCCAAGGTGTAAGTGGACGTTGCGGGCTGTGCCGCTGGAAACGAAACTCGCTGCATGAAAACCAAAACAACGAGTGAGAGAGGTGCCCGCCACACCCTGGGCTATGCTGGAAGCTCCTACACAACCAGCGCCAAGGAGGGCGGACATGGAAAATTGGCAAAGGCTCATGCTTGCGGCAGAGGTGCGAAAAATCGCAATCGAGCTTCGCGAAACGGAGGCGCTCGGCGAACAGTCGGTCTCAGCGCGCAATGGGCGACCGTTCAACCGCTTCCAATGGGATGCGGAACACCCGATTTCGGGATTTGTCCCGCAGGCGCTGGATGCGTTGCTCGAAGTGGCGAACATCGTGGAGCCGCCGCGCTAACTGCTCATTTCGCTGACGACGCCAACCTGCTCGCCCACGGGGGCGGTGCCAGAAATCGGTTCTGGCAGGGGGGCGTCGCCGTACAGGTGGTCGAACGTCAGCACCAGACCTAGCCCGCCTGCGTATTCGATAAGCCGCCGAGCACGGGGGGTGGGCATCATCTGCCCGTGCTCGTAGTAGCCAATGTTCCCCTGGGTGCAGCCGATGACTTGGCCGAGCGCCTGCTGGGTGAGGCCAAGACGCTTGCGAATGGGCTTGAGGTTCTTCATGCCCAACATCATAAGTCGGACTGCTAACTAATTCAACAGTCCGACTGTTTTGAATTCATGAGCCCCACTAATACCCTCAGTGAATGCCCGCTTTGCCCCTGACCCTCGAACAAAAAGAAGACGCCGCTCGCCTGAAGAAACTCTTTCTCTCATGGAAGACGGGGCGCAAAGCACGGGGCGAGCCCGCATCTCAGGATGCGTTCAGCGACTTGGTGGGCATCACGCAAAGCGCCGTCAGCCAGTACCTGAACGGGGCCATCCCCCTGAACCCAGCCGCCGCCGCGAAGTTCAGCAAGGTGCTCGGCTGCCAGATCAGCGAATTCAGCAGCACTGTGGCCAGCTTGGCCAGCGAAATCGGAGAGGCGGCAATTCCGATGGCGTCGAGTGATTCGCCTCCGCGCATGGACATCACAGAGCTGTCCCGAGCGGAGGCGCAGCTTGTACTGACATTCCGCGAGCTCCCAGAATCAGCCCGGGATCAACTCGCGGCTTTCGCTGGTCAGCTACGGCAGGAATCGGCGACCAGAACACTCCGCGCGCCGCCGGCGCCGAAGCAGGCGCCTGTCAAGCGCTCGCGCAGGGTCGCCGAGCCCGTGGATCACTAAACAACCGCCCGGCCTGGCCCGAGAACCTGCGGGATGTCATCCCAGTGGAGTACGGGAACCAGCTGAGTAGATCGCCGCCTGACCAATGCGCCCAGCGCCACCAGGTCTTCGATCTCCTCCGGCGTCAGCTTTGGGGATAGCTTCGCCACCACCTCCGCATACACGTCGATCACGAAACGGGGCTTGGGGAGCGGCCCGTTGTGCTCCTTGATCATCTCGATCAGCTGCGTTGCATCCATTTGTCCGATCCTCCTTGACCGCCTCTACACCGCGGGCTTGTATCAACTCCCCTATCGCAAGCTGCCGATAGGGCTCACCGAAAAGCAATGTGTGCGCACAGGCACAGCACATCGCCGCCAAACCAGCCAGCTGCTGCGCCGTGGGCGAGCTCTCGCCCCGCTCCCATTTGGAGATGGTCTGGCGCGTAACCTGCAGCGCTTCAGCCAAATCATCCTGTGACAGCGTCACCTTCGTGCGGGCTGCCTTCAGTCGTTGGCCGAACAGCTTCTTTGAATCGTGGTTCATAAGAATACCTGTTGTTTTATACAGTGTTGCACAGACCCCGAGCCGGTGCAACAGCAATTTGCCCGCAACGGCGCGCAACGCAACGCCCCGTTGCGCAACGCACAGTTGCGTTGTCAGAAGCCCAATGCGGATGCCGTAGGCGTGCTATCAAATTAAGTTACATGCAGAAAAATTAGCCTGACTGTTGACTTATTTTATAAGTCCGACTGATAATTCAACCCAGCGCGACACAAACAGGTTGCGCCGGGTGAGGTGATCGGGCCGCGCTCTACCGGATCTCTAACAAGCTGCAGCCGATGTTGCTTGCTCCACCTGCGGAGCATTCGTCCGGCACATGCACCAGCGGGCTCGGGCCGCTGCTCTGCTCTGGCAGTCCCGCCAGGCCACAGTCCGCCAAAGCGCGGTAGACGGGCAAAAAGAGATGAGGCCACCCCTGGCGCCAAGACGAGCAAGACAGGGCAACAAACGTACATGCGGCACGCCGCAAAGGAGAACACATGCGAGATTGATAGGCCGGCAGACCCGGCCACTACCTGGCCGCGCAGTCTCGCGGAATGTTGCCGACAGGCGAGTTACCAGGGCAAAGAAAGCGCCGCGAGCGCACTGGGTACTTGGGAGTGGCGACCCCTCAACGCAATCAGTGAAGCCATTGAACATACGTCCGCAGTCGCGGCGCCGCCCCGAGCGTCATCGGGGCAAACCAAGGTGTTCAGCGCCAGCAGAGCCCCTCGGTTTGAAGTCGCGTGCACCCCCTGGCGGGGTCGGATCTGCGAAAGGTTTGGTGCACACCAGCGACTCTTTTCACCCACGGCGAAACCTGAGCCGCCAGAACGCTCAGGGATCACCCATGGAGGCTGCCATGTAACCGCACCTGCACCACAAAGCTAAGAGTTGATTTTGGACTGTCCGCCCTGGCGACATGAAAGGCCAGGACCATCACGCAGGGGGATTGGACACGGTTCGACTCCGTGAACTACTCCGATGCGCCTCCGCGCGCTAGGCCTAGGTGGCCCAGTCCCCCGCCGTGATGGCGAATCGTGACAGGTACTTGCCCACCTGCAAACAGTGAAAGTCTGACGCTTACACGCAGAGGGAAAGCCGGGGCGAACACGGCAGCCATCAACCAACACACCCCGAAGGGGGCTAACCGTGATTTCAAGCACGGGATGAAGTCATGGAGCCGGTCAGCTGTGCAAGGCGACCCGGCCGAGGCGATATGTCGCTCCCGCTTGCACCATCGCCCCCGCTTTTTTCAGCCGGGCCAGGGCCTTCACCACCACGCCATCTCTCCCTGGCAAGCCGCCGCGCGCGGCTCCGGTCCTTTCCACTACCTATGACACCACTTGGAGCAGCCATGAACCTGACCCAGCAGCAGTTTGAAAAAGACGTGGCGGGCCACGTCATGCAAGTGCTTCGCGACGATGGCCTGTACCGCCATATTCGATTCCGAGCACCCGGCTCGATGTGCATGCACTTCGACCTGATCACTTGGCCCGGCACCCTTTGCTACACAGGAGACATGGGGACTTTTGTGTTCTCTCGCCTGGAGGATATGTTCGAGTTTTTCCGCACTGACCGCCGAAACGGAGATGACTCCAAGCTGTACATCAACCTGGGCTACTGGTCGGAAAAATTGCAGGCCGTCGATGGGAACCGTCGCCAAGCCACGGTGATGGAGTTCAGCGAGCAACGATACGAGCGAGTCCTCAAAGAGAAACTGGTTTGTTGGTGGCGCAACGACTGCTCCAACGCTACAGAGCGCCGCGAGCTTCGCGAGGCCCTGGAGGAGTCGCTTCTGGACAAGGGCTTCTTCGCAGAGAGGCCCGAAACAGTGGCAGACGCGATCCGAATGGCCAGCGAGTTCGAAGCTGAAGTCGGCGGCCGCAAGTTCAGATTCGAGGACTTCTGGGAAAACCGCCTGGACGACTACACCCACAGCTTTATCTGGTGCTGTTACGCCTTGGCCTGGGGCATCCGCCTGTACGACCGGACTACCGTCGAAAGCCCAACACCAGAAGCCGCCCACTGAGGCGGTTTTTTCATGCCCAGGCCCACGGGCCACATCCCCAGGAGATCCGCATGCTGAGCTACGTGAACATCCACGGGCGGCCCGTGAGCGTCGCCCCCCCCCATCGAAGTCAAGAAGAAAGCCCGCGCCCAGCCCGACGCGTATCACAAGGGCTGGAGGGTCATGGGCATCCCGCCTGGCAGCCTGGAAAAGGCCCAGCAGGAGCACATCAAGAAGGCGCGCGACGCGGAAAAGCGCGGCAAACCGATTGCGGACTTCGACCAGGGCGCCTGGCTCGCAAAGGCGAAGAAAAAGCCGGTGCGCTCCAAGCCCTACGAGGTTATGACCGCTGCAATGCAGTGCAAGGACTTGGCCGCCCGCTCGGGCTGGCTGGCCCTGGAGCTGGCCGAGGTCACGAAAGGAGCTGTCGATGATTCGCGTTACTCCTTCTGAACCCTTCTGCGATGACCCGGATGCGCGCTACCTGCGCGAATGCCCGGGGCCGCTTGCTGAGCAGGAGCGCGTCCCTGGCCGCTGGCTCGCCGCTGTGCTTCTGGCCTTGGTTGTCCTGTCGTGCAGCGCCTGCAGTGCCGCAGACGCGGCCCAGGAGCCCAGCGCCAGCGCGGCGGACCTTAAGCGCGCAGCGGCCTCGGCCTGGGCGTGTCCCGGGATGCACGCGCAATGGGAAGGCCCTGTGGTCACCTGTCTTCGGGAGCGGCCGTGATGCGCGCGCTGCTCCATGTCTTCATCTCGTCCGCCGTCTGCGCAGGCGCCATCGCTGCGGCTACGGCTGCAAACAACCTCTACCCCATCTGACCATGTTCAACAACCTCACCATCTATCGCATTGCCTCCTCCTGGGTGCCCGACTTCCAGGCCATCGGAGCAGCGCTGGCAAAGTCCCCGTTCGCCGAGTGCGGACCGACACAGGAGCGTTCGGCCGGCTGGGTGCCGCCGCGCGGCGAAGAGCACGGTGCCCTCGCGGAAAACATTGGCGGGCAATGGATCTGCCGCTTCATGACCGAGGCCAAGATGCTGCCGGCCAGCGTGCTCAACCGCCGCGTCAACGAAAAGGCTGCCCACATCGAGGCCACCGAAGGCCGCAAGCCGGGCAAGAAGGAAAAGAAGGAACTCAAGGACGAGGCCAAGCTGGACCTGCTGCCCATGGCCTTCACCAAGCAGGGCTCCATGTGGGTCTGGCTGGACCCGCAGGCCCGCACCCTGGTGCTGGACACGGGCAGCCAGGCGCGCGCCGACGAGGTGATCAGCTCGCTGGTCGAGGGACTGCCGGGATTCGCGCTCGCGCTCCTGGACACCCAGACAAGCCCTCAGGCTGCCATGGCGCACTGGCTGAACTCGCAGGAGGCGCCGGCTGGCTTCAGTGTGGATCGCGAATGCGAGCTGAAGTCCTGCGACGAGTCCAAATCGGTTGTCCGGTACGGCCGGCACCCGCTGGATATCGAGGAAGTCAAGCAGCACATCCAGCACGGCAAGCTCCCAACCCGCGTGGCCATGACTTGGGACGACCGGGTGAGCTTCGTGCTGACCGAAGGCCTGCAGCTGCGCAAGGTAGCCATGCTCGATGCCGTGATGGAAGGCCAGTCGCAGGACGACGGCGGCTTCGATGCCGATGTGGCGATTGCCACGGGCGAGCTGTCCAAACTCATCCCCGATCTGATCGAGGCGCTGGGTGGGGAAGGGCGCACGGGCCTGGGACAGGATCTGCCGGCTTCGTTGCAGGCGGGCACCGATGAGTTCGCGGCGGCAGTCGGAGATGCACTCCGCAAGCGCGGCAAGGTGGTCATCAACCTGGGCGTGCTGGCTGGTCGCGGACCCATCGTCGTCACTGGGCCGAAAGCCGCGCCAGCAGATGACGACTCCGAAACGATCCCGTTCTGAGGCTCACCATGAAGGCCACCGACACCCCTCCCCTGCTGTCCCTGCGCGTCACCGAGATCGCAGACATCGGAGACATCTACCTGGTCGTTGAGCCCGGCACTTCCCGCGTGGGCGGCGCGCCCATGCTCATCGTGCACTCGGCTTCACGGACCTGGTCCACCTCACTGCCCGAAGTAGACCCCCTCGGCGCCCTGGCCCGTATCGGACCGGCAAAGCTGGCCGAGGCTCTCGGCTTCAGCGCGCCGTACAGCAGCAGCCGCGATGCAGCTCGCACACGCGACCTGCTCAGCGACATCGCCGCAGTAATCCCGCTGGCTGTCCAGCAACACCTCTACATCAACAAATCATGACCAACTCCATCCGCAAGATGCGCGAGACTGGTGAAGTCAAACGCGCCGACGGCGTGCAGGTCCGCTATGAAAGCCTGCACGTCGAGCCAGGCTTCAATCTGCGCCAGCAAGACGACGAGCTCGAAGCGAGTATCGAGGCCCTGACCCTTCACATCATTGATGCCGGGAAGTATCCGCCCCTGGAAGTCCGGCCGCGCGATGAGGGCGGCATGTGGATCGTGGACGGCCATCGCCGGCATGCGGCCATCGGCCGCGCCCTAGAACGTGGCGCCCCGCTGCGCAGTCAAAAGGATGGCGAGGCCTGGATCCATGTCGTGCTCTTCGAGGGCAACGAAGAGGACCGTATCGCCCGCATCATCACCAGCGCTTCCAACAAGCCACTGACTGCTGTCGAGATAGCCGAGGGCTACAAGCGCCTTCGCGCCTTCGGCTGGACGCCCGCGCAGATCGGCAAGAAGGTCGGCAAGACCGCTGAGCATGTGCTGCAGCTGCTGGCCCTTGGCGATGCGGGCAGCGATGTGCGGCAGATGGTCAGCGCTGGCGAGGTCTCCGCGACCTTGGCAGCCAAGGCCGCGCGCAAGCACGGAGAAAAGGCTGGCGAGGTGCTGGGCGAGCAGTTGCAGACGGCTAAGGCCCAGGGCAAAGCGCGCGTCACTCCGTCCACATCAGTCAAGACCAGCGCCAGCGAACTCCAGCAGGAGCGGACCCGCTTGGACTGGGTGATTGCACAGCAGGCCATCGTCCTCAAGGACATCGAGCAAGGCGATTTCTACGTTTCGCTCCCTGGCCGCAGCGATCACCAAATATCTCGCGGCCAATCGACGCGAACTGCCATCGACAACGCCATTGCCGCAGTCAAGCAGCAGATCACCACATGACAAGCAAGACACACGACATTGCCGCGCATCGCGCAGAACGCGACCTGCCAGCGGCCATCAGCGCCAGCAAGAAGGCTCGCGACATCTGGTGGGAGCAGCAGGACCCGGAGCGCTGCGCCAGCTGCGGCGCTCCCGTCGAATCCCCGCCAAAGCCAGGCGAAGGCCTGCCTTGCGGGCACTGACTCACCTGCTGATAGACCATTCCGTCGCTTCGTCACTTTTTTGAGTGACGCTCTTCCACCTCTGTAAGCAGCGCGGGCAGTTCCAGAACCGAATATGGGTGCTGATCATGTTCCGGTCTGTTCCCGCTTCTTGCTCCAAGTGGTGAGACCAGTCTTTGGCAGGAGCCAGTTGAACTGCTTCACAGAGATCGCAATCGTTTACAGCCATAGCAACTCCCTTCATTTGCGAAAGAGGGGCTGCGATTCATGCCCCTGCCGTAGCCATTGTCCACTGGTGAATACGGCGCCCTTCCCGAAGCCCTCCCGGTATGCCGCGAGGGCTTTTTTTTGGCCCAAATCAGCCATGCCCGCCTACTACAACGAGATCGACCCGTATGCGGCCCAGTGGCTGCGCAACCTCATCGCTGCCGGGCACATCGCACCTGGGGTGGTGGACGAAAGGAGCATTGAAGATGTTCACCCCTCCGACCTGCGCGGATTCGAGCAGTGCCATTTTTTCGCCGGAATCGGGGTCTGGAGCCTGGCCCTGCGCCGCGCCGGCTGGCCCGATGACCGACCTGTTTGGACTGGTTCCTGCCCGTGCCAACCTTTCTCCGCGGCAGGCGCGGGAGCTGGGTTTGATGACGAGCGGCACCTTTGGCCGCACTTCCACTGGCTCATCCAAGAGTGCCGACCTCCAACGGTCCTTGGAGAGCAGGTTGCGAGCCGCGACGCAGACCCTTGGATCGACCTTGTACAAGATGACCTGGAAGGCTTGGAATACGGGGTCGCAGCGGTCCCGTTCCCGTCTTCGGGCGTCGGTGCTCCGCACATCCGGGACAGGCTCTACTGGGTGGCCCACGCCCACGGCAGCACTGGCCGAAAAGGGCGTGCGCACCTTCGAGGGCGGACTGATGGAGGCGATGCGCAGCCATGGACCGGATCTGGCTGCTGCAGCGTGCTTGACGGGCTGGCCAACTCCTCAGGCGAGGGACTGGAAGGGTGCGAACGCAGCCGGAAACGACCTGACCCACAACGCGCGACCGCTGAACGAGGTGGCTCGGCTCGCAGGATGGCCGACGCCAACCAGCACGGACGCACTGCGCTGCCCCTCGATCGACGCCACCACGCCCAACATCACGCTGAACCATGCGGCGAACCTGGCCGGCTGGAACACCCCGGACAGCACGATGACACAGGCCAAGGCCCGGCCGCCAGTGCTGGGCAATCGAAAGCCGACAGACCCGCAGATCAGCCTGGCCGACCAGGCATTCCACCTGGCGCCGGGCCCGGCCCGACTAACGGCCGATGGGCGACTGCTGACTGGCTCCTGTGCAGGGATGGCAAGTGGCGGCCAGTTGAACCCGGCTCTCAGCCGCTGGTTGATGGGGCTCCCTCCCGAGTGGGACGCCTGCGCGCCTACGGCAACGCGATCAACGCGGTCCAAGCGGAAACCTTCATCCGCTGCGTGATGCCCGACCGCTGACCCGCCCGCTTCGGCGGGTTTGCTTTTTCCGCACCCCATGACCCCGACCCCACCCCAGGCCGCGTGCCAGCAGCTGCTGCAGCGCGCAGGCCACGTCATCCAAACCACTGCCGCGCATTGTCGGCTGCTCAACAAGGAAGCCTCATGACAGCAATCCAACGCTTTGCCATCCACGGCACCATCATGAATCCCCACTCCAGCGGCCCGTATGTGCGCCATGAGGACCACCTGGCCGCGATGCAGGGTCGGTGCCTGGCCCAGATCGAGGAGCCGGCCCAGCCCGTTGCCGAGATCTGCTCAGCAAGCCACGACGACGCTCAGTTCGGCGAGCGCGCGATCAAGCCTCTGCGCGACATCAGCGGATTCGAGTACGGCACGCCGCTCTACGCCGGGGCAGCTCCTGCCGCTGTTGCAGGGCCGGTCCTGAACGTGCGCGCCATCGCGGCGGCAGTGTGCCAGCGCGTGGCTGAGCTGCCCGACCGCAACAGCCCCGAGGACTGGCCCGAGGCCATGCTCGTGACGGGCCAGGAACTGATTGATGTCGTGACCTGCGAACTTGAGCAGGCCCAGGCAGCAGCCAAGGGGGAGCACGGCCATGGCTGACGCGATCCCCACCCACCCCATGGCCCTGCGCCGCGAGTACCTGTCCACCGCCCAGGAAATCGTGCGCCGGCCCACCGAGCAGGCCCTGCCCCGCCTCGTCCTACTGACCGAAGCCCTGCTGCGCGACCTGACGGACGAACCTGGCCTCACCGTCAGCGTGCACATGCCACCGCGCAAGGAGAACTGACATGCAAGCAACACCCCAGCAGGTCCGCCTGCTGCAGCACACGCTGGGCCTCAGCGAGCACCAGCGCCGGTCCTACCGCAATCACTTCGTCGCCGGGCGTGGCCACCACGACATGCCCGACCTCGAAGAGCTGGAGCGCCAGGGCCTCATGGCACGCGTGCGCACGCCGGCATTCTGCGAAGCGCGCGACATCGTGTTCGTGACCACCACGGCCGGCGCCGCCCTGGCGCTGGAGCGGTTGCCCGAGCCACCGCCACCCCAGAAGCAGACGCAGTACCGCCAGTGGCTGGATGCGGATACCGGCTGCACATTCCGCGAGTGGTTGTGCGGAAGCCGGCTGCCGAAGTTCGAGAAACGCGGCTACGTCATCGACGGAACCCTGGAATACCGCATGTACCGCACGGTCTGGGACGGCGACTGGGACAGCTACCGCGACGTGCAGGGCCAGTGGGCCAGCACAAAGAAAGAGGCCAAGGCCAGCTACAAGGCCGCGCTCAAGGCCCGCCAGCAAGCACAGCGCGCCCAGGCACCCAACTGCACACGCTGCAGCGGCTCCGGCGAAGACCCCGAGGGCTATCTGACGCATGGCACAGGGGCAGCGCCCCAGGCACCTGCTGCGCCCGCAGTGGATGCCGAAACGATCCATCTGCAGGATTTGAAAAACGCACTGGCCGAGTGCCAGGAGTTGCGCCAGCAGCTCACGCTGATGGACGAGCAGCAGGCCGGCAGCATTTGGCGCTGGCAGGCCGTGCGGCTCAAGAACGGCGACATCACCAGCGGCGTGGTGCTCGCCGGCTACAACGGTTGGCGCGACGGCAACTACGAGCCGATCAATGTGGAGCAGTGGCTGAAGCCAGAACGCTGGTTCGCCTCACCGGACGACGCGGAAGGCAAGACTGCCGAGTACGCAGCCTATCGCCATGCCGTGCTCTACGAGCGCAAATCGCCGTTGCGCGCCCAGGCGCAGCAGAAAGGACCTGCATCGTGAAAAGCCTCATCGCGCGACTCAAGGCCTGGCGCCAGCGCAGGTACTGGAAGAAACGGCATCTGGAGTTCATCCGCACGATGGTCTTGCAGGACTGGCGATGGCTGTCGGTCGATCCTGTCGGCAAGGAGATCACGGACCGCTACGAGAAGATCACAGCGTCCGATTGGCACAAGCTGTACCACGAGCCCATTGAGCAATTCCGCAAGCGCATCGGCATGTGCCCGCACGAGAAAGGACAGACCCCGTGACCACAGCACAAACACCCTCCGACGTGGAGCGCCTGGCCCGAGGCCTTGAGGAAGGCTTCTGCGGCCACGCGGCATGGCTTCAGCCCGCTGCGGCCGAGCTGCGCCGCCTGCAGGCCGAGAACGAGCGCCTGCGCGGGGACTACGCGCTCCGTGGCGCACAGATCCAGCGGATGGCCGACCTCATCGATGAGCTGGAGGCGCGCAAGCCGCTGCCGCTGAGCGATTGGATAAATGCAGATGAGCGCCGACCCGAGGCATCTCTGGATGTGCTCGTCGTCATTGATGGCAAGTGGGTCACAACTGGCGAATGGCTGCACGCGCAGAAAACATGGTGCTGGGAGCAAACAGGCGATGAGCCTGATGAATCCCGCGTCACACACTGGATGCACATGCCATCGCCTCCAGCGCACGGCATCACCGGAGGATCGTGATGAGCAAGAAAGACGTACGCCAAGCGCGCAAATTGCGAGACGAAGAGAAGCACTACAGGGAACCCGCCGAGAGCGGGATTTTTTATGCCTGAGCCGCCCAGCGCCAGCGCCTGGGAAGCCGCCGACCGCGCGTATCAGGCCCACCACTTCGCGTGCCCGCAGTGCATCGCGGCTGGCGTCACGCGGTCTCAGCCGCGTTGCGCCGATGGCCTGGCGCTGTGGGGCGCATATCAGCATGAGCGCGACCCGCGCGTGCAGCAGCAGAAAAAATTAGGAGTGAAACAACATGAGCCTCACTCTCACGCGAGAAGAAATTGAGGAGTTGACTGGCTACCAGTGGCCGTCTAAGCAGCTTGCCATCCTGCGCCAGCAGGGATTTTTCAGGGCGCGCATTGGCCGTGCTGGCAATGTGCTGCTGGAGCGCACCCATTACACCGCCGTGTGCGCAGGCAGCGCCATCAAGACAGACAGGCCTCAGGTCCGCATTCCCAAGCTCCGACAAGTCGCATGAAGAAGAAAAGCCACCTTCCGAAGGGCGTGCATGCCAAGCATGGCGCCTACTACCTGGTGCGCCAGGTCAATAAGCAGCGGTCCTGGATAAGGCTGTCGGCAATAGCCGATGGCCTGCCCTCCCTGTATCGCGCTCTGGCAGATGCTGAGATGCGCGGCGCAGTGGATGACCGCATGCAGGCGATCTGCAGCCAGTGGCTTCAGGAGGTCAGCACGAAGCATGCGAAGAAGACCCAGGCGAATGACATCTACCAGGTGCGGACGATTTCCCAGGCCTTCGCCGAATTCCGGGCTGAGGATGTGCGAACGCCGGATGCGGTTGAGTTCCTGAAGGCGTTCGCGAAGATGCCAAGGACATATAACGCATATCGTTCAATGCTGCGCGAGCTTATGCGTTTTTCAGAGGAAAAGGGGTATAGAGAGTCTGGCGCGAATCCGGTGGACGCGATCCGGACTGCGAGCGTGAAGGCGCGCAATCGCTACATCACTGATAGCGAGCTGCGGCGAGTGAAGGTGGCGGCGCTGCGCAGTGGCGGCCAGCGCGCGAAACAGACCAACCCGGCAGGGCGGATGATCTGCGCCATCCTGGATATGGCCTACCTGACTGGCCAACGCATCGGGGACGTACTGGCCTTGCCATGGGCCAATGTCGGGCGAGATGGTGTGCTGTTCAGGCCGTCCAAGGTCGAGGACAGCACGGGCGCCCAGGTGCTGATCGAGTGGACTCCCAGGCTGCGCGAGCTGGTTGCGCGGATCAGGGCAGAAAAGAATGTGGGCCTGAACTATGTGTTCACCGGGCCTGACGGCGGTGCATACAGCTACGAGGCACTCAAGTCTGCGTGGCGCCGCGCGCTGACCCGGGCCGGCGTGAAGGATGCTCACATTCACGACTTGCGGGCCAAGGCGCTGACGGACGTGGATCGGCTTCACGGCGTGACTGCGGCTCAGCGAATGGGCGCTCACTCCACACAGTCCCAGACGGCGGACTATGTGCGCCACAAGCAGGCGATTCGCTCAAAAGCAACCCGCTGAACGCACCCAAAAAACCGTCTACAGCGCTTCTGTAAGTCGTTGATCTATTTCAGCGCATAGAACGGCCAAGTGTAGACAAAATCCACGTAAGTGTTTGATTTAATTGACTTCTATCGCTGCTTTGGGAGCAGAGGGTCGCGAGTTCGAATCCCGCCGCTCCGACCAATGAATCAAGGGGTTAGCTCGAAAGGGCTAACCCCTTTCTTCTAACCAAATCCAGCGGTTTCTAACCAGAACCCGCAAAAAGACAAAGCCCCCTCGGCGCCGTGATGGCAGCCGAGGGGGCTTTTTTGCGTTTTGAGGCGCCTACATCCGTCCCGGGAAAAATCAACATCGCCAAGTGTGGGCAGGCGCTCTACCCTTCGGCTTTCAGTTCCGCCAGCTGCGCGGCTGGTAGCAGCGCCTCCTCCTCTGGTTTCTCAGCTCCGCTCCTCAGCACGCCTAGCGGCGGCAGCTTGATCAGTGCGTCGGCCTGATCCGGCGTGCCATGCAGCCATGCATCCCAGTCGCATGGCTCCAGCATCACGACCCCGCGCTTTTCTTTTCCCGGCCGGTGCATCAGCGAGAGCACTGGGTGCCCGTCAGCAGGCTGCGTGATCATCGTGTAGTTCGGCACCAGCTCGCCCGTCTCCGGGTCCGTCCATTCGCTGTACAGGCCGGCCAGAGCCGCTGGTTGCCCGTCCGCGCGCCGGAACGACCACCACACATTGCGCGATCCTAGGCCCCAATACGGCTCCACCCACGACGTCACGGGGATGAGGCACCGCTGACCGGCGCGCCATGCCGGCGCAAACGTCCAGGACTTGGCCAACGTCTCGCGCCGCGCGTTGTTCGTGCTCATGGGCGTCCCGTCGCGGGTAGTCGGCCTGCGCGTGGGAGAGCTGCGCGGGATCATGCCCCACTGCCCTACCTCAATCTCGCCAGCGGGCTTGAAGTACGGCCCCAGGGCCAGTGGTGTGACGTGCGGCTTCCACCATGGCAGTGGCGCCTGCCGGCCGACCCGCCACATGCGCTCAACTTCGATCTCACGCGGGGTGTTATATCGATTGCACATAAGTGGATGCTAACTTTTCCGAAGGCTTTGGTATAACTGTATATTTATACAGTCATGAAAGTCAAAGTCACCATCCTTAGGGAAGCCGGCGCGCGCAGCTATCACCGCGGACCACAGCAAGAGGTCAGGGGCGAGCTGGACCTGCTGCACGCACCCGTGCCTGGCGAGAAGCGGACCGTCCCCGTCCTTCGCATCCTCGGAGACGACCGCAAGAACCAGCTCTTCGAGCCCCGACTGATATACGCGTGCGCGGGCAAGATGAAATTCAGCGGGTTGGAGCACCGCGACCACGCATGGCATGCGCAGGAATGGTCCTGCGAGTTCGACTACTGATGGAGTTCGTCATGCTCAAGTACGAAGAATTTCCGACGCTGCTCACCTACCCGAAATGGCTGGACTGGCCAACACAGCAGGTTCTGCCAGGGCTGCCTGAGGACTATCGCATCGAGCAGATCCACAGTGATTGGTTTGTCGTCTGGGGTCCCGGTGACGATCGCGTGTACAGCGGCTGCGGCCCTGTCTCTGTGGACCGCTCACCCGCCCCGTTCTGAGAGCACACTATTCAAAACCCGATTGATCACGGCGTAATCACTAAGGTGCGCGGCGAAGAGATGCCTGTAACTCAGCGCCTACTGCCTGCGCCAGGGCGGGGACACCCGCAATACATCACCAGCGAGATTGACGCCCTGCTTGCAGGTCGAGTTCGCATCACGTTTGAGCTGCAGAACTATTCGCACAGGCGCAACACCTTTTGGCATTGGTGCGGCCGAGATGCAGTGCAGCTGGATCAGCCTGCTGGCTGAGCGCCATGGCTGATGGCATGACCTGGGGCGAGGCGCTGGACCAGCGCACTGTAGGATGACGAGCGCAGCATCAAGGCCTTCGACGGCCCGCACGACAGGCAATGGACTGAGGCCACAGAAAGATGCATTCGAGGACTGACCACCGAATGCAAGGGACGTAGTCAACCTTTTGTGTACCATACATGATTGCGATCTGATCCAACTTCGAAACTCCCAAAATCTACTCTCATATTACGATCAGGCTCGCACAGAAAAAATTGTATGAGATAGATCAAATTATCCACACCATGCCAGAAAATAATACATTCATTGAAGAGATCATGGTAGAAAGCATCTCAGAATTTTTAGATGCCGTTGTTAAGATAAATAGCAAAACCAACTCATTTTCAGGAGCAATTTACAGAGGTCAGTCAAACGATAAGTGGTTGATTTCCTCTGGACTAAGCAGGCAATGCAAATTGAAACATGATCCAGATAAACTTACAACAGCCATGAGGGCATTTCAAATATTCGATACAGAAAGACACGGATATTATGATTTCAAAGATAACACACCCTGGGAAGTTCTTACATTAGCTCAGCATTTCGGTTTACCAACTCGATTATTAGACTGGACACTTTCTCCGACAGTAGCGTTATATTTTGCACTCGATGGAGTTAGATTTCATAGAAAATTACGCAAAGAACTATCAAAATCCGAACTACTGGATCTAAGAAAACCACAACCTATAGATAGCGATTACATTGGAATAGCAGAGAACCATGCCGCCGTCTACATGATACCCAATTCGTCACCGGATAGTGATGTGCCTTGGGTTCGTGGCTCGCAACTTGCTGAAATCGATGTATTCTCCAAGGTTCCTGATGCAGAAAAGCACGGATTCTGCGTATTTACTCCAAATCTTACAAACAATAGGATCAAGTGCCAAAGTGGAGTTTTTACCATAGGCATTAATCCTGCAGATACTTTCCCTAGCAATAAGTGCTACAAAATAACTCTCCATAAAAAAGCAATTGCAGAAATGCGCGCCGGTTTAGTAACTTTAAATATTGGAGCCAAGTCAGTTTACGGCGACCTTGAAGGCCTATGTCGTGACTTGGCATTTACGCACCATGGCGGATTTTCGAATAGATTCGTTTGAAACGAATGGGATTATGTAGGATATTATTCTATACCCACCCTTCAATCTGCGGCGATCCGATCGCTGTCGGCGGGCGGCGGTTTCTATCACGCCCGCCGACCCGAGACCAATAATTGACCAAAGGCCGATTACACGCGATCAGCGCTGCCAGCATCCGCGCATCGTAACCCTTGACCCCTACTCTACTGCCTGCATCATGGCTTGACCGATAGCATAGGCCCACTCGCATGCGCTTCGCCGGTGGCAGGATTCTCCTGCAATACGCGCCAATTCCATCACTTGATGAGTGATTGAAACCAGTAATGAGCTTCATTGTCACCCTCAAAAGTGGTACGGCGGCGAGAATGCCTCTTGGAAACGATATGAATTCGGTAGTCTCAGGGCAATCGCTTTATGCTTATACCTATCGGTTTGCAACATGGAGAATTTAATGACTAGATCTATTGATGCCCTTCTAAACAGTTTCGCCATTCGATCCTTCCGTGAAACCGCAGATAAGGACTATATCACAGCGCGCATGGCATATAAAGCAAGATTAATACAGCCGTATTTATGGTCTGCTCTACATTGTCTAGAAAAATATGTAAAAGGCATTTGTCTACTTAACCGTGTAAAGGCACAAAAGGGGCACTCAGTACTTAAGGGAATAAAAATAATGGAGGAAGCTGCAAAATTCCCAATTCAATTAAGCGAACACACCAGATCTTTCATAGAACGCCTAGAAGACAATGGGGCAGAGTTTCGCTACTATGAAACTTCGTATCAGACTCATGCATTTGACATCTTACGTCTAGATTGTGCAGTATGGGAAATTAGACGCTATTGCCAACCTATTGATTACGAAATTACCCTACAAGACGGCTCGAAGAAAAACATGCTCGAAACTAAACTCTCCCAGATAAAAAACGCGCTTAAAGATAAAGATAAAGGCACATGCATTTCCAATGGAACATTAGAGGAAATCATTTCCAATAAAAACCATCCTGCTAGAAGTCATTTAATATGGCAAAATCTATATTTCGGGCCATCAAGTCGAAAAAGTGTAAAAATACGTCGATACACAGAATCAGGAAATACACCATTTTTTCTAAATCCCGAAATAATTGATGAGCTTGAGAAATATGTTTTTATCCCGAAACATATTGCAGAAGGCGTGCGTCAATATGCATTGAAAAAATCCATTAAAACAGACTAGTCTCGCAAAGATCCGAAAACAATCAGAATAGAAGAATGGACTCGCTACAGGCCACGTATCCCACATTAGCGCGGTGCGTGCAGCGTGACCGACACCTAATTGAGCCCTACTGTGCCCCTTGGATCATCACTCTGCCGGCGTCGTAGGCGCGCTCGCAGGCGCTGCCTCGGTGGCGGGCGTCGTCAGCAATGCGCGCCAGCACTCCCGCTCGCTCGTCAGCGCGGCGCTGCAGCTCGGAGAGCAGATCGAGGGCTGCGGTGTCTGGCGCGCACTGTCCGGCAGCGGCGCGAGCCTGGGCGGCGGCACGGTGGGCGGTGATGTAGCTGGCGAGGTCGCCGCGCAGCCGGCCAGCAGCAGCGCGGGCAGCATCAGCGTCAGCGGCAGAGCGCTCCAAGTCTTGCCGGGCCTGGGTGTCGATGGTGCGTAGGTCGTCACGGTGCTTGTCCTCCAGATTTCGATATCGCTCAGATGCCTGGCGCGCGGCCGTAGCCGACGCCTCGCGCTCTCCGGCCAGTTGGGCGCGGGCCTGAGCCGCATCGCGCTCAGCGCCCAGCTTGGCCAGGGCCTGCCATGCCAGCAGAGCCGCCAGAAACAGGGCCAGCGCCTGCCACGCATAGGCCTTGACACCGGCGATCATGGCGCCGCCTTTGCCGCGACCAGGGCTGCGCTGAAATGCCCGTCCCTGCCCCACTGCGCGCACAGCTCGCGGGTCGCATCACGGCGATCAACAAGCCCGGGCAGCCGCGTGGGCACACCGTTCACGGTGCCGTAGACCCATCGAGGCATCTGCAGGCATGCAGCATCGAGTTGCCCGGCGTTCGCCAGCCGCATAACCGTTGTGTCAGGTGCGAGCGCCGAGGGCACGTTGTAGGCCATGTCTATAAAGCTGGCCTGCACCCAGAGGTTGTAGCTGTCCCAGTGCCGCAGCGCCCGACGCGCCAAGCGCTCGGCCTCGCGGTATTTGGGTCGCTCCAGGCGCTCGCAGTCCTCGGGACTGTAGTAGCGCCCCGCCACAACTTCGGGGCCTGTGACGCCCGCGCAGACGGTCAGCGGCTGCCCCTTGCCCAGGCGGTCGATGTAGGGCGTGCCAATGTGCCGGCCGCTACTTTCGTAGTGCAGCCCGATCTCACGGGCCAGCGTCACAGCGGGGCTAGGCCCGAGCTCCTGCGTGGCGACATAGCCGCCGGCAGCGGTGGCCGCCAAGCCCGCTGCCGTGGCCAGGAGCCGATTGCGAAGTGCCTCGTTCATCGACCACCTCCGCCCACCATCAAAGCCTTCCAGAACGCGATGCCGGCCGTGCCCAGCATCACGATGTAGGTGATGGGTTTTGCCGCCTTGCCGATCCAGTTGAGCACCTTGAAGGCGCCCTGTGCAGCCGCGAAAAATTCCACCATTTCAGCCGTGTTCGCACGCACTGTTTCGGTGACCTCGGTGTTCGCGCGCAGATCCGCTTCGATGCGCGTCATGCGAGCGTCGCCCTCATCAAGACGCGCATTGATGGTGCGAGCTGTGTTGACGCTGATAGCGTTGCCGTAGTCGTCTTGCATAGGCACCTCACGGCAGTTCATGCGGCTGAATCGAAGCATCAAGGATCGCCGTCGGATCGATGGCGTGCCCAGCTGCCTGCAAGATTGCAAGTCCTGCAGGCAGGTCTGGGTTGTCGAGGTCGATATATTTGCGCACGCTCGCGTCCATCACCACAGCTCTGCAGTTGTCGTCTGGGTCACGCAGGATCGCCCACTTCATTGGACCAAAGCGATCAAAGAACGCGCCCACGCTGATGTGACGCACAGCCGCAGGCTGCGGCCCGGGATCGGGCGCTGGGGGCGCAGCGAACGCCTGACCGTCCCAGGCCCAGCCGGTTCCGACAGTCTCCGGCGCTGGCTCGATGTGGTCCCACTGCGCGCGGATCGAATCCACGAAATCAGCGTCTGCAACGATGACTTGCTCGACGCGGCCGCTCTTGATGAGTGCAAAGTTATTGCTCATACGTACCACCAAATCAGGACTTCGCCAGCCGCGCCAGCCGATGCATTCGCGTTGTTGTAGCCACCGCCACCACCGCCGCCACCGCTGTTTGCGCGCGCCGCTGTAGCCGCGGTTGCGCCGGTGCCGCCATTGCCGCCACCGCTCACGCCGTTGCCCCCAGGCGATCCAGCGCCAGAGCCACCGCCCGCCCCACCGCCGCCGCCCAGGCCGTAGAGGCCGACAGCTCCATGCGATGAGTCGGTCATTGCCCCAGCCGCCCCGCGCGCACCGGCGCCGCCATAGCTGCCTGCGCCGCCCAGCGAGAAGCTAGACCCCATCACCGTCGCTGCCACCGCAGAGGCTGCTGCGCCGCCTCCGCCGCCACCGTGGTTTGCGCCCGCCCCGCCGCCACCGCTTGCGCCCGGCAGGCCAGGAGTAAAGGCGCCCGATGTGCTGCTTCCAGATCCGCCGCCACCCCCGGGCGCGACGAGAGACCCAACGGATGTCTGGGACCCATTGCCACCCATGCCCCAAGAAGCAGCGGCAGGACCACCCGCACCAATGACGATTGCGATTGCCGCAAGGATCGTGGTCAACTCCACGATCACCGCACCTCCACCGCCGCCACCTCCACAGCCGGACAACTGATTGCCACCACCGCCGCCGCCACCGGCCATACGCACAAAGCATTGGCCGCCATTGCCAACGAGGTCAGACGGCGGCGTCCACGTTGTGCTCGTCGTGTGGCGGACATAGCGCAGCTTGCCGCCGCCACCGCCAAAAAATTCTGAGAACGTGCTCATCCCACCACCTCCATAAATCCATCCGTGGGGTTGACATACATGCACACAGCCGTGTCGTTTTGCGACAGGAGCTGCATCACGCCGGGGCTACGGCCCTTGCATTTGTTGGTTTGCCAGTTGATGTTTGCGTTGCCGATGCCGCGCGACATACCGAAGCCGAAGAGCTGGCCCGCGCTGAAATTCGTGGGCAGCGTGAGCGTGATGCCGGCGACGGCAAAGACGTAAAACACGCCAGGCACAGCATTTGTGTTTGCAGTGATCACCTGAGTCGTCATGGATGCAGGGGCACCTGGCGCGGCCAAACCAATCACCCAGTCCGCCTTTGCCGATGCTCCTGCGAACTTGTCCACTCCAATCACCAGATCGCCGGTGCCGGCGTCGTAGCTTTGCACGTAGCCGCTCATCGATGTGGCGGGGTCACTGGTGGACGTGGCCACAAGGTACATGCCCGCCACGAAAGAGCGAGAAGGCTCTATCGCAAAGCTCTTTGCGCCGGCGCCAGGCGTCACACTCGTGCTGCTGCCGCCTTTGAGCTGGCCGCTTGCAAAGACTTCGGCTTGATCGCGGTAGGCCTTGGAGGCGTCGCGGGCAGCTTCAGATGCGTTCTTCGCAATGACCGAGGCATCGCGCGCCGCCTCTGAGGTACCCCTCGCCGAGACGGAGAGGTCGCGGGCTGCCTCCGATGCGCCTTTTGCCGCTACAGCGAGATCGCGCGCAACTTCAGATGCGTTCTCCGCAATGACGGAGGCATCGCGAGCAGACTCCGATGCACCCTTCGCAATCACGGCGGCATCGCGCGCCGCTTCAGCCTGCTGCCTGGACCCATCACCCAGCACAGCGTAAGCACGCGAAGCCAATGCGCATTCACGCGCAGCCGCAGCAATGGCATTGAGCCCAGACACGACGCCAGGCATCCCCATCCCAACCGCATATGCCATCTGATTGAAATTGGGCGCTCCCAAAGCTGGATACGGCGGAACAACCGGCGCAGCCGGAATATCGGGTATAAAAATTTCAGTCATACATTCCCCTTTATTTGCAAATCAACTTGCGCTTCGTTCCATTCGGTAGAACGAACTGTCCCCGTCACTTTTCCTACGGTCGCAAGATGCCCATACTTTGGCAAATCGTTTACTTCAACAGCAACCGCTTTTCCGAGAATTTGATCCAACAAGGATTTAGCTTCAGGCGCTTGAACAGCATCTATTACGCAAGACAGATTGATGTTTGTTGCCAACCGCCCGGGCACCTCCACATAAGTTCCGTCTTTTTTGTCTTCCACATACGAATAATCCCGAGTGCTCGCCTCCACCCCGTACTGCGCAGCCCCCATCTCGTCTCTTCCAGGGAATAGCAGTCGCTTCCAATTCCCCACACTGATGTAGCCCACAGCCGCCTCTACATCTGGATCATTACGGGATATCGTGATTTCCACTTCAATATCCGGGTGAATAGGCAGATTCTTCAGGGTGTAGTACGTTCCTCGCTGCAACTCACCAAAAAGGTATTCCCACTCTCCGAATGCCTGCTGCCATAAATCAATCTCTATCGGCGGCATTAGATCCACGCCGGCAGCTCGCACTTTCATTAGAAGAGAATCAGCCTCGATTCCATAAATAGCGACGCCGTTGATAAATCCAGGCTTCAGAACGTAAGTAAATGAACCTTTTCGCTTTGCCCGCGTGAATAGATATTTATCGAATGGAGCCATACGGTTACTGGGCGCATTCTCATCCTTCTCCCAGTAGCCTGCCGCCGTGGCACTACTAGGCTCCACTGAATTTATGGGAGAACCTGTGATGGCCTGCACGCATTCATACGTATAGCCCTTCCAGACCCTACGATCCTTCACCACATAATCAGTCCCTGAGATCCACGCAACTTCACCGATAACAGAGTCAACCTCGGGAATCGTCGTCCCAGCACCAAACATGCCAGGCGTGATTGTTTTTGGCAAAAGGATGTTCATGCGCGGGCCCCACCACCAGTACGCATGATCTGACCCCCACCCGTCACGGTATCAAACTGCTGCGCAAGCTCAGGCAATCTGGCAGTGTTGTTAGCCGTCTTCGACATTTGCATTTCAAGTCTCTCCAGCCGCCGCTCCAGCCTGTCAATGGACGCAGCCAATACCCCATAATCTGGGCCACCTGAATTGCCAGCAATTGCCCTTCCAAGCTGCTCCTGATTCCAATATCTTGCCGGCCCAGACGCCTCAATTTCCCAACCACGCTCACCGACCAGGCGCAAGCCTCCGGAATGCAATCCACCGTCGGCGAATCGAGGGATTCCATTTCTATCCAACGCCGCAATCACATCGCTCTCGGAGAATCCATAGAGATATGCAAGGTCGCTTGCCGTACCCCCCGCGTTACGGATTGCGTTAGCAAGACCTACAAAATCACCGGTTCCGTCATATGAGTGAAAGAGACCGGACAAGCCATCCAGCTTTTTCTCTTGCTCGGAATTTGCGTGCTCGTAGATAACCGCGCCACCTGAAAGTATCGCAGTAGGCTTTTTATATTTTGAATCGACGGTCGAAAGCCCGCCTCCACCACTCCCCCAACTAGGACCAGATGCACCACCCTTGCCGCCCCCTGGCTTCGTTGGATCATCAGTTTTAAACAGCTCAGCAATCAGGCGTTCAAAATATGCCTGCACTGTTTCAGTAAGTTCAACCGTGCCGTTCACGAGTTCTTCCGCACGCTTGTTCAGCGTGTCCAATCCCTCAATCTGCGCCTGCAGGGCCTTGAGAGATCGCTCCTCGATGCTCAGCTGTGACTCGCCGAGCGCCCCCAGCTCCGAGAACTTGCCCGCCCATACCAGGGCATCGCGTCGGCGCTCGAAGTCGGTGGCGTAGAGGCCGGATGCGAGACCGGCCCTGGTTGCCTGCACTGCCCCGCCGATGTCGGTGTATTCGGAGAGCTTGCGCCCCGACCTCACGCCATCCAGAGCCTGCTCGATGTAGACCATGCCCCGGGCGGCAGCGAGCTGCGCCGTGGAATCGACGGTGCTGTAAAGCTCCTCAGCAGCGGTCTTGAGCACGCCCACCGAAGAGGCAATGGCATTGATGGTCTCTTGCACCACAGAAACGCGCTGCTGCAGCGTTTCCCGGTCACGGTCCACAGCTCGCCGGAACAGGTCATATGCAGTGGCCTGAGCTGCCTTCTCGTCCTCGATCGCCCAGATGCGCTCCTGCAGGGCGCGATTGCTCGGGTCCAGGGCAGCCAGCTCGCGGCGGCGCAGCTCGGCCGTATTGCCCTGCAACTCCAGCAGCTTGCGCTCCAGGTCCGTGCGCTGGTCAAGGCGGGCGATCTCTTCGCGCAGCGCCTGGTTGTAGTCCCAGGCGGCGCGCTCGGCTTCGCTCATGCCCTCAGTGGCCAGCTTGCGCAGGGCCTCACGGTATTTGTCGGTTTGGCCCGTGGCGCGCAGGTACTCGGCTTCAAGCTGCCGGCGGTCGTTCTTGAGCGTGTCCAGCACCTGGCCAGCAGCATCAGCCACAGCGCCAAATTCCTTGGCCAAGGGAATGAGCTTGGCTAGCAAGTCCACATCGCCGGCCGCCATGGCGTCCTCGATGAGTTTTTTGAATTTGGCTTCGGCGTCCTGGCCCATGCGGGGATCGATGTCGATCTTGAGGTCGGCCAGTGCCTTGTCCACCGCCTTGGCCGCGTTCTCGATGCGCTCCCGCTCGCTGTAGAAGCTGGTGTAGAACGCATCCATGCCGGTGATCAGGTCCTGGATGCCGCCCGCGCTTTTGATGAGCTTGGCGATGGCTTCGTCGCCCAGCTTGCCGAAGTTGGTGATGTTGCGGGTCCAGCCCTCAATGGCCGCGCCCGTCAGTTCCACGGTCTGCAGCGCCGCGTTGAAGCTCTCCAGCGTGATCTCCTCGCCCATGTCATCGAAGACATTGCGCATCCAGCTGGGGATATCAGCCTTTTTCAGCTGCTCGATCAGCGATCCGCCCATGTCGGCAATGAACTGGGCATAGGCCTTGGTGGGGTCCGTACCAAGCGCGCCATCGCGCTTGGTGTAGCTGCTCAGGACCTCGCCGGTCACCTTGTCGATCAGCTTGAAATAGCCGTAGGAATTCTCGTCGCCGTACTTCGGATTGGATGCGAAGCCCGCGACGATATCGATCTGCTTGGCACTGTCACCGGCATAGCGCGCGAGACGCTTATAGACATCGGACAGCGAATCAACGGTGGTGCCCAGTTGCTTCTCAAGATCGGCGTTGTGGCGCTTGGTCAGATCGTCATACCAGTCACCGCCAGCACGATCAAACAGCATCTCGGCTGCCTTGTCATTGCCCGCGCCCGTAGTGCTATAGGCCGCGCCAACGTGGTTGGCACCACGCGAACCAAACAGGCCACCCTTGAGCAGCGAGAAAATGGCGATGGCACCCGCAATCCAGGGCATGGCAGCCCCCAGGCCACTCATCAGCGAACCGAAGCTGCTGCCGACACCGGCCCAGCTGCCATTGCCCGCGATCAGGGCGCCAAGGGCATCGCCACCGGCCAGGCCCACGGCATTGGCACCGGCAAGGCTGGCAGCCGACGCACCAGGCATGAAACCCCACATTGCCTGGGCACCTGCACCCAGCGTGCCGAGGTTGTTGAGCATGCCCATGCCAGCGCCGCCGCTCTGGCCAGCAGCAGCAGGTGCACCAAACAAACCGCCCAGGGCACCGCCAGCGATCTGGACTGTGGCCTGGATCAGCGGCTTGAACACCAGCGTGCGCGCCAGATTCTTGAGGTATTGACCGAACGAGAGACCCCCCTGCATCAGCTGGTCGGCCAGGCTCTGGCCGATCTGGTCCACCCCCTTCTGCCACTCCGAGGTGCTGGCCTTGGCAGCCTCTGCAGAGGCTTCGCGCGAGGCCTTCACCGAGGTCAGGCCCAGGCGCTCGCGCAGCAGCTCGATCTCCTGCTGGAGCAGCGCGTGCTCCATGGTCATGGTGCCGGTGAGCGCAGCGGAGCGTTCCATCTCGGCCAGCTGCTGCTCTTTGCTCAGGATGATGGCCAGTTGCCGCTGCTCGATGACCACGCGCTGCTGCTCGGCGCTCAGGCCAATCAGCTCGATCTCGTCGCGCAGCGCCTGGTTGCTGGCCGTCAGTTCCTCGACCGTCTTGCCCTGGGTGGTCATCCACTCCTGGCGGTACTTGCGTTCCTCCTCGGCCAGCTTCAGCGCCTTCTGCCTGGCCTCGTTTTCCTTTTCCAGCGTCTTGAGGGTCTTGAGCTTGGCTTCGATGTTGGCGCGCTCGCCAGCATTGAGCCCCTTGAGCGAGCCCAGCAGATCCTGCGAATACTTGATGCGCAGCTTGTCGGCTTCGCCCAGCTTTTCCCCGCCGGAGATCTCCAGGCGCTGGGCGGCGATCTTCTCTTCAATGGAATCGATCAGGTTGCCATAGGCCGTATGCAGCTGCTTGGCCGAGCTGGCACGGGCCTTAGCCGACTCATCTTCCTTGTAGTTTTCCTTGGCCAGCTTGCTGACCAGGTCCACATAGGTCGCCTCGGTGATGCGGCCGGCCTGGCGCAGCTCGTTGAGCTTTTGCAGCTGCGGCAGATAGTCTTTGTTGACGCCGTAGAGCTTCTGGCGGATCTCCAGCAGAGCCTGCTCGGCGTCC
>Ga0209370_1000726_pt1 | contig 37107 bp, 29 predicted proteins | sample AgamicAtPrz_FD_187164 | JGI IMG/M metagenome (GOLD analysis project Ga0209370, IMG submission 187164) | Agave microbial communities from Guanajuato, Mexico - At.P.rz (SPAdes) (version 2) | ecosystem: Host-associated > Plants > Phyllosphere > Phylloplane/Leaf | place: Guanajuato, Mexico...
CACGCTCGCGCAGAAGGTCGACGCATTCGCGTCGTATCTGCAAAGCCTCGGCGTGAAGCCCGGCGACCGCGTCGCGATCATGCTGCCGAACACGTTCCAGTATCCGGTCGCGCTGTTCGGCACGCTGAAGGCCGGCGCGATCGTCGTCAACGTGAACCCGCTCTACACCGCGCGCGAACTCGCGCACCAGTTGAAGGACAGCGGCGCGCAGACGATCGTCGTATTCGAGAACTTCGCGCGCACGCTGCAGGACGCACTGCCGGAAACGCAGGTGAAGCACATCGTCGTCACCGCGCTCGGCGACCTGCTCGCCGACGGCTTCAACGCGAAAGGACGCCTGATCAATTTCGTGCTGAAGCACGTGAAGAAGCTCGTGCCGGCCTACCACCTGCCGCAGGCGATCCGGCTGCGCTCCGCGCTCGCGCTCGGCGCGCGCGGCAAGCCGCAACCGGTGCAGACCACGCGCGACGATCTCGCGTTCCTGCAGTACACGGGCGGCACGACCGGCGTCGCGAAAGGCGCGATGCTCACGCACGGCAACCTGATCGCGAACCTGCTGCAGGCGAAGGCCTGGATCGCCGACCAGGTGTCGGGTGACGTCGAAACCGTGCTCACCCCGCTGCCGCTTTATCACATCTATTCGCTGACGGTGAACGCGTTCATTTTCATGGGGCTCGGCGGGCGCAACATCCTGATCGCGAACCCGCGCGACATGACGATGGTGATGAAGATCATCCGCCACGAGACGTTCACGGGGATCACCGGCATCAACACGCTGTACAACGCGTTCCTCGACAACGAGGAATTCCGCAAGCGCGACTTCTCGAAGCTCAAGCTCGCGATGGCGGGCGGGATGGCGATGCAGCGCGCGGTCGCCGAGCGCTTCCAGCAGGTGACGGGCCGGCCGGTGGTCGAAGGCTACGGCCTCACCGAATGCTCGCCGATCGTCACGATGAATCCCGTTGACCTGAACGACATGGCCGCGTTCAGCGGTTCGATCGGGCTGCCCGCGCCGTCGACGCTCGTGCGCTTTCGCCGCGAGGACGGCACCTGGGCCGCGATCGGCGAGCCGGGCGAGCTGTGCGTGCACGGCCCGCAGGTGATGCGCGGCTACTGGCAGCGCCCCGACGAGACGGCCAAGGTGATCGACGCCGACGGCTGGCTCGCCACCGGCGACATCGGCGTAATGGACGAGCGCGGCTTCATCCGCCTGATCGACCGCAAAAAGGACATGATCCTCGTGTCCGGCTTCAACGTGTATCCGAACGAGATCGAGGAAGTGCTCGTGATGCATCCCGGCATCAGCGAAGCCGCGGCGATCGGCATTCCCGACGAGGTACAGGGTGAACGGATCAAGGTGTTCGTCGTGCGCCGCGACCCGTCGCTGACGGCCGAGGACGTGCTCGCGCACTGCCGCAAGAACCTGACCGGCTACAAGATGCCGAAATTCGTCGAGTTCCGCGACGCGCTGCCGCAGACGAACGTCGGCAAGATCCTGCGCCGCGCGCTGCGCGACGAGGAACTCGCCAGGATCAATGCCGCGAAGCAACGCTGAACGATCCATCGCTCCGGGAGACACTGTCGATGAACGAAGGAATGAAGCGCCGCGCGCGGCATGCCGCCGTGGCGGCCGTCGCGTGCGTGCTGTCGCTCGCGCAAGCCGGGCTGCATGCGCAGGAAACGGCCGGCGCCGCGAGCGCGGCCCAGGCGGTCGCGCTGCCGGCCGATCTCGCGAAGGTCACGCGCGAGCCGCTCGCGCAACAGGCGCGCTGGCTGCGCACCGCGGCCCAGCGCGGCACGCTCGCGCAACTCGACGACGCGACGCTCACGGCGCTCTTCAAGGCGCTCGATCCGCTCGCCGTGCCGCTCTATATCCGTAACGGCCCGAATGGCTATCCGTCCTACCAGTTCACGATGGCGCGCCAGGAGCGCATCAGCGGAAAATGGCCCGACACGCCCGACCGCATGCTCGTGAAGACGACCCGCGAGCCGCTGCGCGTGTATGCGAAATGGCTGCCGGGCGGTGCGCACGCCGGACAGGAGACCATCTACGACACGACGCAGCGCAAGGACGAGATGATTGGCCACCTCGGCGGCCTGCTCGGCAAGATTCCGCTGTGGACGGCGATCGATGGCGCGCTGGCGCGCGCCCAGTCGAATCACCAGGTGAAGGATCTCGGCACCGAGTTCATCGCGAACCTGTACCTGACCGAAGGGAAGAAATACCTGGAAGCCGGCGTGCAGCGGCCGACCGACGTCGAAGCCAAAACGATCGACGGCGTGCGCGTCGTCGCGCTCACCTACGAAACGCCGACCGGCCGGCCGCAGTTCTATGCGAAAAAGGAAGTGCTGGGGCTCGACCTGCATGCCCCCTATTTCCGGACCGTCGAGTCCTATGACAACGACGGCAGAATTTTCGAGCGGATCGTCATCGAGAAAATCGCGCCGGCGACCCTCGACGACACCGCATTCGACCCGAAAAACCCCGACTACGCGTTTTGACGCGCGTCGGCGGGGCTCGCCACGGGCTCAATCGTCATCGTCGTCGTGGTGGCGATGCCAGTGCTTGTAATAGTGCTTGCGCCACTTGCGGTAGCGATCATCGTCATCGCCGTAATAGCCATATCCGTAGCCCGGATAGGCGACGACGGCGGGCTGCGGCGCCACATAGACCGGCGCCGGCTCGACATAGACCGGCGCGACCGGTACGCCGATGCCGACCGACAGGTCCACATGCCCCGCCATTGCACTACCGGAAACGAGCAACGCCATGCTCCCGATCACCGCTGCCACTTCCCTCTTGTTCATGCTCCGGATCCCTGATAAGCCGGCCCGCCCGGCTCGCGTGGCCAATGTAAGCGCGGCGTGCGCACCGAGGTGATACGGGGTTGCGAGAGTCGTAACGCGACGTAACGAAACGGCTTCGGCCGTTCGGCTAATCGCGAAAATGCGCCGGACCGTCTATAGTGGGTTACGGTTCGACACAATCACGACTGCGCGCTCCCCTATCGAACAGGGTAGAATTCCGCCAAACGGCTTGTGGACGAACACGCCACACACACGCACAACATATTCTCTGACGCAGGCTCCTGCCGCACCTCAATGGCCAATCCCGCAGAATCCCATCCGCAAAACGACTTCATCAATTCGGCGCGCAAGGAACGTAAGCGTGTTGAAATCTATCTCGTCAACGGCATTCGTCTGACGGGGTGTATCGAGTCGTTCGACCAGTATCTGGTGATGCTGCGCACCCCCGTGGGTCTGCAAGGCATCTACAAGCGTGCGATTTCCACGATCCAGCTCGACACGGGCGGCTCGCGCCCCGGCGGCGGCGGCCCCCGCGGCCCGCGCACCGGGGGTCGCCCCGGCGGCCGTGAAGGCGGCGGTCACAGCCCGTACGGCTCGCACGGCGGCCCGCGCGAATCGCGCGGCGACGGCGGCTACGGCTCCCGCGAGCCGCGTGAAGGCTACGGTTCGCGCGAACCGCGCGAGGGTTACGGCTCGCGTGAGCCGCGCGAAGGCTACGGCGCACCGCGCGAGCCGCGTGAACCACGCGAAAGCTACGGCGCGCCGCGCGACACCGGCGACGCATCCGGCAACGCCGCGCCATCGGATTCCCGCGGCGGCAACGGGCCGGTCATCGTGACGCGCCGCCGGCGAATCGTGCCGGACGGCCAGTAAAACAAAAGGGCAAGCCAACCGGCTTGCCCTTTTCACTGGTACGGCCGGCGCGGCACGTCGCCGCACCGCCGCTACCGCGTTCAGCGTGCCGTCGTCGGCAGGCCCGCGTTGGCCTCGCGCTGCAGCGAACGCACCTGCTGCTGCAACGCCCGCAGTTGCGACTGGAGCTGGGCCTGTTGCGCCTGCAGCGCCGCCGTTTCGCTCCGCACGCTCTTCTGGCGATCCGCCACCGCCACCTGCTGCTGGCGGGCGATCGAGATGTCCGCCTGCAGACGCCGCGCACGGTCCTGCGTGACTTCGATCTGCTTGTCCATCTGCGCCTTCTGCGATTCCAGCTTCGCCGCCCGCAGTTCGTCGACGGCCAGCCGCTCGGCCTGGCGCGAGAAATCGCGGTAGATCGCTTCCGCCCGCGTTTCGTCGTAAGTCTTGATCACGCGCCAGAACGCCTTCTGCTGGAACAGCGCGACGAAGTACGCACCGTCCTTGACGTTGAACAGCAGGCTCGCGCCGTAGCTGCCGTTGTAGCTCGTGCGCATTTCCGTCAGCGAATGCGCCTGGATCTGGCGCTGCAAGTCGTCGACCGTGCTCGGCCCCGTCGACTCGCCGGCCTGCGGCTGCACCGACGTCTGCACCTGCGAATCGATCACCGGAATCGCGGCCACCGGCGCCGACGCCGGCTGCACCGCCGGCGAATCGCTGCCTGCCAGCCCTTGCGCGAACGCGCCTTGCATGCCTCCCACCAGGGCGAGCAACACGCTCACCCGCCCCAACCCCGTCATATGGCTCATGAAGTTTTATTCCCGCCCGAGTCGTTGTAATTCACCGCGATTTTATCTCATTAATTACTCGCTTTCGCGGGTCTCGGGCTCTTCGTCGAAGATCTGGTATTTGCGCATTTTTTCCCACAACACCTTGCGGCTGATGCCGAGCTGCTGGGCTGTGTCCTGACGCCGCCAACCGTTGGCGTCGAGCGCCGCGATCACGCGATTGCGCTCGTTCATGTCCCACTTGCTGCGATCGACGAACACCTCGGCCGCACTCTCCGCGGGCACCGGCTGGGCCGAGTTGCGTGCGTGCGCGATCAGCCGCTGCAGCCGCGCGGCATCCCAGCCGCCCGTCTGCCGCACCGTCACGCCGACGCGCTCGGCGAGGTTGCGCAGCTCGCGCACGTTGCCGGGGAAATAGCTGTCCGCGACCGAATCCGTGAGCCAGTACGGCAGGTCGGACAACTCGGCGAGCCGCTCCTCGCCGACCACTTCGGCGACGAACGACTTGAACAGCGCGATCTTGTCCACCGCACCGCGCTCCTCCAGCGACGGAATGCTCAGCTCGATCACCGCGAGCCGGTAGTAGAGATCGGCGCGGAACAGCCCTTCCTTCACGAGCTGCGGCAGTTTCTTGTTGCTCGCCGCGACCAGACGGAAGTCGACCTTGACCGGCGCGGTCGCGCCGACGCGCAGCACCGCGCCGTCCTCGAGCACGCGCAGCAGCTTGACCTGCTGGTACAGCGGCAGATCGCCGACTTCGTCGAGGAACAGCGTGCCGCCGGCCGCCTGCTCGAAATAGCCTTTATGCGCAACAACCGCGCCCGTGAACGACCCTTTCGCATGGCCGAAGAACAGCGATTCGAACAGGCCGTCCGGAATCGCGCCGCAGTTCACCGGCACGAATTCGCCGTGCCGATAGCGCGAATGCTTTTCGTGCAGCAGTTGCGCGATGCGCTCCTTGCCGACGCCGGTTTCGCCGTGCAGCAGCACGTTGGTGTCGCAGTCGGCGAACGTATCGACTTCGTGCAGCAGCGCCTGCATCGATTCGGAGTGCGCGACCAGTTCCGACGGCTGCAACGTTTCCGCTGCGTGCGCGCGCAGTTGCGTGACGAGCTTGCCGATCATGCCGCGCAGCTCCGCGCACGTGAAGTCGAGCGGCAGGATGTGCGAATACTCGGGCGGATACTGCGACGCATCGTGGTCGCGCGCCGCGCCGACCCAGACGACCGGCATGCCGATATTGGCCTGCCAGTCGCGCAGGAACGCCGCGCCGCCTTCGATCATCGTCACGCTGATGATCGCCAGCGATCGCCGCATCGCGGCGCGCTCGGGCGAGACCGTCGCGTTGTCGGCGCGGATTACTTCGACGTCGAAGCTCGCCATGCACCGGGCGACGCGGTCGACGATGTCCGCCTTGCCTTCCCAGACGTACAGGTCGAGCTCTTCGATTGCGGGCGTATTTCTCATCTGATCTGCTTCTTCAGTAAACCGTTTGGGCGACCCCGCAATTGAGCGAGATCTGATGGACCGTCGCCGCGCCAACCTGGACGCCGAGGAGATTCAGCAGCGGAACGAGGACTGCGTCGAGACTCGACAGGAGCGGGCCGAGCAGGCCGCTCAAAAAGGTGAGCAACGTGGAGACGAAATTCCCCGGGACCGTCAGGACGTTGGCGCCGAACAGGCCGAGGTTGACGGTGATATTCGCAGCCGCGAGTTGCGCCGAAGCCGAGCTAAGCGCCGAGCCGAGCGCATTCGAGTTCACTGTCCAGTAATTCGCATCGAGTCCCGGTACGCCGTTGAACGTATGCGATTGGGAAGCGCCCTGAACCTGAACCGATATGTTGGACATGGAAACCGTCAACTGGGCCAGCCCGAGAACATTGGAGTTGATGATCTGTGCTGGTGATGTACAGCTGTAAGTCGACGACAGGCTGATCTTGCCGGATGAATCGAGCGGCGGCTTGCCAATGCACAGATTGGCCACGCCCGGTTGCGCGGTAATGACGACCGTGCTTGCTGCCTGCGTGGAAGCGCATTGTGTCGAGTTCAACGTTGCGGTGCCGGTACCGGCCTGCAGATAAATCGGCAAATTGACATCGACATTCACGTTCAGCAACGCCAGCAAAGCACCCAGCAGCGGCAGCTGCGCCGTACCAAGATCGACATTCAGATAAACACCCACCGCCGCCGTCGACGCCGTTGTCCGCCACGTTCCCGTCGCCGGATCCTTCCCGCCCTCGCCGACACCGATCGACGGCGGGCTGATGATCTGCACCTGCAACTGCGTCCCCGTCAACCCGCCGAGATTCAGCGACGGCACATTGACCGCGACCGCCGGCTTGCCCGTTGCCGCGATCTCCGCGCCGACCATCAGCAGGTCGAGCAGATCGACCTGCGCGTTGAGCGCCGCCTGCGTATCCGCGAGCGCGACGTTCAGCAACCCGCCCGCGCCGCCGAGGCCGATCGACGTGCCCGGAACGTTCGCGTTCAGAATCGCTTGCAGCGTAGCAATGCTCGCCTGCAGGCTTGCGTTCGCGACGGCCGTCTTCGTGGCCGCGTTCACCATCAACTGGATCAGTTGCGGCAACGTGAGCTTCAGTGCGAGCAGTTGATCGACCGTGCCGACGCCCGCCGCCACGACGAGGTCGCCGACCGTCACGTTCGTGCACGCAAGCGCTTGATACGATGCAATGTTCAGGTTCAGATTGGCGCCGAGCAGCGCACCGACCAGCCCGTTGACGAGCCCCGGATTGCCGGACGCCGGCGCGGATCCGCCCGCGCAACCGACCCCGCCGAGCGCAGCCAGGGTGGCGCCGACCGAGAACGTATCGATGTTCGTCGAACGCGCGGTCGATACAGCGGACACCGTCTGCGGCGGCCCGACGAAGAAGAACGGCACCTGCCGCGTGACGATCACCTTGGCCGCGTTCAATTGCGTGGACCCGGATGTCGCGGCAGCGTAGTAGCTGGGTGCCGGGTTGACGGACGTATCCCAACGGCCGCATTCGATGCTGATCGTGTCGCCGTTCGACGCATTGAGCCCGTTCGACTGTGCGTTGCTGGTCGCGGTGGCGGTCGGCTGCGAACAGGCGTCGTCCATCCGCTGCACGGCCGCGAGCGCGGCCATGTCGGCAATCCGCTGCACGTCCCGACGCTGGAAAAAGAGATTACCGACGCCAATGGCGCCAAGCGTCGTGATGGCGATCAGCGTCGCGATGATCGCCATCACCGAGAACGCGCCGCGCTGTCGTGACGCGCGGCGGATCGTGCCGCCACTGTGCCGGGTCGTCACCGTTTTGCTCCGTCAGCGCGCGAGATCGCCGCCGGACAGTCCGCCGCTGCCGCTGCCGCCGCTGTTACCGCCGCCCGACGCCGACATCGTGCCGAACCACTGCGGAATCGGCGTCTTGAACGAGTCGATATAGCGCTGATAGGCAAACGTGCCGGCCGCGCCGTCGATCGGTTGCGGCGTGGCGGCCGCGCGATTCGAACGCTGCAGGTCGAGCAGCGCGCCGGTCGCATGACCGATTTCGGACGCCGGCGCGTCGCCTTGCGCATGCGCGACGCCCGCACCCAGCGAGCAGGCGAACGCGATGCCCACGGCCCGCACGCGGATTGAGGAAAGGTGAAACATGATGGCCTCCGTGAATATCGTCGTTATCGCGCGAAACGCTGCAGCAGCGGCACGGCAAGATCCAGATTGTCGCTGCTCGCCACCGACGGCACGGACACCTTGGCCGGCGTATACGCGATGGCGCGTTGCTTCGCGCGCGTCGCGGCCGCGACCTTCGTCTCGTCGTCGCGAATCTGGCTGCGCACCGCGGGCGACAGCTTCTGCTGATCCATCAGCCGCCGCGCGTCCTTCGCATGACCGGTCGCGAGCAGGTAAAGCACGAAGTTGCTGAGGATCTTCGGGTTCTTCTGCTCGAGTTCGGCCGCCTTCAGCAACGGCACGCGCGCACCTGCCAGATCGCCTTCGCGCATCTTCGAATACGCGAGGTCGGACAACGTCGCCGCATCGGTCGGCGCAAGCGCCGTCGCCTGTTCGAGCTGCTGCGCGGCCAGCGCAAAATCGCCGCGGGCGCCGGCGGTCAGGCCCAGCCCGCGATAGCCGCGCGCGGCGAGCGGCGTCGTCAGCAATTGGGTATAGGCGGCCACGCCGGCGTCGTACTGGCCGGTCGCCCGCAACGCGTCGGCGCGCAGCAGGATCGTGTCCGGCGATGCGCCATATTGCTTCTCGTACTGATCGATGTGCGCGAGCGACGCAAAATACAGCCCCTGCGCCTGCATTCGCTCGATCAGACCCAGATACATGCCCGGCGTATCGGGCGTCGCGTTCTTGTCGGCGGCGGCCTGCATCAGCGCGCCGCGTTCGGCCTGCGCGCCGATTCCGTATCCGGACTCCTTGAACATCGCGCACCCGCTGGCAAGCAACGCGCACGCCGTCGCGCCTGCAATCGTGCGAACCCACCCCAATCGATTCATCTTGTGTCGCTCCTTCCCCTCATGCCGCATCAGCGCTGAAACGCAGCGAGCGCGGACAGCACGGTCATGATCCCGGGCCCTGCGGTCACGATCAACAGTGCCGGCAACAGCGTGACGATCATCACGCCGGTCATCTTCACCGTCAGGCGGCCGATCTGTTCGCGCAGCGTCGCGCGACGCCCTTCGCGCAGACGGTCGCCGAATTGTTTCAGCGGCTCTTGCACCGCGCCGCCATGCTTGTCGACCTGAATCAGCAAGCGCACGATCGCGCGCAGATCCTCGTTGTCGAAACTGTTCGTCAGGCGGTGCAGCGATTGCTCGCGCGTGCGCCCGGCCGCGAATTGCCGCTGCGCGACGCCGAGCTCCCACGACAGCACCGGCAGCATCGTCTGAAAATCGTGCGTGACGACCTGGATGCTCTGGTCGAGCGACAGGCCGACGCCCTGCAGCAGCCGCAACATGTCGACGAGCAGCGGCAGTTCGGCCCCGATGCTCTGCCGGCGCGCGGTCGCGCGCCGCCGCACGTAGATTTTCGGCAGCATGTAGCCGGTCACGAGCGCGACGGAGATCCACAGCGGCCAACGCGCCTGCTGTCCGCGGCCGATCAGCACCAGCACGGCGAGCGCAGGCAGCAGGATCGCGCAGACGATGCGCGCGCCGACGAACAGCGCTCTGGCGCGCACATCGACGAAACCGCACTGCTCGAGCAACTGGCGATCTTCGTCGGCGATCAGATACCGGCTGAAGCCGGACTCGAGCCACCGCATCCCGACGTCTTCGAAGCGCTCGCGCAGCCCCGCGAAACGGACGCGCGGCGCGGCCGGCGCCACCGCGTCGCGTGCAGGCTCCGCGGCGCCGGCGCGCGCGGCGGCCGCTTCGGCTGCCGCGGTCCGGCGCTCCAGCGCATTCACCAGCGCGCGCTCGGCACGCTGCACGAGCACGATGCGAACGATCGCGAGCGCGGCGAGCATCAGCACGCCGACCGATCCGAGCACCAGCGCAAGTGCGCCTAAACGGTTTGCATCCATCGATTCACCTCAGCCGCGCGAGCCGGTACAGCCAGAAACCGCCGACCGCCTGCAGCGCGAACGCCAGATAAATCATCTGACGCCCGCTATCGTCGCTCCACATCGTCGTGAAGTAGCGCGGGCTCGTCGCGATGACGAAGCTGCCGACCGCGATCGGCAACAGCGCCAGCACCCATGCGGACAGCCGGGTTTCGGCCGACATCGCGGACAGTTCGCGTTCCGCCTGCTCGAGATCGCGCATGAACGTCGACATCCGGTCGAGCATCACGTCCGCCCGCCCGCCGTAGCGGACCGACAGACGCAGCACCGCGCCGACCAGTTCGAATTCGCGGATATGGTAGGTGTGCGCGATGTGCAGCATCGCGCGATCGATCTCGACGCCGGAGCGCAGCATCCGCGACACGTCGTCGAGGCAGCGGCGCAGCGGCATCTCGGCCGTCTGAAGCGCCGACTGGAACGCCGCCGGCACGCTGTTGCCGAGCGTCACGAGCCGCACGATCCCGTCGAGAAACGACGGCAACTGACGGACGATCTTCAGGCGGCGCCGGCTGATGCGCGACGCGATCCACAGCACGACGAGCACACTGCCCGCGACGACCGCGGCCGCCGCGGCGAGCACACCGCCCGCCATGCCGGCCCACAACGCGAGCAGCACGAGGACCACGAGCGCCAGCACGAAGCCGGTGCGCACTTCATCGAGGCCCGCACGGTCGGACAGCACGGTCCACGCGTCGAACGCCGACGCGCGCCAGCGCGCGAACCCGTGTTCGGGCGCCTGCGCATTCGCCATACCGGCCGCCGGGGTGCGCGCGGTGCGCGTCTCGCCAGCCGGGGCGGCGGGGCGCGTGCCCTGTCCCACCCGGCTGTCGAAGAACCGCTCCGTATGCGCGCGCCCTGCCCGCACCTGGCTTGCGCGCCACAGCAGCAACCCGGCCGCCGCGCAGATCAGCGCGAACATCAGCGCGAGCAAGGTGGCGCTAGACATTGAAGCCTCCGCCTCGCCCGAAGTTGCCACCGAACCCGCCGCCGCCGGACGACACCAGCGTGCTGCGGAAACGTGCCAGCTTCGGCGAATGCGGATGAATGCCGAGCGACTCCCAATGATCGATCTCTTCGCCCTCCGGCGTGACGCGCGCCTCGTAGCGATACAGCTCCTGCGTCGATACGATGTTGTCCGACATGCCGGTGACTTCGGTGATCGACAGGATGCGGCGGCGACCGTTGGACAGCCGCCCGATCTGCACGATGAAGTCGATCGCGTTGGCGATCTGCCGCCGCAGGCTGGCTTCGGTGCCCTGAAAACCGGCGAAACCGGCCAGCATCTCGAGCCGGTACAGGCATTCGCGCGGCGAGCTGGCGTGCACGGTGCCCATCGATCCGTCGTGGCCGGTATTCATCGCCTGCAGCATTTCGAGCACTTCGCCGCCGCGCACTTCGCCGACGATGATCCGGTCCGGCCGCATCCGCAGCGTGTTTCGCAGCAGGTCGCGAATCGTCACGATGCCGCTGCCGTCGAACCCGCCGGGACGGCTCTCGAGCCGCACGACGTGCGGGTGATTCAACGACAGTTCGGCCGTATCCTCGATCGTCACGACGCGTTCCGCCATCGGGATGTGGAACGCCAGCGCGTTCAGCAGCGACGTCTTGCCCGAACTGGTGCCGCCCGACACGAGCACGTTGCAGCGCGCGTCGACCGCGGCCTCGAGCAGCCGGCCGATTTCCTCGTTGTAGGTGCCGTTGCCCAGCAGGTCCTCGGGCTTCAGCGGATCCTTGCGGAACTTCCGGATCGACACGACCGGACCGTCGATCGACAGCGGTTCGATCACGACGTTGACCCGCCCGCCGTCGGGCAGCCGCGCATCGACCATCGGATTCGATTCGTCGAGCCGCCGGCCGACCGGCGCGAGAATCCGTCGCACGATCCGCAGCAGATGCGCGTTGTCGGTGAAGCGGATCGGCAGCTTCGACAGGATCCCGTGGCGCGACACGTAGATGTCGTTGTAGCCGTTGATCAGGATGTCCTCGACGTGCGGGTCCGCCAACAGGTCTTCGATCGGCCCGAAGCCGGCGAGCTCCTTCGTCAGCGCCTCGGCCACCGCACGCACCTCGCTCTCGTTGAGCGGGATGCGCCGCAGCCGCACGAAGCTGTCGATTTCGAGATCGACGAACTGGTTGATCGCCTGTCGCGACCACCGGCCGAATTCGGCACCCAATTCCTCGATCCGCGTGAGCAGATGCTCGTGCGCGGCATTCTTGATGTCGTGGAACTGTTGCGTTTGCGAGAACGGCGCGGCGCCGTCGGCAAATTGAATGTCGTGTGCCATCGCTTACGACCGCTTCGTAGAGGATTGAATGATTCGCCTGAGCGCCGAGAGGCCGCCAGCCGCACGCTGTGTCGCTCCGGACGCCGGCGCGCCCGCGAGGCGCTCGACCAGCGGCCCGAGCGCACGGACGTACGGATCGCGTTCCGCGACCTCGGCGATCAGCTTGCCCTGGTTCGCCGCATGCCCGATCGACACGCGCCGCGACGGCAGCGTCGCGACCAGCGACAGGTCGAGCCGTTCGGCGATCTGCGCCGGCATCAGCCCGAGCTCGGCGTCGAACTGGTTGACGACGAGCCGGATCCGGTCGGTCGCGGCGCCTGCCTCGCGCAACCCGTCCAGCATCTCGACCGCCGATACGACCGATGCCACGCCCTGGTCGCAGACCAGCCATGCTTCGTCCGCCAGGTTCACGACCTGCGCGATGAATTCGCGATTCGGGAAGCCGCCGAGATCGACGATCTGATGATCGAAGAACGCCCGCAGCCGGTTCAGCAACGCCGCGCACGACGCTGTCGCCACGTCGCGCAGCTCCGCGAGATTCGGCGGCAGCGTCGTCAGCGCGACGCCGCTCGAATGGCGCGCGAGCGCGGTCGTCACGAACGTGCGGTCGATTCGGCGCAGGTTGCGCACGGCTTCGACGAAATGTAATTCGCAGCGCGTGTTCAGGAACAACGCGCCGTCACCGGCCGGCAGCCCGAGATCGAGCAGCGCCGCCGTGCGTGCCGGGTCGGCCGGCCGCCGCTGCATCAGCACCGACAGGTTCGCGGCAAGCGTGCTCACGCCCATCCCGGCGCGCGCGCCGAGCAACGCGGTGACCTTCCCGTGGCGATTGGCCGGCTCGCCGACGTTGTCGAGCAACACGCGCGTGATCCGCAGCGCCTCGTCGGCCGGCGCGGAAAAATCGACGAAATCGCGCACGCCCGCGCGCAGCGCGGCGAGCGCCCCTTCCGGTTGCGCGAGCGAGCCCAGTGCGACGACCGGCACGCCCGGATGCGCGACGCGTACCGCGGCGACCACCGTGCTTGCCGCCGCGCAATCACCGGAAAAATCGATGAATACCAATGCCGGATTCAACACGCCGATACGCTGCGACAGCGCGGCGCCGTCGAGCGGCACCCCTTCGACCGCGCCGGCTGACACCAGCGATTGCGACAGCCAGTGCACATGCTCCGCGAGCGAGGATGCACAGACGAAGTGGTCGGTGACGGCGGGCTCAGCCAAAGAATAGGTTCTCGCATTCATCTTGAATACTCCCAATGAAGCAAGGCATCGCGTCGTGCGCGACGGCCTGCGCGGTCCGGTAACGATTCGGCGCGCTCATTTCGAGAACCCCGGCCCCGCGTCCGGCGATGCCATGCCGCCCAGGTACGAACGCCACACCGGACCGTCGCGCTGCTCGGACAGCTCGCCCGGCGTCGCCGGCAGCGGCGCACCCTGCGCGATCGGTGCAACGAGATGCGGCGTCACGATGATCACGAGTTCCTTGTCGCTCTGCTGGTAGCTCAGATTCTTGAAAAACGCGCCGATGATGGGCAGATCGCCCAGGAACGGCACCTTGTTGACGTTGGACGTGGTCTCGCGGTCGATCAGGCCGCCGATCACGAAGCTTTCGCCGTCGCCGAGCTCGACCGTCGTGTCGGCGCGCCGCGTCGTCAGCGCGGGCACCTGCACGCCGTTGATCGTGATCGAATGCACGAAGTCGAGCTGGCTCGACTCGGGCGCGACCTTCAGCGCGATCCGCCGAGGGTTCAGCACGGTCGGCGTGACCGTGAGCCCGACGCCATAGGGTTTCCATTCGATCGAGATCGTGCCGAGCGATTGCGGCACCGGCACCGGAATCTCTCCGCCCGCGAGGAAGTTCGCGCTCTGGCCGGACAACGCGACGAGCGTCGGCTGCGCGAGCACGCGGGCCAGGTTGTTCGCCTCGAGAATCGACAGGTCGGCGAACAATCCGTGCGTCACCGAATTGACGACGAGGTTGAACGCCGACGAAATCGGCACGTTCGTGTTGTAGGTGAGCGAGCCGCCGCCCGGCGTACCGGTAATCGATGTCAGCCCCGTCGGCGCGAAGGCCCCGAACGCAAAGCCGTTGCTCTGCTTGAAAAAGTTGAGCCCCGCCTGCTTCAGCACCGAACGGCTGAATTCGACGACCCGCACGTCGACCTGCACGACATTCTTGCCGGAGATCGTCGACGCATCGAGCGTCATCCCGTCCTTGCCGCCGACCGTCTTCGCCGCATGGACTGCCCGCTGATGTCCGTCGAGCGTTGCGGCCGCACCGCCGATCACCGAGGTGCCGCCGTACGTGCTCACGCTCGGCGACGCGCCGTCCAGCAGTGCCCGCGCCGCGCCGCTCGTGACGTTCACGTTATAGACGGTCGGCTCGTCGCGGCCGCGCTCCCAGATCATCACGTTCGTCGCACCGGCGTTCTTCGCCACCAGCAGCACGCCGCCGCGCCCACCCTTCACGACGAGCACGTCGGCCACCGACGGATCGCCGACCGCGACCCGCTGCAGCGCGCGCCCCGTCGCGAGCTGCCGCTGCGCGCCGACCGCAAGGCTGATCGTGCCGCTCGTGTCGGCGGCGTCCGACAGCGGCGGCATCGCCAGTGCGCTCAATGCTAAAGCCAAACCAATCAGTTTCTTTTTCATTGTTTTGCCGTCTTCGTCCCGCTCAATAAGCGACCGTTTCGGTCCGCCCACCCCGAATCACTTCGATGCTGCCGCCGCTCGGATGCCGCGCAACCACCCGCGGCGCCGCACGCGGGGCCGGCACCGTCGTCGCGCTCTTCGACAACTCGCCCAGCACCATGCCGGCCGCGGCAAGCGCCGACGGGCTCTTGTCGTCGCCGACACGAACCGCGACGGTTTGCGCCGCGACGTCGTCGTCGCGCGGGCTACGCAGCGCGAGCACGAGCCGGCCGCTCTGCTCGGCGAGCGTCAGCGCGTCGACCTGCGCAGTGGGCACGGCCAGCACCGCGGTCCGCGTCCCGACCACCGAGCCGTTCGAGCTGTCTCGCTCGGTCGTCGCGTCGCCGAACGACAGCACGCGGACCTTCGACATCAGCAGTCGCGCCTGGGTATTCACGATCTCGGCCATCGACGTCCCGCCGATCGCCACGCCGGTCCCGTCGCGCTTCAGATTCACGAACACGTCGACATAGTTGCCGGGCCGCACGCGGTTGCCGACCGCGTTCGTCTCGTCGACCTTGATCGCCACGGCGCGCTCTCCCGGTGCGATCTGCTCGGCGAGGCCGGACGACAACGCGCTCGCGACGACGGCCGCCTGCGCGGGAATGTCCGCTGCCGGGATGCGGCCGACCAGTTGCAGCGGATCGGCGAACGCCCCCTGCGGCGCGGCGGTCGACTGCTGGACCTTCAGCGCATCGGCCGGAATCGGCTGGCCGGCTTGCAACGGCCGCGTCGTCACGACGACCGGCACGCTCTGCGTCGCGACTGTCGACGCAACCGGCGCGACATCGGCCGGCTTGCGACCGAGCATCCACGCATAGACGCCGAGCAGGACCGCGATCGCGATCAGCAAGCCCGCAATGATCTTCGTCAGGTTGTTGGCCATGGTGTCGTTATGTTTCCCCGCTACTCACGATTGAATGCTCCGCGCGACGTCGCCGATCGGGCGCCCTCGACCCGGCACGACGCCGTCGCTGCCGTCTATATGATGTTGACCGGGCTGATCTGCACCATCGCGGTTCCGGTGAGTGTCGACGGCACCGGCAACAGCGAACCGAGCAGCGGGAACGACGGAATCAGCGGGCTCTGCGAGTACGGGTAGGTCAGCGTGATCTGGACGCACAGCATCGTCGGGTCGTACGAACAGTTGCCTTGCTGCGTGGGCGAGCATGTCGACCCTTTCAGCCAGGTGGTCAGGTTCGTCGCGGCCGTGCATGCGGCCTGGGCCCGCGCCGCCAGCGCGGCTTGCTGCGCAGCCTGCACCGACGCGGCCGCACCGACCTGCTGGTAGTTCAACGCGGCGCGCGCGCCTTCCGTTGCCGCAAGCGTCAGGTTCTGCTGGGCCGCGAAGATCATCCCGTACGTGATGATCGCGTACAGGATCAGGAAGAACACCGGGAGCATCAGCGCGAATTCGATCGCCGTCGCACCGCGCTCGCGACGCCGCATCCCGGAAGCCGAACGAACCGCCGTCATTGCACTCCCCCGGTCGCGATCCGGTACAGGCACCACAGCGCCGCGGGCATCACGAGAAACGCGGCATACGGCGATGCCCGGAAACCGGCGATCCGCATCGTCGGGGAACGCCGCTGCCACAACGCCGACACCGGCGTACGGGTGGCGAGGACCAGCGTGCCCGCATGCGCGAATGCCAGCAGGCTCGCGATGATCCAGAGCCATAGCAGCGCATACGGACCGCACCACGCGCCCAGCACCGCGAATACCTTGACGTCCGCGGCACCCATGACGCGCAGCACGAAAAACGGGAAAAGACTGAGAAAGCCAACCAGTACGCCAATGAGCGCCTGATTCACGGATATGCCGAATGGATTATGCCCGGCGAGCACAAGTGCAGATACGAATCCACTGATCACCAGTGAATTCGGTATACGCCTATGCCGGATGTCCTCGAGCGCGACGAGCACCGCCCACGCGAGGAAAACCCCGACGCCAGTTAGCAGAATCATTTACGCCCCGAACGGCAAAACTTACCGCGCGGATTGCCGAAGCAATCCGCGCCCCTGACAACAGGGAAATGAGCAAAAGCTCGTTCGTTATGCCGTCGGCAGCTTGCTCACGATGTAGCTGAACGCTCCCGAGATGCCGCCCGTCAACGTGCTCATGGCACTGACGAGAGCGACTGCGATAAGTCCGGCGATGAGACCGTACTCGACTGCGGTAACCCCGTCTTCTTCCTTAAGGAAACGCTTGATGATTGCTTTCATTTTATTCCTCGTGCCTGTATTTACGTTTTCTGGCCTTTATACGTATACATCCCCGCATATCTGGCCGTTTGCCCCAGCCGTTCGCTACATCTGCTGTAACGTCAACCGGGTGCGCTTTCTTTATAGGTCGCCCCGAAGGGCATTGCTCACGATTTGATGCAAGTTAACATTCGCGATAGCGCTCCTCCTCGAACGTAGTGTACCGAACCGTACATTTCCTTACATCTGCTCCCGATTCTATATCCGATCCTATTTAAGTTCCAACCTCTTTTAACCGCTCTGACGGGAAAAAAAGACCAGGAGCACGATGTATTTGTACGGCGTTTCGGTACGACTTACACATAGGATTTACGATAGGTTAGATGTGCACACCTAATCCACCAGTAAAACCATTGCCGTGTCCACCAAGCCTGCGTGGGGCCCACGTTACGCCGCACGCGTAACGCCAATGTTGTGACGTTACGTTACGAAACGGCCGAAACCGTTCTCATTCATCTGCTCTTAAACAGATTCAACAATCTTTCAATTCCCGCGACTTCCTTTTCCGACAAGGAATTGCCTCGTTTAAAACCTGTTGCCGCACCGTCGGGCATCGAAATGGCACGACAGTTGCAGAGTAGTCCTCGCATCACTCAACACAACGCAGTTCACAACACATTTTTAATGCGAGGAAGAAATGGACATTAAGGTTATCCCTCATGGCGTGTTCCGGACGACTCTGATCGCGGCCACCGTTGCAGCCATGCTTTCCCTCTCCGCGTGCGGCGGCTCCGGTTCGGTCAGCAAGGGCATCAGCGGCGGCTCCAGTTCGGGCGGCGGCGATACGATCTCCACGTCGGGCGGCAACGGCACGAGCGGCACCTCGGGTACGAGCGGCACCTCCGGCACCAGCGGGAGCTCGGGCACGAGCGGCACGTCCGGCACCAGCGGAACCTCGGGTACGAGCGGCACGTCGGGTACCAGCGGCACGTCGGGCACGAGCGGTACGTCCGGCACCAGCGGTACGTCCGGCACCTCGGGTGTGTCGTCGAACGCAGTGGGAACTGTCCTCGCACAAAGCGGCAATATCATCACGAATGCCGGCGGCACGGTGTCAGGTCTCGGCACCGTCATCGCCGGCCAGTCGCTGCCGGGCGTCAATCCCGCCACGACGCAAGCCGCGGGCGGCATCGTGCAAAGCGTAGGCGGCGCGGTCACCGCGCTGGGCAATGGCCTCGGCAACGGCCTCGGCCAGCTTGGCGCGACGAAGGATCCGGTCGGCACCACGGTCGCCAGCACCGGCGGCGTGGTCAATCAGCTCGGCGGCGCAGTCACGCAAACCGGCAATCTGGTCACGAGCCTCGGCAGCGGCCCGCTGTCGCCGCTCGCGCCGGTCACGGGCGCCGTCGGCGGCCTCGTCTCGACGCTCGGCGGCGCCGTGTCGAACGGCGGCACCACGCTCACCAATGCGTTGTCGACCGGCCCGATCCAGCAGGTCACGCAAACGGTCAGCTCGGCCATCACGCCGATCACGACGATGGTCGGCCAGACGACCCAGACGATCGGCACGGCAACCGGCCTCGGCGCTCCGGTCAATACGCTGCTCGGCACGATCGGCAACGGGCTGAACCAGGCCGGCGCCCTGATCGCATCGACGGGCGGCAACCCGGTCACCACGGGCCTCGGCGGCACCGTCTCGTCGACGGGCAACACCGTGAAGGCCGTCGGCGGCCTGCTCACGGGCGGCACCGGCGGCGCGACCAACCCGCTCGCCCCGCTCACGGGTCTCGTTTCCACGGTGACCGGCGCACTCGGCGGCGCAACGGGTGGCGGCAGCGGCCCGCTCGCTCCGGTCACCGGCCTCGTCTCGACGGTTACGGGCGCACTGGGTGGCGCAGCAGGCGGCGGCAGCGGCCCGCTCGCTCCGGTTACCGGCCTCGTCTCGACGGTCACCGGCGCACTGGGCGGCGCAGCAGGCGGCAGCGGCGGCCCGCTCGCTCCGGTTACCGGCCTCGTCTCGACGGTTACGGGCGCACTGGGTGGCGCAGCAGGCGGCAGCGGCGGCCCGCTCGCTCCGGTTACCGGTCTGGTCTCCACCGTGACGGGCGCGCTCGGCGGCGCAGCAGGCGGCAACGGCGGCCCGCTCGCCCCGGTTACGGGCCTGGTCTCCGCGGTCACCGGCGCACTCGGCAGCGTAGCGGGCGGCGGCAATCCGATTGCCGCTCCGGTCCCCGCGGTCACCAGCACGGTCGGCGCACCGGCACTGAGCGGCGGCACGGGTGCGGTCACGAACTCGGGTTCGTCGTCGAATCCGCTTGCGCCCGTCACGTCGCTGATCGGCGGCCTGCTCGGCGGCACGCACGGCAAGTAATCCGACATCCATCCATCGAAAAGACAGCGAGGAGTCCATCATGTCCCAGCAACGTTCCATCACGACGGTCGCCCTGCGCCAGTGGCGCGTGCCCCTCACCGCCTTCGCCGCAGCGTGCCTGCTGGCCGCCTGCGGCGGCGGCGGCGTCAGCTCGCCGCCGACCAGCAGCAACAATAACAACAACCCGAGCACGAGCGGCACGCCGAGCACGAGCGGTACCAGCGGCTCGCCGACCGGCACCAAGGGCGCCGTCACCACGATCGGCCAGACGGCCACCGACCTCGGCAGCACGATCGGCAACGTCAGCCTGCCGGGCCTCGGCGACGGCGTGACGAAGGGTGTCGGCAGCACGGTGTCGAGCACCGGCACGATTATCAATGCGGCGGCCGATGCCGTGAGCAACGGGCTGGGGCAGATCGGCTCGACGAAGGACCCGGTCGGCACCACCGTTGCCGGTCTCGGCAATGTCGTCGGCGCAACCAGCAACACGGTGTCGGGCCTGAGCTCGACGGTCAAGGCGCTGGGCACGGGCCCGCTGGCGCCGCTCGCGCCGGTCACGACACCGGTCGGCACCGTGCTCGACACGGTCGCCAACGGTCTGACGGCCGCCGGCACGACGATCGGCTCGACGCTGTCGTCGGGCGCCGTGCAGCAGGTCACGCAACCGATCAGCTCGGCGATCACGCCGCTCGTGATCACCGCCGGCCAGGTCACGCAGCAGGTCGGCACGACGACCGGCCTCGGCCAACCCGTGTCGGGCCTGCTCGGCCAGATCGGCGGCGCCATCAGCTCGGCCGGCAAGCAGGTCGCCGGTACGTCGAGCCAGCCGCTCGTCGGCGACGTCGGTCAGCTCGTGACCGCAGTCGGCAATACCGTGACCAACGCGGGCGGCCTCGTCAATCCGAACGGCCCGAACGGCGCAGCACCGATCCCCGGCCTGATCACGAGCCTCGTCGGCGGCTCGACGGCAACCGTCCAGAGCGGCTCGTCGTCCGGTTCCGGTTCGACGAACCCGCTCGGCGGCCTGCTGTCGGGTCTCGGCTCGACGCCGCTCGGCTCGCTCACGGGCGCGCTCGGCGGCGCAACGGGCGGCTCGGGCAGCGGCCCGCTCGCGCCGGTGACCGGCCTCGTCTCCACGGTGACCGGCGCACTGGGTGGCGCGGCAGGCGGCAGCAGCGGTCCGCTCGCGCCCGTCACGAATCTCGTGTCGACGGTCACGGGCACGCTCGGCGGCGCGACGGGTGGCGCAGGCAGTGCAAACCCTCTCGCGCCCGTCACCGGTTTGCTGAATACTGTCACCGGAGCAGTGGGCGGTGCGGCGGGGTCCGGGGGCTCGAGCCCGCTCGCGCCGGTCACGGGGTTGCTGGGTACGCTGGGTAGCGTCGGCAAGTAAGGAGGACGGTCGCGTCATCGCAGCCGGAGCGAATGGCGCGGCCGTACGAACACGACCGGCATGGCGGCACGCGGCGCGCGACACCCAGGTGTCGCGCGCCGGCATTACAAAGAAGACGAAAAGCAAGGCCTACGAGGAAGAACAATGAAATCCAGACTCGACAGATGGATGATGCTGCTCGCCATCGCGGCGGCAGGCACGGCACAGGCGCAAACACGCGTCGGCGGCAACCCGCTCGACTCCCTTCCCCAGATCAACGCCCCGAAGACGGGCCCGAACGTCACCGTTCAGGTCGCGCCGCAGGCGCCGCAATTGCAGGAGCTGCTGTCGCGACACCTGACACCGAAGACGTTCCAGGTCGAAGGCGTGAAGTCGATCCCGTTCGAGGAAATCACGCGCCGCTTCACGCCGCTCGTCGGCAAGGACATCACGATCGGCGAATTGATCGAAACCGCCAACGGCGTGACGAAGCTGTACCAGGAGCGCGGCTACGCGCTGTCGTTCGCGTTCGTTCCCGCGCAGACGTTCGAGAACGGCGTCGTGCGCATCACGGTGGTCGAAGGCTATGTGGCCGACGTCAAGGTCACCGGCAAACCCGGCGCGATGGAACCGAAGATTCGTGCGATTGCCGAGCACATCACGGCCGACCGACCGCTGCGCCGTGCGACGTTCGAGCGCTACGTGAACACGTTCGGGCTGTTGCCCGGCCTCACGGTGAAGGCGAACGTGCCGCCACCGCAAACCACCGACGGCGCGACGACGCTCGAGCTCGCAGTCGATCGCAAGCCGTTCAACGTCAGCACGGGGATCGACTTCAACCACCCGGGCGTCCAGGGCCTCATCACCGCGACCGAAAACGGCCTCACGCGATTCGGCGAGCAACTGAGCATCTCGGCGCTCGCGCCGCCGGGACGCGACAAGCAAACCTACTTCGCGTTCAGCGGCGCGCTGCCGGTCGGCAGCAGCGGCCTGATCACGCGCCTCGATGCCAGCACGTATCGCGGCAAGCCGACCGACAACCCGGGGTTGCCGTCGAGCGTCGAGCGCACCGTCAAGAACGAAAAACTCGGTCTTTCGGCCTCCTATCCGATCTTGCTGAACAACCAGCGCAGCCTGCTCGGCACCGTGTCGGGTTATGCGTCGCACAACGAAGATCGCTATCAGAGCAAGCTCAACGGCAACAGCATCGATACCCGCTCGCAAGTTCGCGTGCTGCAAATGCAGCTCGACTACACGAGCGTTCAGCCGAAACAGGTACAGAAGCTGAGCGTCAACGTCGCCAAGGGCTTCAACATTCTCGGCGCGTCGAAGGCGCAGGACACCACGGTCAGCGGGAACACGACCTCGGCGGACAGCCCGATCTCGCTGACCTTCGTTCGCACCGGCGCGACCTTCACGCAGACGAACGAATGGCCGTTCCGGATCGGCACGTCGGTTTCGCTGACCGGGCAATACAGTCCCGACTCGCTGCCGACGTCCGAACAGATCTCGTTCGGCTCGACCCGTTACGCGCTCGGCTACCAGCCGGGCGAAACGTCGGGCGACTCGGGCTGGGGGATGTCGCTCGAAGTCAACCGCGGCTTCACGCCGGGCTGGACGTATCTGAAATCGATCACGCCATACATCGCATACGACATGGCGCGCGTGTATCTGCACGCGGGCACGCCATCGCCGAACCGCATGTCGTCGGTCGGCATCGGCGTGCGGCTCACGGACAGCCGCTACTACAGTCTCGACCTGAACGTCGCCAAACCGGTCGGCGATGCGCCGGTCGAAAGCGCGTCACGCAGCCCGCGCATCAACGCCGCGTTCTCGTATCAGCTCAACTGATCGGTCACCCAAGTCACGAAACAACCCGTGTCACGCGGGTTGTTTCGATTAGAGTCCCCTCTATCAAACGTGGCGCACGGTTTCACGTATTCTGGCGAAGCTCGCAACATGCCCGCCCCATGCAGGCGGTCGTGCGAGCGAATCGAACAGACAGGCAAAACAAGGAGGAAGACAATGATTCAACTGACCCGCCCGTTGCGTGCAATCGCCATCGCCGGCGCCCTGCTCGCATGCGCAGCCCCCACGTTCGCACAAGCCGACAGCCCCATCGGCATGTGGCAGACGATCGACGACAACACGCATCAACCGAAGGCGCTCGTGCAGATCGCCGAGGACGGCGACGGCGCGCTGACGGGCAAGGTCGTCAAGGGCCTCGGTGCGAACGACACGCCCGATCGCCGCTGCACCGCGTGCACGGACGAGCGCAAGGATCAGCTCATCAAGGGCATGACGATCATCAAGGCGATGAAGAAGGAAGGCGACCACTGGGACGGCGGCAACATTCTCGACCCGGAGAACGGCAAGGTCTACAAATGCAAGATGACGCTTGAAGACGGCGGCCAGAAGCTCGTGGTGCGCGGCTACATCGGCGTGTCGCTGCTCGGTCGGTCGCAGACCTGGGTTCGCCAGCAATAACGCAGTACGCGCCAAGCCGCGTGGCTCAGCGCGGCTCAATGAAAAATCGGCCTGCGACGACGTCGCCAGGCCGATTTCTTTTGGTGCGAGCACAACGAAACCCGATGGATATCACGCCGCGTGCTTCATCGCATCCGATACATAGCTACCGGGCGCACGATACGCGGGTGCCGCATTGCTACGCGCCTCCGCCGCCTTCGATTGCGTGTGCTTGCGCATCCGCGCGGACAGTTCGTTACACAGCTTCATGCCGGCGTCGCCATAGAGCGCACGCATCACGTTCATCAGCGTGCCCGTGTCGTGCCACGCCTTGAAGCGGCGATGGCATGTTTGATACGACGGATAACGACGCGGCATGGCCGACCATGTCGCGCCACTGTAGATCACCCAGAGCACACCGTTCAGCACGGCACGCGTATTGGCTAACGGCCGGCCACGCAACTCGGTGCGCGGCTGCATTTCGGGCAGAAGCGGCGCGACGCAGCGCCACTGGTGGTCGGTCAAATCGCGATACGGTGTCATGGACATCTCCAGCCTTAATAACCATGACACCACGATATCGGCTCACCTCAACGATGAATATAAGACAAATCCGAAAATACCCGAATATTGGCGAAATTTAACCGAAATTGACGCTTGATTTCCGTCCATTACCCGAACCGGCCATCGGCTCAGGTCAACGACGTATCGACGATGCGGCGCGGCGTTTCGAGATACTCCTTCGACTGCATCTCGACGATGCGCGAGACCGTACGTGCGAATTCGTTGGCCATCGGCCCTTCGACGTACAACGCCTCGGCCGGCACCGCCGCGGACATCAGCAGCTTGACCTTGTGGTCGTACAGCACGTCGATGAGCCACGTGAAGCGGCGCGCTTCGGACGCCATCCGCGGCGACATCTGCGGCACCTCGGACAGCACGATCGCATGGAAGCGGCTCGCCAGTTCGAGGTAGTCGTTCTGCGAACGCGGGCCGCCGCAGAGCGTCGCGAAATCGAACCAGACGACCCCATCGGCCTTGCGCAGCGCCTTCAGTTCGCGCTTCTCGATATGCAGGATCGGGCTTTCGTCGGGCACCGCGGCGAGCTTCGCGAATGCATGACGCAGTTCGCGATCGGCCTCCGCGCCGAGCGGCGTGTGATACATCTTCACCTGCGCGAGCGTGCGCTGGCGATAGTCGACGCCCGCGTCGACGTTGAGCACGTCGAGCTTCTCCTTGATCAGCGCGATCGCCGGCAGCATGCGGTCGCGATGCAGGCCGTCCGGATACAGGTCGTCGGGATCGTAATTGGACGTCATCACGAACTGCACGCCGTTGTTGAACAGGCGGTCGAGCAGGCGGTACAGGATCATCGCGTCGGCGATGTCCGACACGTGGAACTCGTCGAAGCAGATCAGCCGGTAGCGCTTCGCGATGCGTCGTGCGAGCTCGTCGAGCGGATCGGCCTGCCCTTTCAGCTCCTCGAGCTCGCGGTGCACTTCGCGCATGAATTCGTGGAAATGCAGGCGCGTCTTGCGCTGCACGGGCACCACCGCGTAGAAGCTGTCCATCAGGAAACTCTTGCCGCGGCCGACACCACCCCACATGTAGACGCCGCGCGGCAGATCCGGGTGATTGATGAGCTTCTTGAACGCGTTCGAGCGGCGCGCCTTGTAGTCGACCCATTCGTCGAAACAGCGCTGCAGGCGATCGACGGCCGCGCGCTGTGCGGGATCGGACTGATAGCCGCGCGTGGTCAACTCGCGCGTGTAGTATTCGGTGACGTTCATCAGGGCAAACCGGAAAAAACAAAGGCGAGCGGGAAAAACCCGCCCGCCTTCGTCATGAGACGGTCGCGCCAGCCGATGGCCGGCCGGCGCTATACCGCGCTCAGCTGTTCAGCGAGCGCTTGTCGACGGCGAGCGCCGCTTCGCGCATCACTTCCGACATCGACGGGTGCGGATGGCAAATGCGGGCGATGTCTTCCGACGCCGCCTTGAATTCCATCGCCACCACGGCTTCCGCGATCAGGTCCGACGCGTTCGCCGCGATCACGTGCACGCCGAGCAGTTCGTCGGTCTTCGCGTCCGCGATCATCTTCACGAAGCCGTCCGGTGCGTTCATGCCGAGCGCACGGCCGTTGATCGAGAACGGGAACTTGCCCGACTTGATCTCGCGGCCTTCGGCCTTCAGTTGCTGTTCCGTCTTGCCGACCCATGCGATTTCCGGGTACGTGTAGATCACCCACGGAATGCAGTTGTAGTCGATGTGCGGCTTCTGGCCGTCGATCACTTCCGCGACCAGCACGCCTTCGTCTTCCGCCTTGTGCGCGAGCATCGGGCCACGCACCACGTCGCCGATCGCGTACACGTTCGGCACTGCCGTGCGGCAGTGGTCGTCCACGTCGATGAAGCCGCGCTCGTTCGCCTTCAGGCCGATGGCTTCGAGGCCGAGGTTGTCGGTGTTCGGCACGCGACCGACCGACACGATCAGGCGGTCGGCGTCGAGCGTCTGCGCGTTGCCGTCCTTGTCCGTGTACGCGATCGACACGCCGTCGGCGGTCGTCTTCACGTCGCCGATCTTCACGCCGAGATGGATGTCGAGGCCCTGCTTCTTGAACAACTTCGCCGCTTCCTTCGCGAGCGCTTCGTCGGCCGCGCCGAGGAACGCCGGCAGCGCTTCGAGCACCGTCACTTCGGCACCCAGGCGACGCCACACCGAGCCGAGCTCGAGGCCGATCACGCCTGCGCCGATCACGGCGAGCTTCTTCGGCACCGCGTCGAACGTCAGCGCGCCTTCGTTGTCCGACACGATCTTGTTGTCGACCGGGACGTTCGGCAGGTGACGCGCCTTCGAACCCGTCGCGATGATCACGTTCTTCGCGGTGACGACTTCGGTTTCACCCTCGCCGCTCACTTCGATCTGCACGCCGGCGTCGGTCTTGCCGGTGAACTTGCCATGGCCCTTCAGCCAGGTGATCTTGTTCTTCTTGAACAGGAACTCGATCCCGCTCGTCATCTTTTCGACGATCGCGTCCTTGCGGCCGAGCATCTTCGCGACGTCGATCTTCACGCCGTCGACGGTGATGCCGTGGTCGGCCAGGTGATGCGACGTGTTCTCGAACTCTTCCGACGACGCGAGCAGCGCCTTCGACGGGATGCAGCCGACGTTCAGGCAGGTGCCGCCGAGCTTCAGCGCGCCAGCCGGGTTCTTCCACTTCTCGATACAGGCAACGGTCTTGCCGAGCTGCGCGGCGCGAATCGCGGCGATGTAGCCGCCGGGGCCGGCGCCGATCACGACGACGTCAAATTCCTTGGACATGACAATCCTTTCTACTTGTACGCCCGCGGGTTCGCGCGTGGGCGCGAACCCGCGGAACGGGTCGATGCGGTGAGACTCGGCTTACAGGTCGAGCAGCAGGCGTGCCGGATCTTCCAGCGCATCCTTCATCGCGACGAGCGACAGCACGGCTTCGCGGCCGTCGATGATGCGGTGGTCGTACGACAGCGCGAGATAGTTGATCGGGCGGATCACGATCTGGCCGTTCTCGACGACCGGGCGCTCCTTCGTCGCGTGCACGCCGAGGATGGCCGACTGCGGCGGGTTGATGATCGGGGTCGACAGCATCGAGCCGAACACGCCGCCGTTCGAGATCGAGAACGTACCGCCCGTCATTTCCTCGATCGACAGCTTGCCGTCCTTCGCCTTCTGGCCGAATTCGGCGATCTTCTTCTCGATCTCGGCGAGGCTCAGCTGATCCGCGTTGCGCAGGATCGGCACGACCAGGCCGCGCGGCGAACCGACCGCGATACCGATGTCGAAGTAGCCGTGATAGACGATGTCGTTACCGTCGATCGACGCGTTCACGAGCGGGAACTTCTTCAGCGCATGGACGGCTGCCTTCACGAAGAACGACATGAAGCCGAGCTTCACACCGTGTTCCTTCTCGAACTTGTCCTTGTACTTGTTACGCAGTTCCATGACCGGAGCCATGTTCACTTCGTTGAACGTCGTCAGGATCGCGTTGGTCTGCTGCGATTCGAGCAGACGCTCGGCGATACGCGCACGCAGGCGCGACATCGGCACGCGCTGTTCCGGACGGTCGTTCAGCCAGGTCGCTGCCGACGCCGGTACCTTCACTTCCGGCAGCGCCGGCTTCGCGGCGGCGGTCTTCGCCGGAGCGGCGGCCGGAGCAGCCTTCGGCGCGCTGCCTGCTGCCAGCGCATCGCCCTTCGTGACGCGGCCGTCGCGGCCCGAACCTGCGACGTCGCCCGTCGACAGGCCCTTCTCGGCCAGCAGCTTCGCTGCGGCCGGCGATGCGGCGACCGAGCTCGATGCGGTCGCGGCTGCCGGCTGCGCGGCCGGCGCGGCTGCGACAGGCGCTGCGGCCGGCTTGACTTCGGCGGCGCCTGCCGCTGCTTCGGCAGCACCTGCCTTCGCTTCGGTGTCGATCGTCGCGATGATCTGGTCGGCAACGACGGTGTCACCGTCGTTCTGCAGCACTTGCGCGAGCACGCCCGCTGCCGGCGCCGGCACTTCGAGGACGACCTTGTCGGTCTCGAGTTCGATCAGGATTTCGTCCTGCGCGACTGCTTCGCCCGGCTTCTTCTTCCACTGCAGCATGGTGGCTTCCGACACCGACTCCGAAAGCTGGGGGACTTTGACTTCTACGATAGCCATGTGATTTTCCTGGATGCTTAATCTGGGGTGTGACGAGGGTCGTGCGATTCCTTCGGCCAGTGCGGCGCGCAACGCGCCCGGCGAGCCAAAAGAGACGGGAAAGCGCGCCGCGCCTTCCCGTTTCGCTTGACGTCGGTTATTTCGCGATCGATGCGCTCTTCAGGCGGCCGAATGCCCCTTCGATCAGGGCCTTCTGCTGCTCGTAGTGCTTCGCGTAGTAGCCAACCGCCGGCGAGGCCGAAGCCGGACGGCCGCTGTATGCCAGCTTCTGCCCTTCCTTCATGCCTTCCTTCAGGTGGTGCTCGACGTAGAACCAGGGGCCCTGGTTCTGCGGCTCGTCCTGCACCCAGACCACTTCAGTCGCGTTCTCGTACTTCTTGATTTCGGCTTCGAACTGCTTGTGCGCGAACGGATACAGCTGCTCGATACGGATGATCGCGACGTCGTTCGCCTTCGCTTCGCGGCGGTGCGCGACGAGGTCGTAATACACGCGGCCCGAGCATGCCAGCACGCGCTTGACCTTCTTCGCGTCGATGCCGCCGTCGGTTTCGCCCAGCACCGGCTGGAACGAGCCCTTCGCGAGTTCGGACAGGTCCGACACTGCTTCCTTGTGGCGCAGCAGCGACTTCGGCGTGGCGACGATCAGCGGCTTGCGGAACAGGCGGATCATCTGGCGACGCAGCAGGTGGAAGATCTGCGCCGGCGTCGTCGGCTGGACGACCTGCATGTTGTGGTCGGCACACAGTTGCAGGAAACGCTCGATACGCGTGGACGAGTGTTCCGGACCCTGGCCTTCGTAGCCGTGCGGCAGCAGCATCGTCAGACCCGACACGCGGCCCCACTTCACTTCGCCCGACGAGATGAACTGGTCGATCACGACCTGCGCGCCGTTCACGAAGTCGCCGAACTGCGCTTCCCACAGCACGAGCGTGTTCGGCTCGGCGGTCGAGTAACCGTATTCGAAGCCGAGCACCGCCTCTTCCGACAGCACCGAGTCGATCACCGTGAACTTCGCCTGGCCGTCGGCGATGTTCTGCAGCGGCACGTACGTACCGTCGTTCCAGCGCTCGCGGTTCTGGTCGTGCAGCACCGCGTGACGGTGCGTGAACGTGCCGCGGCCCGAATCCTGGCCCGTCAGGCGCACCGAGTAGCCCGATGCGACGAGCGACGCGAACGCGAGGTGTTCGCCCATGCCCCAGTCGAGCGGCTGGTCGCCGCGCGCCATGTTGCGGCGGTCGTTGATCACGCGCTCGACGAGCGGGTGAACCTTGAAGTTTTCCGGGACCGTGGTGATGCGTTCGCCCAGGCGCTTCAGCTCGGCGAGCGGTACGGCCGTGTCGGCTGCGTCCGTCCACTTGCGGTTCAGGAACGGAACCCAGTCGACCGCGTACTTGCTCTTGTAGTTCGACAGGACCGGATCGACGGTGTGGTGGCCGTCGTCCATCGCCTTGCGGTACGCCTTCACGTAGTTGTCGGCGTCTTCCGCGGTGATCACGCCCTGCTGCACGAGCTTCTCGGCGTACAGCGCACGGGTGCCCGGGTGCTGCGCGATCTTCTTGTACATCAGCGGCTGCGTGACGGCCGGCGTGTCCTGCTCGTTGTGACCCAGCTTGCGGAAGCAGACGATGTCGATCACGACATCCTTGTGGAACTGCATCCGGTAGTCGATCGCGATCTGGATCGCGAGCACGACGGCTTCCGGATCGTCGCCGTTTACGTGCAGCACCGGCGCTTCGATCATCTTGACGACGTCGGTACAGTACAGCGTCGAGCGCGCGTCGCGCGGGTCGGACGTCGTGAAGCCGATCTGGTTGTTGATGACGATGTGCAGCGTGCCGTGCGTGCCGTAACCGCGCGTCTGCGCGAGGTTCAGCGTTTCCATCACGACGCCCTGGCCGGCGAAGGCCGCGTCGCCGTGGATCTGCACCGGCAGCACTTGCAGGCCGTCTTCGTCGCCGCGACGGTCCATCCGCGCCTTCGCGGAACCTTCGACCACCGGGTTCACGATTTCGAGGTGCGACGGGTTGAACGCGAGCGACAGGTGGACCGGGCCGCCTTCCGTCGACACGTCCGACGAGAAGCCCTTGTGGTACTTCACGTCACCGGCCGGCAGGTCGTCGACGTGCTTGCCTTCGAATTCGGCGAACAGGTCGGCCGGCATCTTGCCCAGCGTGTTGACCAGCACGTTCAGACGGCCGCGGTGCGCCATGCCGATGATGATTTCCTGCACGCCGCTCTTGCCTGCGTGCTGGACGACTTCGTCCATCGCCGCGATGAAGCTTTCGCCGCCTTCGAGCGAGAAGCGCTTCTGGCCGACGTACTTGGTGTGCAGGTAGCGCTCGAGGCCTTCGGCGGCCGTCAGGCGATTCAGGATGTGCTTCTTCTTGTCGACCGAGAACGACGGCGTCGCGCGGGTCGACTCCAGGCGCTCCTGCCACCAGCGCTTCTGTTCCGGATCGCTGATGTACATGTATTCGGCGCCGATCGTGCCGCAGTACGTGTCGCGCAGGCCCTTGACGATGTCGCGCAGCGAAGCCTGGTCGAAACCGAAGTACAGGTTGCTTGCGCTGTACGTCTGGTCGAGGTCGCCTTCGGAGAAGTCGTAGAACGCGGGTTCGAGTTCCGGAATGGCCGGACGTTCGCGACGCTTCAGCGGATCGAGGTTGGCCCATTGCGAGCCGAGGAAGCGGTAGGCGCTGATCAGCGACTGGACGTGCACCTGCTTGCGTGCGGTTGCCAGATTGCTGGTGCTTTCGCGGGGGATGAAGGCATTGGCCTTCGCGCGCTCGGCGAACGATTCGACGATCGGGAAGTGAGCGACGTCATTGGCGTTCGAGCCGTCGGTTGCAGGCACGTTCTGCAGCGCGTCGAAATACTCTCGCCAGTTCTCCGGCACCGACGCCGGATTGTTGAGGTATGCATCGTACAGTTCTTCAACGTACGAAGCATTGCCGCCGAACAGATAGGAGTTCAGCTGAAACTGCTTCATTACATCTGACATTTTACGCTCACCTTTCTTCGAGCTTCTCGAGAAATAGCGGGTTACTCAACCTTCCGCGACACGGCCTGACCGTTTAGCGGATTGCGAATCAAGTCTTGCTTGGAAGGACCTAAAACTTGCGTGCGCGCAGCATATCACAGAACCGATACCGAAGTTCACGGCGAAATGCGCGTGAAAGCACCGTGCGACGGGGTTTTGCCGGATTGCGGCGACCCGCGGGAACAGTGTTTTGCAGGCAATCCGGTTGCGCGATGCGCAGATGCAAAAAAGGCTGCCCGAAGGCAGCCTTTTTCGTCGTGCGCGGGAACAGTCGATGCTTAGTCGACCGCGCCTTCGCGGCTCGCGCGGCGACGCTCGTGCTCCTTCAGGAAGCGCTTGCGCAGGCGGATCGACTGCGGCGTCACTTCGACGAGCTCGTCGTCGTCGATGAATTCGACCGCGTATTCCAGCGACATCTGGACCGGCGGCACGAGACGCACGGCTTCGTCGGTACCCGACGCGCGCACGTTGGTCAGCTGCTTGCCCTTGATCGGGTTCACGACGAGGTCGTTGTCGCGGCTGTGGATGCCGATGATCATGCCCTCATACAGCGCGTCGCCCGGCTTCACGAACATGCGGCCGCGATCCTGCAGCTTCCACAGTGCGTAGGCGACCGCTGCGCCGTCGTCCTGCGAGATCAGCACGCCGTTGCGGCGCTCGAACACCGAGCCGTCCTTGACCGGTGCATACGAGTCGAAGATGTGGCTCATCAGGCCCGTGCCGCGCGTGAGCGTCAGGAATTCGCTCTGGAAGCCGATCAGGCCGCGCGCCGAGATCTTGTATTCCAGACGCGTGCGGCCGCGGCCGTCCGACGCCATGTCGAGCATTTCGCCCTTGCGGCGGCCGAGCTCTTCCATCACGCCGCCCTGGTGTTCGTCCTCGACGTCGACCGTCAGCAGCTCATACGGCTCGTGACGCACGCCGTCGATTTCCTGCATCACGACGCGCGGACGCGACACGGCCAGCTCGTAGCCTTCGCGGCGCATGTTCTCGACGAGAATCGTCAGGTGCAGCTCGCCGCGGCCCGACACTTCGAACACCGTTTCGTCGCCGGTATCCTTCACGCGCAGCGCGACGTTGTGGTTCAGTTCCTTCATCAGACGGTCGCGGATCTGGCGGCTCGTCACGAACTTGCCCTCACGGCCGGCGAGCGGCGACGAGTTCACGAGGAAGTTCATCGTCAGCGTCGGTTCGTCGACGGTGATCATCGGCAGCGCTTCCGGCGTGTCGACCGCGCAGATCGTCGCGCCGATGCCGACGTCTTCAATACCGTTGATCAGCACGATGTCGCCCGCTTCGGCCGATTCGACCTGCACGCGCTCCAGGCCCTTGAACGACAGCACCTGGTTGATCTTGCGGTTCAGCACGTCGCCTTCCGGGCCGAAGCGCATCACGACCGGCTGGCCCGGCTTGATGCGGCCGCGCGTGATGCGGCCGACGCCGATCCGGCCGACGTACGTCGAATAGTCGAGCGACGTGATCTGGAGCTGCAGCGGCGCTTCCGGATCGGCCGGGCGAACCGGCACGTGCTCGAGGATCGCCTCGAACAGCGGGCGCATGTCGCCTTCGCGCGCGGCCGGGTCGAGCGACGCGTAGCCGTTCAGGCCCGACGCGTAGACGATCGGGAAGTCGAGCTGCTCTTCGGTCGCGCCGAGCTTGTCGAACAGGTCGAAGGTCTGGTTGATCACCCAGTCGATCCGCGCGCCCGGACGGTCGATCTTGTTGACGACGACGATCGGCTTCAGGCCGAGCGCGAGCGCCTTCTTCGTGACGAAGCGCGTCTGCGGCATCGGGCCCTCGACCGCATCGACGAGCAGCAGCACCGAATCGACCATCGACAGCACGCGCTCGACTTCGCCGCCGAAGTCCGCGTGCCCCGGGGTGTCGACGATGTTGACGTGCGTGCCTTCGTATTCGACCGCGCAGTTCTTCGCGAGAATCGTGATCCCGCGCTCCTTTTCGATGTCGTTCGAATCCATCACCCGCTCCGCAATCTGCTGGTTGTCGCGGAAGGTGCCGGACTGGCGAAGCAGTTGGTCGACGAGCGTGGTCTTGCCGTGGTCGACGTGGGCGATGATGGCGATATTGCGAAGGGCGCGGGTCATAGAAACCTGGAAATCGTTTGAACGCGCAAACGCGCGCGCTCGTTTTTCACGGGGCGCGCGCGTTGCAGCTTGAAGAGCCTCAAATTATAGCACGTGTGCGTGTCGAAAGCTGACCCGCGCGTTGCAACGCAGCAAAACGAACAGCGCCGCGCCCCGCTCCAGAACCAGCCAACTCTCTTCCGCCCCACCGCGGCCGGCCGAAAAACCTTATCACGACAAGGGATTCTCGCCGGACAGAGCGCGCGTTTTGCCATTCGATTAACATTTGCCGCGGCAAGCAATTGTCCCTATACTGCTGCCTAGTCAACTATTGCAGCTTCAGGGTTTTATGTCGGATTCTCCTACCCCACCGCCCGTTTCGCCGTTGTCCACGTATCAGATGAACGACAGCGTCGGTTATCTGATGTCGCGCGTGAAGTCGGTGATGACCAACCTCGTCACGCAGCGCACGCAGGAAGAGCTCGGCATCACGGGCACGCAGGCGAGCATGCTGTTCATGATCGCGGTCGGCAGATGCTCGACGGCCGCCGAACTCGCGCGCGAATACGGGATCGACGCAAGCGCGGTCACGCGCCTGCTCGACCGGGTCGAGAAACGCGGCCTGCTGTCGCGCGTGCGCAGCATCGAGGACCGGCGCGTCGTGCGCCTCGAACTCACCGACGAAGGCCGCGCGCTGGCCGAACGGCTGCCGCCCATTTTTCGCAGCGTGCTCGACCAGGTGCTGGACGGGTTTACGCCGGAAGAAGTCGGGTTCCTGAAGAGCATGCTGCGCCGCATTCTCAGCAACTATTGCGAGACGGCCGGCGGCAGCATCACGTAATAGTTGCCATAACAATTACTTTTGACAGATTAATGTAAGGAAATCCTTGCAGTGTCCATCATTCATTCCGAGTCAGGGGTTAGCGCGATGAAATCCTCCCCGTTGTCCGTGCGCACCGGGTCGTGCCGCGCCGCCGTCGCCGCCGCGGTCGCCGCGCTGGCGCTGGCGGGCTGCGCGAATTACATCGGCATCAAGAGCGACAAGCAGATCGCACCCGCGTCGCAATTCGAATCCGCCCAGAGCCTGCCGGCCCAGGGCGGCCAGTGGCCGGCGCTCGACTGGGCCAGCCAGTTCGGCGATCCGCAACTGCCGAAGCTGATCGACGAAGCGCTGCAGGGCAACCCGTCGATCGCGCAGGCGCAGGCGCGCATCGCGAAGGCCTCGTCGTACATCGAATCGTCCCGCTCGAACCTGATGCCGAAGGCGGAAGCCAGCTATTCGTGGACGCGCGAGCTGTATTCGTCGAACGCGCTGTTCCCGCCCCCGTACGGCGGCCAGTGGTACAGCGAGAACAACGCGCTCGCGAGCGCGTCGTGGGAACTCGACCTGTGGGGCAAGAATCGCGAGCGCCTGCACACGGCCGTGTCGCAGGAAAAGGCCGCCGAAGCCGACATGCAACAGGCGCGCATCACGCTCGCCTCGTCGGTCGCGCGCACCTACAACTCGCTCGCGCAGCTCTATGCGCTGCGCGACATCGCGCAACGCGAGATCACCAACCGCGAGACGGTCGGCAAGATCACCGACGGCCGCGTATCGGCCGGCCTCGACACCAACGTCGAACGCCAGACGGCCCGCGGCAACATCGCGACGACCCAGGCTTCGCTGTCGGACCTCGACGGCCAGATCACGACGGTGCGCTACCAGCTCGCCGCGCTGCTCGGCAAGGGCCCGGATCGCGGGCTGCAGATCGCGGCGCCCGTGATGAACCCGAGCGGCGACGTCACGCTGCCCGGCAACCTGCCGGCCGATCTCGTGTCGCGCCGCCCCGACATCGTCGCCGCGCGCTGGCAGGTCGAAGCCGCGATGCACGACGTGAAGGAAGCGAAGGCCGAGTTCTACCCCGACGTGAACCTCGCGGCCGGCTTCGGCTTCGATGCGTTCGGCTGGGGCAAATTCCTGAACTTCGCGAGCCGCCAGGCGCAGTTCGGCCCGGCGATCCACCTGCCGATCTTCGATGCCGGCGCGCTGCGCGCCCAGCTCAAGGGCCGCTACGCCGATTTCGACCTGTCGGTCGCGAACTACAACCAGACGCTGATCAGCGCGCTGAACGACGTCGCCACGCAGGTCGCGTCGATCCGCGCGGTCGATCGCCAGATGGGCGACGCCCAACGTGCGCTCGACGCGTCGACGCGCGCGTACGATCTCGCGGTCATCCGCTACAAGGCCGGCCTGTCGCCGCAACTGCAGGTGCTGACGGCGGACAGCAACCGCCTCGCATCGGAGCAGACGGTGACCAATCTGAAGATGCGTCGCCGCGACATGCAGCTCGCGCTGATCAAGGCGCTCGGCGGCGGGTTCGACGCGACCGGCACGCCGCTCGCCGCACCCGATGCGGCCGCGCCGACCAAACAGGCCGCCAACTGAGCCGGCGCCACCACTACGCAGACACTCGAAATAACGGACGGAGAAAATCGCCATGAGCGACCAACAAAACGCCGCCAGCGCGCAGCCGCAGAACAACGGCAAGCGCAAGCGAATGATGACGCTGCTCGTCGCGGTCATCGTGATCGCGGCCATCGCATACGGCCTGTACTACTTCCTCGTCGCCCGCTTCCATGAAGACACCGACGACGCGTACGTGAACGGCAACGTCGTGCAGATCACGCCGCAGGTGACCGGCACCGTGATCGCCGTGAAGGCGGACGATACGCAAACCGTCAAGGCCGGCGACCCGCTCGTCGTGCTCGACCCGGCCGATTCGCAGGTCGCGCTGCAGCAGGCGGAAGCCAACCTCGCGCAAACGGTGCGCCAGGTGCGCGGCCTGTTCGTCAACGACGACCAGTACCGCGCGCAAGTCGCGCTGCGCCAGTCCGACCTGTCGAAGGCGCAGGACGACCTGCGTCGCCGCCTCGCCGTCGCGCAGACGGGCGCCGTGTCGCAGGAAGAAATCTCGCACGCCCGCGACGCGGTGAAGGCCGCGCAGGCATCCGTCGACGCCGCGCAGCAACAGCTCGCATCGAATCGCGCATTGACCGCGAACACGACGATCGCATCGCACCCGAACGTGATGGCCGCCGCCGCGAAGGTGCGCGACGCGTACCTCGCGAACGCGCGTAACGTGCTGCCCGCGCCGGTCACCGGCTACGTCGCGAAGCGCTCGGTGCAGGTCGGCCAGCGCGTGTCGCCCGGCAACCCGCTGATGTCGGTGGTGCCGCTCAATGCCGTGTGGGTCGACGCGAACTTCAAGGAAGTCCAGCTGAAGCACATGCGCATCGGCCAGCCGGTCGAGATGACGGCCGACATCTACGGCTCGTCGGTCACGTACCACGGCAAGGTCGTCGGCTTCTCGGCCGGCACGGGCTCGGCGTTCTCGCTGCTGCCGGCGCAGAACGCGACCGGCAACTGGATCAAGGTCGTGCAGCGCCTGCCGGTGCGGATCGAGCTCGACCCGAAGGATCTCGACAAGCATCCGCTGCGCATCGGCCTGTCGATGCAGGTCGACGTGGACATCAAGGACGAACGCGGCGACCAGCTCGTCAACGCGCCGAATACCGTCTACGAGACCAACGTGTTCGCGAAATACGGCGACGAAGCCGACGCCGAAATCGCGCGCATCATCGCCGAGAACGCAGGCGGCAACGCGTCGACGCCGGTCGCGGCGAAGCAGAGCAGCGCCGCGAAAATGATGTAACCGTTCCGACTTCGGAAAGACAACCGACATGGCACAGGCTCCTGCCTCCTACCCGCCCCTGCAGGGCGGACAACTCGTGCTCGGGACGATCGCGGTGTCGCTCGCGGTGTTCATGAACGTGCTCGACACGTCCATCGCGAACGTCGCGATCCCGACCATCTCGGGCGACCTCGGCGTGTCGTCCGACCAGGGCACGTGGGTCATCACGTCGTTCGCGGTCGC
>Ga0209370_1000730_pt1 | contig 36896 bp, 45 predicted proteins | sample AgamicAtPrz_FD_187164 | JGI IMG/M metagenome (GOLD analysis project Ga0209370, IMG submission 187164) | Agave microbial communities from Guanajuato, Mexico - At.P.rz (SPAdes) (version 2) | ecosystem: Host-associated > Plants > Phyllosphere > Phylloplane/Leaf | place: Guanajuato, Mexico...
AAGAGGTGCGCATGGCCGACATACCGGCTGATGCTGGCGCTGGCTTGGGTGCGTTTGAGCGACTGCATGGCCTGGAGAACGGGGCCGCTTTTTCATCCCACCTGGCCAAGGAAGCGCAGGCGTTTCATGGTGCGGTGGGCTTGGCCTTTCTGCAGTGGGCCACATCCAATGCGGGCACCTTGGGCAGGCGCGTGCGCAGTGCCGTGGGGACGTTGGCCAGCGCCTGGACGCCCAGCAATGCCAGCGGTCAGGTGGCCCGCGTGGCGGCACGCTTTGCGCTGGTAGGGGTGGCCGGTGCCATAGCGACCGAGGCGGGCTTGACGGGCTGGGATGAGGGCGAAAGTGAGGACGGTGCCAAGGCGTGTTTTGATGCCTGGCTTGCTGCCCGTGGTGGCTCAGGCAATGGCGAGGTGGCAGCCATGCTACGGCAGGTCCGGGGCTTCTTCGAGGCGCATGGGGAGGGCCGCTTTACATGGTGGCACCGTGCGGCCGATGACCATAACGCCAAGACGCTGCAGCGGGCGGGCTTCAGGCGCATGGTGAGCGAGGATGGCAAGCCCATCAAGAACGATGCTGAGCATCAGCGTGAGTATGGGGAGCGCATGCCAGTGGCTGAGGGTGAGCGCGTGTGCTTGGAATACTTCGTGCTGCCCGAAGTGTTCCGCACGGAGATATGCCGGGGCTTTGACCACAAGGCTGTGTGCAAGGTGCTGCTTCAATACGGGTGCCTCAAGCCCAGCAAAGACCGCGACTACGACGCCAAGCACCGGCTGCCAGGCCTTGGCCCTGCCTGGTGCTATCACTTCACGCCCGCCATCATGGAGCTGGACGTATAGCCATATGTGCCCCCAGCGTGGGGCACATGCACGCACTGCCGATATCCTCATTCAAGCCCAAGGCGTCACAGTCTTGGGCTTTGTTTTGTCTGGCCCGATGCCGTAGGCCGGTGAGCGCGCGCCGGAAGGGGCGGCGGGTAGTTTCATTCTGCGATGGAATGAACTGGTGATATATATTTACTTGCTTATATAAGGGTGCAGCACCAGAGAAGACAGGGTTGCAACGGCGCCTGCTTGTTGATCTGCCTGTTTTCTGTGCAAAAAGGGGCGATTCCAGGCAATTTGTTCCCAATGTTCCCAAGCAAAATGGCGTGTTCCCAAAGTACTTTTGGGAACAGAATTGTTCAATGATGACAATGGGTTAGGGTTGATTTTTTGGTTTGTTCCCAATGTTCCCAAGAAAAAACGTCAATACCCCGAAGAAAGTTCGCGTCACTGCTTCGCCAGTTTGTTTGATGCATGCGGATTCGGAATGATATTGAGAGGCCAGGGCCAGGGCCAGGGCCAGGGCCAGGGCCAGGGCCAGGGCCAAGCGGGTCCCTTTGGGCTCCCTCAGAAGCGGGTAATTCGAGCCGCAATCGCGCGCTGTTGCGCAGGCTCCCATAGGGGGTTAAGTGAAGATCAGGGAGGGGGCAGGCCTGGAGGTATCAAAGGCAAAGTGGGGGTACAAATGGGGGTACAGAAGAAGATGAAAAAAAGAAGAATCCTTATTTCATGAGGGTTTCAAGAGAGGATTCAATTGACGCCAGCCCATCCAAGACACCGCCACACACTGATGACCTCAGCGTGTGGCGGTTTTTTTTGCCTGCAAGTGTCCTGCGGTGTCGTCGGAATCGCACGGATTTCGCACGGGCTGCGGGAGCGGGCTCGGCAAGGAGGCTGGCCCAGGGTTGATTCAGCTGCTGCCCATGTCGGGCATGGGCTGTTGCGACAGTTCCTGGATCAGCGTGAGGCGGAAATGCGCCAGGGCCTTGGCGCCGTGCTGTATGTGGTGCAGGTCTGCCACCCCGCCGATGCCGGAGACCAACAGCTCTGGTTTGTTGGACAGGATGACTTCTATGAAGTGGTCAGCCAGTTCTGCTGCCAACAGGGTTTCTGTGCTCTGTTTGCTCATGTGCGTTTCCTCCTTGTGTTGGAAATCGCATGGTATGGCAACGCGGCGAAATAGGGGGCGCCGACTGGGAGGCATGGCCGGCGCCCGGTGTCGATTCTCAGATGGCGAGGCTTGCGCGGTCCTTGCCTTCTATCCACTTGGGCGGCTTGCCGCGGCCTGTCCAGGTGGCGCCGGTTTCTGGGTTGCGGAATTTGGGCTCTCCCACGCTGCGCTTGCTGGCCTTGCCGGGCTTGCCGGGCTTGCCGGATTTGCTCTTGGCGGAGGGGAAGACGTCTTCCTTCGTCAGGCCATATTGCTGCACCATCGCCTTTGCTTCAGCGATCGCATCGGTTTTCGCGTGCTGGATGAGTGCGTCGATTTTTTTCTCAAGCTCGGCTTTTTGTTGCAGCAGGGCCTTGTAGTCGGATGTCATGGCAATGATGATTTTCAGTGGGAGATGCACGTGTATATCACGGGTATGAATATTTTGTAAGTTATGAGTAAGAAAAAGAGGGTGCGAATGCAGGAGCGTTCACCAGCGACGTAGCGCGTTCAGAACAGGTGATGGTGATGGTTGGGGCGATGAGGTGCGCCCAAGAAAAAGGCCAGCGGCTTGCGCTGGCCTGGGAAGAAAGAGCCGGTGCTTTTTGAAAGCTTCCTGGGGGAATGAGAGGGAGGGAGGAGGAAATGCCCCAGACCCGGCAATGAAACGGTGCAGAAACTGAAGGCGATGATGCCTGCCGTGCGCAGGCCGGCCGATGGGTGAGAGGCGAGTCTGCACGTAGGACGGGGGAGCATCTGCCGAGTCACAGGCTGGTCATCTCCATGCGCGATAAACCGGGAGTTGCGCAACCATGGGGGGGAGCGCATTGTTTTTTTTATTGCGCATCCATGTCCATTGCCGCCACGCTGATTCCATTTGTTTTCAACCCGGCCAATCCGATGAGTGCGCCATTGCAGCGCCATCGTTGGCGTCTGTATGGTGCGGGCCTGCTTCTTTCGGCATCTGCCGGGGTATGGGCGCAGGTTCCCTTCAACGGCACCTACACGCAGGATTTCGACACCCTGGCCGCGTCCGGGGCGGGGCTGGCCTGGGCCAATAACAGCACCTTGCCGGGCTGGTTTCTCTTCAACAAGAGCCTGGCATCCATCACCTCTTATGTGGCTGGCAATGGTGCCTCCAACACCGGCAGCTTCTACAGCCTGGGGCTGAGTGCGGACCGTGCCTTGGGGGGCGTGGCATCAGGCGGTGCCTACTTTGGCAGCCCGGCCCAGGGCGCTGTAGCGGGTTGGATTGCGCTGGCAGTGCGAAATGACACGGGTGGCTCGGTCGATGGCATCGCCTTGCGGTTCAACGGCGAGCAATGGCGCAATGGTGGCAATACGGAACCGCAGCCCATGGTGCTGGAGTACGGCATGGGAGCCACCTTTGCCGACGTGCCTGAATGGCTGCCTGCCGGCGCGAACTTCAATTGGCAATCGCCTGTTGCCACCGGCACTGCTGCCGCCGTGGACGGCAATGTGGCCGGGCGGGTGAACAATGTGGGCGGGGATCTGCGCGGCCTGGGCTGGGCGCCAGGTGCCACGCTGTGGCTGCGTTGGGTGGAGCTCAATGATGTGGGCAACGACCACGGCCTGGCCATTGATGACGTCTCCATCACCCTGGCGCTGCCCGACACAACGGCGCCCACGCTGCAGGCAAGCATTCCCGCGGCGGCGGCGACCGGGGTGGCGCTGAATCCCGAAATCAAGCTGAGTTTCGATGAGGCGGTGAAGCCCGGTAGCGGCAGCTTCGAACTGCGCCAGGGCGCCACGGTGGTGGCAACGCTGCAGGCTGGCGATGCGGCGCAGGTGAAATTCAGTGGCTCGACCATCACGCTCAACGCGGGTGTGCGGCTGGCGGTCAATACGCCCTATAGCCTGGTTTCCGTGGGCGAGCCGGTGTTGGATACCTCGGGCAATGTGTGGACCGGCACGACGCTGGGCTTCACGACGGGAGACGAGCCTCCGGTCACCAGGATTTCTGCGGTCCAGGGCTCTGGCGATCAGTCTCCGCTGGCGGGGCAGAAGGTGACGGTGAGTGCCGTGGTGACGGCCTATATGCCTGGACTGAGCGGCTTCTTCGTGCAGGAAGAGGCGGCAGACTCCGATGGCGACGCTGCTACCTCGGAAGGCGTCTTTGTCTACTACGGCAACGCCAATCCTGGCGTGGATGAGAGCACGGTGGGCAAGCTGGTGCAGATTTCCGCCTCGGTGAGCGAGTTCCGCAATCAGACCCAGCTCAGCGCCATCACGGACTTCGTGGTCCGCGGCGCGGCGGCCTTGCCGGAGCCGGTGCGCATCGCACTGCCTGTCAGCGACATGGGGCAATGGGAGCGTCTGGAAGGCATGCGTGTGGAGGTGGCATCCGCCACCGCAGGCGGCAAGCTGGTGGTGAGCGACAACCGCACGCTGGGCCGCTACGGCAATGTCACGCTGTCTGCCGATACGCCGTTGGCGCAGTACACCGAAGTCAACGCTCCCAGCGTGGCGGGCTATGCAGCCTACGTGCAGACGCTGCAGCGCAGTCAGATCATTCTCGATGATCGGTCCGGGGCCCAGAATCCCGAGTTCGTGCCGGCCCGTGGCGGCTTGCCGCTGTCGGCGTCCAACACGCTGCGCGCTGGCGATGGCGTGGATCGCGTCATCGGCGTGCTCGACCAGTTCTTTGATGCTGCCGCCAGCGAGCCCTATCTGACCAGCTACCGCGTGCAGCCCACGCAGACGCCGCAGTTCACGGGAGCCGCGCGACCTTCTGCTGCTGAATTGCAGCAGGCCGTGGGAGCGGCCACGCTCAAGATCGCGTCTGCCAACGTTCTCAATTTCTTCAACCTGACCGGTGCCACAAGCGGCTCTTCCCAGGTGATGTTCAACACGCCGCTGGGCAACCAGCAAGGCATTCGCGGTGCCAACAGCATTGCCGAGCTGGACAGGCAGCGCGCCAAGATCGTGGCCAATCTGCTGGGGCTGGGCGCCGATGTGTACGGCCTGATGGAGGTGCAGAACAATGGCTTTGGCCCAGGCAGCGCCATCCAGGATCTGGCCGACGCCTTGAACGCGAGTGCGGACAAGCCTGCCGGCGCCGTGTATTCGGTGGTCAAGGCACCCTTCACTGAGGCTGCAGGCACGGTGCCAGGCGCGGGCACGGATGCCATTACCGTGGCCATCGTCTATCGCAGCGACCGCGTCACGCCGGTGGGCAGCGCAGCGGCACCCAATGTCTCTACCTACGATGCCTTCAACGGAAGCATCGGCGGAGCCCGGGTGCCGATTGCGCAGACCTTTGCCGTGGGCGGCAGCACGGAGCAGTTCACGCTGGTGGTGAACCATTTCAAATCCAAGGGCAGCGTGCTCGGTGGCGCGGGCAATGCGGACGTGCTCGACGGCCAGGGCGCCAACAACGCGGCGCGCGTGAAGACGGCCCAGCAACTGAGCAACTGGCTGGCAACCCGGCCCACAGGCGCGACCAGCCCCCACGTGGTGCTGGTGGGCGATTTCAACGCCTATGCGAAGGAAGACCCCATCACCACGCTGGAGTCCGGCGGCTATGTCAAGGTCTCCCAGGGGCTGTCCTATGCATTCGACGGAATGTGGGGTTCGCTGGACCATGTGCTGGTGAGCACCAGTCTGCAGCCCAGCGTGGGGCGTGCGGTCAAGTGGGCCATCAATGCCGAGGAGCCCGAGGTGCTCGACTACAACGTCGAGTTCAAGTCGCTCGATCAGCAGGCCAGCTTCTATGCGCCTACCGCCTATCGTTCCAGTGATCACAACCCCATTCTCCTGGGGCTGAATTTCGGTGGCCAGGCGCCCTCGTTCAGTGGCGTGCCTGCCAATGCGCAGGCCGTGGTGGTGGGACAGGCGGCCGATCTGGCGGACGTGGTGGTGGCCGATGCCGACAGCCCCGTCGTGACACTGTCCATAGTCGCCAGCGGCGGACAGGTGCTGGGCCTGGAGGATGCAGATGCTGCACAGCCCGGCATACAACTGCGCGGCAGCCCCGAACAGGTATCGCAGCAATTGCGCGCCGCCATGTACATGGCTTCGGTGGCCGGCCCGGCCAGCCTTCAACTGAGCGTGAGCGATGGTGTCCATGCGGCTGTGACGGCCAGCTATCCGCTGCTGGCGACCGCAGCGGGCGCGGTGGACCCGGCCAATCGATTCAACATCACCGGAGCAAGCCAGATTGCGGTTGCGGGCGAGGTCGTGGGCGGTGGCGCCAACTGCCGCCTGGCCGAGCCGCCGCAGGTCATGGCGGCACCGGGTACTCCACGTCCTGGGGCGGTGGTGCCACACGGGCTGTTGAAGCTCAATACCGATGGCTGTGATGCGGGTGCGCTCGTGACGGTCAGGCTGACCTATCCGAACGATTTGCCCAGTGGTGCTGAATACTGGAAGTGGGGCCGCACGGCAGATAACACCACGCAGCACTGGTACCGCATACCTGCAACGCTGCAGGGGCGCGTCGTCTCCTTCGTGCTGCGCGATGGCGGCCTGGGCGATGACGATCTTCTGGCCAATGGCCGTGTGGAAGACCCTTCGGCCCTGGTGCTGCCTGCCGCGGTCGGTGGCGGTACGCCGGCGGCGATTCCGTCACTGAGCGAGTGGGCGGTCGCGCTGCTGAGCCTGATGATGGGTGGGCTGGCCATCCGTCTGCGCCGCCGCAACCCTTGATGCTGCCGTGAAAAGGCCCGGTCTGCACCACGTGCAGGCCGGGCTTTTTGCTTTGGGGCAGGGGAAACTGCGGACAGGCATTTGCCCGACTGCGTGCAAGAGGGATGGGGGGGAGAGGATCTTGGTGTGCAACCGCCGGCCGATGCTTGATGATGGCCGGGCTGGGTGCGAAAGTGGCGCGTCTGCTGCTGCGGGCGCCGTCTCGGTGCAAGGAATGAGAGAGATATCCAGAAACGATCGTGCTTGAAAAAGAGCCTGGCTAACCGGCATACCGCTGGCTGGCAAAAACGACTGCAGGCTGAACTGGCCTGACGAGTCGCCCCACGATGAAACTGAACTGCTGCAACACCATGAATGCTGCAGCATGGGTTGAATGATATACGCAAACAAGAATCATTCTCAAATAAACCCAGAACTTTCTCTGGAATTAGAAAAAGCTTGTGTTTTTGCGGTTTTCGCCTGCTGGGCCGGTTCTGGCGTGGTGCCGCTCAAGAAAAAACGCCCCGGCTGCGGAGGCGGCCGGGGCGCTGAATGGAGCGTTCCATGCGATCAATCCAGGAAGGACACATGCTAGGGGTTTTGAATGAGAGCGCTTACGTCTGCGTCTCCGGTCCTTCCTGGTTGTCAAGTGTAAATTGAAACAAGGTGCTTGATGGGGTCAAAGCAGCCGAAGTTGCATGCATCTGAGCCGTAAAGCTGTTTTTTTGTATTCCGATGCGACCGCGTCAAGCCAAATGCGCCGTGCAATGCAAAAAGCCCGCTGTGGAGCGGGCTTTTTTTCTGGGAATGTGGACGATGGCTCTTACGCGACCATCGTTTTACGGCAGAACGTCTCTGCGGCTGTCACCGTTGTTTTTTTCGTCGTAGTGCACGACGCGCCGGCGTGAGATACAGCATTGCCTGCGCAGACAACCACGGGATTATAGCAGAGGCAGAATTTGCCGCTGGGGCCATGGGCCTGTGTTGCCACTGAAGGGGTTTGAAGATGAATGAAATGACGCAAAGGCTTGAGGGCCTGCTCGCATCCGGCAAGGACTCGGCCCTGTTGCGCTGTACCTTGGGCAAGACCTATCTTGAAAACGAGGCGCCTGGGGTGGCTCATTCACACCTGGAGCGGGCCACTGAACTCGATCCCGGCTATTCGGTGGCGTGGAAACTGCTGGGCCGGGCATTGCTGGCGCTGGGCGACGCTGCTGGAGCACGGCGGGCGTGGAATACGGGATTGGCCTGCGCGCAGCAGAAGGGGGACGCCCAGGTCGTAAAGGAGATTGGGGTGTTCCTCAAGCGCCTGGACAGGCAGCAGGCGGTCTGAGTCGAGACCCTGCGAAAGGGTGTGTGTGGGTGCGGGTGCGGAGCGGGATTCACGCCTGCAAAAGAGCTTCCCTGGCCAAGGCGTCGGCCTCGGTGTTGCGGTGGCGGGGTATCCAGCGCAGTTGCACGTGCTCGAACCCGGTCAGCATGGTGCGGGCCTCATCAAAGAGGTCTGCCAGGCGCGCGATGGGCTTGATGGGGCGTGGCGATGGAGTCAACTGCTCCACCAGGATGCTGCTGTCCGTGAAGATGCTCAGGCGGCGCGCCTGCAGGGCTTGCAGGGCCTGCAGCGCGGCCATCAGGGCGCGCAGTTCGGCTTCGTTGTTGCAGCCTCGCTCGGGGCAGGGCTCGGACAGAAGGTGGCGGCGTCCGTCGGGTGCGGTGATGACGGCGCCCATGGCCATGCGTCCGGGGTTGGGTACGGCGCTTGCATCGATGTAGGCAGTCCAGAGGTCGGCATCTGAGGGCGCGGGGCCGCAGGCGCTTGGGCGTGATGAGGGCTTTTCCAGAGGCATGCCTGCATCATGCGGCAGCGGTGGAGGTTCGGTCGCATTTCTTGTCGGATAGCGCGGGACAATGCAGGTCTGCAAATCACCGAAACCGAAGAAGGCAGCGAATGATCAGGATTCTGGGCAAGTCATCGTCCATCAATGTGCGCAAGGTGCTGTGGCTTTGCGTGGAGTTGGGAATTTCTTTCGATCAGGAGGAATGGGGTTCAGGCCATCGATCGACGCAGGAGCCGGGATTTCTGGCGCTCAACCCGAATGCGATGGTTCCCGTGCTGCTTGATGGACCGCTGGTGCTGTGGGAGTCCAATACCATCTGCCGCTACCTGGCGGCCCGCCATGACCGGCAGGACCTGCTGCCGGCAGCGCCCGCCGAGCGCGCGCTTGTCGAGCAGTGGATGGATTGGCAGGCCACCGAGCTGAACAATGCCTGGCGCTATGCCTTCATGGGGTTGGTGAGAAACAGCCCTGAGCATCAGGACCCCGCGCAACTGGCTGGCAGCATCGCGAACTGGCATCGCCACATGCGCATTCTGGAGGACCAGTTGTCGCGCACCGGCGCCTTTGCTGCTGGCGCGCAATTGAGCCTGGCCGATATCGTGCTGGGCCTGTCCACGCACCGCTGGATGTCGGCGCCCATGGAGCGCCCTGAATTGCCTGCAGTCCGCGCCTACTACGAACGGCTTTGCGAGCGGCCGGGCTTTCGCCTGCACGGCGCCAACGGCATACCTTGATGGCGGTTTGGCGCCCTGCGTGACAAAGCCCGCCAGGTTTCCTGCGGGCTTTGGTTGTTCAAGGAGTGGGTCAGGGGGCGACGCGCACCAGCATCATGTCGGCCTTCGAGCCTGCACCACGGGTCAGGACCGGGTGGACGGTGTCATTGATGAAGATGAGTTGGTTGCCCTGGGTAATGCGTGAGGTGACCGTGTACTGCGAGGCAGGATTCAGGCGGCTGGGCTCGACGGGCAGCTTGAAGCTGTAGGGCGGCTTGAGGCCTTCGAGCCGCATGGACTGCTGGGATATCACCGGGGCGGGAGCATCGGCGCGCGAGGTGTCCTGCAATTCGACGACCAGCACGGCATCGGGTGCAAGCGGAGCGGGCTCCCTCAGGTCAACCGTTCCCATGACCGCAGTGACGGGAGCATTGGGCGCCGGCTGGGTCTGGGCGCATGCACCCAGCAGTGCTGCGGACATCACGAGGGCCAGGGCTGTGCGGCGCTGAAGGCTGTTGGAATTCATTGGGGCTCCTTCTTGATTTGGGAGTCCTAGTCTGGCCTGGCGCGGCTTGCGGGGCTGTAGGAGCAGGCTCAACGCAAGCTGCTGCCATTTCCCAAAGTCGCATGGGCCGATCTGCTGGCTGGTTGCCAGTCTTGGAGGCAAGGTTTTGAAAGGTTTGTGCCCGTGCTGCGGGCGCTGCGCTGGCGACGCTCGGTTGAATACTTGCGATCTGGACAGACAAAAGCCCCTGGCTCTTTCGAACCAGGGGCTTGAATCATTTGGTCGGAGCGGCGGGATTCGAACTCGCGACCCTCTGCTCCCAAAGCAGCCGCTCGAATTATTGAAATCAATGACTTGCACCGTTTTCTTCTAACGCGCGCATCTGCAAATGCTGCTGTCCGCCGTAGGCAGCGCAGAGGCGCGTTAGAAGAATTTCAGCGTGTCGCATCCACCTTCAACGCGCGTTTGTGGCGCACATAGTCGGCGGTCTGGGACTGGGTGGAATGGGCGCCCATGCGCTGCGCCTCCATGATCCCGCGCCCACGGTCTACATCGGTCAGGGCCTTGCCGCGGAGGTCGTGGAAATGGCAGTCCTTGACGCCGGCCCGCTTCACTGCCCGTTTCCAGGCGGTGGACGCGCCCGAGTAGGTGTAGGGCTGGCCCTGCAGCGTGCAGAACACGAAATCAGGGCTTTGGTTGGGGAGCGCTCGCAAGCGGTCCACAACGTCACGCAGGCGCTGCGTCCATGCGATCAGGACTTGGGCGCCGGTCGAGCCCTCGGTTTTGGCCGGCTGGAACGCAATGCCCTGCTTGCCCACATCGCTCCACCGCAGGGACAGAAGGTCGCCAATGCGCTGCCCGGTCAGGTAAGCCATGTCGATCAGCGCGCAGATCGTGTGGCCGGAGCGCGTGCGCTTGCCGTCGTCTCCATACATCACGGCCACCTTGATGCGGCGCACTTCGGAATCCGTGATGTACCGCGTGCGCGCCTTCACGGACATGGTCTTGAGGCTGTCCACCGGGTTCGTGCCTGGCGGCCGGTAGCCTTTCTCTTCGGCGAACCGCATCAGCTCTCGCAGCATGGAGCGGTAGGCGTTGTAGGTGCGCGGCTTGTCGCTGAAGTGTTTCAGGAACTCCACGATGGCCGGCGCGGTGACCTCCTGCGCGCGAAACTCCTGGAACGATTCGGAGATGGTGCGCGTTTGGTAGGCGTCGTTGGCCTGCGTTTTCACGCTGTGCCTGCTGCCGACCTCCGCAAGCCAGTCTGCGATCAGCGCGGCCATGCTGTCCCGGGCTTGGTCTGCCTGCTCCATATCGGCCAGGGCGCGGTACAGAGCAGGTAGGCCGTCACGGATGGTGGATAGGCGCGTCCAAATCCGCTTTTTCCCTTCGGCGCGGACATGCCAATAGGCGCCGCCCTTTTCATAGACACGCTTGGGCAGGTCGCTGCGGCGCTTGCTCATGCTGGCCTCCGCATCTGCGGCGGCCGCACGCGCGGCACGGTGGACGGCGCTGGCCCAGCGCAGACGGCCAGATAGTGGTCGCGCTCCAGCAGCACTTTGCCCGTGCGCTCGCTGAGCCGTGCACGGAAGAATCCGCGCTTGTGCAGCGCCTTGAGCTGCATGGAGGGAAATTGGTAGTGGGTGAGCTCCCTGATTTCGTCTTCAGAGAGGGTCAGGCTGATGCTCATGGTGGGCACCTTTCTGGAAATAGAGCGGCCCGCGTAAGGCGGGCCGGGGTTGTAGGTGGAATCGTTTGGTCAAGCCGCGCGGCGTAGCTGCCAGGCCGTGGACTCGGGAGAGTTCAGCGAGACGATCTGCTGCATGGGCACGGGGCTCACGGAGTTGCCGACCATGCGCACCTGGGCGGTCTTCGTCAGGGGCTTGCCGGAGGCGGTCCGGTCAATGACGTAGCCAGGAGGGAAGTCCTGGGCGTTGTAGAGCTCACGCGGCACCAGCATTCGCAGCGTGATGTCCACGATCACCCAGGGCTCGCCCTTGAGCCAGACCGTCACGAGCGCCAGGCGGTCGCGCGTGGTGATCGTGGTCATGGGGTCGCGCAGATCCGCCCACTGGCCGCCGCTGGCGTGGTAGCGCATCAGGAAGGCGGCGCAGCGCAAGGCGCCGGCCTCCTGCTCGGGCGACAGGTGGTACTGGATCAGTGCGTGGTGCTCGGCCCCGGCCGTGAGGGTGGGCACTGGCTCGCGCATGTCGCGGCCCATGCTGTTCCTGCGCAGCGTGCACAGGTGCGCGGCGATCAGCTGCTGCTGGCTGCCGCTGGTGGTCACGGTCGATACTGGGTCGCGCAGGTCGCGGGCCGGTGTGCTGTTGAACCCTCCGTTGGCCTGGACCATGAACGCAGAGGCGAGGCTTTGACCGCCGCCGCTGGCCGTCACCGTGCCCAGCGGCCCCCGGATGTCGTTGGCCCCGTGGCTCCAGCGCTTGCCGCCGTCCTTGCCCTCGCCGTGCCCGGCCTGCACCAGGTATGCCGAGCTGACGGCGTGTTTGATGCCGCCGGCCGTCACCGTGCCCAGCGGCTGGGACAGGTCGAGCACACGCGGGGCCTGGCCCTTGGCTTCGCCGTAGCCCATCTGGATGAGGGTCGGAGACACCAGGGCACGGCAGCCACCTTTTTCCGTGGCGATGGTGCTCATGGGGCGGTCGAGCATTTCGATCTTCCCGCCGTGGGCCATGTTCACAATGAACGGCTGGGGGCTGTTCAGCACGAACTTGTCCAGGCCATGCGCGATCCGCCGCATGGTGGCCGGCGCCAGTTCCTTCTTGCGGCCGAAGATGCTTTGCCCGGGGATGCTCCAGTCGATGCACTCGGCTGCCTGGCGGAATGGCTTCTGGCCCGCCTTCGGATTCTTCCAGTGCGTCTGCGCTGGCCACACGATGGGCAGGCCGTCGCGGCGGGCGATCAGGTACAGCCGTGTGCGGGTGCTGCGAGAGCCCAGGGTGGCGTTGCAGATCACCCGCCATTCCACCTTGTAGCCCAGGTCGCGCAGGGCCTGGATGAAGTGGCGCCAGTTGCGGCCCTTGTGCTTCGGGTCCGGCACCAGGAACTGATTGCGACGCGGCACCACCTCGCCGGGTTCGGCTACGCGGAAGGTGGCTTTCCCCGTGGCGGGGTCCGTGATGCGGTCCAGCGTGATGGCGCGGCCGGTGGCTGGATCGCGCTTCGCAATCAGCGGGGACCACTGCATCATCTGCTCGACGTTCTCCAGCGTGATGACCTCGGGCCGGGTCTTGCCGGCCCAGCGGATGACGATCCATGCGAGCGACCGGATTTCCCCGTTGCGCGGCTGGCCGCCCAGGGCCTGGCTGTGGTGCGTGCAGTCCGGGGATGCATGGAGCAGGCCCACCAGTTCGCCCTTGGTAACGGCCAGTGGATCCACTTCGCGGATGTCGGAACGGTAGTGCCTGGTCTGCGGGTGGTTGACCTCGTGCATGCCGATGGCGTCTGCATCGTGGTTGATGGCGACATCGACGGGCCGGCCTATGGCCTGCTCGATGCCTGTAGATGCGCCACCGCCGCCGGCAAACAGGTCGATCACCAGCTTGGCCGCGAGGGGCAGGAGAAATTGAGGGGTGAGCATGCGGCTCCTCAAAAAGAGAAAAGCCCGCATCGCGCGGGCTTTGGAGTGGTGGTCAGTCGAATAGGCCGGGTGAGTGGTGCAGCGCTGCTGTGCACGCGGGGTTGAGCCACAGCATTTCGGTGCGCTCGCGTGCTCCATCGGCCAGGGCCGCGTTCTAGCTAACTTCCCAGCCGTCATAAAGCTGGGCATATAGGTCGCAGTGGTAGTCCGAAGCTATCGTCATGCCCTGCAGTTCATTCAGGGTGCCGGCAAGGCGGCTGTGGTTGTTGTCAGTGCTCTCTCTTCTTGCTGGCCATGCAAGCCTGCTGGATGCTGATACCTGCGTTCGCGTCGTGATGCGTCTTGGCCATTTTGAGCAGGCGCACAGCGTCAGGTAGGTCGGTGGTCTGGGTGTAGAAAGAGAGATCCTGCAGTGGGGTGGTTGTAAACGAGACAACTGAAGGATGAAGGACTAGGGCAATAGTTCGTTGGGCGAATGGTAACGATTCAAAACTCACGGTACGGTCTAGGACAAGAATTGTGTTGTACGATTGCTTACATGACCTGCAATCAACAACAAAAAATGCACTGGGTTCCAACAAGCATCGGAATGCTAGTGCTTATGTGCATATTTATTGGTATAACGCTCGGCGCTTATCCAGGTTGGGAAGTCGTCGGTGGATTTATAGATGAAAACTTAAAACTAAACTTGAGTGTAAATGCTCCCGCTTGGGTCCAAGCAATTGGGTCTATTGGTGCAATATGTGCGGCGCTGATTGTTGCAAAAAACAGCTATGAGAACATGCGCAAAGAGAAAAAAAGGGATGCGTTGCAGGCTAAATTGTTGCATATAAACTCCGTTTATATTGCGTTGCTTGACTTCAGGCGGGCTATGTCTTATTTAACAAGAATGCTTGATACCCAAAGTAGATCCCGGGTCGCAGCAACGTCTCAGCGATTTGTTGGAATCTATGATGTGTTGAAGATTCTGTTGAGCTCTCGTCACTCGCATGAAGCTGATAGATATATTATTAGTGCAATTGCGAACGTGTCATATACAATAGCTTCAATAGCTGAAATCCATAGCGATGGATTTAGGGGGATTAAAGCAAAGAAAAATAGAGCTAGAGAGGAGCAGCTTAGAGGGTTAATAAGAAAAGTTGCAAAACTTAGGAGCGGAATAAAGCAACAGCTTAGAGCGGAGTTCGGTGAATAAATGGCTTGAATTTCTTGGTATCTCATGCGGCATATTTAATTCGTATGGAGAGGCTTTTGTAAATAAGCGGTTCATGATAGGTGGTGGATTTTGCGTTGAACGGTTTTTAACTAAGGTTTAGGATTGGTATTGATGTCGTCGCTACGCAGATTTGGCCTGACGGTTTACCGCACGCAGGCGTTAGAGTGGTTGAAATAGACCGCATTGGGCTGTTCTGGTTAGGGTTCGCGCAGTTGGTGGTGGGGAAGCTTGGTGGCTATCCCGCAAAGATTTCAAAGCTATTTACGAAAGATTTTTATGGAAGATAAAATCCATTGGGTCCCTCAATCAATAGGAATGTTGGTTCTGTCAGTGTTACCTGTAGGCATATTTCTCGGCTCCTATCCTGGTTGGGATGCTATAGGAAAATGGTTTGCTGATTCGGGAGCGAGTTTTAACGGAATCTTGACAAACTCCATCGCCATGTGCTCCGCTATTGCAGCTGCTGTAAGCGCGTTTTTTGCATACGTAAGTCTGAAACACACGAGAAATACTAAGGCGGATGAAATGCTTTTGGAGCATGCAACTACGACTATTTCAAGAGCTTACGAGGTACTGATGGAAGGCTCTGATAGCATGACTCCACAGAGAAACAGAATGAACTGGCTGACCACAGCAAGATTGATAGAAGACTTTAAGACAACTAAAAAGAAGCTGATTGGTAAAGAAGTTAAGAGGCGATGCGAAGGAACAGAAGATTATTGGAGAATTCGATTTCTTTCTGCATTGGATTCATACAGGGAAAATCGTATTGGCTTTTCAGCGGGGAATGACGACGCTAATTCTATATATCCTATGTCTGCATTAATTGTGCATAGCTTCGCGGACTGGCCGGAAGATAAGTTGGATGATATAGATAAATATCCTAGTGTTGAAGCGGCGGTGCAAGAAACTAAACTATCGAGAAAATGGTTTGCATTGCATCAATATCTTGGTACTTGGCACCTCAGACGGAATTATTGAAGATTCTGGTAAGTAAACAATGGCTGTTTCATCGAGCGGGCTCCTCGTCGCTGGTGCGATGGACCAGCCCTTTCCACGGCCCGCTTGGCGACAGAGGTGCGGTAAGGCCGGACCCGTCGCCAGTGGGCTTAGGGGTGGAGGCCAGCAGCGCGGGTGAGTCAAGAAACCCGACGCGCGAAGCCTTGGTGATCCGCGCAAACTCGATCTCTGCGCGGGAGCTGGCCACCAGGGTCTGGCTGATGTCGGTGATGGCGCGGGCGATCTGGGGCGTGGTGGAGCCGTTTCGCAGATCCTTGATGGTCTGGAGCAGCAGCGATTGAAGCTGGCCCATGCCGCTGATTTCAGGCGGCGCGGGCTGGGTGTCGGTTGTGGTGGTGGTCATGCTCGGCTTTCTCAATTTCCTTGATCTCTTGGTCCAGCTGGCGTGTGAGTTGCCACACGGGCAGCAGGTCGATGGGTACGGCAGCCCCGTTGCTGCGGGACAGCTCTGTGCGCGAGATGCAGCGCAGGTTGTTGATGTCGAAATTTGAGGTGTCACCGTCATGGAAGATGACGGCATGTCCCTCCGGGATGGGGCCGTGGTGCTGCTCCCAGACGATGCGGTGCACCAGCGCCCAGCGGTTTGGCTCGGCCACCTTGCGCTTGAGGTAGCGGGCTGCATGTGGCAGCGCGCGGGGCGGCGTGGTCCAGCGCTCGGTGCCTACGGGCACCCAGGTTGGCGGCCGGTTGCCGGCCTTGAAATGGCTTCGACCCAGCTCCGCGCTGTACCCGTGCAGCCCCTTGTTCCAAGGCTTGAATCCAGCGGTGAACTGACCCTGCCGCCGGCCCTGGCGCAGCATGGAGGTGCTGTAGGTCTGGGACAGCACTGCAGGGCTTTTGTGCAGCCCTAGGCGGCTGGCCCGGGTGGCGATGTCCTGCATGGGCATGCCCAGCAGCTCGCCCAAGTCCTCGTTGAGCATGTCGGCATACAGCAGCTGCAGCAGGTCATCAAGGTGCGTCCAGCGGCCGGTGCGCAGGGTCTTGGCGCCGGGTGCCTTTTTCACGCCTAGGTCATAGGCGCGCTGCTGCACATGCCTGGCCGAGCGCTGCAGGTGCGCAGCGACGTCGGCGGTGGGCTGGGTGGGGTAGTGCTCGCGCAGGTAGGCGTCATCCTCGGCCCGCCATGGCGTGTTCTTGCTCATAGCGGGAGACCGACCTGCTGCCCCTTGATCTGCAGCACCCGGCGCGCTGCGTTGCCGACTTCGGCAGTGACCGAGTAGCCGAATCCATCGGGGTTGATCAGCTCGCGGAGCAGGTCGAAGGCCTCGGCAGCATCCGGCGCCAGGTGGCTGGCGTCGTAGGTGGTGGTTTCGAGGTTGGGCAGGTGCTGGGCCATGCGAAGCAACTCCAGTGCGGCCGCGTCCTCGGTCTGTAGGCCGCGCCCCGGCACCGGGCGGGGCAGGTTGGTGGTCAGGGCAACGCGGCCCTCGTCGTCAGCGGAAATGGCAATGATGATTTGGCGGGCCATGGTGGTTTCCTGTGAAGTGGCTGGGTCAGGACGGGGTGTCGTCAAGGTGCAGAAGGCGGTGGATCTGGTCGCGCGAGCGGTCGAACTGGACAGCCCATGCGGCACGCTGGGTGATGGGTGGCCTGCTGGCGTGCTGAGCTGCCAGGGCGTGGGCGTCGGCCAGCGCGAAGGCATGGCGTAGCGCGTAGTGCCAATCACTGGCCCAGTGGTGGTCGCGGTCAGCGGTGGCAGATGACGACATAGGGCCGGTCTCCAAATTGCTCCAGCGCCCAGGCGCATGCGTCTTGCGTGCAGGCGCCGACGAATTGCTGCTGCGTGCAGCCGCATTTGATGGTGAAGGTGCGCATGTGACTCCAGTGATCAGAGGGATGGCAGTTCCAGCGGGATCTGCTGGAGCTTGGGCGCGCTGGGCGCATCTGCGGCGCTGGCTTTGCGGCTGCGGCGTTTGGGTGGAGTGGCAGCAGCTGCAGCGCTGGCCAACTGCTCGCGCGCCTTGGCGAAGGTCTGGGCCACATTGGTGTGCTCGCTGCGGCGGTAGACAAAGGCCTGATCAGTGATCGGCGTGGAGGGGCGGGTGATGCGGGCAAGCTGCATGCGGCTCTCCTGAATGAGTGCGGCCCGCTCAGTGGCGGGCCGTTGGTTGGTCAAAGAAGGTGGTGCCGCACCAGGCGTAGAGCAGCATTCCGCTGTGCCTGGCCTCGTCCAGTGCCGCATATCCCGCGTTGCTCAGCAGCGCGCACGCGCTCCAGATCAGGGGTGGGCCGGCGCCCTCGCGCTCCATCAAGGCGCCTTCGGCCAGGTCGCGGAAGTAGGTGGCCAGCCAGAACGGGCCGGGTGGCGCCGGTGGCGGTGTCTCGGGGTAAGGAGGGCTCATGTCTGGTCTGTGTTTTCCTGGAAATACCTCGTCCCAGTCCAGGCGTAGAGCAAGAAACCTTCTTCGAGCGCAAGCGACAGTGCTTTGCTTGCGCGCTCCTGAATCAGGACAGCAGCGAAATGCAGTGCATCGGTCGTGACGCCGTCCCGGCGGGTTTTCTGCTTGATGAGTCCCTCGATGGCAGTTTCACGAGCTGCATATCGGAAGTAAGCGGCGATCCAGAAACGGCCCTTTGAGGTGTCGTAGTCAGGCGGCGTTTCTGGGAGCACGGTGCCCTGATGCTCGACCGTGGCTTTGCGTGGAGGGCGTCGCGGTGGGATGGCATTTGCCATGGCAGATCTCCAGTGGTGGACGAAGAAAAAGGCCGGTGCCGCGTGGCGGCTGCGTGGGCGAGATGGCTGGTGGTTGCGAAGAGAGAAACCCAGGCCCGGCATCGTCCGTGCCGGGCTGCGGCTTGCATGGCTGTGCATGCGGAGCTGTTTCAAGGCTACGGCTTCCGCCAGATCCCGAAAATGCGGGGCAAGCCAGAAAGCTGGGTGATGGGTGCCAGGGGAGTCTGGATACTGCATGCTCACGTGCTCCGCCTCCGGCTTGGTGCACATTCCAGTGATGATTACCAGTCAGTCCAGCGCCATGAACACGCGCAGCAGGTATCCTCAATCAGCGGCCGCAATGGCCCAACAACTGCCCTGAATGTCAATAAACGAAAGACCAAGATGGATGAGAGCAACAGCCGACTGATCAGTGAAACGCTCTGGGATGAGGTGAAATCATTGCAACGCTCCGGTACCCCCACCTCGGCGGCGATTGCCTATTACAGCCGGGATCTTCTGTACCTCAAAGAAGGAGACATCCTGGTGTGCGACGCATCATTTGATTCGATTTCTTCAGGAAAAAGTAGCGGCTATCTGCTACTCGAGCTTCATAAGAAAGGTGTGAAGATCTACAGCCAGCCTGCGCTGCATGCTAAGGTCGCCTGTATTGGTAGTAGCGTTCTGGTTGGGTCAGCCAACGCATCTTTGAACTCAGAGAACAGGTTAGTGGAGGCCGCAGTTTTGAGCCAAGACAGCGGCCTGTACGCGCAAGTGCTGTCTTTTGTTAACCAACTCGCGACACCGGAGGCATTGCAAACCACTGCTCAACTGAAGGTTTTGGCCGCTATCCCTGTACTACAACAAAAGGGAGAACCGAGTACGCCAAGGCCGCCAGTAAAAATCGAGGGTACGTCGGTGGCTTGGTGGTTATCGACCGGCCCAATTTCTGAAAAGCTTAATAATGACCTAGCGCTCCAACGGGAAAAGGGACTTCACGTCGCAAAGAAATTGGCGCCTGAGGTCGATACCTCGGAGCTGGATTTTATTAGCTGGCCAATGAGGTTTCGGGTCGCAAAGGAAGCAAAGCCCGGTGACCGTGTCATCCAGGCTTACGCCTCCACAAAAAGGGGAGATGACAGCAACTGTGCGGTCAATGCAGCGGCTGCAATCGTTCACGTGGAAAGGGGCCCTGCACATGCACTTATTTACCTAAAGAGCCACCTACCGGCGAGTGCTCCATTGGAATTGGCCGAGGTTCAAAAAGTCACGAATGCCTGGGGGCGAAAACTAACCGCTAGGAGCGCAAGAATACTGAGTGAAGACGAATATCTAAAGATCGAATCCCTCTTTCCGGGCAAGAAGAAATAGGCAGTCAAGCTCAAAGACTGCCGCGGTCCGGAAGCGGCTGGAATGCTGTTGGCCCCATTGGTCACGAGAAGATGGCTTTAGCGGTCACTAGACTTGGTGCCGCGCAGCTTGCGCGGCGTTCGGCGCGAAGGTGCTCCATTGCCCATGGTCGTGCTCATCATCTGCTGTCCCCGGTGGAATAAAAAGGGCCGCTGGTGCGCGCCACTGCGTTTCCGCATCTCCTGGACCCGCGAGGCCTGGAAAAGGAAAAGGCCCGCGTCTGGCGGGCCTTTGATTTATCTAGGTTGTGAGCGCGTCTACTGGCTCACGCTGCTTGCAGCAGCCGACATGCATCTGCCTGGTCGAGGCTTCAGTGCTGTTTTTGAGAATCGCGCACTCTGTCCTGGTACTCCATGAAGGAGCGTCGGAAAGTCATGGGGCGAGATATCCCTGGGATGGGCGCTTGTGGATTGCCTGCACCAGAGATCACAAGGGTTCCAAAGTCGAAGATGCGACCAAGAATGCCCTGGCTCACTTGGAGACTCTCAACTTTGGCAAGGTTGAGCTCAACGGTTCTACGGCTGATGAAGCCGAACTTTGCAATAACTCGTTTGTTAGTGAATGCTAGCTCGGTAGTCTTGTACCGGATGAAGGCAAAAAGCCAGACGATCAAGCCCAGACCGTAGAACATCAGAAGAAACAGTCCCAGCAGGATGCTGGGCATGAGCGACCAGATGCTGATCTTCGCCTCGTAGATGACTTTTTCATTGTCAATCAAGGTACTTTCGACGTAACTGCTCATGATTCCCTCCCATAAATGTCAAGAAGGGCGATTATAGAGAATGTACATGGCGTTACATATCGAGGGATTTATCTTCTGTGATAAGCGGTTCCAGCGATTGTGGACTTTGCTGCTCATAAATTGGACCCGCTGCTTTCTCGGGCTGGTCAGGCGGGATGCATCAGCCCGATGCACCCACAGCCGCCTGCAGTTACCGCGCCACTGCAGGTAGGCGCCGCTCTTGCGAGCGATCAGGCTCTGTAGCGTCAACACGCGCCACGCAGCGCGCTCGACCAGGGAGGGCCAGGTTTCGCGCACTTCCTGGTCTGCAGGCGCGGGGTCAGGTGCAGGGCGCTTTCTACAAAGTGGCGCCTTGGGTATCCAGCAACAGAGAGAAAGACCGAGGGACGTGCCCTCGGTCGATGCCGTGGTGCCCATCGCTATCCGTAAAGCGATGGATGAATAGTAGCGCTACGCTACTATTTTGGTCAATAGCGTTGCGCTAACTTTTTGAAATGGAGCTTTGAGTCGTGCCTGGCTGTCCCTGCAGAGGGGTCTTGCGTAGCAGTCAGGCTCGTGGCGAGCTAGCTAGTTCAGTCAGAGGCGTCGGCCGTTCCAAGCCCAAACGACTCTTCCGATCACAACTACTTGGTGATCGCCGTTCAGAATTTGAACGACCTTAGAGCTTGGGTTGTCGCTTGTGACCTGCAATTTGCCATCAAACGTTGGGCTCACGCGTTTGACGTAGTTCTTGTCCCCCGCTTGGAGAACATAGACGCCTTCGCGCGTATGTGGGTCCTTGGCGCCTGGGCCCGTATCAACCAGCAGCACATCACCATCCGTAAAGGTTGGGGCCATGCTGTCGCCATAGGCATGAATGAAACGAAGCTCGCTGTGATTTTGTGGCCGGATGTGCTGGTTGATCCAGTGCGGAGACAAGGCAAGGTCTCCGACGATCACATCGGACTCAAGTAGCGCTTCACCTGGTCCCATGCTGGCGCCGTTGGATAGCAAGGGAACTCGCACCGCATCTGGCGCATGCCAGAAGGGAACAGAGGGGTGGGTGGCGGCCACATCGCTCGAAGAAACAGCCTGTGAGATCGGCTGGTCCATCCATCCAGAAGGGCGGCCTACACGCGCTTCAACCTCCCTTGCCGCCTCCTTGCTCATCGAGCGAGGCTTGCCCGTTTTGGAGTCCGGTAGAGCGCGGACCCACTGACTGATTTGAGCGGGTGCTTTGCCTATTTTTTCAGCGAGAGCTGCTTGTGAGCCTGCCTCCTCAACAAGGATTGCAAGTCTACGGCGGCGAGTCACTTCAATCGGATCCATCGGGCGATGGTTTAGCAAAACGCTACTTTTGGCAAAGCGCGTGGCGCTATTGACGATATGTAGCGCATCGCTAATAATTTGCTCATGAACCTCCATGAGTACATCTCCAAAAAGGGGCGTGGGTCGATCGGCGAACTTGCTGATCGGATAGGAGCGCACCGGCCTGATGTGTCCCGTTGGGCCTCAGGAAAGCGCGTGGTGCCGGAGAAATCTGCGGTAGCTATCGAGGTGGCGACGCAGGGAGCTGTCTCACGTCGAGACCTGCGGCCCAACGACTGGCAGGACATCTGGCCCGAACTGGCGCTGCTCGCAACTCAGGTTGAGGAGGTCGCCCATGGCTGAAATCCGCTCCCATCTCGATCACTACGCACCTGCCTCGTTGCGGGGCGTGACAGCTGTCAAAGACGGCTGGATCTGCATGTCGTTCAGCCGGGCAGGGCAGTTGGTTCGGTTGCGCCTGACCATGGAAGAGGCCCGGCATTTGGTCGACATCGTCGGCCCGTTGGGGTCCCAGATGTCCAGCCCGTGTGAGAGCTGCTTACTGCGCCTGCTAAACAAGGGTAGGGCGATCGAGGAACTGCGCTCGGGTGGCGACTTGTGCCAGATGGTCTGCGGCGGGAATGCTATTCCGGTGACTCTTCTAGGCGAATAGTCAGCATGGCCTTCACATCTTTCCCGTTGTTCCAGATGCGTTCGGCAACACGGAAGGACTTCCCAGATTTTTCGTCCCGAATGGTGTCGCCCACCAGGATGGGCCCGGTATTCAAGTTGTTCCAGAGAAAGAATTCGATGTCTTGTGCAGAGGCAGGTGCCTGCAGTAGGAACTTCTCGGGCTTGTTGTCTTGTTCGCTCATGTCCGCCCTCCTTGGCGTCGTAGGTTGTGTGAGAGCTTCCATCGTACTCAAGGCAGGGGCGGGCACCTCTGTGCGCTCTCATGCCACAAGCCTCGCAGCCATACTGCGCAGCTGCGAAATCACCTCCGGCGTTGCGCTATCTGTCTCCTGCATGCGCTGGCAGCACAGTTCGCTCCACCGTGCCAGCGCGGCCGCGCTGAATCCGGCTCTGCCTTCGCCCTCCAAGACTTCGATCAACTGGCCCAGGAACAGCTCTATCGCCTGTGCCCATAGGGTGCCGCCGTAGGCTGCTTCGTTGCTGGTAGCTTCTTCATTCGTCATTTCGTTGCTTTTTCTATAGAGGTGCTCATGTCCTTTACTTTCTCAATTGGCATCGCTCCTGGCTATGTCGAAACCGACCCCAAAAACGACATTGCCCCCGGGATGGATGTTGTGGACGCCGCATTTCTAACGGGGCAAAACCATCCTGGCGGGGTCGCTGCATTGGCGGTACGCATGGGGGTCAATGCCGGAACGCTGCAGCACAAGCTCAACCCGAATAACGCCACCCACCACCTGACGCTGCCTGAGGCCGTGAGGATGCAGGCGGTCACGGGCGACGTGTCTGTGCTGCGCGCCATGGCGCACCAGTTGGGTTACGTGGCTTGGCGAGCGATGCCCGATCAGGCCGAGGCAGACCCTGTGGAGGCCTTCATGCACTTTCAAACAGCGGTGGCTGAAGTAACGCGTGCAGCCGCAGACCTGCTGCGGCCCGAAGGCCGTGCCTCCCGAAATGGTGTTCGGCGGCTTGACCAGCAGTTGCAGGATTTGATGACGGTGGCTGGCTATCTGTCCCGTGCAGCCGAGGCTCGTTTGGGTGGAGGGCCTGGAGATGACGATGCGAATTGATATCAAGCCTGCAGGCGGTGATCGATACCGGCGCGCGCTTGCCGGGCTGAGCCGTAGCGATATCGCCCAGGCCACGGCGGAGGCCATCAATATGGGGGCGGCACGGGCCAGAAACGCGATGCGCGATGAAATGCAGAGCGTTTTTGACCGGCCCACCAGCTACATCCTGCGGTCGGTGCAGGTGGTGAAGGCTGCCAGTGCGACAAACCCCAATGCCACGATTGCGCCCACCTACATGGGCGGCAAAGGTATCGATCCGCAGCAGATCCTGGCCGCTCAAGACGTGGGTGGGCGTCGCCGTGATAAGCGCAGCGAGGTCGCGCTGCATCGGGCTGGCATCTTGCCGAACGGATATCAGACTGCCATTCCCAAAAGTCCATTCCGAGGCAGTGATGACGGGCACGGAAATCTCAAGGGCGTATTCATCGCCCAATTGATTTCCTACTTTTCGGCCTTCACGGAACAGGGCTACCGGGCAAATATGACGGATCGCCGCAGGCAGTCCATCCATCTGCGCGGTGGCAAGGGCGTGAAATTCGTTGGTCCGGTGCGAGGTCATCGCTTCTTCGTTACCTATGGCTCCATGCGCGGCGGAGCCCGCTGGACAGTCAAGGGCGAGAACGATGCGCGCGCTTCCAATCTGCCGCCCGGCATCTGGGCGGCTAGCGGCACGGGCGGCGTGAACATCGAGCCGGTGTTGATGTTCGTGCGCAGCGCCAACTACAAGCCCCGCATCAGCCTGGCCGCCGTGCGCCAGCGGTCGGGTATCGATGAGCTGGTGCCCCGTTGGATCCGTGGCCGCGTCTATGACGCATTCAGGAAAGCCAGCCTCGGCTGATATCAGGAGTTCACCATGCACGACAACACACGCGTGACATCGCATGACACGCGGGCCGACAGTTTCGAGGCCCAGGGCGTTGCCAAGCGCGCCCGGCTCAACGAGCGGCTGTACTTCAGCCTGGCCGAGGCCCACCGCCGGGGGCAGCCCGCCCTGAGCCGGCGTGAGCTGCGGGACTTCCACAACGAGTGCACGGGCGAATGGCTGGAGATCTCCAGTGTGGCCAGCACGGTCAATGCGCTGGTCGCGGCCAAGCGCGTGGAGGAGGTGGCGGCGCGGGCCTGCTCCTTGCCGCCGCATCGCCTGGTCAAGCCTGTGCGCTGCCGCCTGCAGCAGGCGACGTTGACGGACTGATTGATATCGAAGGTTGCGCAGGCATGAATCACTACCCCCACCACATCGGCGACTTCAACACCGCGACACGGCACCTGTCACGGCTGGAGCGTGCCATCTACCGTGACATGCGTGACATGTACTGTGACACCGAGGCAGCGTTGGACGGCTCCAGCTTCGATCTGCTGGCGCGGCGCCTGCTGTGCCGGTCACCGGAAGAGATCGATGCCCTGCAGTTCGTTTTGGCCGAGTTTTTCACGCTGCTGCCCGATGGCCGATATCAGAACGCCGAGTGTGAGCAGATCGTGGCCCAGTTCCGCCAGCAGCAGGAGGGACGCGACGAGGTCAAGAGCAATGAGCACCTGCGGCAGAAGCGCAGCAGGGCTAGGCGTAGCGCTATCTTTTCTGCACTTCGTGCTCTGGGTGTTGTACCCGCTGCCAAGACCAAGGCGGCAGAGCTGATGGCCCTGTGCCGTCAGCATGGAATCGTCGTGACTGATACCAGTGTCACGCTCAATGGCACGGACTGGCTTGGTGGTGATACGGGCGATGTCACGCCGCGTCACGGTGATGTCACGGGTGGTGTCACGCCTCGTCACGGTGATGACACGGGTAACCAGAACCAGAACCAAAACCAATACATACCCCCCAACCCCCCTGCAGGGGGGGCGAACGGTGGATTGGCTATCGCCACGGCACTTGCAGGCAGCTTCCCGGAGCATCGGCGCACCCGGTTGGTGGACGTGGCCGACGCCGTGGCCGATGCCATCGCCCGTGGCGACGTGACGGCCGAGGAACTGCTGGCTGCCGCTGAGCAGCAGCGTGGACTGCTGGCGGCGAAGGAGGGCAAGGCCTGCCCCAGCCTGCTGCGCTGGGTGCGTGAGCAGCGTTGGAGGGACGTGGTGATGCTGGCATCTGCGGCTGGCGAGGGGCAGCAGCCCGACAACTGGGCGGACACGCGCAGCGGCGTCGAGGGTATGGCGGCCAGCCTGGGCATGCCGGGCTACGACGACTGGTGTGATGCGCGAGCGGGGCAGGGCCTGCGGCGAGCGTTCGCGGACTACGAGGCGGCAGTGCATGCGCTGCTGGCCGAGCGTCAGGGGGTGTCGGCATGAGCGAGCGTGACATTTGGCAGGAGTACGAATGCCCGCTGTCCTCTGACTTCGATCTCGATGGGGATCTCATGGTCTACGAGGGGCAGGCCTTCCAGTGCAGTGGCTGTGGGCTATCTCATGTCGCGGGCCGCGATGTACAGGTGTGCACTGCGGAGTGGGTTGACGGTGTCTACCGGGGCCTGTCATTGCCCCGCACGGCCGACGAACTGGCCGCCCTGCGGACTGGCGCCCCCGACCCCGATTGCTTAAAAAACAGGCAGGATCGCGGGTCCTTTTTGGCCCCCTTGGAAGCGGGTAATTCGAGCCGCGCTCTCGGACTGTTGCGCAACCTTCCTAAGGGGGTTAAGTGAAGGTCCTGCCTTACTTTGATGCTCCTATTTCGCAAGCAGAATTTGCGGCTTTGATCGGTGTCAGCGAGGCCCGCGTGAGCCAGCTGGTGAGCGAAGGCGTGATCGTCCGGGGCGATTCGGGCCACGAATGGCTGCTGGGCTACTGCGAGCGCCTGCGCGACCAAGCGGCGGGCCGTGCATCGGCCGGTTTGGGCGGTCTGGACTTGGTCCAGGAGCGTGCGGCGCTGGCGCGCTCGCAGCGCGAGGCCCAGGACCTGAAAAACGCCGTCGCCCGTGGCGAATTCGCGCCCATCGGCGCCCTGGCGGACGTGCTGGGCCTGGCCAGCTCGGCCGTGGTGGACCGCATGGACCAGATCGAGGGCCAGTTGCGCAAGGCCTGCCCGGATCTGCCCGAGGATGCCCGTGTCACGGTGCTGCGCGTGCTGGCCGATGCTCGAAACGAGTGGATTCGGGTCACGTCCAAGCTGATCGGCGAGCGCGTGGCGGCCATGGCCGAGGCGCCCGACGAGGATGAGCTGGACGAGGAGGCCGCATTTTGAGCGCACCCCTGTCGAGAGAGGCCATTTCCGCCATCCAGGCCGCCGCGCAGCTGGGCCTGTCCAGCCTGCGGGCTGATCCGCCGCAGACCCTGTCCGAATGGGCCGCCGACCACTTCCTGCTGGCCGGCGAATCCAGCCACCAGAAAGGCGGTTGGGTGGCCTGGCCCTTCCAGGTGGGCATTCTGGACTTCATGAGCGACGACCGGATCGAGGAACTGGCCGTCAAGAAGTCCAAGCGCGTCGGCTACTCGAAAATGATCACGGCCTTCGTCTGCTACAACATTGCGCACCGCCGACGCAAGCAGGCGCTGTGGCAGCCCACGGACGACGACCGTGACAGCTTCGTCAAGACCGAGATCGAGCCCCTGCTGGACAGCAAGGACGGCGTGCCCTCGGTGATCGCGGCCCGCAAGCAGGGCAGCCGGGTCGAGGAGACCATCAAGTACAAGCCTTTCCGCGACAGCGTGCTGCACCTGCTGGGCGGCAAGGCTGCCCGGGCCTATCGCCGGATCACGGTGGCCGTGGCCATCCTGGACGAATGGACGGCTTTCGACCAGACCATCGGCGGCAGCAAGGACAAGTCGGCAGGCTCGCCCGGCACCTTGGCCAAGGGCCGGCTGGAGGGCGCTCCTTACCCCAAGTTCATCGGCGGCAGCACCCCCGGCATCAAGGGCCTGTGCCACGTCAGCCGCGCCTGCGAGGATTCCGAGGACGAGGTCGATTACCTGATCGAGTGCCCGCGCTGCGAGGCCGAGCACCCGCTGACCTGGGGCGGCAAGGAGGCCATGCACGGCTTCAAGTGGGAGGCCGGCAAGCCCGAGACCGTGCGCCACATGTGCCCCCACTGCCGGGAGTCCATCAGCCAGGCCGAGTACCTGCCGGGCGGCTGGCCGCTGACGGGCGCCTGGGTGTGCCGGAGGTCTGGCCGCCGCTTTGGCGCCGACCGCATCTGGCGCGCTGCCGATGGCACGCCTTGCAGGCCGCCGCGCACGCTGGGCGTGCACATCTGGGCCGCGTACAGCCCGCAGCGCACCTGGGCGTCCATCGTGGACGAGTTCGAGAAGGCCCACCGCGCCCTGCAGGAGGGTGATGCAGGCCCCATGACCTCGTTCACCAACGAGACACTGGGCCAGGCCTGGGAACTCAAGGGGGAGGGCACCGACGACCATGTGCTGCAGGCCCGCGCCGAACCTTATGCCCTGGGCACGGTGCCCGTGGGCGGCCTGGTGCTGACGGCCGGCGTGGACGTGCAGCGCACCTGGTGGCAGATCAACGTCTGGGCCTGGGCGCGCGGCATGGAAAGCTGGATCGTGGACCGCCACATCATCGAGGGAAATCCTTCAAGCGAAGGCGACTGGGCGCCCGTGACAGCCTACCTGCAGCGCCGTTACCGCCAGGCCTGGCACGGTGGCAGCCTGGGCCTGAGCGCCATCAGCATCGACTCGTCGGACCAGACGCAGGCGGTCTACAACTACGTCCGCACGCACCAGCACATGCTGCCCAACCTGCGCGCCATCAAGGGCGACAACAACGACAACCGGCCCATCGTGGGTCCGGCCAGCATGCAGGACTTGGACTGGCGCGGCCAGAAGATCAAGCAGGGCATCAAGCTCTGGCTGGTGGGCGTGGACAACGCCAAGGATCTGCTGCTGGGCCAACTCGCTATCACCGACGCCGGTCCGGGTTGCGTGCACTTCAGCGAGGACCTGCCGCGCGAATTCTTCGAGCAACTGACCGCAGAGCAGCGCATCCTGGCCAAGGTTCAGGGCCGCGAGGCTTACCGCTGGGTCAAGCGCCGCCAGCGCAATGAGGACCTGGACTGCCGCAACTACGCCATCCACGCGGCCATGGCCCAGGGCCTGCACAAGTACACCGATGCGCGCTGGTCGCAGGTCGAGCAGATGGTGCAGCCAGCCCGCGACCTCTTCAGCCCGCCTGAACTGCCGCCTGTTGGCGCACTGCCGGCCGCTGCGACTGCCACCGCTTCAGCACCGTCGCCTGCTCCTACCTCATCCCCTGCCCTTGCTCCGGACCCAGCGCCGCGCCGTGCAGCTCCCATTCGCCGAAACGGCGGCTTCTCCCGTTCCTGGTAGCCCTCATGACCTCCAAAACCAACACCACTCTGCACCTCATGCAACCGGACGCGGCCAAGTCGCCCGCCACGCCAGAAGCGGATTTCGCACCAGACCTCGTGGACCGCATGTTCGACTATCTGGTCGAACTGCTGCCCGAGCTGCGTGGCAGCCCCGCCATTGTTGAGCGTGTCCAGCAGCAGCTGCGCAGCGAGTTCGCCGGCCAGGATGCCTACATTCCCGCCCGGTCTTCCGTGGGCAAGGCAGAGGAACGCCGGCAGGTGCTGCGGATGTGGAACGGGCGCAACGCCAAGGCTGTGGCGCGCACGCTGGGCATCAGTCGGGCCACGGTGTACCGGTACCTAGAAGCGAGTCGGCTGAATCCGTCTCAGGTTTCCGGGAAATGAGACAGTTGCCCCGGTAGCGTGCGGCATATGAGCACGCTCCAAGACCTCCAGATGCGCCTCGCGCGCCTCAATGCCGCCATCCACAGTGGCGAGCGCACCATTACCACCGAGGATGGCGCCTCCGTCACCTATCGCAGCCTGGATGAGATGAAGGCCGCGCGCCGGGATCTGCAGACGCAGATTTCGGCCGTGGCCGGCACGGGCCAGTCGCGCGCCCTGGTGGCGCGCTTTCGCTTCGCCGGCCTGCGGGACCGCTGATCATGCAGCGCCGTACCGTGCCCCGCAGGGCCTCCCCCACGCTGGTTGACCGTGTTGTCGGCTATTTCTCGCCCGCGCAGGGCGTGCGCCGCCAGGTTGCTCGGGAAATGCTGGTGCGCGCCTACGAGGGCGCCAGCCGCGCCGATGGCTGGCGCGTCAAGCGCTCTGGGGCCAGCCCCACTGCCGACCACGCCGCCGATGCACGCGAGTTGCGCATGCGTGCGCGCTCACTCGCGCAGAACGTGCCGAACATCGTGCGCGCCGTCAATGCCGTGCTCGCCATGCGCGTGGGCCAGGGCATCGTGCCGGTGTGGGCCGACGATGGCCTGGCCAAACGCTGGCGCGAATGGGTACCCCACGCCGACTATGACGGTCTGCTGGACTTCTATGGCCTGCAGTACAAGGCCGAGCGCACGCGCGACGTTGATGGCGCCGTGCTCATCCGCAAGCACATCCAGCGCATGGGCTCCACGGTGCCGCTCAAGCTGCAGCTGTTGGAGATCGACTTTCTGGACGTGGAGCGCAACGGCGTGCTGGCTGGTGGGCGCGAGATCATCCGTGGCATCGAGTACGACAAGCGCGGCCAGCGCCTGGCCTACTACCTGTTCGACCGCCACCCCGGTGATGCCGGCATGTGGACCCTGGGCCGCAGCGGCACCAGTCAGCGTGTGCCGGCCGATGAAATCATCCACTTCTTCGACCCCGAGCGCGCTGGCCAGCAGGACGGCATCACGCGCCTGGCGCCCATCATCGCCAAGGTGCGCGACCTGCATACCTACGGTGACTCCGAGCTGCAGCGCAAGCAGCTGGAATCGCGCATTGGGGTGCTGGCCGAGATGGAAGGGGCCGGAGGCATGCCGCCGCCGCTGCCAGACGAGGCCGCAGGGCAAAAGCCCGGCCTGATGGACCTGGGCGATCTTGCTGGCGGCGGCATCGTGGGCCTGCCGCCAGGCATGAGCAATCCCACCTTCATCGAGCCGAAGGCCGTGCCGGGCTTTGGCGACTACATGAAAGGGGGTTGGAAGGAGGTGGCCGCAGGCTATCGCTGCCCCTACGAGCTGATGACGGGCGACCTGACGGAGGTGAACTTCAGCACCTCGCGCATGAGCATGAACCAGTTCCGGGCCGAGGTCGAATCCGAGCAGTGGCGCGTCACCGTGCCGCGCCTGTGCGCGCCCATTGCGCGTTGGTTCCTGGCGGCCGTGGATCTGGTGGCCACGGTGCCGGCCAACGTGGCTGCGCCGGACTGGAGCACGCCCCGCTGGGCCAGCCCGAACCCTGTGCAGGACGTGGCCAGCGACCTGAGCGCCGTCAAGGGTGGCATGCAGAGCATCAGCGAAGTGATCCGGCGCCGGGGCTATGACCCTGAGGCCGTTTTCAGCGAGCTGGAGGGCGACCTGGTACAGCTGCGTGATCGCGGCATCCTGCCTTTGCTGGCCGCGCTGTGGGGCGCGCAGAACCCTATCGATCTGGTGGCCCAGATGGAGGGACAGGGGCAGAAGTGAAATCGTCTCAGTTTTCCGGGATTTGAGACAGTCAAACCGGAAAACTGAGCGCCATGCCACAAGCCAACGCCCAATCTTCCGCGCCCCAGATCCACGATTTGCCGGTGCAGACGCGCGCCGCAAGCCTGGTCCCCGACACCTACAACGAGACTGACGGCACGGTCGAGGTGGTCTGGACCACGGGCGCCATGGTGCGCCGCTACGACTATTGGAACGAGCGTCCCTACGACGAGGACCTGCAGATCACCCCCGAGGCCGTGGACATGGCCCGTTTTGACGCCGGCACTGTCCAGGTGCTGGACGGCCACCGCAGCTACGGCGGCGTGGCCGCCATCCTTGGCATCGCTGTACGGGGATGGATCGAGGGCGGCGAGGGCCGGGCCGTGATCCGGCTGAGCCAGCGCCCCGAGCTGGCCGGCATCGTGGCCGACATCCGCGCCGGGATCATCCGCGCCATCAGCTTTGGCTACAGCGTCCAGCGCTACGAAATCACCCGCGCCCAGGACCGCACGGACGGCATCAACGTCGATCTCTACCGCGCAGTCGCCTGGACCCCACAGGAAATCTCTTTCGTCACCGTGCCTGCCGACCCCAACGCCGGCACGCGCAGCGCACCCACATCCCAGGCCCCGTCCGGTGCAGTGCCCCAGGGCGGCATGCCGTGCGAGTTCTTTCAACGGGCAGCCGCCCAACCTACCACCCAGGAGCACCAACGTATGCCCCAAGCAAACCAAGCCGGTGAAGGCGGCCAGACCGCCAACACCACTCCGGCCGCGAACGTCGCGCAGAACCCGCAGAACCGTCAAGCCGAGGGTGGCCAGCAGCCCGCGCCCGTCGCAGTTTTCGACGGCCAGCGCGCCGCCGACATCGTTGCGCTGTGCCAGCGCCACAACCTGGCCGATCTGCAGGCCGAGCTGCTGCGCAACCAGTCCACCATGGACCAGGCCCGCGCCGCCGTGCTGACGGCGCTGGACCAGCGCAGCCAGGCCAACGCCAGCGGACCCACAACCACCATCCGCACCGTGGGCGACGAGCACGAAACCCGCATGCGCGGGATCGATAACGCGCTCATGCACCGCCTGGACCCTGGCGCGCAGCTGGACGACAACGGCCGCCAGTACCGCTCGCTGTCGCTGGTGGAGATGGCGCGCGAGGTGGCCGAAGGCCTGGGCCAGAAGACACGGGGCATGAGTCGCGCCGAGATCGTCAACGTGGCGCTGCGCGTGCGCTCCGGCATGCTGGGCACGGGCGACTTCCCTGCGCTGCTCGGTGGAGTGGGCCAGCGCGTGCTGCGTGCTGCCTATGACGAGGCGCCCAGCACCTACCAGCTGTGGGCGCGCCGTGCCTCCAACCTGCCGGACTTCCGTATCCGCCAGGCCATCGGCGTTGGCGGGGATGTCGAGCTCAAGAAGCTCAACGAGCACGGCGAGTACACCTACGGCAGCCTGTCCGAAGATGTCACGGGCTACCGCGCCTTCACGTTCGGCCGCTCGCTGGCCATCACCCGCCAGATGATCGTCAATGACGATCTGGACTCCCTGACACGCACAGGGACCAAGTTTGCCGCTGCAGCGCGGAGCCTGGAAAACCGCCTGGTCTATGCACAGATCCTGGGGAACCCGGTCATGTCGGATGGGGAACCGCTGTTCGGTGCCGAGCACAAGAATCTGCTGACCGGCGCAGGCTCCAAGTTCTCGCTGGAAGCGCTGTCCAGCCTGCGCACGCTGATGCGCAAGCAAAAGGGCCGGGACGAGGAGGCGCTGAACATCGCTCCAGCCTACCTGCTCGTCCCCTCCGACCTGGAAACCCTGGCCTACCAGTTCACCAGCCCCAACTACCAGCCCACCAAGTCCGGCGACATCAACGAGTTCCGCACGGGCGGCCGCACGGCGCTGGAGCCCATCGTGGAGCCGCTGCTGGATGACGTGTCCACCACTGCGTTCTACCTGGCGGCCCGCGCCGGCCAGATCGACACCGTCGAGTACGCCTACGTGGACGGCTACGAGGGCCTGCGCACCGAGACCTTCTCCAGCGAAGACGTGGACGGCGTGAAGCTGCGCGCCAGCCTGGACTTTGCTGCCAAAAGCCTGGACTGGCACGGCCTGGCCAAGAGCAACGGCGCCTGAGCGCGCCGCCATCCACACACACGCTTTCAGGAGTTCAACCCATGAAAAACTACCAACAGCGCGGCCACGTCATCGAGGTCCTGGCAGCTGCCGCCGCAGTGGCTGCAGGCCAGCCCGTGGCCATCGGCGCCATCCTCGCCGTGGCCAATGGCCCGGCCCAGGTCGGCGAGCCCTACAACGCCGAGCGCGTGGGCGTCTTTGTCCTGCCCAAGGCTGCAGGCACCGCGTGGACGCAAGGCCAGCCCCTGCGCTGGGATGTCGAAACCGGCGCATTCGCAGTGGGCGGCGCGGCCACGGCCGGCGACGTGACGGGGGCGGCGTTCGCCTTCGAGGCGGCCGACAGCGCGGCCACGCAGGGCGCCGTCTGCCTGCCCGGCGTCATCGGCACCGTCGCGGCCTGAGCGGGGCAGGGCAGGGCATGACGTTTCTCCTCATCCCAGGCGCCGAGCGGGCAGGGCGCGTGCGCTCTGCCCAGCAGCGGCACCACGCCAATGCGGTGGCTGTCTGGCAGGGCGGCGAGCCCTTCGGCGTCATCCTGCGGCGCGGCCCGCGCGAGGCCCTGGGGATGGTGGGCGCCTACGTCCTGGCCTGCCGGCTGCCCGCCGACATGGTGCCGGGCATCGCCCAGGGCGAGGCCATCGAGATCGACCAGGTCACCTACAGGATCGCCGAGCCGCCCCAGCCCGACGAGTCCGGCTGGCTGCTGCTGCAGCTGGAGGTGGCCTGACATGGCGCAGCACATGCAACAGCAGATCCTGGCCGCCTGGTGCGTGGATCTTGCGCTCGCGGCCACCCTGGCTGGCGACAAGGTCCGCGTCGAAGGTCGCAACGCATACCCGGTAAGTGCCCTGCCAGCCATTGATATCAGCGCGGCAGACGAGGGCATCGAACTCCTCTCGGGCGGGCGCGGTGGCTTGGCCACGCTGCATCGGGAATTCCTGGTCGATGTCACCAGCATTGCCACAGGCGACCAGGCGCGCGAGCAGGCCATGGAGCTGCATGCGCAGATCGAAGAGCGCATGGGGCCTGCTGCGGGCGGCGTGCTGGCCGGCCTGCTGATCGCGCCACCGCGTCTTCGGGGCATCCGTGGGCAGTGGGACGACGCCGCTACCCAACCCATCTACATCGTGCGCGGCATGTGGCTGTGCCGATACCTCACCGCCGAGGGCGCCCCGCGCGGCCCGGCATCTCATCCCTGAAAGGAAACGACCATGGCAGTCCAAAACGTTCGTACCTCGGCCGGCAGCAAGCTGCTGATCTGCGCGGCCCGGCCAGCATCCTACGATGCCGCCGGCTTCCAGGCCCTGGCCTTCAAAGAGATCGCTGAGATCACCGACCTGGCCGAACTGGGCCGGGAATACAACCAGGCCACGCATTCGCCCCTGGCAACCCGCCGCATCGTCAAGCGCAAAGGCAGCTTCAACGATGGCAGCCTGTCCGTGCCCATGGCACGCGACATGGACGACGAGGGCCAGGTTCTGCTCAAGGCCGCCTCCATGTCCGACGACAGCTACAGCTACTGCATCCGCCTGCAGGACGGTTCGAGCCACTACTTCACGGCGCAGTGCATGAGCTTCAAGCTCAACGTGGGCAGCGTTGATTCCATCACGGCGCACACGGCACAGCTGGAAATCGACAACGACATCATCGAAGTGCCGGCCATCACTTTCACCCTGGCCTACACGGCAGGCGCCAATGGCTCCATCGTGGGCGTCGCAAGCCAGACCGTGCTGCAGGGCGCCACGGGCAAGCCCGTGTTCGCGCAGGCCGCGGCCGGCTTCGACTTCGAGAAGTGGAGCGACAACAGCACGGAAAACCCGCGCTCCGATGCCAACGTGCTCGCCAACGTGGCGGTGCAGGCCAGCTTTATCCCCGAGTAATACGCCGCTGCCATGCCCGGCTGCGGCCGGGTGGCATGCCCCCTCTGTCTTTCATTCATCGCCACCACCATGCTCAAGCTTTCTCAACTCCGCGTTGCCGACACCGCTGCCCTGCATCTGAAGGATGCCTCTGGCGAGCTCCTGTACTTCAAGGACCCCGCTCAAGGTGATGCGGCTGTGGATCAGCCCGTGCTGATCCATGTGTACGGACCCGGCTCGGAGCCCTACCGCAAGGCCCAGATGGGCGCCCAGCGCCGCGTCATGGCGTTGGTCAAGAAGAACCGCCGCGCGCTGGAAGAGCGCACGCCCGAGGAGCGCACTGCCGACACCGCAGCGCTGCTGGCGGACATCACGCATTCCGTTGAAGGCCTGGACCTGGAGGGCCGTCCCGTGCGCGAGGGCATGCAGGCCCTGTACGCGGACCCTGCAGCCGGCTGGGTGGCTGACCAGGTCAACGCCTTCGCGGCGGACTGGGCAAATTTTTCCAAGAGTGCGCCGAAGGACTGAGCCTCTACGTGCGCACTTGGGCGTGGCTCAACGCCCCGCTCAAGCCCAAGAACGGAAAAAAGACCCAGCAGCAAGATGACGAACCCAGGATCACACGCATCGAGGAATTCAGGGCAGAAGGCCGTGAGCCTGACATGCCCGACCCTGGCCCGGCCGGCTATCTCCTCGAAGTGTTCTTCGACCTGGGGCCATCGCTGCAGTCGCCCATGGGCGAAATGCCCATCGGCTACGAGCAATTGGTTGCCTGGCAGTCCATTCACGGCGTGCGGCTCACGCCCTGGGAGGGCAAAACGCTCTGCGACCTGTCCGTTTCATGGCTGCTCGCTAAAGACGTTGCCAAGGATCCTGGCGCCACTCGGCCAGGCAGTGTCGATGAATCGCCCGAACAAGCCGAGGAGCGGCGCGAGCGTGTGTCCAGCCGCCTGGGCGACATGCTGCGCTCCTTCCGCCGCGCGCCGAAGTGACCTGCAGGGGGCTGCATGATCGGCTCCGGCAACATCAACTACCTGCGGTTCCTGATCACGGGCGACAGCTCGCAGCTGCAGGCCGAGGTCGAGAAGTCCAAGCGCACCGTCACGGGCATGGTCGATGGCATGGCCGGCTCGCTGGGGCGCCTGGGCACGCTGCTCGGTGGCGTGTTTGCCGGCGTGTCCGTCACGGCGTTCGTTGGCAAGCTGGTATCGGTGCAGCGCGAATTCGACGTGCTCAACAGCTCGCTGGTCACGGTCACGGGCAGTGCCCAGGCCGCTGGCCGCGAGATGGCCTGGATCAAGACCTTTGCCAAGGACACGCCCTATGGGCTGGCCCAGGCCACCGAGGCTTTCGTGAAGATGAAGGCCTTGGGCCTTGATCCCACCCAGGCCAAGCTCACCAGCTTCGGCAACACGGCGGCCGGCATGGGCAAGAGCCTCATGCAGATGATCGAGGCCGTGGCCGATGCGGCCACGGGCGAATTCGAGCGCCTGAAGGAATTCGGCATCAAGGCGTCCAAGCAGGGCGACATGGTGGCGTTCACGTTCCAGGGTGTCACGACCCGCGTGAAGAATTCGGCCAAGGACATCACCGACTATCTGGAGAACATCGGTAACACCGCGTTCGGTGGTGCCATGGAGCAGCGCGCCAAGACCCTGGACGGCGCCATTGCTGCCCTGGGTGACTCCTGGGACGAGCTGTTCCGTACCATCAACGAGAGCACGGGGTTTTCGGAGAGGGCCGCCGGCGGCGTGCGCCTGGTAACAGACGCCATCGACGGGCTCGGCAAGATGGTCGAGAACCACCAGGGTGTGGTGATGACCTTCCTGGGTGCTGCTGGCGGCGCGGCCGCAGCGGCGGGCTTGGTAGCTGTGGGTGGGGCCATCGGCGTGGTCAAGGGCGCCATCGTCACGCTGGCGGCTGTGCTGGCCGCGAATCCGGTGACGCTTGCGCTGCTGGGTGTTGGTGTGGTGGCTGGTGCCGGCGTGGCGGCGGTCAGCATGTACGCCAAGACGGCTGCGGGTATCGAGGACGCGATTGCCACCTTGCGCGTGGAGAACGAGCGATCCGAGGCGGCCATGGCGCGCGCCGTGGCGGGGGGCCGCACGGCTGGCGCGGACAACATCGCCAA